>Ga0308175_100000052_pt1 | contig 92880 bp, 92 predicted proteins | sample PhyCR1_3_FD_203893 | JGI IMG/M metagenome (GOLD analysis project Ga0308175, IMG submission 203893) | Soil microbial communities from UC Gill Tract Community Farm, Albany, California, United States - DLSLS.C.R1 | ecosystem: Environmental > Terrestrial > Soil > Agricultural land | place: USA...
TGAAGAGCACAATGAAACGTATCGCGAGTTGATGTTCGCGCTCGATCTGTTGTGCGGACGCCTCGAGATGGCGGGAGGTAACGTGGAAGCCGCACTGCCGTTGGTGCGGCGCGCAAAGCTCCTGTCTCATGCACTCCAGTTTTGGGTAGAAGTCCACGACTCGGCTTACGTGTATTGGACAGAGCGACGGCTCCGCAGCACTTCCCTGCAGGCAATACCAATAGACGTCTCCCGGGCGCTGGCCGCCCGGCTATTTGACGCAGTGCCTTCGGTTGTGTTGACGTCGGCGACTCTTACGGTCGCGGGGACGTTCGAGTATGCGCAAGCGCGGCTGGGGCTACCCTACGCAAAAACTCTGGTTGTCGAGAGCCAATACGATTACGCAAAGCAGGTTCTCCTCTACGTACCGCCGCAAATGCCTGACCCACGGAGGGCAGATTTCCCGGCACAGGCCGCCAGGGAAGTCGGTGAATTGATCAAGGCATCCAGGGGTAGGGCGTTCGTCCTGTTTACCAGCTATGCGCAGATGCGCCAAGTCTATGACCGGCTGAAAGCCACGCTCGACTATCCCGTTTTTCTACAGGGCGAAGCTCCACGAAACGCTCTACTTGAAACGTACCGTTCGACACCGGGGGCGGTCCTGTTCGGAACGTCGAGTTTCTGGCAGGGAGTGGACGTACAAGGCGAGCAACTCAGTTGCGTGATCATCGACCGGCTGCCGTTTGCGGTTCCATCCGATCCGGTCATTGCAGCGCGCTCGGAAGATATTCGAAGAGCTGGGGGAGACGCCTTCTACGAGTACCAGGTTCCGCAGGCCGCGCTGACGCTGAAGCAAGGTTTCGGCCGCTTGATCCGAAGTGCCTCGGACCGCGGGGTACTCGCGTTGCTAGATAATAGGATCGTGAAACAGCGTTACGGAAGAGTGTTTTTCCAGAGCCTGCCCGCCTACCGCTTTACTTCGAATCTGCGGGAAGTGCAAGAGTTCTTCGATGTTTGAAGTCTGCGTAGAACACACGTTCGCGGCGGCACACGCACTCCGGAACTACCACGGAAAGTGCGAGAACGTCCATGGCCACAACTATCGCGTACAGGTCGCGGTGGAGGGTCCCGACGTCGATGAGAATGGCCTGCTATACGACTTTGCAGAACTAAAGAAGCAACTCCGGGCTACAAGCGAGTACCTGGATCACCAGTTCATCAACGATCTTGCGCCTTTCGTCGAAATCAATCCCTCGGCAGAGAACATTGCGAGGTTCTTCTGCGACGAAATCCAGAAGACACTCGCGTCCGCGCTGATTTCTTATGTACGGGTGTGGGAGACCGATACGTCATTCGCAACGTACCGGCCACGAAGAAATACGTAGAGACTAACGGCCGAAAAATTCCGCGTTCTTGGGGCCAAACTCGGCCCACTTTTCCGGAAGATCGTCCGCCGCGAAAATCGCGGAGACAGGGCAGACAGGAACACAGGCGCCGCAATCGATGCATTCCACCGGGTCAATGTACAGCATCTCGGCACCCTCGAATTTTTCTTCATCCTTCTTGGGATGGATGCAATCGACGGGGCAAGCGTCGACACAGGCGGTGTCTTTTGTTCCGATGCAGGGTTCCGCTATAACGTATGCCATCTTAGGTTCGATTTCTCAACGAGGAAGTAAATCTTAGAATTAGCACAGACTGCGGAATCCGGACAATGCGCGCACACCGAGTGGCTGAAATAACGCCCTAAGCGCGTACAATGGCGGGAGATGAGCGCGAAGGTGCGTAAGGCCGTTTTCCCTGCTGCCGGACTAGGAACGAGGTTCCTTCCGGCGACAAAAGCTTCACCCAAAGAAATGTTGCCGCTTGTGGACAAGCCGCTGATCCAATATGGCGTCGAAGAAGCGGTGCAATCCGGCCTGCAGCACATCGTAATCGTGACCGGACGCGGCAAATCTTCGATCGAAGACCATTTTGATGTCAGCTTTGAGCTCGAATACCTACTCGAATCCAAAAAGAAAATGGACATGCTGGCACAGGTCAGAGCAATTTCCGACATGATCGACGTCTCCTATGTGCGCCAGAAGGAAGCCCTGGGCTTGGGCCACGCCGTACTCCGAGCCAAAGAGCTTGTCGGCAATGAGCCATTCGCAGTTGTCTTGTCCGATGACATCATTGACGCCGAGGTGCCTTGCATCCGTCAACTACTGGAGGTTTACGAACAGTACGAAGCGCCAGTTATCGCACTGATGGAAGTGCCGGCGGATCAAATCTCGGCCTACGGTGTTGTGGATGCGGAACTTGTCTCGGACGGCAAGCTGGGCAACAAACTCTACCGGATCCGCGACATGGTCGAAAAGCCCAAAAAAGAAGACGCACCATCGAATCTGGCCGTCATCGGCCGTTATCTTTTAACACCGGATATATTCGGGTGCATTGAATCGATCGAACCGGGCAGTGGCGGCGAGTTACAACTGACCGACGCCTTGAAGCATATGCTCCGGAACCGGCCTGTGTTTGGCTTGAAGTTCGACGGGAAGCGATTTGATGCGGGAGACAAGCTGGGCTTTTTGAAAGCGACCGTCGAGTTCGCACTGGCACGCCCGGATTTGGGAGCTCCGTTCCGGGATTATCTTAAGTCGCTGAGTGTCTAGGTCGCAACCGGGTACGAGGACGGGCCTGCCGGGCCAATCGGCATCTGGTCCCGCCCCTCCCGGATTGAAGCTAGAATTTACGTAACGAACCTCAACCCTATGCAGCCAATCTCACGGCTTCTCACCATCGGTTTTGCGGCAGCCGCCTTACTCCTTGCAGATCCTCAAAAGAGCACAATCAAAGTCGAAGTAAAGAATCAATACGACAAGCCAGTAGAGAACGCGTCTGTCATTCTCGATTTTCTTGGCTCCCACCAGATCACGAAGTTGGGCAAACGCAAAGGTGTCCACTGGGAGGTGCACACGAATCAGCAAGGGATGGCGAGTTTCCCTCCTGTCCCCTATGGCACGATCCAGTTGCAGGTAATCACAAAGAAGTATCAGACCTTTGGCGACAAGTTCGAGGTGGATTCAGACGAGAAGAAATTCGACATAAAGCTGAATCCTCCTCAAAGCCAATACAGCGCGCATCCTCCGCTGAAGCCCGCGGATCCGGACAAGAAGCACTAGGGGGATTCACAACCGGGTCGCACGAGAGTCAATGGCGATGACTTCGATCTCCACTTGAACATCGCGTGGCAGCCGCGCGACTTCCACTGTGGAGCGAGCGGGCGGTTCCTTCGGGAAATACTTGGCGTAGATCTCATTCATACGTGGAAAATCGCCCATATTTTTCAAGAACACAGTCGTCTTGATCACGTCCGCCATCCTCAGGCCTGCTCCATCTAAGACGAGGCTGATATTTTCGAGAACCCTCGTCGTCTGCTCTTCAATGGAGCCCTCCACCACCTGGCCGCTCTCGGGGTCTAACGGAATCTGCCCGCTTAGAAATACGAATCCATTCTGGCGAACGGCGGTGGAATAAGGCCCAACCGCTTTCGGGGCTTTGCTGGCGGTGATCACTTCTCTCATCGTTCTATTTTGCACTTCGGTTCTGCGATTGTGCCGGCCGAAGAGTGGTGATACTGCCGGCAAGGCTGCGTGTGTCTGGTGCTCCGAGCCGCTCCATCTCTCTTCCGAGTTGTTCAGCAACGAGGAGAGGCGCCCGGGGATCGATGAATGTGGCAGTCCCCACCTGGACGGCTGAAGCACCTGCAATCAGGAATTCCGCGGCGTCTGCTCCGTTGCAGATTCCTCCGAGGCCCACGATCGGGATGCGGGCGATCTGCGCCGCTTCATACACGAGGCGGACGGCGACGGGCCGGATACCGGGTCCGGACAGCCCGCCGAAGCCAGCCCCGATCCGCGCCGAGCGCGTCTGGTTATCAAGAGCCAGTGAGACGAACGTATTCACTAAGGAAATGGCGTCCGCGCCCGCCTCCTGAACGGCTTTCACGAATGGCTGAATACTTGACACATTGGGGGATAGCTTCACCAGCAACGGGCGCCTTGAAACCTGGCGAGAGCGCGCCACGAGATCGTAGGTTGCCTGGGGATCGCTCGAGAAGAAGATGCCGCCTTCCTTTGTATTCGGGCAGGAGATGTTGAGTTCATAACCCGCAATCCCCTCGGCGTCTTCGAGCCGCTGAAGAACTCCCAGGTAGTCGTCGACCCGATATCCGAAGACGTTCGTGAAGACCGGGACCGAATAACGGCGCAACTTCGGCAACTTCTCGCGTAGGAACGCATCCACACCGACGTTTTGCAGGCCTACGGAATTGATCATTCCCGCTTCGGTGTGCCACAAACGAGGCGCAGGATTGCCTCCGATAGGCTCAAGCGAGAGCCCTTTCGTAATCATTCCGCCGAGCTGATTCAGGTCCAGCAGAGTCGCAAATTCGAGGCCGTAGCCGAATGTCCCCGAAGCCGCAAGCACAGGATTGCGAAGCCGGATTCCACACAGTGTTGTTTCGAGCCGATTCGGCATTTCTGGCCGCTACCGGGCTCCGCTGAGCTCAGATTCCGCTTGGTTTAATCCATGCGCCAGGCGAGTGATCAAACTCCAGGATTCGCGGACATCATCCTCGGTCGTCATGAAGTTCCCGATTGCGAACCTCAAAACGAACCGTCCCTCGAGGACTGTGTGAGACAGGAAAACAGATCCCGTGCTGTTCACGGCAGCGAGCAACTGCTGATTGAGTTCATTACTGCCGCGATGGCGAAAGCAGACGAGTGAAAGAGGAACGGGAGCGGCGAGTTCGAAATCCGGAGAAGCTTCGACGAGTTCCTTTAAGAGTTGGGCCAGGCGCAGCGACTCCCGCAATAAGGCGACCACGCCTTCACGGCCGTAGTAGCGGAATACATACCAGAGCTTCAGTGCCCGGAAACGGCGCCCAAGCTGAACGCCGTAGTCCATGAAGTTGACTGCTTTGTCATCTTCAGCCGTGCGAAGATACTCGGCCGAGAGCGAAGAGGCTCGCTTCAATACCTCAGGGTATCTGGTGTATAAGACGCTGCAATCGATCGGGACATACAGCCACTTGTGAGGATTCAGAACGATCGAGTGGGCCCGCTCCGCGCCGTTTAGGATGTGGCGCATTTCCGGAACCACCGCGGCAGGTCCGCCATACGCAGCGTCTACGTGAAGCCAGACATCGTGCCTTTCCGCAATCGCGGCGATTTCGGCAACAGGTTCGATGGCACTCGTGGACGTGGAGCCCACGGACGCAACAATAAAGCAGGGCCGTTTGCCCGCGGCGATATCCGCCTCGATCGCTTCCGCCAGTTTCTCCGGACGCATGCGGAACTCACTGTCGACACCGACCTTACGGACATTATCCTGTCCGAATCCGAGAGTGATCGCCGCTTTTTCCGACGATGAGTGGGTATGTTCCGAGACATACACCGTGAGCCCGGGGGTCATACCGCTCGTTCGGCAGTTCGGTTCCACGTACTCACGTGCTGCGCCCAGCGCCTGCATCACTCCGACAGAGGCCGTGTCATAGATAATTCCGAAGAATTGGTCACTCAAACCGACCCACTCACGCAGCCAGCCGAGCGTCACCTGCTCGAGTTCGGTCGCGCCAGGTGAAGATTTCCAGAGCATCGCATTGATGTTCACCGTAGCGGCAAGCAACTCGGCCAGAATACCCGGCGGTGTTGATGAAATCGAGAAGTACGCAAAAAACCGGGGATGGTTCCAAAGCGTAAGTGCTGGCAGTATCAGCGATTGAAAATCACTGAATATGGTCTCGAGGGACTCGCCGGTTTCAGGGGCAGAGGCGGGAAGTTTCGCTCCCAATTCACCTGGAGCGACGTTCGCGGTAACCGGGAACTTTCGCGGGTTCTTCAGGTAATCGGCAACCCAGTCGACGTGTTTATGTCCGGCAATTCGGAACTCGTCTACCGTCGTTTCCATCGATTTGAGCCGAGGCGACTCGTGCTGATTCGGTTCCACGCGATCTCAGCCACCATCGTACGCCGCTCGCATTCTTCGGCTAAGCGTTCTCGGGCGGCGGCCAAGGTATTGGGAGATGAACGTTCAACCAGTCGATTGCCTCGTCGATTTTGTGGAACAAGCGCACCGGGACACCTTCCAGGCTTTCGGCATAGAACGTGATGTCGGCGAGAACTGTCCCGGAGTGAGCCGCGAGAGCGACTCTCGTTGGACTCTTCGCCCGCACGTCGCTCGCGATAGCGCGAAGCAGGCTCGTTCCGGCTCGCAATTCGGTAAGGCCTGAAAAGTCGATGAAGCGGGCAAACTGTGGACGAAAGGCCGGCTCAGCCCAAAGATGCTGCGCAGCTGTACCAAGCTCCCATTCACCAATTACACCCGAGAGGTGCATAAATATACATTGTTGTTGCTCATCAATGACGTAGGTCAAAGACACGGCTTCAGTTTATGCCGATGTCGAGATCAAAACCAGAAATGAATCCCACATTCAACACAAATGGGGTGGGACTTTGAAGCTAACCGGCTTTTTATGCAGTGTGCAGAGAGTTAGGAGTGCCGGGCTATGCTCTTTTCAATCAGCTCGCGCGGATCGACCAGATGTTCCGGCCGGAAGTGTCCGGTGGACCAGCGGCAATTCTCCTCGAGTTGGATGCCAAGGAAGTACCCGATTTCGCGAAATACGCAGTAACGAATCGTTCCTATCAGTTGACCATCTCCGTACCGCATGATAATGCGAATTCCTGCCGGAATTGGCTTTTCGACATGAAGGCAGATGCCTGAAAGGGAAATGTCCTCCAGGTTTGCGATGCGGTGGTGATGGCGCCCGTCCTGCTCCCAAAGCACCTCAACCAGTTCCGCACACAACATCCGGTGATCATTTCTTCTTTCTTGCATACGAACCTCATCGGATGGGGACCGCATTCGCAGAAGTCCCCCGGGTTGCAGGATTCATCCGAGCTGGTCACTGCAGTACGGTGTAAGTATAGGCCGCGCGTTTTCGGTAAGCGAGCTCACGGCTGTTTCGATGACTAACAGCTATCCACCCGTTCCCCAGCCGGAAGTCCAAAATACGCGGTTTAGTGTGATCATCCGGGTAGCGTTCTTTGTTGCCCTGGTGATTATCAGCCGATTCGCTGTGAATGCCCCGCTGCAGGTGTTCGGCACCGTCGTAGCAGCTACTGTCGGACTCTACCTCGCCGGAATTCTCGCAAACGTATTCACAATGCGGGTTTTTGACCGGCGGCCGCTCGCGGACATCGGTCTGCAAGTGAATCTGGCATCGGGCCGGAACTTCGCCTTCGGAGTCCTGATGGGGGGTGGGGCGGCGGCTCTCATGCTGTGGGCGCCCCTGCTTGCTGGTACCGGTCACCTGGTGGCGAAGCCGGACATCCAAACGAATATCCCGTCTCTCATCTTTTATCTGGCGGCACTCTTGTTTGCGGCCACAGGAGAAGAGTTGATCTTCCGGGGTTATGCCTTCCAGCTACTCGTAGAGAAGATGGGGCCATTCGCGACCATCCTGCCGGTCAGCGTCTTGTTCGGGTTTGCTCACGGAATGAACCCAAATGCTTCCCGGCTCGGAATCGCCAATACCATCATCTGGGGGATTCTTCTGGGCTATGCGTTCTTGCGCACGCATGACCTATGGCTCCCGATCGGTCTGCATTTTAGCTGGAATGCGATACTTCCGCTTTTCGGAGTGAACCTAAGCGGGCATACAATTGATGTAACGAGGTACACCTATCGATGGGATTTGATGCCTATCTGGAGCGGCGGAAGCTACGGTCCGGAGGGCGGTCTCCTGACCACCATCTTTGTAGTCAGTCTGTTCTTTGCCCTGACGAAAGTTCCAGTGGTTCAACAGCCGGCACGGGTGGCACCCAGCCTAAACGATCCGTTCTGATAGCCCTGCTTGCCCTGGGACTCTCCTCCCTGTATACCGTTCCGGTTAAGGCCGATAAGCTGAGCTTTGACGATCGACTGGAAATCGAACGAGGACTGAACGCGGAGTATGCCACCATGCGGGTCCCTCTGCCAAGAGCCAAGAGACCTCTGCCGTTCAACAGTCCCGGTGGAATCGACCACCAGGCCTGGGACAAATCGATGCAGGAGAACGGCCCGGCCGCTCGGCTTGGCGACGAAGTACAGATCACCCGGGTGCAGATTGAGTCGAACAAGATCGTTCTCGAGGTGAACGGGGGCACGCGTTCCGGTCACTGGTACGATCACGTGCAAGTCGGAATGGGCGGGACCATGTCGACCGCGAACCCTTACCCGAATCAGACGGGGCAGACAGCCCACGGGTCGCACGTAGCAATCGTGTTCCCGAAGGGCGTTCCGGCGCTGAAAGCAGCGGAAATCAGGGACATGCTCGCTCCGGTATTCGACTTCTCGAAGCATTCCGCCGCGGAACAGTATATGGATAAGCTTCCCGAGCCGATCAAAAAGGCGATCAAGGAGCAGCGTGCGACACAGGGCATGGACAAGGACCAAGTCCTGCTAGCCCTGGGAAAACCACGTAACAAGAGTCGCGAAGTAAGCCGGGAAGGCGACGACCTGGAGGATTGGATCTATGGCGACCCTCCCGGGAAGGTGACCTTCGTCCGCTTCAGCGAGGGCAAAGTCGTCAAAGTGGAAGAGTCTTACGCCAACGTCGGAGGGACCACGACGCCTCCCCTTCCTACCGTCCGGTGACTCCTAGACGACAGTCTGCAACTGCCGTCGAGCGGGTCCGCTCGGGCTGGTCCGTAGAATAGAAGTATATATGGCAACCAGAGTAGGAATTAACGGCTTCGGCCGTATCGGGAGAAATGTTGTCCGCGCTGGACTTAACAATCCCGACATCGAGTTCGTAGCCGCCAATGACCTGACTGATACAGCGACGCTCGCCCATCTTCTAAAGTACGACTCCATCCTTGGTCAGCTGAAATCTGACGTTAAAGCAGACGGTGACACCCTCCGCATTGGCGATAAAGCGCTTAAGATTTTCGCTATCCGTGACCCGGGGGAAATCGACTGGTCCAGCGTGGGCGCCCAGATCGTTGTCGAATCGACTGGACGATTTACGGATGCCGCGGACGCCAAGAAGCACCTGCGTGGTTCGGTGAAGAAGGTCATCATTTCCGCGCCTGCAAAGGGTGAGGACATTACCGTCGTTCTCGGTGTGAACGATGGCATGTACGACAGCGCGAAGCACACGGTGGTTTCGAATGCGTCCTGCACGACGAATTGCCTGGCCCCCGTTGTCAAAGTTCTGAACGATACGTTCGGAGTCGAGAAGGGCTCGATGACAACAATTCACAGCTACACGAATGATCAGCCGGTTCTTGACTTCCCACACAAGGACCTGCGACGTGCTCGCGCAGCAGCGCTGAACATGATCCCCACCTCGACCGGCGCCGCGAAGGCCATCGGACTCGTGCTTCCCGAACTCAAGGGCAAACTGGACGGATACTCCATGCGGGTTCCGACGCCTGATGTGTCAGTCGTGGATTTCGTCGCGGTTCTGAAGAAAAAAACAACGAGTGAAGAGATAAACGGGGCTTTGAAAGCCGCAGCGGAAGGCCCTCTCAAGGGCATCCTCGCCTATACCGAAGACCCTGTCGTCTCGTCCGATATGCTTCACAACCCAAACAGTTCCATCGTCGATGCCGAATTGACGAAGGTACTCGACGGCAATCTGGTGAAGGTGGTCGCCTGGTATGACAACGAATGGGGCTATTCCAATCGTATCGTTGATTTAATTACATTCCTGGCAAAGAAGGGCCTTTAAGGCGTCGCGAAGACAATAAATTAAGCCCGGGTCAGATGGAGATTTGGTTATGGGACTGCAAATTTCTACTGACTTGGGCTTTTTTTGCGCTCGCGCGGGCGGCACTGGTGATCATGTCATTGCAATCGGCGAAGAACTGCATCGGTGAACTCTCCCGTTGACCCAGTCCCTCCCACATCGCCGGTGAGACATTGGCCGTCCTGATACACGGACTCAATGCTTGATTGAAGCCGAGCCGCGGCATCATTTTCTCCGAGGTGAGTCAGAAGCATCACGCCGGAGAGCATCATCGCGGTGGGATTTGCCTTCCCCTGGCCCGCAATGTCGGGAGCGCTGCCGTGAACAGCCTCGAAGACGGCGTGAGCCTGGCCCATGTTAGCGCCGGGCACGATTCCAAGCCCGCCGACAAGGCCGGCCGCCAGATCGGAAACGATATCTCCATACAGGTTCGGCAGCAGAAGTACGTCGAAAGTCTCCGGACGAACTACAAGTTGCATTGAAGCATTGTCGACGATCAGTTCCTTGTAGCGAATCTGCGGAAACTGAGCCGCCGTTTCACGGCAGCAGCGCAGAAACAGGCCGTCCGCGAGTTTCATGATGTTCGCCTTATGGATCGCGGTTACCTGCTTGCGCGCATTCTTCGCTGCGTATTGAAACGCGTAGCGAGCAATGCGCTCCGAGGCCGTTCGAGTAATCACCTTTAGGCTGGTCACAACATCCTTCACAACTTCGTGTTCCAGGCCTGAGTAAAGGTCCTCCGTGTTTTCGCGGAAGATCACCATGTCGATCGCAACATCCTGGAAACGCGTCTTGATGCCGGGAAGTGTTCGAACAGGGCGCACGTTCGCGAACAGATCGAGCGCCTTGCGCAGCTGTACATTAACGCTCTGAAAACCGCCCGCAACGGGCGTGGTGACCGGCCCTTTCAATCCCACCCGAGTCTCATTTAGTGAATCGAGCACGTGCTGCGGGAGAGCTTTGCCTGATTCGAGAATGATGGATTCGTTCAACTCCACGCGCTGCCAGGCAATATCTACCCCGGTTGCATCGATAGCGCGGACCGCCGCTTCAGCTACTTCAGGGCCGATTCCGTCGCCTGGGATGAGAGTGCAGTGATGGGGCACACTTCGATTCTAGTCGTGAATTGCGGTAAATCCGGACCCACTTGTCACAATGACAGTGATGCCTCGGATTGAACGCGCGTTGTTGAGCGTAACTGACAAGACAGGATTGGTTGACTTTGCCCGAACGCTTCATTCAATTGGCGTGGAACTGATCTCCACGGGGGGAACGGCGCGACTGCTGCGTGAAAATGCATTGCCGGTCCTTGAAGTGGCTGAGTTGACCGGCTTTCCGGAGATGCTCGACGGACGAGTAAAAACGCTCGACCCGCACATTGCGGGCGGCATTCTCGCCGTACGCTCCAATCCAGAGCACATGAACGCACTGGAGAAACATGGCATCCGCCCTATCCAGATGGTCGTCGTCAACCTCTACCAGTTCGAGAAGTTTGCATCGCAGCCGAATGTCGCTCGTGAAGAACTGATCGAGAACATCGATATCGGCGGCCCGAGTATGATCCGGGCGGCAGCAAAGAATTTCCAGGATGTTGCCGTGGTGGTATCGCCGTCCCAATACGGAGACATCGCCAGAGAGTTGCAAGACAACTCGGGCACATTGAACGCAGGAACACATTGGCGGTTAGCGCAGGAGGCGTTCCTCACGACAGCGCGCTACGACACTGCGATTTCTCAGCGGCTTCTCCAGATAACAGAGTCGGGCGAAGATACCGCCGCGCGAATATCCGACGCAACATTGCCTTCTACACTGCAGATCACTGCCCCGCGTACGATGAGTCTTCGGTACGGCGAGAATCCTCATCAACAGGCGGCGCTCTACAGGAGAAGCGACGAGGGTATCGGCGGCGCCGAGCAATTACATGGCAAAGAGCTCTCTTTCAATAATCTGGTGGATCTGGATGCCGCCTGGCAATTGGTCCAGGAGTTCGAACATCCGGCGGCGGTAATTATCAAGCACACAAATCCGTGCGGCTGCGCAGAGCAAACGACCTTGGCCGAAGCGTACCGTAAGGCGCTCGAGGCTGATCCGATCTCGGCCTTTGGTGGTGTTCTGGCTTTCAACAAGCAGCTGGATGGGGAGACCGCTGCGGAAGTCAGCAAATTATTCGTTGAGGCAATCGCAGCGCCTGATTTTTCGCCCGAAGCTTTGGCCGTTCTTACTGCAAAGAAGAATTTGCGTCTCGTGAGGGTAAAACCAGTCGGCCAGCCCGAACTGGTCATCAAATCAATAACTGGAGGTCTGCTCGTGCAGACCGCTGATGCAGAGACATTGGACAAATCCCGTGTGGACGTCAAATCCGCCCGTCAGCCCACTCCGGAAGAGTTGGCTGCCTTGCTGTTTGCCTGGAAGATTGTGAAACACGTCAAATCCAACGCTATTGTGTACGCGCGCGTCGGTCAGATCATCAGCGCAGGCGCGGGCCAGATGAGTCGTGTGGACGCGGTGAAGGTGGGCGCGATGAAAGCGGTACTTCCTCTCAAGAACTCGGTGCTTGCCTCGGATGCATTCTTCCCGTTCCCTGATGGCGTCGAAGAGGCTGCCCGGCATGGGGTGACGGCGGTCATTCAGCCCGGTGGATCGGTGAAGGACGCTGCCGCGATCGAGGCAGCAGATAAACACAATATGGCAATGGTCTTTACAGGGATCCGCCACTTTCGTCATTAATCGCGAAGGGCGATCGCTGACGCCCAATCTGCCGGGAGGGCACCCGGTTGAAGCAATCTTCCTTTTTCAAGGTGACGTACCGTTTTCGCGAACTTTGCCGCATGGGGATCGTGAGTCACCATGATGACCGTCTTGCCGTATTCGGTGTTCAAGCTCCGCAACATGGTCAGGACGTCTTCTGCCGCGGCGGCGTCAAGGTTCCCGGTCGGCTCGTCCGCCAAGATCAAGTCCGGGTCCGTCACAATGGCGCGTGCAATCGCTACTCTCTGCTCCTGCCCTCCCGAAAGCTGCTTGGGCAGATGAGTCAAACGGTCGCCTAAACCGACCAGCTCGAGCGCAGTCTCTGCATGCTCCATGCGCTCTTTTTTGCTCAGGTTCGTCAGCTTCAACGGTAGTTCGACGTTCTCGAGCGCCGTCAACACGGGAAGCAAATTGAACGATTGGAATATGAATCCGACGTGCTCATTGCGCCAATGGGCGATTTGCCGATCAGTCATCTTGCGCAGATTGGCGCCAAGCACCTGGATCTCACCGTCGCTCGCCCGGTCCATGGCCGCGATCAGGTACAGAAGGGTGGACTTGCCGGACCCGGATGGTCCCATGAGAGCAACGAAATCACCTTTGGCAATTTCGATATCAACCGCATCCAGCGCAATAACTCGGAATTCGTCTCGAATGAATTCTTTTGTCAACTTTCGAGTGACAACAACGGGTTCGCTCACGCAATGTTCTTTCTTCGGGGCAGTCCAGATCTACTTCACTTCGACTTTCTGTCCGTCCTTCAAATCCGATGGCGGGTTGACAATGACCTCTTCCCCACCGTTCAGTCCACCCCGAATCAGCACGCCATTCGACGTCGACCCGGTACTTGTAACGGAACGCTTGCGCGCATGCCCTTGAACAATTGTGTAGACGCTCCCGTTCTGCAAAGCACTCGCAGGGATGACAACTGCACCTTTACCCGCCTCGGGGCCCTGGTTTTTGCGCTCGTTGAAGAAATCTACGGTAGCGTTCATATCCGGCCGAAGGTACTGGTCGGGGTTTTGAACGCGAACTTTAACTTGAACCGTTGCCTTTGCCCGATCGGCTTCCGGCGAGACTTGCTCCACATACCCTGCATACCGGCGATCCGGATAGGCATCGGTTGTGACCATGCCCTTCTGCCGGGGCCCGAGCTTCGGGAAGTCGTTCTGGCTGATGTCGAGTTCGACCTGGAGGTAACCCAGGTCAGCCATAGTGACGAGATAGCCTTTCGCGCCTTTGTCGCCCACAAATCCGGTGGTGACGAATTCTCCTTTTTCAACATTGCGATCCAGGATCGTGCCAGAAACCGGCGCTTTGATCACTGTGTTATCCAGCTGTGTTTGTGCGTAAGCGAGAAGGCCCTTGGCCTGATTGATCTGGCCCACAATCTGGTCGCGCTGTTCGGTGCGTGGCCCGAGCAAGGCGAGATCGAGCGTACGCTGCAGACTGGCGACTCTCGATTCACTGCTCTTGAACTTCGCTTCGGCGTCATCCAGGCTTTGTCGCGACAACACACCCTGCCTCACCAGCTCACGAATGCGGTCCAGCGAGACCTTTGCATTATTGAGATCCGCAGCCGCTTCGGCAACATCCGCCCGTGCCTTCTCGATCTCTTCCGGCCTGGAGCCGTTTTTGATCTCAGCGAGCCTGGCTTCGAGATTCTGAAGCTGCCCCTGCTGTTGCGCCAATTGCGCTCGATATTCATCGTCTTCTAAACGCACGAGTACCTGTCCCGCACGGACCTTGTCGCCTTTATCAACGTTTATGGAGGCGACACGGCCATTCACTTTCGAAGCAACCTCGATCTTGTGTGCAGCGATGATATAGCCGGTGGCGGTGAGAATGGGTTCTTCGTTCCCGCCCGAAGTGGCACGAGGAGACGGAACGCGTACAGCATGCACCGGAACAGCCGCAGTCAGCCGTCCGAACATAACTGCGGCGACCACGGCGAGAAGGCCGATGGCGGCGGCTATACCTACCATTTTTCCGATGGGCTTCGGTTCTTTTGTGCGCCTCGCTTCGCGATCGATGCGAAGGCGTTTCAGTTCTGCTTCCATGTTGAATCAAACTATCCGGGTATATACGACTTAGACCTCGCGGAGGGCGGTGAGGATCTCCTTTTTTGCCGCTTGCCTTGCGGGCAGCAGCCCCCCAAGGGCTCCCAGGAGAAGAGAAAACAGCAACCCGAGGGCCAGTAATCCCGGGCCAATACGAATTTTGAACGTGGTCTCGCTGAAGGTTACGAAGTTGCCCAGACCTGTCGTCACGCTGTTCAGGGGAAGGACGAGCAGACAGGCGATGGCCCCGCCGAGAAGCGACAGGAGCAACGATTCTAAGAAGAAGCTGAGCAGAATGCTTCCTCTCGTAAATCCAAGAATCCGGAGAGTACCAATCTCTTTCCCACGGCGCGCCACAGCGGCATACATGGTGTTCATCGCCGCGAACGCACTCCCAACCGCCATCACGATGCAGATAAAGTAGCCCAGGAATTGAATGGGAGCTGCCGACTGGGTTTGCGCCGCGTAATACTCCTTCTCGCTCAATACCGTCACATTTAACCGGCGATCCGACTCTAATGCGCTCTTTAGCGTTGTCGCAGCAGTTTCGTCGGTTGCCCGCAATAGAGCCGAGCTGTAGGTATCGCGCCGGTTGAAGTCGGCCGCCACTTGGGCCGCATCCGCAAAAGCTTCGCTGTCCAAAGCGCTGCCTCCGCCATCCATTACGCCAACTACGGTCCAAGGCCCTTTGCCGAAGTGGAGCGTACGGCCTATTTGGGCAGCAGGGTAACGCTTCGCCAGTCCTTGACCGACTGTAATTTCCCTTTGGCCCGACCGAAACCAGCGGCCGGAACTAATCTTAACTTTCCGCATGCCCACACCTGCAGGCGTGAGCCCACGTAGGCTGGCATTCGTTCCGTCCGGCTTATCCGGGCTCGGCATATTGATGATGGTGACAAGTTCGATCGAGGCTTGCGGCTGGCCGCTTGGGTGTTTGGCTATACCAGGAAAGCTTTTCACGACTTGAAACTGTTGCTGAGTGAAGAGGCTCGTCAACTCCGCATTACCTCCTTTTCGCAGGACGAGCAGATTTAAAGGATCCCCGCTGTTCGCAAATGCGTGCGCGAGACCCGACACTAGTCCCATTACCGCAAGGAGCACCCCAACCGTGAGAGCAATGCCCAGGCTTGTCATGATTGTGGTTGTCTTTCGGACAACGAGATTACGCACGTTATAAGAAATCGGGATTGCCATCAGTGCCTACCCGCTGAACTTAAGGGAATCGAGGATATCGGTTTTTGCAGCATTCCATGCAGGCACGAATGAGCTGATCAGCCCAAGGAGAGCAGCGACTCCGAGACAAATTGCAGCCGTTGCCGGCGTGATGGACAATTGATTGAGCTGAGAAGCGAACACTGCGCCTGCTTTGCCTATACCTATGGCAAGGAAAGCGGCAAGACAGAGCCCGATGGCGCCCCCGATTAGCGACATCGTTACTGCTTCCCCGATGATCACGGTGAGAATCGTATTCCTTGTGAAGCCCAATGTCTTCAGCACACCGACTTCTTTGATGCGTTCTCGCACAGACATCGCCATTGTGTTTCCCGTGACGAGCAGGATGGTGAAGGTGACGGCAGCACTAATACTGAGCAGGAAGAACTTAATATCACCCAGGAAAGAAACGAAGCTGAGAGCGAACTGCTGTTCCGACTCGGTTTTCGTAGGTGGCGAGGCGTTCGCGAACATTGTGTCGATCGTTTTCGCGATCCGCGGCACATTTTCCGCGCTATCCGCGAGTAGTGCGATCGTCGAATCGAAACTGCGGCGCGCGACCGGCTGCGAATCACGTAGATACGCAATGTTGAAGAACAAGCTTTGCACTGCATCCGGATCTTCAAAGATGCCTGCCACCTTCAACTCGAGAGTTCCCGGGTAAATGTCGCCCTGCAGGACGATGCGGTCGCCGATTTTGAAATTCAATTTGTCGGCCAGATCTTGGGAAACGATGCAAGCCGTGCGTTCCGTAATGAAAGCGCGTTTCTGATTTTCCGGCATGTCCAGTTGGGTCCGTATGATGAGGAAGGCGGCTGGATCAACAGCAAATCTGGCGAAGAAGTTTCTTTGGTCCCGGCTGTCTTTGTAGGTTCCGCCGTACCAGTTCCAGGGCGATAGTTCTTTCACGCCCGGCACGCGGCGAATCTTTGATTCGTAAGCAGCCAGGATCGGTTGCGCAAGTGATACCTTGTGGCGTACAACCAGCCGAAGTGCCTGTCCGGGTGTCGCTACCGAGTTGAACAGTGCGTTATAGATCGCGAGCAAGATGCCAAGCAGACAAAGAGATACAGCAATGCTAGAGATCGTAAGGAGACTTCGCCTTTTGTTGCGCAGTGTGTTCTTGAATGCTAAAGACGCATAGCGCAAAACACCCCAATCCTCCTCGTGGTTAGGGTAGCGTAAGCTGAGGAGTCTTGGACGGGCGGCGAGACACGGCTCGCCGGTGAAGCGGACCTTGTCAATGAGCATGCCGGCAGATCCAAACGCGTATTGTGTTCCGGACGTGGTGAGAGATGAAGGCTACATGCGATTGGCGCTCGATGAGGCGCGGAGGGCGGAGAGGTCGGGTGAGATTCCGGTGGGTGCGGTCGTCGTGCTTGGCGACGAGGTGATTGGCCGGGGTTCGAACAGCGCGATCGGGAGGAACGATCCGACCGCGCACGCGGAAATTCTGGCGCTGCGCGAGTCAGCGCTGACCATCGATAACTACCGTCTGGAGGGCGCCACGGTCTTCTCTACCCTGGAGCCCTGCGTTATGTGCGCAGGCGCGCTCGTAGCGGCTCGAGTGAGAAGACTCGTTTTTGGGGCGAGAGATATTCGTTTCGGAGCCGTAAGGAGTAAGTTTCGCCTTGCGGATTCAGAGTTACTAAACCATCGAGTCCAGGTAGAAGAAGGCCTGCTCGCTGCTGAGTGTGGAGAGCTACTTCGCGCGTTCTTGCAGCGGGCGCGGCAACGTCCTCTGCCGGGGCTCGACGGGAATTCCTGAAGCGGTGCGGCCGAACATTCACACTGAGACCGCAACCCGCACCTTGTCATCTGTGATGGCGTGAGCACAGGATAATTCCTATGCGGCTCTTCTGGCGGGATACCGGGAGGCCTGTTTCGCATCCTTCTCTGCTTCTGTGGTCGCCGGGAACGGCGTAACGGGTTGGGTTTCCCGCCGAATGGTGCTATTGAAGTACTCGTCTAAAGGGAACAGCGCAAACGGTTCGAGTTCCCGGAAGGTACGTCCGAGCTTTTGCTCGATCCTATATACCTCGTGAAAGAAGGCGCCGCGTTCCATGCCAAGTTTGCGGCAGCAAAGCTTCCAATCTGCGCCAAGCAGGAAGTGGTTGGTGAAGATCTTATATTGATTCTCATCGAGCGTTCGCCTGCTGACCAGGCAAAAGTCGGCCATAAACTCTTCATTTTTCAACCCCCAAACGGATCTCCTCTGCCTTCCCGGGTTGGCTTCGAGGGAAACACGACTGATATATTTCTCCTTTGAAGCGCACTGGCGGAACCGGGCATGGCACGCTCTAAAGATTGCCCGAAATACACAATTGCAAGGGGTTGACACCCCTGCGCGTCCGGGTCTCAAACCAAGACCGTAACAGTGAGTGCAGGACTGCTGAGCTAGGGCAAGAGTTTCTGATCGGGTCCACTGCATTATTGTTTGTTTTCTCTCCAAATCCCCCAAGATTTGTTCGCGTGCTAGGGGGCGCTTCAGTACTAAAAACAACTTACAGTACTAGGGGATTTAAGCCTAATTAAAGCGATAATATTTGCCACTTACCCTCGAGATTAGTTTGGGGTATCCCTACAAACCGTTGTAACTACGGGGCTTCCACTTACGGTTAAGAATCAAGTAATCGTTGTAAATTTGGGACATTTAGGGAGAAAATACAGGGGCCTATATCAAATTGAAATCACGCCGAGGAGAAGAGCCCGTAACCTTTGCCATCCTGCAGGCAGTGTTAATAGCCCTCTTAAAAACCCGAATTAATAATGGCCATTTCACTGAACGAGGCTTAGCGCGTATTCTGGGGATCTCGCAGCCCCAACTCCATAACGTGATGAAAGGAAAGCGGCGACTACAAACTGAGTTAGCGGACCGCATCCTCGATAAGTTCGGCTTGAACGTCCTTGACCTCATCGATGCGCTCAATTTTTATCGGCATCCGAGCGAGCATCCGAACCCCAACATCTTTTTCACTGACCAATTCGCGCTAGTTAGTCCGCTCAATCCTCTGCCGGGCACTCGTGGAAGTAAGAGAAATCCGAGTGCGGACGCGTAAGCTCGCTGATAGACAGTCGTATCGACTAACTCAGAAATTTCTTATCTAAAGCTCGACGGGCGGCTCGATCTCCCTCGTGTTTCGATCCGGCGCATCAATACCGAACTGAAACGCTTGCGAGCCCGATTACGGTTCACTTTGAATCAAGTCGGGGTCGCACCTTGGGCAATCAGAGTCACATCAGACCATCGCGAACTGTGTAACTCGCGGCAGTCCAAGCATTTAACACGTGCTTAGACGCGGCTCATCTCAGGTGGTAGGGTCCTTGCCTTTTCTCATGGCGTGACTGACAACGGTCAGCCCGGAGAAAAGAACATGAACGCCGCCATCCAAACCCCCTTCGCCACACAGACAATTCCGCAGACTCTTCCCACTCGGGATGAACTCATTACCGACCACCTCTACCTGGTGAACTCGATTGCGGCACATGTGCAGAAGTCCCTGGCAGTACACGTAGAACTCGATGACCTGATCCACTCGGGCATGATGGGCCTGTTCGATGCAGCCACCAAATACACCACCGACAAGGAAGTTGCGTTCGGCGCCTATGCCAAGCATCGGATCCGTGGCGCTATTCTCGACGGTCTGCGCCAGCTGGATTGGGCGTCCCGCGATCTTCGCAAGCGCTACAAGCAAGTCGAAGCCAAGCGCAAAGAACTCGCCGAGACACTGAACCGCGAAGCGACCGATGCCGAAGTGGCTGCCGAGCTTGGGCTTGACAGCAAGCGCTGGCAGTGCCTAATGGTGGACTTCCGCAACATGGGTTCGGCTGCCGCCACTCAGACCCGCACCGAGCGTGAAGATGACCAGCCCTTGCAGGATGCTCCTTGTTCGCCCGCACACGGTCCCGACCAGGTGTTCGCCCGCGCTGAAATGCGCAACAAGCTCGGCTTCGCCCTGCAGAGCCTTCCCAAGCGCCACCAGGATGTCGTCACCATGTACTACGAGCAGGACCTCACCATGAAAGAGATCGGCAATTTACTCGGCGTGAACGAGAGCCGCGTCTCCCAGATCCACAAGAGCGCTCTCGTCCGCATGCAGGCCGCTCTTCAGGGCAATGGTGTCCGCTCTGCTTCGGCTTTCGTCAACTAATCCTAAGACTTCACGCTGATGATCACGTGCTGCGGTGATTGCGGCACGGGTAATAGCCGATTTTCCGAGAAGCCGGCTTCGGTCAGCATCTGATTCAACTGTTCTGCCGTATACGCATCCCCGGCAGGCGTGGTTCCAAGCATGATCAGGCTGAAGGTCGCTGGTATCGATGGGCTCACCCGATCCTTGTTGGGAACAAACTCCAACGTGATTAGCTTTCCGCCTATACCCATACTTCGATGGATCTTCTTAAGTATGTCCACGCACGTCTGCTGATCGAAGTGATGGAGGAAGTTGGTCAGCAGAACCAGGTCGAAGTCGCGGCCAAGTTCCACCGCGAAGAAGTCACCCGGGAGCTCACGATACCGATCTTCCATTCCGGCCTGCTTCGCGTTCTTTCTCGCGAGTGCCAGCACGTTCGGCCAATCCTGCGCAACAATCTCAGCCCCAGGTGCGATGCGGCCCACTGCTATCCCAAACAGGCCATGACCCGCGGCGATATCTAATACACGGCGCGGAGGAGCGCCCGTTTTCACCGCCTCTCCGGCGATGAACTCCGACGCGCCTTTCACAATGGGAGTCATGCTCTCGGCAAAAGTAACCCAGCCATCAAATTCCGGAGCTGTGAACCCGTCCGTCCCGAATTGCGTGGTTCCTTTCCGCACGGTCTCTGTCAGGTTGGCGAAAGCAGCCAGCAATCCGGGGGAATTGAGGAAATGCACAACCGAAGCCATACAGGCCGGCGAGTGACCGTTCAGAAAAACCGCGCTCGTTGGGGTCAGATCATATTTGTCGCCGGCTTTATCGAGGAATCCGTTCACGGTGAGGTAGTCGCAGAGGATGCGAATCCCGCGTGTCGACGCACCACAAAGCCGGGCGATCTCCGTGACGTCGTGCGCTCCTTCGCCAACCCTGGTAAACACATCGAGCTCAATGGCGGCCCGAAGTGCAGCCGTTTTCTGATGAGCGTTCAGTGTGTCCCAGACAAGCTCGGGGTTGGGCGCAGCGCCCTGGGTGATAGAGTCCATCGTCTTCTCGAGAAGGACTGTTCTATCACAGAATGCAGTTGCAGTTGGACCGGTACGGTACTACTGGACGGAAAGCGAGTATGGCATGATTCGCAGCACGCCGCCTTTGAGCAGCGTATCTCCCGGAAGCCCAGGTACCACGCTCCGCAATTTACTCGAGACGAGATCTTCAACTACAGAGGAATTCGGGGAGTTGAACATAAAGTCGAGCAAACTCTGCCGCGGTGGAAAGGCCACGAGCTCGGTTTCTCCTCTCTCGCTTAAGTGTGCTCGTTTCCTGATGAGGGCGATCGACTCGTTCAGGCCACCCAGCTGGTCCACGAGCCCGTTCTGCCGGGCTTGCGCTCCCATCCATACGCGGCCTTGTGCAAGCGGATCGATCTCGTTGTACGTCTTTCTGCGAGCTGACGCGACGTCCGAGACAAACGCCTTATAAGTCGACTCTAGCGACTCGTGCACCTTCTGCCGTGCTGCGTCTGACAGGGGCACACTAAGCGAATCCAGATCGGCCAGCTTGCCGCGAGTAATGACATCCTGTTGCACTCCGAGCTTATTGAACAGCTCCCGGAAGTTCGGCCGCATATACAACACACCAATAGATCCCGTGATGGTGTTGGGATAGGAAACAACGGGGTCGCCGGTCATGCTCATGAGGTAACCTCCCGACGCGGCAAGATCCGACATGGAGACCACCAATGGTTTGGCTTTGCTCAACAGCTTGAGCTCATGAAGAATCTCATCCGAGGCAACGGCATCTCCGCCCGGAGAATCCACGCGAAGTATGACACCCTTGATACCTTTGTCTTCCCGAACCTGACGCACCATCTTGCTAAACGCTCCGGAAGCGATAGAGACTTGTGCGCCAAAGCCACCCTCCGAGTCTCCTCCCCTGATTTCTCCTTCGCCAACCAACAGAGCGATGCGATCCCCGCGGTTTGGGACAGCGCGAAAGTAAGTGCGCAAGGGAAGCCGGTTTAACCCCCTCGAACCGGTCCTTCTTTTGATCTCGTTGAAGACGTCATCCTCATACCCGAGCTCATCCACCAGTCCCGCCGATTTGGCTTGAACTGCCGTAAACGGTCCCTCGTCGACCAGATTCCGGATGGCATCAGCGTTCTTGTGACGGGCCGCACCCACGGTCGAGCAAAAGTCACCGAATAACTGATCGAGCACCTGATTGAGCACTTCCCTGGATTCCGGAGACATGCCTGTGCGCGTGAACGGCTCACCAGCATCCTTATAACGGCCGATGTGATCCACTTCCACACCGATGCCCAATTTGTCCAGCGTGTTCTTAAAGTAAGTTTCCTCGATTCGGAAACCCTTGACCTCGAGATAGTCGTTGGGGGACAGATAGATCCGATCGGCAGCCGAGGCGAGATAGTATTCTTTGGAACCCGGGGTTTGCAAGAGCGCGTAAACAGGCTTCCCGGACTTCTTAAAATCCTGAATATCGCGTTGGATCTCCTGCAACTTCGCCCAACCAACTGTCAATCCGCGGGGCTGAATCAGGAGGGCCCGTACGCGATTGTCGGATGCAGCCCGACGCAGAGAGTTCCAGACGTCGGCGACGGTAGGAGCGCCCGGTGACTGAAGGAACGGGATGGCGAGATCTACGGGCGCACTCTCCGGTATGTCCCCGGAAATGCCCAGTACCAGGACGGCATTCGGCGAAATGACCGGCTGCTTATGACCAAAGAGCTTACCGATGCTGAGAGCAGATAAGACTGCGATCAGAACCGCAACGACAACACCAACAAGAACACCGAACAGAAATTTCGCCATGTTGAGGACAAAACCCTCAACCGAAGCGTAGCAAGTCAGCGCTGATCAGCAATCCCAATCAGGTTCAGGCGCTGACCATGCCCTCCCGTACGGCATATTCGATCAAGCTCGAACGATTATGGATGTTCAGCTTACGCATGAGATTCAACTTGTGAGCCTCGATGGTCTTGATGCTGAGGGAAAGGTCGTGGGCGACTTCCTTCACGGTTCTGCCTTCGGCGAGAAGTTTGACTACTTCCTGTTCGCGAATGGTCAGCAAATGAGGACGAACGGCGGGCGGCGTTCTCTCGGCAAGGGCTCTGAGGTCCGGAATGGTCGCCGAGACTTCGGCGTCACTTGCGCTCTCGGAGACGAGCTGCCGGAAAGCCTTCACGAACTGCGCTGGAGAACTGGTTTTTAACATGTATCCTTTCGCTCCTGCTTCGATGGATTGCTGAAGATTTTCGCCATTGTCGTCGGCCGTCAGGACGAGGACGGAGACGCCCGGATTTGTCTTGCGAAGGTGATAGCCGAAATCATGGGCGTCGAGTGCCAGCAGATCCAACGTGATGGCGAGGACGTTTGGATTCTGAGATCGAACCTTAGCCAGTACTTCAGCACGGTCAACGGCATCGTCCAAAAGGGTGAAATCCGGTTCATTCGAGAGGATTGTTCTGAGGCCGCGGCGAAACAGCAAGTTCCGATCTGCGATGAGAACTCGAATGTTCGATCTGTCCTGATCCAAAGTGCGTTTCTCAGTCACACCGAACTCATCGGCACTTTCAATCCCGAGCATTAGAGCGGCGGGAGAGGACAACAAAAAGAATCAGGAGCCCGACGCGGCGGGATGCCGAAGCAGTTTCACCAAGTCCGGATCGTCGATCTTCAGCGCGCGATCGAGAGCTGTATTTCCAAGGTGGTCCGTGATTCTCGGATTCGCGCCTTTCGTAAGCAGCAGCCGCGCTGCGGAAAGGCGGTCCATGGAAACGGCGAGCATCAGAGGAGTTGCTCCGGATTCCCGGTCCTGGGCGTCAATGTTTGCCCCATGCTCGAGCAACTCATTGATCACGTCGACACTTCCGCCAAGCGCGGCATCGTGAAGAGGAGTGCCTCCAGTTCGATTCAAAGCACCGACGTTCGCACCGCGATTGAGAAAAAGCTGAGCGACTTTTTTCTGATTCTTCAGGGCGGCGTCGTGCAGGTAGGTCGATCCCGAGGGAGTCGGCCTGTTGATATCGAAACCGCCGTTCAGGAGAGCCTGGGCAATCTCTACTTGGCCTTTCAGGGCGGCGGATTCCATCGCTTGATCGCCTGAGGCTTGCGAGCCGGACATCGTCCTTCCGAGCTTCAGTAGCAGCGCAACGACCGCTGCGTTCTTATAATCGAGCGCCAGATCGAGCGGAGTCTGTCCAGACCGGTCCCGCAGTGCGGGATCCGCGCCTCTCGAGATGAGCAGGTTCACGATCGGGGCATAGCCTTTCACGGAAGCTTCGTGAAGAGCACCGCGCCCGTCCGCCGGATGCAAGTAATGGAGAGATGCACCGTGATCAAGCAGACTGCGTACGCATTCGGGCCGGTTGTGCAGAACTGCGTCATCAAGGGGTGTGTTTCCAAGGTCATCGGTTGCCGCCAGATTCCCTCTGGCCGCAATCAACTGGTCCAGGACCGTAACGGACGTACGAGCGGCTGCGAGATGGAGAACGGTTTGCCCGCCACGGTACTTTTTCTCGACATCTGCGCCGGCGGCGAGGAGGGACTGGACAATATCCGCACGTCCTTTCAGGACTGCATATTCCAGAGCGGACGCACCCGCCTCCCGATGGATGGCATTTGCGTCGGCGCCGTGCGAAAGAAGAAGGGAAACAACCGAAGCGTTACCCAGCCAGGAGGCTGTAAGGAGAGGAGTACCGCCGAGCACATCCCTGGAGTTTGGGTCCGCTCCGGCGTTCAGTAGCCGGGCAACCGCGGCCGCATCTCCGGCCCGGACGGCGGCCTCAAGCGTAAGAGCAGGATCAGCGACGACACGTGCCGGTCTTCCAGACGTCGGTTGCGTAACTGATTCTTGTTGCTGGTCTACTTGCGTCCCGAGTGAGATAAAGTGAGGGCCCAAAAGAAGTGCAAGAGCAAGGGCAGGCTCCCACATGGCAACAGCGTAACACCGTCAGGACAATAAAAAAGGGAGCACTTAGAAAGTGCTCCCTCAAGAACTGTCTAACGGCTGCCTAAGTCTTAGGCGGGTTGCAGATGTTTCTCCAACATCTTCTGGAACTCAGGCTTGCCGATGGCTCCCACCTTTTGCTCCACAATTTTTCCATCTTTAAAGAGAAGGAGAGTGGGGATGCCCCGAATCCCATAACGGGCTGCTGTCTGCTGGTTAGAATCAACGTCGAGTTTGCCAACCTTGACTTTCCCGGAGTACTCAGTCGCCACTTGGTCGACGGTCGGGCCCATCATGCGGCACGGGCCACACCACTCCGCCCAGAAGTCAACCAGAACGGGGACCTCCGAATTAATCACATCCGTATCGAAAGTCGAGTCGGTAAACGTCAACGTATCATTTCCTGCCATGTCAATCTCCATGTGTTTGATGGCCTTGACGGAATTTTGATTCAGGGGAAATGTTGAGCGGCTCACGCGGACGTTTTGGGTCAGGGTGATGCCGATTTGTTGGGCTACACTGGGCAGAAAGGCCACTTGCGCATCGTTTTTTCCAGCCGTTTTGTACCTTCCGCCCTCCTTTTCATTTTCTTGCAGTCTCAGCTAATGGCCGGAGCGGGGCGTCCGTCTGCATTGGGAGGCGCCGACACAGGGGAGAACGGATTCGGGGTCAGCCAGACACTGTTTTCTACGCTCGCCGCCATCAATGCCGCGGGGTATGACGCGGGAATTGATTCTCCCCTGAACGAGCGCTACAAGGTTCGGACCCAGATTCGGGAGGAGCTCGGAAAGCTCAAAATCCCCTCGCTCTCTGAGCTGAAGTCGTTCTACAAAGCCCACAAGCGGCCTTCGGACGCCGCTGACCTGGGCCAATACATCTCGTTCGCAATGATTGCCGGCGGTCCGCCGAGCTTCCAGGTGCCTGAGGGTGAAGTTCCCCCGGATGTTGAAGCGCTCGCCGGATTTAGTGAGTTGCTCGCGCGCTTCTATAAGGAAGCGAATCTCGAGGCATTGTGGAACCGGGCACAGCCTGCGTATACGACGGCCATCTCCGAATATCAGGACCAGGTCATCAGTACGCTGTTCGAGACGAACGGGTATCTGCGAAATCCATCAGGTTATCTGGGGAGGAGATTTCAGATCTACCTTGATCTCCTCGGCGCACCGGACCAGATTCAGGTACGCAGCTACAAAGACGACTACTTCCTGGTGATCACACCGACGACGGCCCCCGTCATCGATGAAATCAGAGATGCCTACCTTGCCTATACGCTCGATCCACTCAGCTTCAAGTACAAAACCGTGATCCTGAGCAAGAAGCCACTCGAAAAGTATTCGGACTCGGCACCAGCGCTTGACCTTGCGTATAAAGACGATTGGTCATTGCTGGTCAACAAGTGCCTGATTAAAGCGATCGACAGCAGGCTAATGCACGGACCTCCGGAGAAGAAGCAGGCCTTTGTGAACCAGGCAATGAAGGAAGGCTACATCCTGACGGCGGCGTTTGCCGACCTGCTCCCGGCATATGAGAAGCAACAGGACGCAATGCGTCTTTACTATCCGGATCTGATTGCGGCCGTGGATGTCAAAAAAGAGGACAAACGGCTGAAAACAGTCGAATTCGCACAATCCGTGGTGCCCCGCGTTATCGCACCGCCGACCAAGATGCAGATGGATCCGGTGGACGAGGCTCTACAGGTAGCGGACGGACTGATGGAACAGAAAGACTTCGAGTCGGCCCGGAAAGTGTACAAACAGACACTCGAAAAGAGCGATAACAAGGCGAAACAGGGTAGGGCGTACTATGGCCTGGCTGTTATCGATCTTCAGGAGAAACGTTGGGACGAGGCGCTTGATCTCTTTCAACGTACGGTCGAGGCAAATCCAAATCCGTCAACGACTGCATGGTCGCACTACTATCTTGGTCAGCTAGCCCTAAAGGCGGGCAATTCCGAGAAGGCGGCTTCCGAATTTAAGACGACAATTGCAACGGAGGGCGCTTCGGCGCGAGCACGAGAAGCCGCTGAAAGCGCGTTGCGTAGCAGTTCAGGAGATATCAAACAATGACATTCACCTCACTCCGGCGAGCTCTTCTTGCCGTAACGCTTACGTGCGGCCTCATGCAAGCCCAGCAGACCCAGCCGGCCCAGCAGGCCCAGGGAAAAGGCCCGCAGCCGAAAAGCCAAAAGGAACGCGACGCCCTCATGAAGGTGCAGACGGCGGCACAAGCGAACAATCCCGATGAACTGCTGAAATCAATCGATTTCGTACTCGAGAACTTCGACAATACTGATTACAAGCCGATGCTTCTCACAATGGGTATGGAAGCAGCTCAGGCCAAAGGGGACAGCGCGAAGTCGTCCGTTTACGCCGACCGTTTGATCGAAGTCGATCCGAACAATATTGCTGCTCGCGTTATGCAAGCCGAGGCCATCGCCCAGCGGACGAGAGAGAATGACCTGGACAAGGAGCAGAGCCTAAAGAGAGTCGAAGAGCTCGCAAACAAGGGCCTGGAACTCCTGAAGAATGCGTCTACGCCGCCTCCGGGGGCGAACGAAGCTCAGTGGCCGCAGATGAAGAATCAATTCACTTCCGAAGCCCATGATGCACTAGGCCAGGCTTCGGACCTGAGAAAGAACTATCCGGAAGCCATCAAGCACTACCAGGAAGCACTGCAAGCTGAGCCGACGAACGCTGTTGCCACGGCGCGCCTCGCCAAGGCGTACGTTGGAAACAAGCAGTACGATGAGGCCATTGCCGCAGCGGACAAAGTAGCGGCGATGAGCGACGCCCCGGCAGTAGTGAAGCAGTTTGCACAGCAGCAGAAGGATGCTGCCACCAAGCTGAAGGGAGCGGCCACGGGCGCGAAGTAAAGGATGCCCGCGGCACTGGAGCTGCTCGAGAAGAAACTGGGATACCAGTTTCAGACGCGCAGCCTCTTATTGCAGGCCCTGACGCATCGTTCCTGGAGTGTGGAGCACCGGGACGTGGCGCCGGGCAGAAGCGACAACGAGCGTTTGGAATTTCTCGGGGATTCTGTGCTTGGCTTCGTTGTGAGCGAAGCATTGCTCGACAGTTTCCCCGACGAGGCTGAAGGCCAACTCTCTCAAAGAAAGGCGCACCTGGTCAGCGCAACCCATTTGCATTCGTGTGCGCTGGAGCTAAATCTGGGAGAGTTTCTCCTGCTGGGCAAGGGAGAAGAACAGAACGGCGGCCGTGCGCGCCGCAGCGTCCTGGCGAATGCGTTCGAGGCCGTGATTGCTGCCTTACATCTGGACGGAGGTCTCGTGCCGGCGCGGCAGTTCATCCACAGAACGGTTCTGCGTGAACACCAGCAAGGGAATCAGCCGGGTTCGGGGAGTTCACTGAATTATAAGAACGTTCTGCAGGAAGAGGCGCAAGCCCGGGGGTTGCCGATCCCGCGCTACACGATCGTGGACACCACCGGTCCCGAGCACGCCAAAGTCTTCCTGATCGAAGCTTCCGTCGGGGACCAGTTCACATCGCGTGCTGCCGGATCGTCGAAGAAGGCCGCCAGTCAGGATGCGGCGCGGCTCCTCGTCGAACGGCTCGAAAAGTAAGCCTAAACAGCTTTTTTAGCGGCAGGAAGGACTTTCTTCGCCGGAGGGTCCTGCAGCATTTCAGCCAGCTCTTTCAACTCCCGGCGCACTTCGGAGAAAGCAACGGGCACGGTGAATAGCTCACCCTGCTTCCGCCCGTTCGCAATCGGGGTCGGGTTCCTCTTACTCTGCGATTCAAGGTATTTGCGGGCACCTTCTATCGTGAAACGCTTCTCGTAGAGCAGGCGCTTAATCTCGAGAACAAACGCAACGTCCTTACGCCGGTAAACACGCTGCCCGGTTCCGGACTTTTTTGGCCCAAGGCCGCGAAATTCCGCCTCCCAGAAACGCAGGACGTGCGGCTTCACCCCGGCCAGCTTCGCAACTTCCCCGATGCGAAAGCAGAGCTTGTCCGGGATTTCAGGTTCGACAACTGGGTTGACTGCCAAATCTTCCATTTGGAATCGAGCCAGACTGCAACTCATTTTATCCGAGTTTGGTCGCTGTTAAGGATAAACTCTTAAGGAAAGATTAGAAGTTAGTCCCAGAACACTACTCAACAAACCACATGTTTCGAACGCAACGCCGCATTTTCACAGGCTTGTCCCTGCTGCTTCCTGCTTTCGCATCGCTCGCCTTGACCAGCTGTTCTCATCAAACGAAGCTCGAGAAGGCTGCGTTTGGAAAAACGCCTGACGGTCAGGACGTAGAAGTGTACACACTTCGCAATGCGGCCGGAATGGAGGTAAAGATCGCGACCTATGGAGCGACGATCGCGTCCATCACCGCCCCGGATCGCGACAAGAAGATGGCGGACGTGATTCTGGGCTTCAAGGACGTATCGGGCTACACGGCGAAGACGAACACTTCGTACTTCGGAGCCTCGATCGGGCGGTATGGAAACAGGATTGGCAATGCCAAATTCAGCATCGATGGGAAGGAGTATCACACGCCGGCTAACGACGGCCCCAACACTCTGCATGGAGGGACGAGAGGGTTCGACAAGTATGTCTGGACTGCGAAGGACGTCTCAGGCGACAATCCCGCGGTTGAGCTGCAAATCGTCAGTCCCGATGGGGACCAGGGCTTCCCGGGCAAACTCACTGATACCGTGCGGTACACGCTGGGGCCGGACAACGATCTGCGAATCGACTATTCAGGAGAAACGGACAAACCCACGGTTCTGAACCTGACGAATCACTCTTACTTCAATCTCGCCGGCGCGGGGAGCGGAACCGTCCTCGACCACCGCATCCAGCTTTCGGCGGACAAGTTCACGCCCGTGAGCGACACGCTAATCCCGACCGGTGTACTACAACCGGTCGAAGGGACTCCGTTTGACTTCCGATCCTCTACTCGCATCGGAGAGCACATCGAAGAGAACAATCAACAGCTGAAGTACGGCAAAGGCTACGACCACAACTTCGTTTTGAACACGGGAGGCGACCTGAAGAAGGCCGCGGCGGTTGTGACAGAACCGACTTCAGGCCGCGTCCTGGAGGTCTTTACGGATCAGCCCGGAATCCAGTTCTATACCGGCAACTTCCTGGACGGAACGAACGAGGGAATTGGCGGGAAATTTCAACATCGCTCGGCTCTATGCCTCGAAACGCAGCACTTCCCGGACTCACCCAATCACCCGAATTTCCCGAGCACTTTACTTAAGCCCGGCGAACAGTTCCACAGCACGACGATCTATAAGTTCTCAGCCAAATAGAAGAGGGGCCCGCCCCTCTTCGCAAACAACACTATCAAATAGCTGCCCCACCCGAGACAAAGATCGTTTCTCCGGTAATCCATCGCGCATCATCGGAGGCCAGGAAGGCAACGGGAGGAGCGATGTCGTCGGGCTGACCGGCCCGGCCAAGAGGCGTTGCAGCGACCGCACCTTTTTCGAAGTCGCTGCCTGCAATGCCGGCGGACTGAGTGCCCTCGGTGATAACCAGGCCGGGGTTAATTGCATTGACACGGATCTTGCGTGGCCCGAGTTCTTTTGCAAGCGATTTCGTGATGGTATCGACAGCGCCCTTTGTCGACGAGTAAACGGACGATCCCGCAGGGGCCAGCCTGCTTACAACGGAACTGATGTTGACTACACTCCCGCCCTCTTCGGGAATGAGAGGAAGAGCTGCTTTCGTCGTTAGAAGCAATCCCAGAACGTTCGTGTCGTATTGGCGGTTGTAGTCCTCCGCACTCACATTCTCGAGCGACGCGAAGCTGTATACGCCGGCATTATTGACCAGGATGTCGACCTTGCCGTAAGTCTTCTTTGTCGTTTCGAACAGCTTTTGGATGTCCTCTTCCTTAGAAACGCTCGCGCCCACCGCGATCGCTTTACCCCCGGCGCTCGTGATCTCGTTCACGACCTTATCCGCTCCTTCCCGGCTACTCGCGTAATTCACCACGACACTCGCGCCATCGGCTGCGAGCCGCTTTGCGATTGCCGCGCCAATTCCTTTCGAAGCTCCAGTTACGACTGCCACTTTGCCCTTGAGTTTGCTCATTTGGTTTTTCGTTCCTTCCGGAAGCTTTCGCTTCGTCGTTTCGATATCTGTCGAAATGATGGAGCGGACGCAGAAAAGGATTCAGCGCAGATTTATGACTGTTTTGTTTAGTTCTACAGAACCGAAAGACGTTTCACATACGCGTCCCACACATCACGGCGAAGTGTAAGGTACGCAAACTTCCCATCCCGTTCGATGTTTATGAGCCCCGCGTAATCGAGTTCTTTCAGATGGTGCGAAACGGTCGCCGGAGCCAGACCGGTCCAATCGCAGATACAGGAGCACGTAGGAGCATCGCTGGATGCGCCAATCCTTTGCAGCATCTCGAAGCGTTTCGGATCCGCGATCGCCTTGCTGATAAGCGTGAACTGTCGATCGTCGAGCTTGATTTCGCGGTGGCTCATCAGCGGAGTACCCGCCTTAAAGTGAGCGCGTCCGGCCGGAGAGTTGCACTGCGCAGCTTTTTCCAATCATCGACCACATGAATCAATTTGCCGGTAATATGATTCGACTGCTCCGAAGCAAGGAACGCGATGTGATCGAGCTGCGTGTCCGGAGGAGCGCCACCCGTGCGTCTGGTTTCTACTGCGGCTTCCACCACGCGACTTTGCAGGCGATCGCGGGCACTAATAATCTCATCTGTGATGCTTGTATAGGCTGGCCCGGGATCGAAGCAGTTTACCTGAACATTGTGGTCCATCACTTCCGCCGCCAAAGTTTCCGCAAAACGTACGATTGCGGCTTTGGAGGTAGTGTAGGCCGAGAAACTGGTGTTCGGCGCTGAATCGATATCACAGGTCAAAGCGATGATTTTTCCCGACCGTCGCTGAATCATGTCGGGCAAAACGGCTTTACAGGAATTAATCACTCCGAGGATATTTGCCTGGATTGCTTGTGTCCATGCCTTCAACTGAGAATCGTTGAACAGCTCGACGGGTCCGAGCGTGGCGGCTGCGCAAATCAGAATGTCGACCGGCCTGCCGAAGGCTACCCGCGCTCTTTCGACTGCGAGGGTCAATTGTTCGGGATCGGTTACGTCAGCCCGAATGCGGATTGCATTGCCTCCGGCTTGCTCAATTTCGATGTGGGCCAGGTCGAGTTCGGCCTTGGTTCTGCTGAGCAGGGCGATGCGCGACCCAAAACCTGCGAAAGCCAGTGCGAAACGTTTTCCTAATCCTCTTCCAGCGCCCGTTACGAGGATGCTTTTTCCTCTGAACTCGCTCTTTGAAATCGTCACTTTTACCTAGAATTACCGGCGGCCACGTAGGCCTAACTCCGACCCCAGCATAAAACAGGTGCTGACGAAATGAACATTGGTACGAGTCCCGGGCGTCGGCGCCGTTGTGGCCAGTGAAGTGCCCGACAAAGCACGGTTTCTGCGCTATACTCCGTTTGGACGGGTGTTGAAGCCCACAAACTTATTAGCTGGAGGCTGATGAGCAAGGAAGACAGCATAGAGGTAACGGGAACGGTAGTCGAAAAGTTTCCGAGTGGATTGTTTAGTGTGCAGCTAGATCAGGATAGAACCGTACTCGCGCATTTGGCGGGCAAACTCAGACGCAACCGCATCCGTGTCCTTGCGGGCGATCGAGTAACCCTTGAGATGTCACCTTATGACCTCACCAAAGGGCGAATCACCTACCGGCACAAGTAACCGTTCGACCCTTAACTCCGATTCGCCTCGCAAGTTACTTTTTATCTTTGGCACGAGACCGGAAGCAATCAAGCTTGCACCCCTTGTAGCCGAATTCCATAAGACGGAGCGCAGCGTATTCAAGTCCGTGGTCTGCGTAACGGGCCAGCACCGGGAGATGCTTGGCCAGGTCCTTTCAGCGTTCACGATCGAGCCAGACTTCAGCCTCGATGTGATGCAGCCGGGCCAAACTCTGAATGGACTGAGTGCACGTCTTCTTGCCTCGCTCGAACCGGTTCTCGAGGAAGTGCGGCCGGCGATGACCGTGGTACAGGGAGACACAGCAAGCACTCTTTGCGGCGCTCTCGCCAGTTTCCATCTGCATATTCCTATCGCACACGTGGAGGCGGGCTTACGTACTTCGGACATGTCTTCGCCCTTTCCCGAGGAGATGAACCGGGTGGTCACGGACCGGCTTTCGACTTTGTATTTCGCCCCTACGGATTGGGGTCGGAAAAACCTGCTAAGCGAGGGCGCGGATCCCGAACGAGTCTGGGTGACGGGCAACACGGGAATCGACGCGGTCCTTTCTACGCGTGATGCTTTAGTCCGTGGCGAGTTACCAGGGCTGTGTTTACCGCTGGCCGAAAGCAAACGCCTCATCGTGGTAACCGCGCATCGCCGGGAGAGCTTTGGGTCGGGCATTGTCGAGATATGTAACGCAGTCTCCACCCTTGCGGCCCGCCCGGATGTCCAAGTCGTATGGCCTGTTCATCCAAACCCGCAGGTTGCGGCGATTGTCAAAGAGAGGCTCGCGGCCACAGCTAACATTCGATTGATTGAGCCGCTCGAGTATGTTCCGTTCGTTGACCTGATGCGCAGGTGTCACTTCCTGCTGACCGACTCAGGCGGTGTGCAGGAAGAGGCGCCATCGCTCGGCAAGCCGGTTCTGGTGACCCGTGACAAGACGGAACGGCCGGAAGCGGTCAATGTGGGAACGGTGAAGCTTGTGGGCACCAATCGCGACGTGATCCTCCGCGAATCTTTTCGATTACTGGACGACCCCGCCGAATACACACGCATGTCTCTGCTCCATAATCCTTACGGAGATGGCCAGGCGAGCAAACGCATTGCCGGCCATATCGGCCGTTATCTGACCCAAAGCGCTACAGCTAGCCGAGAGCGAGCCGGAAGCAAAGAATTACCATAAAGATTGTCCTCACTCCAGACATTCCGGCGTGCGGCTCCGCCGAGGCCACGGGCCAGTCAGTGGCCGCAAGTGTATTTCGGGATCCTGTCAACTTCGCTTGGCACGTTGTTGCTTGAGTTGACCCTGACCCGGATCTTCTCTGTCGTTTACTACTACCATTTCGCCTTTCTCGCGATTTCGATTGCGCTGTTTGGGCTGGGCGCCGGCGGCGTTTTCTCCTACGTTGTTTCGGGCTGGAGTGGGTCGATGTTCCGGAAGGTCGGCATCCTGGCGGCATCAAACGCGGTCGGCTGTGTTCTTTGCCTCTGGTACTTACTCACGCAGACGGGCGAGCTGAATACGCCCCAGTTAGCTCTGGCGTATTTCATCACTGCTGCACCGTTTTTTTTGTCGGGAACGATCCTGTCGCTGGTGATCTCGGAGACCCTGGAGCGGGTAAACAAAACGTATTTCTTCGACCTGTTGGGAGCGGCCTCGGGATGCCTGGTTTTAGTTCCGTTACTGCACTGGATCGGGGCACCGAGCACCATCCTGGTTGCGGCAATTCTGTTCGCCGTTTCCTCGGCGATCTGGTTCCACCTGGATGCCTCTCCTCGCGGGCGGGCCGCCTCCGTACTGATCGGCATACTACTTGTTGCGCTGATTGCGGTCAACAATAAACATCCCTTGCTGGATGTGCGTTACGCCAAAGGACAGCGGCTCACGGACGAAGAATTTGTGCGTTGGAACGCGCTTTCCCGCATCGCCCTGAAGCCTGAGCCGGGCTCAAACATGAAGAGCATCGTGATCGACGCGGACGCCGCGACCGGTGTAGCTCGGTTTGACTTCGAACACCTTTCGGATAAGGAGAAAAACGATCTCGCGTATCACGGACCGGGCGTTCCTTACCTGCTTCGGCCGGCGGCGAAAACCTTGGTCATCGGCCCTGGCGGAGGCTGGGATGTTTCTCGTGCCCTCGCTTCGGGCAGCAAAGAAATCACTGGTGTTGAGATCAATCCGATCATTGCAAACGTGGTGATGCGGGAGAAATTTCCGCAATACAGCAATCGCCTCTACTTCCGTCCCGAGGTCAATATCGTCGTAGAAGATGGACGTGCGTTTGTACGCCGGTCGAGCGCGCGGTTTCAGGTAATTCAGGCCACCCTGGTTGACACCTGGGCCTCCACCGCGGCAGGCGCGTTTGCGCTCTCTGAAAACAACCTCTACACGACGAACGCGTTCTTTGACTACCTCTCACATCTGACGCCTGATGGGGTTCTTGCGTTCACACGCTGGGGCTTCGCGCCTCCGCGTGAATCACTGCGAGTGGTTGCGCTAGCTCGCGCCGCCCTCGAGCAAATTGGGGAACGCACGCCGGCCAACAATGTCGCAGTGCTGCGTGAAGATGCCCAGAAGCTCACCGGCTGGGGTGCGCAGGACACAATTCTGGTGTCACGTAAGCCGTTCACACCTTCAGATATCGCACTGCTTGACGGTCTGCCTAGCCGTAGTCACATGGAACTGATTTACAGGCCGGGCACAACCAAGGCAAGCGCGTTCCGCAACTTGGTCACGGCGCCGGATCTCGATCGCTTCTACCAGAGCTATCCGTTTGACGTACGTCCGGTTTCCGATGACCGTCCGTTCTTCTTCTACACGGTCCAGCCTCGGGATCTCTGGCGATTCATCCTCAGCGCGTCTCGTGCAACGGCCGACTACAAGGTGAACTCCGCCCTTCCTGTTCTGTTCGCACTGATCGGGATAAGCCTGCTCGCGACCGCGGTCATCGTGTGCCTGCCGCCTCTTTTCCTCAAGCAGCAACTTCCGAGGAGCCGGGAGAGCCTTGTCACACTCATGTATTTCCTCTGCATTGGGGCCGGCTACATACTCGTTCAGGTCTCGCTCATTCAGAAATTCGTCCTGTTCCTCGGGCATCCCACGTACGCGCTGACGGTGGTCATCTTTTCCATGCTGCTCTCGAGCGGATTGGGAAGTTTCTTCAGCAAGCGTCTGGTGCAATCACAGGTGCCGCGCTTGAGCCTTGTTCTCGTCACGGTGGCCGCTGCTGTTTACGTACTATCGCTCGTGGTCACACCTATCGCAGACAACGGAGTCACCCTTCCGTTCGCCTCCAAGGTGTTGATTACGATAGCGCTGATCGTGCCCGCGGGTTTCATCATGGGCATGCCGTTCCCGACCGGGCTTGGGCTCTTAAAGAACGTCATGCCTTCGGTCGTGCGCTGGGCCTGGGCCGTCAACGCCGCAGCGAGTGTACTTGGGTCTGCTGCCGCTATGTTCCTCGCGATCTACTTAGGCCTCAGCATGACGTTGCGGCTCGGCGGGATCTGCTACCTGGGTGCACTCGCCTCGCTGTTACTCTCGCCCATGGGCGGCAAGACGCCCGCGGCACGTGAAGCATTGCCCGAGGTCCGTCGAGAACGGGTCGCGTGATCGCTTAGCGGTTGGGAGCGATCACCTTCAGTGCTGCCTCGAGTGCTTCGACGAAGAAGTACTCGCCCCACATCACGGATTCATCGATGCCGAGCCCTTTGTGGATGTGGTAAACGCCGCCTTTCAGAATGCCCTCCCATTCCGGCTCATTGCTCGCCAGGAAGTCGTTGCAGAGATTGCGGAGGATGTGAACCGCGGTCGACCAATAGAAGTGACCCTTCATCGGATCTGAGATCTGGCGGCACAACTTGAGGAGGCCGGATGCCGCAATTGCACCAGCCGAAGAATCAACCAGTGAGCGATTCTCCGCGGGTGCGTTGTAATCCCAAGGTGGAATGCCGTCGGCGGGCGTGTGTGTGATGTAGTAGTCGGCGCACGCTTCTGCTGTCTGCAGGAACCTGGGATCCCGGCTGTACTCGTACGCACTCGAAAATCCATAGAGCGCCCAGGTCAAGCCTCGCGACCAGCAGGAATCGCCCCGGTATCCCTGGTGCGTGGTCTGACGGAGAAATTCTCCCGTTTCGAGATCAAACACTCCCTCCTGTGCCACCGAGCCGTCGGCCCGAACGAGGCACCGTCTCGTGGTGATGCAGTGCCGGACCGCGATGTCGCGCAACCGCTTGTCGTTCGTTTCACGAGCAGCGTAGAAGATGATCCCGACGTTCATCATGATGTCGATGAACAAGGAATCGCGCGCGACGAACGAACTCAGGTATTGACCGTCTTCGTTGAACCGCTCGGCCAGCGTTCGCCCGGCTTGCAGCATGACCTCTTTAACGGCGTTGTCGCGCGTCAGCTTGAACCACGGATGATAGGTCGATAGGAAGATAAAGCCAAGATCGTGGACGTCGTTGTCGCTCTTACGATGCTCGAGCGGCTTGCTGTAGTGAATGGCTTTGTCAAACCAGAAGCGGTATTCGGGCTGCCTCCCAAGGTACTTCGCAAAGGTCCACATCATGCCCGGCAGGAATCCGTCGCACCAGTGCGTCCAGACCGGACCTTCATGCTTCCATTTACCCGCTACGGTGTACATCGGGTAGAAATCCGGATCATTTTCGATGAGCCGTTTCACTTGCGCTTGCGCAAATGTCATTGCATTCTGGAACAGCTCTTTATCCGAATCGTGGATGAATTGAATCATGATAGGACCGCGATCACATTATAAGTAGAGGTCCCGAACCCTCTGCTACCATCGGTTTGCATGGCGACTAAAGTCACGATTGTGAATAATGGCCCGATCCGTATCGAGGGCGAATTTACAATCCAGGATTCGGAAGGTAACGCATACGGTTTGGGGGGACGGTCCATCATCTCTCTGTGCCGATGCGGCCTCGCCGATAACAAGCCGTTTTGCGACGGCACGCACGGAAGAAATGGGTTTAATTCAGAGTGCAAAGCCCGAGAACTCCCTCCGCCGAAGCCAAAGCTGTAGATGCCTCGCCGCCTAAGAAGTCACCGCGCTTAATTCAGCTAGACATCCTGAGGGGGTTTCTACTCCTCTGGATGACGTTCACTCACCTGCCCACAAAGGCAAGCGTCATTTCGAACCAGACGTTCGGCTTCGTCTCTGGAGCGGAGGGCTTCATTTTTCTCGCCGCGTTCATGGTGGGCCAGCTCGAGTTTCGCCGGGAGTTAACCAGAGGCGAGGTTGCCACCGTGCGTGATCTGGCAAAACGAACAGCGCGGGTGTATGCGTACCATTGCGGTCTCCTGCTCATTGCATTCACCGTATTCGCGCCGCTGGCAGTAAAGCTTCACCGGCCCGCGGTCCAGAACCTGCTGTCGTTTTATCTGAGAAGTCCAAAGCCGGCAGCCATCGCCGCTGCGCTTCTCCAATACCGGCCGTCGCTTCTCGACATTCTTCCTCTGTATGTCATTTTTATGGCTTTGACGCCATTGGCGCGCCGCGTTGGACGCCAATGGGGTTGGGAGCCGGTCATCTACGCGGGTTTTGCTGTTTGGCTTGCCGCGCAATTTGGGCTGCGCAATTTCATGTTCCGCACGTTTGTTCCGTTCGGTATTGCCGTGCCGGCCGATTCGACAGGTGCTTTCGACATCTACGCCTGGCAGTTACTTTGGATTGTTGGCCTGGCCCTCGGAACCTTAAACGCCGACAACGTCGCGGGTGTTTCGGCACGCGCAGGGGGAGAAGAGGCCGAGGGTATGCCACGCTGGCTTGTTCGACTCAGCTTCGTGCTCGCGGGTGCTTTCCTCGTGCTTCGCTATAGTCCGGTCGACCGGTGGATTGATCCGAACCTTCTCGGCTGGCTCATAGACAAATGGCACCTGGGACCAGCGCGCGTGATCAACTTCTCCGCCATAGCCATTCTTCTGGTGCAGTATGGGAATCACATCGCAAGATTCAAGATCTTTGCGCCTCTCGCCGCGCTGGGGCAGGCTTCGATTGAAGTGTTCAGCGTTCACGTAGTCTGCTGCCTCGCCGGAGATACGCTGAGCTTCACGCCGGATCCGGAACTGTCCTACCCGGTGCAAGCGGTCCTGTTGATTGTTACGACTGCCGCGCTATTTCTTACCGCATACGCGAGTAAATTATGGAAAGAGAATAAGCGAGCCCGATTAGTGGTTCAACCCGCGTGACCGTTCACTGCGGGGCAGCTTGCGATTCCGAAAGAACCCGGATGTCAGGCAGGTTCCGGTAATCCTCTGCGTAGTCGAGACCATAACCCACCACAAACTCGTCTGGAATCTGGAAACCGATGTACTTAACATTGACCGGCTGGATGCGCCGGTCGGGTTTGTCTAAGAGGGTCGCGATCTCCAGTGAGCGCGGCTTTCTTTGGTGCAGAATCCTGGTGAGATAACTCAAAGTGACACCGCTGTCGATGATGTCTTCCACAATGAGAACGTGGTGACCTTCGATGTTTACGTCGAGGTCTCGGGTGACCTTGACCTGGCCTGAGCTGCTCTTCTGATTGCCATAGCTCGAAATGCCCATGAACTCGATGCGGACGGATGTCCGCCGCAAAGCCCGTGCCAAATCAGCAAGGAAGATAAACGAGCCTTTCAGAATTGATATCAGGTAGATCGGCTCGTCCGGGTAATCGGCCTCGATCTGTGCAGCCATCTCCCCGATACGCTGTTGAATCTGTTCACGGGAGATCAGCACTCGGTCTGCGGGAGAATGCATCCCCTGCAATCTTAGCGGACCCTGGAAGAATACGCGGATCGAATCAACGGCACGCCCAAACCAGCTTGCAACCGGGTACTGCCTAGTCCAATGTGAATATGAGGAGCCGTAGCCGCACCCGCTAGGGCATTTCGAAACGCAAGATAAGGCACGTGCAGTCGATCGAGCAGAGCGAGCAGCCAGACGCCTTCAGGCTGAACTGGACTGAGCGCGACGTCCACGCGATTCTTGTGATCCAGGCCAAGAGATTGATGCGTGAGTGTTTGCCCCAGAGCACTGATCGGCAACGTGCGGTGAAACTTCTTTTCGAACTGAGCTTCGATTGGAGTTAAGTCGCCAAGGGAGAAGGAGCCGTTTCCGTCGGAACGAATGACTGAGTTCTTCCAGGATCTGGCTTCGGCCGACTTTTCGAGTTGGCGCTCGTTCTCCGCCATGGACGCGAGTTCCTTCAACAGGCGTAAGCGATCCTTCGCGAACCCAAGCACCCTTTGGCGGTCCTCCAGTTCGCGGGATGCGCTCTCGAGATCTACCCTTGCGATAGCTCCAGAGTCCAGCAGCTTCTGGCGGTCATCGAAGACGGCCTGAGCGCGATCGACACGCCTCTGGGCGGCGGCGAGCATGTCGTTCCCTTCCTGTTCGGTCATGTTGTCTGCCGTCCGGAGGCCGTAGAGACTCCGGGTTAGAATCGCCTGATCCTGGACATCAGCAAGATGAACGCGCGCTTCGTCCAGCTTGACTCGTGCGAGGGTGCCATCGGCGACCAGGCGCTCAACCCGCTCCAGATCCGCTCGGGCACGTTGCACCTCCGGGTTCAGGACGGTTCCGACCGGGGACGGACCGGCGGGCGCTAGAGCGGTCTGCCCCTTGATCTCAGGCGTCATCGAGAGGTAGACCGTAAGGGCCAGGAATAGCCCGATTACCCTGCCGATATGGCCCTGTAAGCGCTTCGTCATCTTGTTGAAAATGTAGTACTCTAAAACCGTGGAGACCGCGTAGACGACCCTGCTGAACAGTTCACTCAAAATCGATCCCGAGCGGCTGGAAGAAGTACCGGGCTGGCAGATTGCAGCGAGTATTGCGGACGCCAAGAAGGCGTTCGATGTTCGCCTGCTGAACCTTCAGGCCGTGACCTCCTTTACTGATTACTTTGTGATCTGTTCGGTTGCGAATATTCGCCAGGGCCAGGCAGTCTGCGACGAAATTGAGTTAACCCTGAAAAGGCGGGGAGAACGGGCCACCAGCATCGAAGGCTATGACACCGGAGAGTGGATTCTTATGGATTACGGAGACTTCCTGGTCCACATCTTCTCTCAAACGGCTAGATCCTACTATGACCTTGAGCGTCTCTGGAGAGGTGCCGAAGTGGTCGATCTGCCGAGTGGTACCAGTTCCGTCTGATCGGATCCTCGCCTTCGCACCTGACTGGTAGATTAAATTAACTCGGTGTTCCGCCAAGGTTTATCTGCACACCGGATTGCAAGCTGGTTCGAACAGCGGTTGATGAATTTTCTTCGTTTCAGGCAAGGAAGCTCTCAATGTTAACGCCGCGTCACTACGACGTTCTTCACGCGATCGTACACAACTACATCGAAACGGGTGAACCGGTGGCATCCCGGACCATTGCCCGCCGTTATCCAATGAGCCCGGCCTCCATCAGGAACATGATGGCGGATCTCCTCGAACAGGGATACCTGAGCCAGCCGCATACGTCGGCGGGCCGAATCCCGACGAGCGCCGCCTACCAGAGCTACGCGAAGACACTGGTGGGAAGCCGGATCGTGCAGGTCGAACTAGAGCGCTTGAAGGAAGAGATCCGGCGGGAGGGAACGGTGGAAGGGCGTATCGAGAGATCGTCTCAGCTCCTGACCGAAATCACACGGAATTTCGGCATTGCCGCTGCCATTCCCACGCAGAACCGTATTCTGGACAGCGTGGAACTGCTGGCGCTGCCTGACCGGCGGATCCTGATGGTGGTTGTTACCAAAGACGGCATGGTGCGGAACAAGGTCATCACCGTTGACGATCACGTGCCGCAGGATGAGCTGGCTTCCATCCGGAATTACATCAATCGGAACTTCAGCGGGTGGGTGCTACAGAGCATTCATCGCGAGTTACGGCTCAGGCTGGAACGTGAAAGCGCGGCTTACGACGCCATTCTCCAGAAGGTGAGCTTTTTCTATTCGAACGGCCTTCTCGATCTGGGACTTGTGCCGGAGATCCATTTCGATGGCGCGGAGAACCTGATCGGACTAGACCTCCACCTGACGCGTGAGCACATGCGCGAACTTTTCCGCGCCCTTGAAGAGAAGAAACGCATTCTCCAGCTGCTCGAACGCTTCTTCGACGGGCCGGACGGCGAGTTCTCGGTTCAGGTCGGCCTCTCGGACATCCACCCAAGCATGAGTGAGCTGTCTCTAATCGGCGTTAGGCTTGACCTCCAAGGCGGCCTGATGGCCCATGTCGCCGTGCTGGGTCCTATGCGCATGAACTACAACCGGGCCCTTTCGGCAGTACTGCACGTGGGCCAAGCCTTCAAAACGGCCACCATATAAACGGACTCGCCCGGTCCCTGAACGGGCGGAACCTCTCGAACGTACGCCAGATTATTCTCGGTCTGTTTGCGCTGTCGTTCAAGGGGTGGTCTAATAGAACAAGGACGAAGGCAAGAGTGGGCGAATAGCCCACTTTTTTATTGCGAGTAACCATGCGTGCAGTAGAGAACAATGAGCTGATCGACCGGATCTCCGAGTTGTGTGCCGATGCGACTCGGTCCACCGGCATCGAGATCGCCGACGTTCAACTCCGCGGGGCCGGCAAGGCTCGCCTGCTGCGTGTGTTCATCGACAAAGCAGAAGGCGTCACCCACGCCGACTGCGAGTTGGTGTCTCAAAGAGTCAGCCAGTTGCTCGACGAGCAGGACGTCATGCCTGAAGAGAGTTACACGCTCGAAGTAAGTTCCCTGGGAGTGGAACGAAAGCTCTCCACGGAACGTGATTTCGCGAGAGTTATCGGAAAGACAGTAGCGCTAGCCATTCGCTCCGCGGATCGAAGCGAGCACTTCGAGGGGAAGCTCGTTTCCGTCCACGCTGGCCAGCTCGGAATTGAAGTTCGCGACGGGGAGATCCGCCAGGTCCCCATGGAGCAAGTGCTCCGGGCGAAGTTGAAATTCAGTTGGTAGCATTCTTCGCGCACATTAGCTTGTTCATTTTTGCTTTTTAGGTTTGTAAGAGGTTTACGTGGCTTCCATTTATCAGTCCATTGAGTTGTTGAGCAAAGAAAAGGGCATCGATCCGCAGATCGTGCTGGATGCGGTGAAAGATGCGATGTTAGCGGCGGCTCGCAAGCATTTCCGTTCTCAGGAAGACCTCGTTGCGGATCTGGATGAGTCGACCGGAAATATCAGTATTTACAGCATCAAACAGGTAGTAGAGACGGTCGAAGACCCTTACCGGCAAATCAGTGTAAGCGCGGCGAAGCGCATTTCCCAGAGCGCCCAGGTAGGCTCGGAAGTACGTGAACCGAAGCCGACCGAGGCTTTGGGCCGGATCTCTGCGCAAACCGCAAAACAGGTCATTCTCCAGAAGGTGCGCGAAGCGGAGCGCGACAGCGTCTACTCCGAATTTCAGGGGCGGCACGGCGAGCTTGTGAACTGCGTCGTGAAACGCCTGGAAGGCCAGGACTACATGGTCGACATGGGCAAGACCGAGGCGCGCCTGCCGAAGAAAGAGCAGTCACGGATTGAGGGCTTCAGCATCGGCGATCGCGTTCGCTGCGTCATCAAGGGCGTTGAACGAGGCGGCAAGTATTCCGGGGTCATCGTGTCGCGGGCTGCACCGGAGTTGGTCATGCGCCTCTTCGAACAGGAAGTGCCTGAGATCTACGACAACACTGTGTCTATCAAGGCATGTGCGAGAGAGGCCGGCGAGCGGACAAAGATCGCCGTATTCAGCCGCGATCGCGACGTGGATAGTGTTGGCGCATGCGTCGGCATGAAGGGGATGCGCGTGCAGTCGATCATTCGGGAGCTGCGGGGCGAGAAGATCGACATCATCGAGTACTCGGAAGATGCGGTTCAGTACATCACCAAGGCACTGAGCCCGGCGAAGATCTCGCGCGTTACGGTTCTCGACTCCGCCGATAAACACGTAGAGGTTGTGGTCGATGACCTGCAGCTTTCGCTTGCGATCGGCAAACGCGGCCAGAATGTCAGACTGGCTGCGAAGTTGACGGGCTGGAAGATCGATATCAAGAGCGAAGAAGAGAAGCGCAGAGAGCTGGAATCCCGCCGTGCGGACATGGTGATTTCGGGCGCGCCGGTATCAGTGCTGCTTGACCATGGCCTTGAAGAAGCGATTGTTGAGAGGCTCATCGGCGCGGGCATCGGCACGGTGGAACGCCTAGGATCGATGACACCGGAACAGCTCGAAGCCATACCGGACATCGATGAAAACATAGTGGAGCAGATCCAGTCTTCTGTTGTCTCTTTCTACGGACAATATGAAGCGCAAGGGGACGAGGAAGCCCCGGTTTCAGACGAGGCGATCGAGGGCGTGATCGACGAAACCTCCGGGAATGAATTAGAATCGAGTGTGCCGGAGGACAATACAGACGCCTTCGGAACCCTCGAGACGGGTGTTCTCGAGGGTGACATGGCGCGTCATGAGACGGTCGACGTTGAGCACACCGGCGATGGAGACACTCTCGACCTCGGGAGAGTTGAAGGACTATCAGGCGCTCCCTCCACCCTGCGCGGGGACGTATCCTCTGACACGGGTGCCGACGAGGAAGAGTCTGATACGATTGAATAATCGAGTTCATCTGTCCAAGTCTCGGTTTATTAAGGAGTTACCTTAGCAGTCTTCTTCTATGAAGAAAATTAGAATCAACGAGTTGGCGCGGGAATTAGAGGTCAAGCCAGGCATCATTCTCGATCTCTTGCCCGAGTTGGGTGTGCAGGAAAAAAAGACCCATTCCAGCTCGATCGAAGAAGATACGGCGATCGCTCTAAAAGAGAAGTTGGCAAAATCCGGCTTCTTGGGATCCTTTCCAAACCGCGCAAACGGACATCACGAGGGGGACGAAGACGAAGCTTCAGAGGAGACCGGCTCGGTCGAGCCCGCACGCGACGAAGCTCCGCTAGCGGCTCCGGCTTCTCTCCCGGCTGCCGAGCCCATCAAACCGCCTTCGGCGGCCGCGCCCGCACCATCTTCGGCCCCGCAAAGATCCCCTTTTCGCCCACCGACGCGGGAATCGCAAGCGGAAGGAGAGCGTGTTCCGAGAGGCATCGGTATCCCGCCTGCCTCGACGTCCGCAGCGACTGCCCCGGCGACAATACCTGAAAGTGTCCCGGCTACGCCCGCGGCCCCTGAAACAGCAGAACGTCCTCCCATGCGATTTCAACCGCTGCGGCCACCTCTTGGCGGATCCACTACCCATCCCGCTCCGGCAAATCCAGCTCCAGCAGCCTCTGCACCAGCGCAGCCATCACCGGCAGCTCCGGCCGCCCCGCCTGCGAGCGCAACCGCCACGCCGGCGAGCACGCCGGCCCATCCCTCGCGTTCCGTAGGTGTACCTGCGCGGCCATTGCCAGCAGCCCCGGCCGCGCGCCCGGCTCCGCCGGTTCTCGCAAATGCACCGGGTCCGAGACAGCCACTTCCGAGAGATCCCGCGCCTCGTCTCCCGCAACCTCCCTCTGCGGTGATCGCACGACCGCCCCAGCCGCCCGGACCAGCGACACCGCTGCCGGGAGCTCCAGCCGCTCCGCCGCCGAGATCAGCTGCGGCATTACCCGGTGCCCCGCAATCTCCGGCTCCGCCGAGACCTCCTCAGGTTCCGACCCATGTGGTCGCCCCGGGTGGAGCGCCTCAGGCCGGATCTGTTCCTGGTTCTCCCATTCCGTCCCGTCCGGCAACACCACGGCCCACGTTGACTCCCGGAGCTCCTATTGCTCCTAGACCACCTGCGTCGCGGCCGCCGCTTGCCGGCCAGCCGATCGCAAGGCCGACGGTTCCACCACGGCCCGATCTCGTTCAACGCTTAAGACAACAGCAGGCTACTCCACCTCGACCTTCGCCAGCCGCTCCGGCGGCGCCCCGTCCGGGCGCGCCGCCCCCGCGCTCGCCCGCTCCCGGTCAACCCTTGTACCGCGGTCCGATCCGTCCTGGCCAACCATTGATGCGGGGACCTGGCGGTCCCGGCCAGCCCAGCTATCCCGGGCAACAACGACGTCCCGGCATGCGCCCCATGCACCCGACCTCGCTGCGTCCCGAAACGGCGACTCCGGTTCCGACCGAACAGCGGCGGCATCAGGCGAAGCCCGTCGGCAGACAGGGTGCGCGCAAACGCGATATCGAAGAGGGAAATCTTCGGGAACGCGTTTCGAAACGACCAGCGTTCGTCGAGCCACCGCCAATCGATCGCGAAATCACGATCGCCGAAGGCATCACAGTCATCGAGTTATCGGAAAAGCTGGGCGTCAAGGCCAATCTGGTCATCAAAAAACTCGTCGAAAAGAAAATCTTCGCGACCATCAACCAGACTCTGGACGTAAAGCTCGCCGAACAACTGGCGCGCGAGTTTGGCGCTTCCACCAATCAGGTCAGCTACGAAGAAGAGTCCACACAGGATCTCGAGCAGACCGAAGAAATGGTCGACACGCTCCGCCGTGCCCCTGTTGTCACCATCATGGGACACGTCGACCACGGTAAGACCTCGCTCCTGGACGCGATCCGGGAAACCAATGTCGCGGGCCGCGAGGCGGGTGGAATCACGCAGCATATCGGTGCGTATTACATCGAGAGGAACGATCGCAAGATTGTCTTCATCGACACTCCGGGCCACCAGGCGTTCACGCGCATGCGAGCCCGAGGCGCCAAGGTAACCGACATCGTGGTTCTCGTCGTTTCTGCCGACGACGGTGTCATGCCGCAGACTCTCGAAGCTATCGATCACGCGAGAGCGGCTAAAGTGCCGATGATCGTGGCAATCAACAAAATCGACAAACCGGATGCCCAGCCGGATCGCGTGAAGCAGCAGCTTGCTGACCGTGGTCTATTGGCTGAGGACTGGGGCGGAGATGTCGTCATGGTGCCGGTCTCTGCAAAGAAGGGCCAGAATCTGGACCTCCTCCTCGAGATGATCCTCCTTGTGGCGGACATCCAGGACCTGAAGGCCAATCCAGGACGTCCGGCGGTTGGTACGGTGCTTGAGGCTAAGCTCGACAAAGGCCGCGGACCCGTGGCAACGATGCTGGTTCGCAACGGTACGCTCCGAACGGGTGATTTCTTCATCTGTGGCGCGCTGTTCAACAAAGTTCGCGCCATGTTCGATGACCGTGGCAATCAGGTGAAAGAAGCCGAGCCTTCCATGCCGGTCGAAGTCACCGGACTTGAGAGTCTTCCGGAAGTAGGCGATACGTTCCAGGTGGTCTCTGATACCTCGAAGGCCAAACAGATCGTTATCTACCGCGAGGCGAAGGCTCGAGACGCCGCCATGGCCAAGGGTGCGCGCGTCGCGACCCTCGATTCGCTCCACCAGCAGTTCAAAGAGGGCGAACTCAAAGACCTCAACGTCATCATTAAGGCTGACGTGGGCGGTACGGCTGAAGTGCTTTCCGACAACCTTCAACAACTGTCAAACGAGAAGGTTCGGGTGCGCGTTCTTCATGCCGGCGTGGGTGCCATTACGGAATCGGATGTGCTCCTCGCGTCTGCTTCCGATGCTTTGATCATCGGCTTCAACGTGAAGCCCGAGCGTAACGCTCAGGCCACAGCGGAACAGCAGAAGGTCGACGTCCGGCAGCACAGCATCATCTACGAACTGATCGACGAGATCAAACTCGCGATGACCGGTCTTCTGGAACCGGTTTACAAAGAAACCACACAGGGCCATGCGGAAGTGCGGGAAACGTTCCGTATCAGCAAGATTGGAACTGTGGCGGGTTGCTTTGTCACCGACGGGCTCATCCGCCGCGACAGCCAGGTCCGCCTCCTTCGAAATGGCGATACGGTTTACACCGGTAAAGTTGAGGCACTCAAGCGCTTCAAGAACGACGCTTCCGAAGTTAAAAATGGACTCGAATGCGGTATTTCGCTCACCAACTTCAACAACATTGAAGCGGGCGATGTGATCGAAGCATTCACCACCGAACGTATCGCACCGCAACTGCCTGGGGCGTAATAGTCCCGGGCAGTTCGCTGCCCCTATCTACCATCTCCTATGCCTACCGTAGGCGTTTTGACCCTTGAGCTTTGGGTTGAGGCTTCTCACTCGCTCAAAGACAAGCGCCAGGTCGTCCGCAGCCTCAAAGATCGTCTTCGTGATAAGTTCAACGTCTCCGTAGCCGAGATCGACGGGCTCGATTCCTGGCAGAACTCAGTCGTGGCCGTGGTCACCGTTGCAAATGACAGAACGTACGCCGAACAGGTGCTACAGGCCGCCGAATCGCATGCTGCCGGACTTCTCGGGGGTGCTCTTCGCGCCAGCGGAATTGAATGGCTCTAGCTAGCGCAGCAGGGCCCTACACTGAAGGAAAGAATCAAATGGATCCCCATCGAACAGAGCGAGTCTCAGAAGCGCTACGGGAAGAGCTGGGCGAAATCATCGCCTATGAGCTCTCCGATCCGCGGGTGAGCGATGCGATGGTTACGGAAGTGTTAGTCACTCCGGGAATGAAACACGCCCAGGTCCGGCTGCACTTCGCCGATCCGAATGTATCTCAAGAGGAGACCATCGCAGCTCTGAATGGCGCGAAGCATTACCTTCGAAACAAGCTTCGCGAACGCCTCACCCTGTTCCGGATTCCGGAGCTGCATTTCGAGGCGGACGTGGAATCCGGCGGTTCGGGACGCCTCGAGGCACTGTTGAAGCGTGTACGGCGCGGACGGCCGCGCGACCCACAAGCGTAAACTTACCTCTGGAAACCGCGCATCTATCGGAACGACTACCCTTGGGTTTGCGTGTCAGCGACCAGCCGGAGCGATGCCGATTATCTACAGCACTTTAAACCCGATCGATACAATAGGGACAACTTTCACCATCCATGCTGACGGCCATATTAGTGGAGTTAACATCTTGAATCGGGTAGGCGGTCACGGAGCAGGGTGTGCATGGCGTCAGTAAATGGCAGGTTTCTGGATGCGTGCAGGCGGCGCAGCACGGACGTCCGGCCAGTCTGGTTCATGCGACAGGCCGGCCGCTATCTCAAGCAGTACCGGGACGTTCGCGGGAAACACAGCATACTCGAGATCTGCAAGAACCCGGAACTGGCGGCGACAGTTACCCTCCAACCAATCGACCTGCTCGATGTAGACGCCGCGATTATCTTCGCCGATCTGCTCCTTCCTGTGGAACCCATGGGCTTAAAACTGGAGTACATCAGCGGCGAAGGTCCAGCGATTGAAAACGCCATTACCGAACCGGGCGACATCGATGAGCTGTCGACGGAACGCACCGACGAACTCGGTTACGTGGGAGACGCCATTAAGACTGTCGTACGGGCGCTGAACGGACGTGTGCCAGTGGTCGGCTTCGTAGGGGCTCCGTTCACGCTTGCCAGTTACATGATCGAAGGTGGACCTTCAAAAACCTTCGTCAAAACCAAGAAACTGATGTTCGGTGATGAGGTGATGTGGCGTCGACTCATGGGCAAGATCGTCGATGTGCTCGGCGATTTCGCGAGCCTGCAAGTAGCCGCCGGAGCACGAGCGATCCAGGTGTTCGATAGCTGGGTAGGCGCGCTCATGCCCGAAGACTACGTCCGCTTCGTCCAACCCTATTCAAGAGCCCTGATAGAAAGAATCCGCGGTTATAGCGTTCCCGTGATCCACTTCGGAACGGGCGCCAGCGGCTTTATCCGCGAACTGCATGCCGCGGGCGGCGACGTGATCGGTGTGGACTGGCGGATGAACATCGACCAGGCTTGGATGGAGATCGGGTATCGGTCCGCAATTCAGGGCAACCTCGATCCCGTCGCGCTATTTGCTCCGTTGCATGAGCTGCGGACCAAAGTTGTGGATCTGCTAAAGCGCACCGGTACGCGTCCCGGGCACATCGTAAACCTCGGCCATGGCATTCTTCCCGAAACTCCGGTCGACAACGTAAGGGCTGTAGTTGAGATCGTTCGCGAGTTTCACCGCTAGACCCCGTCCGTGGATACGAGAAACGTCATCATCGTCGGGGGTGGCATCTCTGGTCTTGCGACCGCGTATTACCTCAAGCAGCTTGGCCTTCGGTCAATCCTGATTGAAAAATCCGCAACTCTGGGCGGCCTGATACACACCGATGTCGTGGAAGGCTGCGAACTTGAAGCCGGCCCCGACAGTTTCCTGGCAAGCAAGCCGGCCGCTTCGCGCCTGGCCCATGAACTCGGTCTTGCAAATGAACTGATCGGGACCAATGAGAGATACAGGCGGACGTACGTCGCCAAGAAAGGCCGCCTTGTCCCCATTCCGAAAGGTATGGTGATGATGGTACCCGGCAATCTAAAGGCGGCGCTGTCTTCACCCCTCTTTGGCCTCAATACGAAGCGAAAGCTTGTCCGTGAGGTGTTTTCGAAACCTCGCGAGCGGAAGGGAGATATTTCAGTCCGCGACTTCATTCGTGATCATTTCGGTCAGGGAGTCCTCACCTACTTAGCCGAACCGCTACTTTCAGGCGTGTATGGCGGCGAAGCATCTGTTCTGAGCGCCACAAGCGTTCTTCCCAGATTTGTCGCGTACGAGCGGCAATTCGGAAGCCTGATCCGAGGCGTTCGTGAGGAAAAGAAGAAGGCAAAGGCGAGCAAGAGCCTCTTTCTCTCGTTCCGCGGTGGCATGAGCACTCTGGTCGATTCTCTGTCACATGAACTCCGTCGCGCGGTTCGCATTCTGCGTGCGGAAGCAACCGACATAACGCGGGAGAGTGGCGCTTGGAAGATCAGGACGGGCAGCGAGGAAGCTGTCGAAGGACAAAAACTCGTCTTGGCTTGTCCTGCACATGTCAGCGCCCGGCTTCTCCATTCTTTCGATTCTGCGCTCAGCAGCCAGTTAGCGGCGATTCCATATTCCTCTGCGACGCTCATCAGGCATTTATTCGATCGCAGCACATTTCAGCATCCGCTGAACGGGTTCGGCTTTCTTGTGCCGCGAAAGGAACGGAACACGATCGCCGCAGCGACATGGATCAATAGCAAATTCCCCTCGCGCATCGCTCCGGATCTGGTCGGCATACGATCGTTTATCGTCGACCCGGAAGCATCGAGAGAGCGGGACAGTTCATCTTCCGAGCTCATCGCCAAATCGGTCCGTGATCTGGAGAAATGGATGGGTGTTCACCAAAGCCCGATCTACTCGTCGGTGACATCCTGGCCATTATCAATGCCTCAGTATGTCGTTGGTCACCAGGACAGAATTCAACAGATAGAAACTCTGCTGAAGAATCACGAAGGTTTGTATCTGGTCTCTAATTACCTGCGCGGTGTCGGGATCCCGGACTGCATTGAGGGAGCTGAAGCTACTGCCAAAGCAATCGCTGGGACGTAAAACGTTAATTTTTTATCATTATCTAAACCTGTTCACTCTTTCCTCCGGATTACGTCTTACTAGCGAACTGTAGAATGCTGACTTCTCACAGTAGGAGATTACACATGAAGACTTTTGCAGTAGCGTTTCTGTCGGGCATTCTGGCGATGCCTCTTCTGGCGCAAAAAGATGCCGACGCGCGGCTTAAAGCCGCAACGGAAGACTTGCAGGAGATGATGAACGCGTCGGACAAAGGGATACCACAGGATCTTATCTCTAAAGCCTCGTGCGTGGTAGTGGTTCCGAATCAGAAGTCCGGTGGATTCATCGTTGGTGGGCAGTACGGTAAGGGTTTCTTCACCTGCCGCAAGACCAGCGGCGTAGGTTGGAGCGCGCCTGGCGCGCTGCGGATCTCCGGCGGGAAATTCGGGTTCCTGATCGGTGGGAAAGAAACGGATGTGATCATGCTCGTTATGAATCAGTCCGGTATGGAACACCTGCTCAGCAGCAAATTCAAGATAGGCGGCGAGGCTGCTGCGGCCGCGGGTCCGGTGGGCAGAGATTCCACGGCCATGACGGATGCTCAGCTGCATGCAGAGATCCTTACTTACTCCCGATCGCGCGGCGTCTTCGGCGGGCTTGATCTCGCCGGTGATGTTGTTACCGAAGACGGAGAGGCCAATCGCGAGTTGTACGGCAAGGACATCAGCAACAAAGAGATCCTGAACAGCAAGCTACCCGTCCCGGCGGCGGCTCAGCCCTTGATCCACACCCTCGACCGTATCTCCTCCCGCAAGTAGCTGGTTCGTTCTATGAGCCTGGGCACCGCGACGCTTCGCGAGGCTCGGGCTCAGACCGTTTAGAGACAATGGTGAGTTGACGTTGTCTCGAATCAGTTTGAGTTGTTTGATCATTCTCTCGGTTCTGGGTGCGACCGGAGCGGCCCAAGAAGGAAAATCGCACTCTTCACTGAGTCCTCCGGAGTCCAAACCGGCATCACCCTCCAAGCAGATTCCCGTCGACGATTTAGAACCTGCGCTGCGGCAGTTCATTCAGGTTTTCTCAACCGTTCAAAGCGAGAGCGCCGACCAGCCCGATACCGACAAGATACTGTACGGCGGAGCAATCCCGTCCATGTTGCGGCAGCTCGATCCCCATACCCAGTTCTTTGACCCAGGGCAATTTGAGCAGTTGCGCCAGATGGAGTCGTCAGAGCAGAAGGGTTTCGGGAGCGTCGTGTCCGTGCTGCCAGGCAGAGTTCTATTCCTTCAGACGCTCCCCGGCACACCCTCCAATAAAGCCGGTATTCAGGCGGGCGATGAGCTGGTGGCCATCAATAACGTCGCGATTCGAAGTCTCGAGCCAGAGCAGATCATTCAGCTCTTAACCGAGGCCCGCCAGCATAAGATCACGGTTTTCATTCGACGCGAAGGCTCGGCGCGCATCCTGCAGTATTTCCTCACTCCGGAGTTGGTCGATTCGCCCAGTGTTGATCGCGCTTTTCTCTTAGCACCGGGATTCGGGTTTATACGCATCGCAAGCTGGGACATGCAAACGGCCAAGCAGGTTCGCGCTGCAATCGAGAAACTACAAAAGCCGCCGCTCGAAGCTCTGATCATTGACCTGCGCAACAATCCCGGGGGCGTGGTGACAGCAGCCCTGGACGTCGCGTCCATGTTTCTGCAGCCGGGCCAGACAATCTTGACCGCGAAGGGCCGCACGAGTGAGGTCGAAACAGCATCAGTCCCCAAGAACGCATCGCCGTATGGTTTCAAGTTGTCGGTGTTGATCAACGAGAAAACGGCGAGTGCCTCCGAAATCTTCTCCGGGGCTTTACAGGATCACGAACGCGCAACGATTGTGGGCGAGACAAGTTATGGAAAGGGACTCGTGCAGCGTGTTATGCCCCTGTCCGGAGGCGCCGGCCTTGCCATCACAACGGCTTTCTATTACACGCCGAGCGGGCGCTCCATTCAGCATCCGCTACGAAATTCGGCGTTGTCGCGAACGTTCGGAGGCGCGAAGCCGGAAGGGAAAACACCCGATCCAGTCTTTAAAACGGACAAAGGGCGGGTTGTAACAGGTGGGGGAGGCATTCAGCCGGACATCCGGGTTTCGCCCGCTCCGATGAGCAGACTCGAAACGGTATTAGATGGGAGCGGTGCGATTACGTCCTTCGCGACGCAGTATCTCACCGGCCATAAGGTCGAGTCCGCGAATTTCAAACCTTCTGCCGAGTTACTGGACGAATTCAAGGTATACCTCTCCGCCCGGCAGATTCAGCCGAATCTGTCGGAGTGGAGCCAGGAGCGAGCGTGGATAGTGAATCGCCTGAGCGAGGAAATCATCACACAATCTCAGGGCGTTGAAAAAGGCGATGAAGTGCACGCGCAGATCGATCCTCAAATTCAAGCCGCGTTAAAAGCGGTGCGAGAGAACGAGGCAGCAGTTGCCCAGCGGTGACCCGCTGACGTTCCACCACCCGAAACGCTCACTGAACTTTCAGCTGTATAGAACATGAACACCAAAGTTTTCAGGGATTTTATCCCGTCCCTGTCGGCGCATATTATCTGCCCGCTAGCGTGTTTAGCATTGGCAACAACGCTCTCCGCGCAGGAATCCGTTTCCCGATTAGATGCATTCGCAGGAGTTCACCTGGTGCCCCCTATTGTTCCCGAGCAATCCGGGACGGACGAATCGCAGAAGCCGCAAGGAGCCGTGCCAGTATCGAAGCAGCAACCCAAACGCATTCTCGGCCTGATGCCGAACTACCGTGCCGTCAGCGCAGGAGCAATCCCACCCCCACCCACCCGGAAGCAAGCGTTCAAGATCGCGACACAAAACAGCTTCGACTACTCGGCTTTTGTGTTTGTGGGCATCACATCCTCCATTGCTTACGCGCAAAACACCCATCCGCAGATCGGCGAGAGCGCATCCGCGTTCTGGGGCTACTATTGGCGGGGATTCGTGGACAAAACCGACGGGAACTACCTCGTCATCTTTGCCTTGCCAACTGTTTTCCACCAGGACCCGCGGTATTACGCCATGGGAAGCGGCAGTCTCGGCAAGCGCGCCCTGTATGCAGCTACGCGCGTCCTGATCACGCCCGATTACCACGGCCACAACAGCTTCAACGCTTCCGAACTATTGGGTAGAGCGATGGCACAGGGAATCTCTACCACGTACTATCCGAGCGCCGACCGCACGCTAGGCGCACTTGCTACCCGATGGGGCTACGCCATCATGCGTGATGCGTGCACAAATGTGTTTCGGGAGTTCTGGCCCGATATCGCGACACACGTACTCCACCGCCATCCGTAAGTGATTCAGAATCTGGACGGCTCGAAGAACCTCAAGCACTTGTTTTCCTGTAGTCTCCGCGGCTGAAGTATTTCTCGAGCCAGACATACAGGCAGATGAACAGATAACGGCTACCCATCTCTTTGATCTTCAGCTTGGGCGAGCCTGATCTTCGATTCCGCCAGGTAATCGGTATGACAGTCCAACTGTAACCACGAACGATCGTTTTAAGCGGGATTTCCACCGTGAGGTTGAAGTGTGGAGACAGCAGGGGGCGGCATCCGTCGATGACTGTCTTGCGGTAAGCCTTAAACGCATTCGTCGTATCGTTCAACCGTATGTTGAACATAAGTTGAATGAAGAAGTTTGCCAGGCGGTTGATCTTCAGCTTGAGCCAGGGGTAATCGATGATCCCGCCGCCCTTTATAAAGCGCGAACCAAACACAGCATCCCAACCCGCGGATAGCAGCTCCCAATAGCGAACCACGTCGCGTGAATCGTCCGATTCATCCGCCATCATGACCACGATTGCATCGCCTTTGGCGTGGTCGAAGCCGCAGATAATCGCCCGGCCAAAACCGTTGAGTCCCTCATTCTTGACCGGGTGAAGAGTGGGCACGCGTTCCCGCGCATCCGTCAGGATATTCCACGTATCATCCCGGCTTCCGTCATCGACGACCACGATCTCGTGCGGTATGTTGTGCAGGCGCAGTTCCACATACAGCTTCTCGACGGTCGAAGCGATACAACCCTCTTCGTCACGAGCCGGAATGACAACACTGAGCCGGTGCAGCGGGACCGCGTTAGAAGGCGGCGCAAGTGAAGCAGAATCTGTGCGGCTCATAGCGCTTCACAAAACTGGAGCCATTCGGGATTGCGGCGGACATGCTCAGCAATTTCGTCCAGGATGGAAGGGAGATTCCGCGTCCGCCGCCAACCGAGCTCGCGTTCGCTGCGTCCAGTGTTCATCACGAGCCACGGAATATCGAATGGTCTCGGTCGATCGTCGGGTTCAAGCCTATGCGGCCCGAAGCGGACATCGCACCAGGCAGTCAGTTGAGCCAAAGACATGGAGTTCTCCGGCCCTCCGCCAGCGTGAAACACGGGCTCGGAGAACGGCTCGCGCCGAAACTGAAGCCGTAACAGCTCGGCGAGGTCATCCGGATGAAAGGCATCCCGTACCTGGAACCCGTGGCCACCGAAACCGATATAACGCAACTTCTTCTTTCCTGCGTGCGCATGGAGCCAATACGAGAAGATACCCTGCTCCGCCGTTCCAAACTGCCCGGCGCCCGCCAGCACACCGCATCGGTTAATCCAGACGGGGAATCCGAAGGTGGAGCCATATTCGACCGCCATGATTTCGGAGGCGAGCTTTGTCGCTCCGTACAACGAGATTGGGGCCTGCGTCGAAAACTCTTCCGAAACACCCAGCTTCGATACACCGGCCGGTAGCGGTTCGCTCTCGTCCAGAGTGAAGGCATCGCGTTCCACTGTCATTGGCAGGCTCGCAAGTCCGCGCACGGAGTAAACACGATTGGTGCTCAGAAGGACCAGTCCGGTCTTGTGTTCGCGGCAGTACTCAAGCAGGTTCAGAGTTCCGCCCAGGTTGTGTTCACTCAACTGCCTGGCACTCGATTTCCCGTCAACGCCGGCAAGAACACTTGGGTTTGCGGCGGCATCGACGGTCCAGTCGCTTTTAGGCAACGCGTCTACATCGCTCCGAACGCGCAGATCCCCATGGATGACCTTTATGCCACGGGAGCTCAGTTCGTGACGATTGCTCTCCGAGCCCGGCCGCAGCAGGTTATCAACTCCGACGATCTCGATGCCTTCGATTCGCTCTTGTAAAGCGCTCGCGAGACGACTGCCGACAAAACCACAGATCCCGGTAATCAGGAGCTTCATCGTTACGGAGCGACGGAAGCGGGAGATAGTTGCAGCCGGTCACGCCACGAGCCGACGATCTCCTCGAAGATCTGGCGCAGAGGCCGCGTAATTCCCCATTGCGGGAAGTGACTCTTAATCTTACGCAGATCGCTGTAGTAGCAGATGTGGTCGCCGATGCGGTTCTCTTCCACATACGTGTAGCGTTGCGGAATCCCTGTGAGCTCTTCGACCAGCGCAAACGCTTCCAGAATCGAGCAGGAATTTTCTTTTCCACCCCCGACGTTGTAGACCTCAGCCACACGTGGCTGCTCGAAGAACGCGAGGATCAGGCGAGCAACGTCTTCCGAGTGGATGTTATCCCTAACCTGCTTGCCCTTGTACCCGAACACCTTGTACTCGCGCCCTTCTACGTTACAGCGAACAAGATAGCTCAGGAACCCATGCAGCTCGACGCCAGAATGATTCGGGCCCGTCAAACAACCGCCGCGAAGGCAACAGGTCGGCATGTTGAAGTACCGTCCGTATTCCTGAACCATCACGTCAGCCGCAACCTTCGAAGCGCCGAAGATGGAATGCTTCGACTGGTCAATGGAAAAGGTCTCCGCGATTCCGTGCTCGTAAGCCGGATCCGCGTAATCCCATCGGGTCTCCAGCTCTTTGAGCGCGATCGTATTTGGCAGATCGCCGTAGACCTTATTCGTCGACATGTGAACGAATGGAGTTTCAGGAGCGGCCTGTCTGGCGCCCTCGAGAAGATTCAGAGTGCCGACAGCGTTGGTATCGAAGTCGGCGAACGGAATAGCGGCCGCACGATCATGGGAGGGCTGGGCGGCCGTGTGAACGATGACATCCGGTCTGACACGTTTGACCAGCTCGAGCACCGATTGGCGATCGCGGATGTCGACGTTCGAGTGATCATAGGCCTTGATCTCCTTTTTTAGCCTGCGCAGCGACCAACTAGTGTCCCCTTCCGGCCCAAAGAAAACCGCCCGTTCGTTATTGTCGACTCCGAAGACCTGGAATCCCGAACGGCCCAGAAAAATGCTGACCTCAGATCCGATCAGCCCACACGAACCGGTAACTAGTGCTTTCTTCACGTCTTTCTCAATACTAATGGAGAGCGCGACCAAGACAGCCCGTGCGAAAAAATCAGGGCGCGTGCTTACGTTGGTAAACTCCTAAATTCCCCGATCACCCACTGCGGCATGCAAGGCTATATCAACTTTCGCCCCCGAAGTGCCTTCGGTTCCCCGCTCGGGATGCTTAAAACATTCAGCCGCGCCTACGTTGCTCCAGCGATTTTGCTGGTGTTGACATTTTGGCTTGTGTTCGTCGGTTTCCAAACGCTTCAAAAAGTGGTTGCGTACTATACGCCGCTTCCCATGTGGGATTACTGGCGGGTCGTAGATCATCTCACTGACTACGAATCATTCCACTGGGCCGTGTTGTGGCAGCAACATAACGAGCACCGGATTGTTTTCCCGGAGATTGCATTCGCTCTGGACATGCTCCTCCTGCATGGGCGAATGGTGTTGCCCCTGATTTTAAGCGCTCTCAGCTACTTCGGAACCTGGCTCCTGCTTGCTTCAGTCTTGTTCTCAGACGCGTCCGTACCGCTCACGGCGCGACTTGTCGCGGCCCTGCTATCAGGGATCATCGCGCTTTTCGAGAGTGCCGCTGGCGTGCTTGCAATTCCCTTCCTTCTGCAATGGACGCTGATGCAGTTGGCCTCGGCTGCCGCACTCATCTGCGCCAGCAAGCTGCGTGACCCACAGTCAAGGAAATATCTTGCCCTTACGATCGCCGCATGTACACTGGCGAGCTACTCGTCTGGCAACGGACTCCTGCTGTGGCCGCTGGTCATCGCGATAGCAATGCTGGTGGGCGGGAGGAAACGCGACGTCCTCGTTCTGAGTGCTGCTGCAGCTCTCGTTATAGGCGTTTACTTCATCCGGTATCGTTTCACGGGCAATGTGACGCTCGGAACTGCGCTCACTTCGCCTTTTTACCTGGCCCGGTATCTGGCCTCGTACCTGAGCATGCCTTTCGGGGGCATGAGAACTCCCAGCTTCGGCGTGAAACTTGGCGGTTGCCTCATTGCTGCGATCGGTGCCTTGACGGTGATCGCCGCACGGACACGACGGCTGACCTCACATCCGGTTGCCGTGCTCCTTGCGTACGTCTGCTTCACCGTCCTGACGGCCATTCTGACCGCGGGCGGCCGCATGGATGTAAGCGATCCCACGTTTGCAGCCGCGCGCGCATTCCGCTACCTCAGCGTTCCTCAGATGAATTGGGCTGCAAGCGTTCTGCTGCTCTTCGCAGTGGTTTCCCCATTACCGAAGGCCCGGAGATCCCTCCCGGTTCTTGGGACCGCCGCGGCCGTCCTTCTTTGGATCGCTCTCCCAAAGCTCTCGCCATGGCTCGGAGGCGTGACGTCATACCTTACCGAGCAGCAGGTTGCCACGCTCGAGGTCGAAAGCGGTCTCCGCGACTCGCATTGGATTGGGACGAAACTGTACCCTGACGTTGCCTTCGTCCAAGGGATGCTGAACCGGCTCAAGGCCCACAAGTTGTCCATCTATTATGGTGGCCGAACCGATTATCTCGGGCGGTCGCTGGCCTCCGTCACTTCCGTTCGCCCAGGCGAAAGAGTTCCCGGACAGATAGTGGATGCCACGCCTGTCGAGTCGGGTGTGGAGGTTCGCGGTTGGGCAGACCGGTCGGGCCGCAAGCTTCCGGCGGCATCGCTTTTGTTCAAGGATGTGTCCGGCAAGATAGTCGGGTTTGGAAGGCAGTTTCCCGCGGGATTTCCTCCCGTGCTTGCGTCTCCGGACATTCCGTCATCCCTTGCGTGGGTGGGCTTTATTTCGAAAGGCATGCACGCGACGCTTATTTCTGCTTACGTCGAGGCGCCGAACGGAAAAGTTGTCTACCCGCTTGGCCAGCCCATGCCAATAAACCCCTGAACCATCGGCCTATGGAACTCGCGGCGGGCTTGGAACATCCAAACGCTTAGCAAGCTTCCTTACGGAGCTTCCTATACCTTGTTGCCCCTTCTCATGTCTCTAGCTCTTAGTGCCTCTCCGCCTGCACAGGACGCCGGCGAGCGGATCAAGTCCGTCGAGTACACCCGGGTCGCCGGAGTCCCCTTGTACTTGGATGCCCAGATCCCGGAGGGTTCCGGTCCCTTTCCGGCGGTCATCATCGTTCACGGAGGGGGTTGGGTGCGCGGCGACCGCCTCACCGAAGTTCAACCGCTGTTCGAACCCCTCGCGAAAGCAGGTTTGGCGTGGTTTTCGATCGACTACCGGGTGTCAGATGACTGGACCCGATTCGGCGCTGCGATAGAAGACGTCGACAACGCAGTGCGTTTCGTGAAGGCGCATGCCGCGCAGTACCGGGTCGACCCTGGCAGGATTGCTCTTGTAGGGGAATCAGCCGGCGGTCAACTTGCTGGCATGGCGGCGCTCAACGCCAACGCTGATACGCGTGTGAATGCCGTGGTCGCTCTCTACACACCGACGGACCTGGTGGATCTGGCCAAAAATTCAACTCTGGTGCCACAGCAGTTACGCAATTCCTTCCGCGGAACCCCGTTTGAACTGCTGATGATGGCACGTCTTCGTCAGCTTTCGCCTTTATACAACGTGAAACCGGACGCACCGCCCTTTCTTCTGATTCACGGGACTGCGGACCACCTCGTACCGTTTGCGCAATCTCAGGCCATGTGCAACCGGATGAAAGCAAGCGGCGCAAGCTGCGAGCTCTTTCCCGTTGCAGGCGGGGGCCATGGAATTCGTTGGTGGGAAGGGTCTCGGCCCGACCAATCTGCCGCGTATAAGCAAAAAATGGTGAGTTGGTTGAAAGCTCATCTGCTAACCCGAAGTTCTACGTAGTGCCTCCGGCAAGCTCGATCGGCGGTTCAGTAACAATTCGTGCGAGTGCGAATCCAACTTTTCGGAGGCTTCAACACAGTGGAAAAAGAACAAGTCACCGGAAAAGTAGATGAATTGAAGGGAAAAGCGAAGCAGGCGGTCGGAAACGCCACGGGTAATCCGGACCTTCAAGATGAAGGGACCTTCGACGAAGGCAAAGGCAAACTAAAACAAGCCTACGGAGACCTGAAAGACACGATCAAGGGAACCGATCGGAAAGCTGGTACAGACGTAAACGACAAGTAGTGCCGATGACTCGTGCTTGCGATCAGTCGATTGCAGGCGCGAGTCATCCTTAAGAGTACTCGGTGAACGTTTCCGCCGCTTTAGCTCAGGAACGTTGGTTGGCAGGATTTGTCTTGGGATCGAAGTCGTTGGTCGGGCCGCCGGGATTTGAACCCGGGACCTCTTGCACCCCAAGCAAGCGCGCTAGCCAGGCTGCGCCACGGCCCGAAACCATCAGTTTAGCGTAGCCGTACTTTCAAACAGCTCCTCGACTACTTTTTAGCCGATTCGCGGTAAACAACTTCAGTAAATGTGGGGAAACTTGGCCCGGAGCCGGCGGCGGCTGTTGGCGGGTCACCCACGGCGGTCTTGATCTCATCGAGCGTTTTGCCTTGGGAAATCAAATCCAGAATCTTAGCCCGCTTTGCCTCAACTCTCGAGATTCGACCGTCCAGATCAGCTTTCGTTTGAGGCGCTCCATGCCCTGGAATGAAAACGTCCGCATTAAGCGCTGCGATACCTTTCGCGGTCTGAATCCACCCCGCCGAAGAGCCATTCTTCTCGAGGTGAATCAAAGGATCGGGGCGGTTTGCCGCGATAATGTCACCTGTGAAGACCACCTTCTCACCGGGCAGCAGGATTACCAGGTCACCGCTCGTGTGTGCCGGTCCCCAGTGGTAAAGCTCGAATGGGATTCCGGCAAGCGTGAGCGATTCTTTATTCTCCGTCACGACCTTGTTAGGCAAGTGGTCAGCGGGCGGCACACCACGTCCGCCTTTCGCGAGGGCGGCTTCCTGCTCTTTCTTGTTGTTCTCGTGAGCAATCACCTTCACGCCGCTTGGAAACGCAGCGAGTCCATTCACGTGGTCTCCATCACTATGGGTCAGGGTTACCGTGGTAACTGGCTTCGGCGTAATCTTCGCAATCGCGTCCAGGAGTTCCTTACCGCCGGCCGGCGTCGTCTTCGCATCAATGACAACCACTTCGTTCGCGCCGACAATCACTCCCGAATTTCCGCCTCCGCCCTCGAGCCAATACACGTTGGGTTTGATCGAGTGCGTCACGAAAGGTGCGGGCGGCTGCGCCTGCGCGCTGCCAATGCGGATGGAGGCAAACAGGCTGAGAGCTATAACTGCGCTGTGTTTCAGTCGCAATGAGGTGGCGAGGCGCATCATGGAATTTCCAACATTATCCTTCTTCTTGCGGAGGACTTGATCCGGTATGCTCGATCTAGGCATGCGTGGAAAGCGCAAACGCAGGCGCGGCAAGAACGTGCCCTGTTTTGACGGAAGAGCGCTCGCCGTTCTCCTGGCCATCATTTCGCTGCTGATTTTAGTGGTCTGGTTTGGGCATGCCCGGCTAGAAATAAACAACAGCCCGCCGCTCCAGGGATTTACGCCCCGGGCGCGGTGAAGACATGTGGGCACGGACCGAATCGCTATTCAGAGTAGAAGAGATACTTCCGCCACTGGTCATCGCTCCGACCCAATAAGCGCATCAGATGGCGGCTGGTGTGAAGGCTGAACGGACGAGGCGGGCGCAACAGCTTCATGCCGGCTTCGTCGGGAGTTCTGCTTCCCTTCCTATTGTTGCAGGAGTGGCAGCAGGCCACCAGGTTCTCCCAGGTAGTCTCTCCGGCTCTTGAGCGTGGAATGACGTGATCGAGCGTCATCTCGCCGGACGGAAGAATGCGGTGGCAGTACTGGCACGTATAGCGATCCCGCATCAGAATGTTTTTACGGGAAAGAGCTCGGGTCTGATGCGGAATACGGCGGTATTCGAGCAGCCGGATAACGGATGGAACGTGAAGGGAGCGCCGCGCTGAATGGACCTGAGCCGGGGCAACTTCTTCCGCCGAGGCGACACCTTTCAAAATCAGTACCAGTGCCCGGCGCGCCGCGCAGATATTGATCGGTTCGTAGCTGGCGTTGAGCACGAGGACGGGCTTGTGAAGTCGATCCTGGATTGGCATCGGACACGCTCTCCCAAAACGTATTTTGTGGTTTTCAGCTCACTCCTACTTCGGCCCTACCCAAGGTTCGGTCGGCAAAAGACGAAGCGGCATCTGATTCCGCTCGAAAACTCTCGTCGTCGGAAAAGTCGTGTCTGCGGATACGGGAGTGATGATCACGTACATCCGTATCCATTCGGCGATCCACGCGGGCAAGCGTCAAAGCGCTTACGTGAGCCGCTCCGGCGGCTTTCAACGTTTGTGCCGCGGTTCTCAAAGTCGTGCCGGTCGTGAATACATCGTCGATCAGGAGAATCCGCTTCCCGGAAATCTCCGACGGACGCTTGACGCAAAAAGACCGATCCAGATTCTTCAACCGTTGCGCTTCCGTCAGGCTGGCCTGCGCCACGGTATACCGCTGCCTTCTCAGATGCTTTCCCAGCTTCAGCCCGTACCGCCGCGCTACCGGTGCTGCCAGCAGTTCCGCCTGATTAAAGCCGCGCTCCCACTCCTTACGCCAATGCATCGGCATCGCGATTACGAGGTCAAATTCGACTTCGAGCGGAACCGCAGTGAGGAGGAACCGGCTCAGAGGGCCCGCCAGACTCTCCACTTTTGCGTACTTGAAGAGGTGGATCAGCTTTCGGAGCTCGCCGTCATAGCTTCCGAAGGAGTAGGCGGCATCGAAACCCACCAGTCCATCCCGGCAATGAGAGCACAAGCCTTTGTCGTCCAATGCAAATGCCGACAAGAAGGGAGTCCGGCAGCCCAGGCAAAAGAATTCGGCTTCGAGCGGCCGGGGGCCGCCAAGACAACCGGAACAGACCGGTACACGGGACACACCGGTGAGCGGCTGCTCACAAAGGCGGCAATTATCGGGGAAAAGACAGTTGAAGAGGTTTCGGTAAAACCGTTGGACGCCGAACACAAACGCGGACGGCTTCAGTATGTGTTGTGCTGTGTCGGTGCGAGTCGTGAGACTAGGGAAGGCACACCCCCACTAAATCGAGAGTATACAACATGCTGTATACGTAGTGCTCATCCGGCCACAAAGTTGCTCAGTCAGCTGCTTTTTTTGGGTTGTCTCCGGCCTTGTGACGTATTTTCGCTATTTGGCTGTAGAGTAAGGGACGGTCTGGACGCACTCTCCATAAGAGTCACTATGAGTAAGTTGCGCGTTCTCCTAGTCCATCACGACCCAGGTGAATCAGACCGGATTTCGAGTCTTCTGGAAAAGGCCGGTCATTCAGTTCTGGCGTTGGACACGATGGCGGACGCATCCGAGGCGTTGGGTTTGCAACGTTTCGACGCTGTGCTTCTTCCGGAGAGTACCCCGGCAGACCAACTGGCGACGTTCGCGTCGGGCCTGCGCCAGGAAGAAAAAGCGCGTCGTGCCGAAGCCCGTACACCTATCATCGTGTCGTCGAGCGCGGTGACGGAGTCGCAAGTCGCGGTCGCGAACCCGGGGAACGGATATGCTGACGCTGTCATTCCGAATGAATTCGACCCCGCCCTGTTCGCCCAAACCACTGAACAGGTCCGGGCGCAACTATCTCTGAACGCCGCTGCTTGGCACGAAGAGGAGACGAAAGAGCTGTCCGTTTTCGACCCGGAGGGCTTCCGGGCGCTCTTAAGCGACAACCGAGAGCTCCTCGACGAGATCATCGGGCTTTTTCTTGATGAATCCGGTTCGCAGATACGTGAGATGGAGGACTGCCTGCGTACCGGCGACTTCGTCTCTTTAGCCAAAGTTGCTCATACTCTGAAGGGATCGCTCGGAACTCTGCATGCGGAGCGGGCACGCTCCCGGGCACAGAGCCTCGAGATTGCGGCGACGCGCCAGGTGAGCGAGGAGTCGCAGACCCATTTGGAACGCCTGAAAGAAGAGCTGGATGAACTGCGGCCGCTCTTAATCCGCATGCGAAGCGAGCTCTGAGGTAACCGTAAACCGTTTGCTACACTAGGGTTTCTCGAATTCAGCGAGTAATCCTATGAGCTCTTCTGCAGTAACGGAGATCGTCTGCGCTCACAGTCCGGACTCAGATGACGCATTCATGTTTTACGGCTTGGCAACCAAGAAAGTGCGCTCAAAGCTGGTCGCATTTCGCCACGTCCTCGAAGACATTGAATCGCTGAACAAGAAGGCTACCGAAGGCCAGTACGAGATAACGGCGATCTCGTACCATGCATATCCGTACGTTGCCGATAAATATGTTCTGATGGCCAGCGGCTCCAGCGTGGGCGACGGCTACGGACCCATCGTCGTCAGTTCCCGCCTGTTCACTCCCGAGGAATTGAAGGGCAAGCGAATCGCGGTGCCGGGTACCATGACGACGGCATTCCTCGCGTTAAAGCTCTTCCAGCCCGATTTCGAGCACGTGGTGATTCCATTCGACCAGATCCTGGATGCCGTCCGCGATCGCGACGTCGACGGCGGCCTCGTTATTCATGAAGGCCAGCTGACTTACGGCTTTAGCGGTCTTCATAACGTGATCGACTTGGGCAAATGGTTCAAATCAACGTACGACCTGCCTCTGCCGCTGGGCGCAAATGCGATGCGCCGTAACCTTTCGCCTGAGGTCCAGGCTGAATGCTCCCGATTGCTGCGGGAAAGCATTCAATATTCGCTGGACCACAGAGAAGAGGCGCTCAATTACGCGATGCAATTCGCGCGGGATCTCGACCCTACGCTCGCCGAGCAGTTTGTCGGGATGTACGTAAATCAAGCCACGATTGACGGCGGCGAGATCGTACCGCGAGCGGCGCAGAAGTTGCTGGACCTGGGTTACGAAGCCGGGTTGATACCGCATAAAATTTCTGTTGAAGTCGTCCGCTAAGACAGATACCTTCCCAATATGCCTTCTCCTTCGCGCTTCGCTGCGTGTGCGCTATTCCTGTGCCTCTCTCTTGCCGGTCAGAACACTAGTGGATTGTCACCCAAGGAACAAATCTCGCGGATTCGCGATCTGGGGAAGAGAGATGCTGGGGCAATCCCTGCATTGTCGGCTTACCTATCCAATCCCAACGGAGACGTACGGCTCGAGGCAGTAAGAGCAATCGTGCGCATCGGCGGAGAGGATAGTCTGACTCCCCTTGTCGAGGCCACAAAGGACAGGAATCCCGACGTGCAGATGGAGGCGACTGATGGCCTGGTGAACTTCTACCTCCCCGGCTACGTGCCGAAGGGGTTTACCTCTCCCGTGACCCGTGGAGTTCGTCATGCGAAGTCGTACCTCGCAAACCGTAATGATGATGTCATCGATCCGGCGGTCAAGGTGCGGCCTGAGATCTACGACGCGCTAGCGGAGGAGATCAGCGGCCCTGCGGTTGTCGATGTCAAGACAAACGCTGCCCGGGCGGCGGGCATTCTGCGCGCGCGCCCTGCGGTTCCGGCTTTAGCCGGCGCGCTACGCCACAAAGACAGCAACTTGATCCTCGAATGCCTGGTGGCATTGCAGAAGATCAAAGATCCGGCAGTGGGTGCTGCACTCGGCGGCCCGGCACGCGATCTGGATGACCGCGTCAAAATGACGGCACTCGAAACGATCGGAAAGCTTCGCGCACTCGAGGCAGCGCCGGACGTTCGGGCTGCTTTGTCCACTGCGCGAACCATGAAGGTTCGGCGCGCCGCTCTGGAAGCGCTCGCGATGCTGGGCATCAGCGGCGATCGAACCACCTTTAAAAATTTCGTGGAAGATCGCGATCCGGAGTTGCGGGCTTCGGCCCTGGAGGGCTTGGGACGGATCCGCGAACCGGAGGATTATCCGATCCTTGAGCGCGCCTACAACGAAAAGGACACGGATCCTCGGATCCATCTCGCAGCTGCATTCGCGCTCGCGGAACAGGGAAAGGTGGACACGGGGGAGTACAGCCCGCTACCGTACCTGTTCGACAACCTGGCGTTGAAGTCGCGCTCGGATACAGCGGCCGCTTACCTCGCTGAACTGGTCAGACGCCCCGAAGTTCGGGCAGCTCTGATTCCGATGATCCCGCAAGGGTCAAAGGACCAGAAGCTGGCGCTCTGTTCCGTTTTAACCGAAGCGGGCACAGACGACGTGATGCCGGTGCTCGAGCAATTGACGCACGACAGAGACCCGGATGTCGCCGTCGCGGCTGCAAAGTCGACCAAAACAATAAAGGCTCGCCAATCCGCTTGAAAGCCGGACGGGCGAGCCTTTGAATTCGAGATTTCGAGCTACTACTTCGCTTTCTTCTGCTTCTGCTGACCGACGCGGACCTTGAAGGTCTGTTGTTTCGCTTCCTGGAAGGCCTTGTGGTCATGTCGGGCCACGACGTCCTTCAGGTAGGTCTCCACGTCCACATCTTTCGGCAGAACAGCCATGACCGAGAAGCTCTCGTTGCAAGTCGGACAAAACGGCCGAAAACGCTTCACATTGGGAATTGCCATAGGAGTACGTATCGATTATACACTCGTCGCAGCCCGACCTTCATTCCGGGAAGCCCGCACATCATCTCGATTCATGCAGTTTGGCGCCGTCCGCGCTGACACCACGCCTCCGCGCGTGCACGCGGAATTGCATCGACCGAAAATCAAGCGTGAAGCCGCCCTCGAGCACGTCTGCTCCAAACACGCCATCGCGGTGGCTTGATTTCCGACGCGGCTGCTTCGAGAGCAGACTGATCGACTTCAGTCCCACTTCTTCGCCGAGGATCTCGAAGCGAAGCGCGGGAATGACCTCGGACCTTCGTTTTGTGGTACCGCCCGCACCTCCCATCTGCTCGTTCTTCTTCGTTAGATGCGTACTTTCACTGGCGCTGAGTGCGCGCCGGGAGGATGGATACAGGAAAGTGGTGTTGTTGCCGGTATCCAGGAACATCTGCAATTCACGACGGCTATGACGAGCAGCCACCATGGGCGTCAACTCGTCGAAAAAGAGATTCGGCTCGCCTTCTTCGGTCGACCCTCCCGTCTGAATCTGAAACCGGCCTTCCTTCGACATTGTGATGCAGCCCAGCGCACGAATCACCGGGAGGCCCAGAATGCCAGAGATTTGATACTTGACCGGTGCTACGTAGAGAGCCTCGTCCTTCAGCACAAGGAAAACGACGTTCCCAAGCCGCACTCCCCCAAAACGCAGATCGTTTGCAACCGCCAACCGCAGGTGGTTCTTCTTTCCCGTCGATCCGCTCACATACGTTGTCGTGTCGCGAACCGCGAGCCTCATTCGGCGCGCCTCGGATTCCGCTATGGCTGACATATTGGCGCCCGTGTCGAAGATCCATTCGCCCACCTCACCATTCACGTGGACGGGAACGTTCCAGCTGCCCAGACCATTACGCCGGCCCTCCACGATCGCTGCTTCCTCAAATCGAACGGTCTGCGCGGGAACGTCACGCAACGTGTTATCCAGTTGCTGAGTATTCGCGTCATCAGCGCGGTCGCCGTATCTAGCCGGTGCGCGCTTCAGTACCTCTGCCCATGCTTCCGCCGCTTCTCCGTAGCGTCCGAGCCGCTCGAATGCGCCGGCGAGTTCTTCGTTGGCTTTCCGGGCTAATTGCCTCTCCGGCTGCGTCCGCAACAAGCGGCGTAAGTCCTCGATTGCGGTCGCTTCGTGCCCGAATCGCGCGTCAACCGCCGCACGATAGAACAGCACCTCGCCGCTGTCGGGATTTCCCTTGAGGGCGCGGCGGAGCTCAAACATACGATCCGTGTCGTAAAGTGTCCGCAGATCAGAGGCCTCTGTCCCGGCCCAACATACGCAACAGACCAGGCACACCAGGCACCGCATTTCCACAAACTATCACCGGAGGTTTAGCTCGAACCGCGAACATTCCGGGAGGAATTGCGTACTCCTAAACGGAGGCGAACATGTATTGCACAAACTGCGGTGTTGTTTTGGACGATTCTGCCGGCTACTGCTCCCAATGCGGGACTTCGACCGGGCGACAATCGATGGCGTGGACGAACCGTCCCCTGCCGCGACTCACCCGCTCGATTTACGACACAAAGATTGCGGGCGTTTGTGGCGGGCTTGCCCAATACATGGCTGTGGACCCGACCTTTGTACGCCTGATCTGGCTGGTCGCGACCATCTGCTTCCCGCCTCTACTGCTCGGATATATCGGCGCGTGGATCATCCTGCCGAAAGAGCCGCCCAGGCTTGAGGCTCCGATGCCGTCTACCATTCCCCAGGCCCAGTCTTAGGAAGGGAATTCACTGTACCTCTGGCTTCCATCCGCTTAGAACGAACGCGGGATCGCTATACTGCGCGATCGTTTTCGCGTCCGCGGGCATCGAAAGCTGCATCGACGCCGGATGGCGCTTCGAAACGTCCACGGGTTTGCCGTTTGCGTCGGTACTGTTGAACTCCCACAGGTGCAGGTGCGACGTGTCGCCGTCGACCGGCCCCCAACCGACCGGCGGAATACCCTCCAGCCGGCAATTGATGAGCACCGCTTCGGCGTAGGGATAGTTCAGGCCGTGATTAGTGGGCAGCCTCGCAAGCACGGCGCTAATCAGGGCCGCGCTTGAGGCCAGCGCTTCCGCGGATGGTGTCACGGGCGAGCGGCGCTCGCGAGCGGAGAAAGTACAGTTCACAAACACGTTTCCATGATTCGCTTCCGTGTTGCGAATCCACATGAACGGCCCTCTCGACTGAATTTCACACCGGTTGAAAAACGCCGGCCCGACGCCAAGAATCGTGTCGCCGTCGCCAACAATCCGTGTTTCCGTCAGGTACACAGGGCCGCGCAGGTTGATGGCGTCACCGGAACCCGTGATCGTCATCCGGCTCAGGATGTTCTTTGAACCGTAAACCAGCAGGCCTTCGGCTTGGCCGTAATCGTAATTCGTGATGGAGAAGTTCGTCAGCTCGATCCCGGTCGACTCATAGATCGAGAACGCACACCGGCGTGACGGTCCGGGCATTGGTGGATTGAACGCACTATTGTTGCCGTAGCCGACCTGCACCTTCTCGCGGTCTTCTCCGCGAAACGTCACGTTTGCCTTGTTGCGCATGAAGACGATCTCCTCATACGTCCCATTTCTGATGAAGATCGTCACACGACGCGGAGGATTAGCCGGCAGGTAATCAACCGCACCCTGAACAGTATTGAAGTCCTTCGAGCCGTCCGCCGCAACCACCAAGCGCAGCGCGTTTGCGGGTGGCGGAGCAGCTTTCGTCGTGAACGTCCAGGCATCTCGCGCCGTCACGCCCTTGAATTCGCCTGACGTGGAGGAGAGAGCGCCCCCGTCGATCTGCACGGCATATCGGTGTTTGTATCGGAGGGCATTGTTATGCAGATAGACGGTTGCGACGTTCCCGTGAACGATTACGGGATAGAAGTGGAAGTCGGTCAGACCGCCAACCGTCGTGAGTTGGTAATGGTGCAGGTCTGCCGGGGTCGTACGGACAGCAGGAGTGGTGGTGGTTGGAGTTGCTGGATTCGGGTCAATACCTTGCGCCGGAACGGGAGGAGCTCTGCGGGTCGGATCAGGACCTGCCGGGATACTCAGGTCGAGCGCATCGACCAGGCTCCGATCGTCGGCATCGTAGACCCTGATCTGGCCGGATTTCCCCACCGTAGGCGGGCTCGGAAACGTGAGAACAAGATGAGTGTCCGGATTCACGCCGGTCGCCCCGGTGGCCGGAAAAAGTCTGACACCAGCAGTTTGTCCGTTCGCATGCGCGAGAAACGAGACTGCGGATAGAATCACTGCCAACGGAAGGCCATACGAAGTTGGGCGCCGTCGAATCACGATTCAGAATAGTACCTACCTCAGGAGCGCTCGCAGTGCCGGTTCCAGCTTTCCGAAACGGAACGTGAATCCGGCCCGCTCGGCTCGTTCCGGCACAACTCGCTCACTGCTCAGAACAAAATCGGCCAATTCCCCAAGCACCGCTCGCAAGGCAAAACGCGGAGCGGGGATGAGCGTGGGCCTCCCTAACACTTTCCCGAGGGTTCGGGTGAATTGTTCGTTCGTAACGGTTTCGGGAGCGGAAGCATTCAACGGACCTTCAGCCGAGGCGTTCTCCGATGCAAAAACGTACAAGGCCACAAGGTCATCGAGGTGAATCCAGGGCATCCATTGCTTCCCATTCCCGAAGCGTCCCCCAATGCCCAACTTGAACGGAACGAGCATCGGCTTGAGCGCACCCCCATCTTTGCCGAGCACCGTTGCAACGCGCAGTACCGCAACCCGCAACCCGAATTCACCGGCCCTCGTCGCCTCGCGTTCCCACCCCTTACAAACATCGGCGAGAAAACCCGCACCAGCATCGCTTGCTTCCGTGAGAACCTGATCGCCGCGATCACCGTAGAGGCCAACAGCCGACGTAGATACCAGCACCGATGGCTTATGCTTCAGCTTGCCTATAGCCGATACAAGTTTGCGGGTGCCATCGACGCGGCTTTCCATGATGCGCTTCTTGACATCAGCCGTCCAGCGTTGGGAAACGGGTTCGCCCGCGAGGTGAAAGACCGCGTCAAGCCTTGGGACACTTTCGAGGCGCGGCTCGTCCTGCCGATCCCAGTGATGGAAGGCAGCACGAGTGTCGAGCTGCGGGCTCCGCTGCCGCGCGAGGTAGTTGACGGAGTGACCGCTCGCGAGAAGATGATCGACCAGGTGTCTCCCGATAAATCCCGTCGCACCCGTAAGGAGGCAGTTCATAGGGGATAATTTAGACCACCCGGGACGGATCTTTGCCCGTCCGTTCGAGTTGCGCTATCTCTTCGATGTAAGTCTTGGCGTTTGTTTTGCGCTTCGTGCTCGTGCCCGACATATAACGAATTTTGCCAAAGATCGGACGTTCTCCCCAGGCACGATCATGCAGTCCGAAGCACCACAGCACGTTCGTGTAAGTGTTAGGATCGCGTCCGTCCAAAGCATATTTGCCGTGCGTATCGATCATAAAGTCCACCGCGTCCTGATAGGTCCTGGACCATTCCAAAATCTTCTTGCCCCAGTACATCCGGTAGTAACCGTGTATCTTGCCGCGAATCAGCATCTCCTTTTGCGTCGCGTTCCAAAGATCATCGTACGTTTCCGCCGATTGCATCCGCTCAGCGGAATAGAGCGGATCCCGCTTGTCTTTCTCGTGCTTCTTCATAGTTTCCCGCGCCCAATCGGGAAGATTCTCAAGCCGGTCCGGCTGTTCTACGTGACTCACGTAATTGAAGCTCAGCTCGCGGCGCACAATTAGTTCCTCGAGGTAGCCGTCGGCCATCAGCTGATGTTTCGCCGCATGTTCCTTCACCGCGAGAGCAACTTCCAGTGAAGAGATCTGTCCGAAGTGCAGATACGGACTCAGATGAGAGGTCGCGTGTTCGGCAGGCTCGTTACGGTCCCGATCGAAGCGTTTCAAGTTGTTCTCGAGGAAGTACCGCAGGAGTTCCTCCGCGTGCAATCGTCCACCGTCAAATGTAATCGATGGCGGAACAGAATGATCGACCTCGCACGAACGAACGAGCTCGGAAACATTAGCCGAGGTCACCTCAACGTGGAACTCGGGAGGCGCAGCAAGATACCTTCGCTTCACCTGCAATCGATCGGGCGGGTGGAAAAACTTGGGCAGTAGCCGGTGAATCTTCGGACGGATCGTGTATGCGGCGAACTCCCGCTTCTCGATGGTGGACATCGGCACGACGCAGCTTGAATCCACGGCGTAATACGGCACATCGACCTTTGCGGGCATCTGTGCGTTGTGTTCGCGAATGATAAAGATCGGGTAGTCGTCGGTGACTACGGCCGCGGCATCCCGCGCGAGATCGAGCAGATAGCTCGGCTTCGACTCTCGCGTCCTTCGCAAGTAAAACGCATAACCGATGCCAGCCTTCTTCAGCCGCTTGGCCATTTCGGGAACACCCTGCAGAAGAAAAGTATGAAGACGGTCGTTCGCGTATGGATACGCGCAGGTGACGCCCTCGTAGCAGAGCACCGGAAGCCCAAGCCTATTCGCGATTTCCGTCGCATAAAGCAGCCCGTGGTTTGCATCGACGCGGCGGTTGGCTTGCGCCCAGTACAGAACGTAGCGCCGGTCGGACCGCTCGACAGCATTGTTGAGTTTTTGAATGCGCTCGGGTTGCACAGCCATCACGCTTAAGATGCCCGTGCCACGACCCTCGAGCTTTTATCCGAAGCGCTCAGTCCTTGGGTGCAATCCCGAGCGCCCGCATTTTGCGATGCAGATTACTTCGCTCGAGCCCGAGAAGCTCAGAAGCCCGAGTCACATTTCCGCCCGTCTCTTCCAGCTTGCGCAGAATATAGTCCCGTTCGGCAGCTTCCTTCACTTCTTGCAAGCTGGTAAACCCGTCCGATTTTGCGACAGGCATTTTTCGAGCATTCCCAAGCGGAAGATGGCGTCGCTCAATCCTGCCCTGGGGATACAGGATCACTATCCGCTCCATCAGATTGCGCAGCTCACGTACGTTGCCCGGCCACGAATAAGCCATCAAGTCTGCGGTAGCTTCTTCGCTCAACTCCTTGGGCTTACGTCCGTACGCCTTCGTGAACTCCCGAAGGAAATGGGCTGAAAGTACGGGAATGTCTTCGGCGCGTTCCCGCAAGGGAGGCACAGTGAATGGAATAACGTTCAAACGGTAGAAGAGGTCTTCTCGAAAATTGCCGCGCTCGATCTCTTTTTCGAGATTCTTGTTCGTGGCCGCAATTACGCGTGCGTCCACTTGAATCAACTGCGAGCCGCCGACCGGCTCAAACCGGTGCTCGTCCAGCGCGCGAAGCACTTTCGCCTGCGTGCGCAGGCTCATATCGCCCACTTCGTCCAGAAAGAACGTGCCGCCGTGCGCCTTCTGCAGTTTGCCAATCTTCTGGTCGACGGTTCCGTCGGCGTTGGTGCGGCGATGCCCAAACAATTCGCTTTCAATGAGGTCTTCGGGCAGCGCGGCACAATTCACCTCGACAAATGGCCCTTTGGCTCGTGAGCTTGCCCGATGAATCGCCCGCGCCACCAGTTCCTTGCCCGTCCCACTCTCCCCGAAGATAAGCACGCGGCCGTTGGTATCGGCCATTAGCTTGAGCTGCTGGCGTAAGGCCTTCATCGGTATGCTGTCCCCGATGATCTCGGGAGCACCGGTATTCTCTCGAAGGCGCTGCAGCTCTAGGTCCGTGCGCCGCTGCTTGACGGCGTTCTTTAGGACTAGGCTGACGCGATCGATCGTAAGCGGTTTCTCAACGAAATCGAAAGCTCCGAGCTTGGTGGCTTTCACGGCAGTCTCGATATTGCCGTGTCCGGAGATCATGATCACCGCAGGCCGGGTGTCAGGCGGTAGGTCCTGTATCCGCGAGAGCGTTTCAAGCCCATCGATGCCCGGCATCCAGATATCGAGGAGCACCGCTTCGTACGACTCGCGGGAGAGCTCCTCAAGGCAAGCCTCACCCGTGCTGACGGCCATGCACTCGTAATTTTCGTCCGTCAGTGCACCGCGAAGAGACTGGCGGATGCTCGCCTCATCATCCACGATGAGAATTTTGGGTCCGTGTGCTGGCATTGAAGGCAATTGATTGCGATACCGGAGACAGAAGCCGACGCTCAAGTCGTCGAGACAACGCTCTCTTCCCGGGTCAAGCCGTCCGCCATCGGGCTCGTATTCAGCTCGAGGATAAACCGGACGCCCGTAGGTATATTGTCCTCGACTCGCACGCGGCCTTTGTGTTCCTTCACGATGTGACTCACGATCGCAAGGCCGAGACCCGTTCCGCGTCCCTTCGTGGAAAAGTAGGGCAGGAACAGCTTTTCCTTATCGGCAGCCGAGATGCCGGGACCTGTGTCAATGACGGCCAACTCAACTGTGTCCGGCCCGGATTGTGCAGTTCTGATGAAGAGCTTTCGGACGGGAGAATCAATCATCGCCTCGGCAGCATTGTCGATCAGATTCACGATCACTCGTTTCATCTGCTCCCGATCAGCCACCACGTTTGGAATTCCTCGGGCCAGGTCGAGGGACAGGGTGATGTTCTCCAGACGCCCCGAGAAAACGGAGACTGCACTTTCGACAATTTCATTCAGATCGACAGAGAGCATCTGGGCTCGCGGGAATCGGGAAAACTGAGAAAACTCGTCCACCAGCGACTTAACCGAGTTGACCTCTTGCTGGATGGTGTTGGTGCATTCCCCAATGATTGCCCGCACATGCGGATCGAGAGGTATTCGCGATGCCTGGCGCGCGATGCGGTCGGCTGAAAGCATGATCGGCGTAAGGGGATTTTTTATCTCATGGGCAATACGGCGCGCTACTTCCTGCCATGCCGCCGATTTCTGCGCACGCAGAAGGTCGCTCGTATCTTCGAGCACCAGAACAAACCCGCGCTGCTCTTCGAGCGAAGCGACGGTGACGGCAAGGTGCATGACTGCGTTTGGTCGTTGTATGTCAAGCTGCGAAGCGGCGGTCCCGACGCGCCGGGCCCGTTTCAGCAGGTAACGAATCTCGGCGAGGTCTTCGCCCGAGAACAGGTGCTCGAGCAACTTCGCATTGGCTGTAGTCTCCGCCGGGAATATGCCGGCGAGCGCTCGGTTGACGCGCTCGATCCGTTCATCCGAGGTAACTGAAATGACGCCGGTGGGAATGCTTTCTAGGATTGCCTCCGTGAATTTTCGCCGCGCCTCCAATTCACGCGCGTTCCCTTCTAACTTGTTGGTCATCTCGTTGAAGGCGCGCACCAGGGTTGCGAGTTCATCGATGGCGTTCACTCGCACTCGATAGGAGAGATTGCCCCGGCTGATTTCATGCGCAGCTCCGAGCAGGGCTGAGATGGGAACGGCAATTTGACGGGACAAGATCTGCGCTGACCAGGAGGCAAAGAAGAGCACGAAGAGCGTGATGAGGCAGATCAGGCGGAAGTACGTGTCCTGATAAAAATGCTGCCGATGCTTCTGATCACCAACGAATTTTTGGACCGTCTCCTCCTGCGCGGAAATCTCCTCTCCGACAGACGGGTCACCGCTCATCGCTGCCGCTACGGTCAAGACACCAAGTTTGCGAGGCCCGTCCATTACATCGGATGTGCCGTGAAGGAGTTTAACCGTCCGCTTTCCGAAAGATTGATAAAGCAGAATCGGGACGGAATTCTGAGGAGTCAGAATCAGCTGCCGGATGCCGTGTTGCTCGCATATGGCCCGGAAAAACGAAGCGTCTACAGAGCCGTCAATTGCCGCCCTTCGGGTTTGTGGAAGCAGGCTGATCCAATCCGTTTCGGCTTCGACACGTTCCTGAGCCTCCTTTCCGTAGAGGGTGTCCAACTTGCGCAGCGCGTCCTCCGCCGGTTTGCTGAACCAGTAGTCCAGATGCCGGTTGAGCACGTAGACGCTGAAGAGCACATAGAAGAGCGCCGGGGCAAGTGTAAGGACCAAGGCCCCGAACAGGAGCTTGGACCGGATCCGGGAGCCTTCCTTGTTGCGGTGCCGGTCGATGTAGACCTTCACCCCCGCCCGGAAAAGCAGAAAGGCCAGGAGAACTGTAAGCAGGAAGATCAGGATCGAAACAGACCAGAGAACGGTCGTTTCGCTTGAGTTGGAAGGCGAATACGAGATGCGAAACGAGCCCTGCCAGATCAGGAGGGCGAGCAGAACAACGAAGCTAAGGCCGGCTGCCGCGAAAGCAAAGCGTCGACGCACAACACTGTCATGGTATCGAAGGGTGCAGTCCGGCGCTGCTTTTGCGACAGGCTTTCCGGGTTTGAACGGAAAGGGAGATGGTGGTTAGCGCGCCGGAACGAGCGCCGGGCGGCTCTGGGTGCGGAACTCGTACTGCTGGATCTGCAAAGCAAGCTGACCCTGGTGATGCCGCGTAATGCGTCCTCGTGCCACTAAATTCAGAAGACACTTCTCGTTCAGTTGCGCTGGCCAGCTGATTGACACTTCAAGACGAGTGCCGACCGGCAGATCGTGGTCTGAGGTAAATAGGACGCCGGAACTGCTGATGTTCAGAGTCTTGCCACTACCAGCAAGAATCTCGGTACGTTGGTTTAAGGTTTTGTACCGAACTTCACGTTCGATAGGAAAACGGCTCGATCTACGCCGTTCGTTCATGGCCATATCAGCGGTGTCCAGTTGCCGGCCTAAGAGTAGAATGTTTTCGGACACGATTCAAAGAACTCCGATCTTTAAGCTTACACAAAAGCGGTACATATACTTAATCGGTTGCATCTGCACGTTTCTCGCGATTTTTTCGAATCCACTGCAGTCTTTCTGTCAATCTCGACTCGAATCCTCTATCGCTAGGGTGATAAAAGCTCAGATTCGCCAGGGCGTCAGGGAGACATTGCATATCGGTCAACGCATTCTCATTTTTGTGAGCATGTTTATAACCTTTCGCGTAACCCATCTCCTTCATCAATCGCGTCGGTGCATTCCGTAGGTGTAGCGGTACAGGTAATGCAGGCGTGCTCTCGATGGCGGAGTTGGCAAGGTTCAATGCCTGGTATGCCGCGTCGGACTTCGGTGCCAGAGCCAAATAGATAGTGATCTGAGCGAGAGCCTGGTCTCCCTCAGGTATCCCTAGGAAATTAACGGTGTTCATACACGCTATGGCCTGCTCGACGGCGCGAGGATCGGCTAAACCGATGTCTTCGATAGCCATGCGAACCAGCCGCCGGGCCAGGTACAGCCGGTCTTCGCCCGCCTTCATCATGCGAGCAAGCCAATACACCGCGGCATCCGGATCGCTCGATCGCACCGATTTGTGTAGAGCGGAGATGAGGTTGAAATGCTCCTCCCCTGACTTGTCGTACAGCAGCACCTTCCGCTGTAAAGCATCGTTTACAGTTTCCCGACCGATGTTGCCTCCCTGCGCCATGGCGGCCGCCAGTTCGAGGGTGTTCAGCGCGGAACGGGCGTCGCCGCTTGAGGCGACGGCAATCTGTTCCAGCAGTTCGTCTGGAATCTGCAGGTGAAGATGGCCTAGGCCTCGTCCTTCCGTCTGTAACGCGCGGGTAAGCAGGGTCACAATCTCTTCGGTCGAAAGCGCGTGCAGCGAGTAAACCTTCGTGCGCGAAAGCAGGGCCGAGACTACTTCAAACGAAGGATTCTCCGTTGTCGCCCCGATCAGAACGACATCCCCGCGTTCTACATAGGGCAGAAAAGCGTCCTGCTGAGCCTTGTTGAAGCGGTGAATCTCGTCAACGAACAGCACCGGCCGCTGACCGATCTGCCTGGCTTTCTCGGCATCAGCCATGACTGCCTTGATTTCCTTGATGCCGCTCAATACCGCGCTGAACGGGATGAACTCCGATCCGCTGGCTTTCGCGATCAAGGAGGCCAATGTCGTCTTCCCTGAGCCCGGCGGCCCCCACAAAATCAAGGACGAAAGATGTTTACTTTCGATCTGCGCACGCAGCGGTTTGCCAGGTCCGAGGATATGTTCCTGCCCGATGTATTCGTCCAAAATTTGCGGGCGCATGCGATCGGCAAGGGGCCGATTATCATCGGGCAGAGACTCCGGTGGAAGCGGTGCAAAATCAAACAGACTCACGCGATCTCCCTCTGTCTGAATGATTCGAACAGAGCGATCGACACCGAGATGGCGGCATTTAGTGATTCAACATTCCTTGTCGCTACCCTAAGAGCTTCTGAAGCCCCTGCAATCTCGGGGGAAAGGCCCGCGCCTTCGGAGCCAACCGCGAGCGCAAACGGCATCTTGAGGTTCGCATCTGTGATTTCGATCCCCGCATTGGGCGAGAGTGCGCGCAATGGAAGTTCCGAGGACCCTGCTTGGCGCAAAAACCAATCACGCTCAACCGTTTCGAGGAACGGCATCCGGAAGATGGACCCGGCAGCGGCTCTTAAGAACTTTGGGTTGGACAGGTGAACGCTGCCCTTCAAGAAAACGACTCCCGTCGCTCCAAACGCCTCCGCGGACCGAACGATCGTACCGGCGTTTCCCGGATCCTGAATGCCGTCAAGAACGACAACGAGCGCCGAAGACCCCAGAAGTTCGCTCCACGACCATTCGCGGGGACGCAGCAGGGCGAGTATCTCCTGACTGGTTTCGGTATCCGCGATAGCCGACAACGCTTCCCGCGATATCTCGATCCGCTCCGCATGAGCGTCGCGGAGAAGAGTATGATGCTTCTCGAACGCAAACTCTGTGCCGAGGATTCTTTCGATCTGCCATGTTCCGCGAAGCGCCTCGCCAACGAGATGAGGTCCTTCGGCCAGGTAAAGCCCTTCTTCTGTCGGCCTGCCTCGCGCGGCAGCACGGCGTACGCTCTTCAGCAGCGGATTCTGGGGACTCGACAGTCGCATACATTCGGTGACAGAAGCTACTTGGGCGGCGTAGACTGAATCTAAATCAGATTGGTCCTGACGTCCTTGGAAGCAGACGCATGAAGCGCGCCATTGCAGGATTGTTGTGCCTGCTAGCGATCCTTACCTTAGGCTACCTGTTCCACGTAGCGAAAGATATCGCGCACCAGTCGACGGTCGAAGAAGCCCGTGCCGCTGACGTCATCATCGTGCTTGGGGCCGCCGAATACCGTGGCCGTCCATCACCCGTGCTGCAGGCCCGGCTGAATCACGCGCTTGCGCTCTACGAGCAGGGACTCGCGCCTTATTTGCTCACGACCGGCGGCGCAGGTGGTGATCCTGTTTACACAGAAGGGGAAGTGGGGCGTGCCTACCTCACACAGCGCGGAGTGCCATCGGAAGCAATCCTGGTGGAACCGGAAGGCGCGACGACGGCGCAGAGCTTAGAGGCCGCAGCCGAGATCATGCAGCGAATGAACTTCCATTCGTGTATCGTCGTCAGCGACGGTTATCACATCTACCGCATTAAGTCGTTCCTCGAGAGCCGCAATGTCAAGGTGTTCGGTTCTCCGCGGCCCGGCGCTCACAAGACCACACGCACGCAACAGGATTGGCTCTATGTCCGGCAGGCGGTGGCGTTTGGGCTTTGGAAGCTGGGCATCAATATCTAGGAGGGCTGATCGAAGCTGACACCCTTGTTTTCCCTTCCGAGCGCGACGGCAATGGCGGCCAGGAGGAACACCACGATCGCAGTAGCAGCCATGGCCGCCGAGTAGCCTATTCGCTTGGCAAGAATCGCCTCAATCGAAGGCGCAGCTCCGGACAGCACTGCTCCGCATTGATAAGAGAAGCCCGGAAGAATGCCGCGGATGGAATTAGGCGAGAGTTCGCTTAAGTGGGCTGGAATAACACCCCAGGCACCTTGCACGAAAAACTGGATCAGGATAGCGCCGGTCACAAGAATCGCAATCTGTGAAGCGTATGCCCACATGGGAGCCACAAGGACCGCTGCGAGCAGGGAGATAATTAGCGCTTTTTTCCTGCCGATTCTGTCCGACAGCCAACCGACCACCAGGCCACCAACGATTGCTCCAACCATCGAGATGGCCGTGATCGCGGCACGCTCTTTGACCCCGAAATGCCAGTGGCGCTCGAGAAACGTTGGGTAAAGATCTTGTGTTCCGTGCGACGCGAGATTCATGCCTGTCATCAGGACCACAAGGTAAAAAAACAGTCCCAAGTGCTGAGAAAAGCTTGAGCCGATGGCGCTCCAGCTCTCCGCTTTCGATTTCTCCCAGACTCTTGATTCCTTAACGCCCAGGCGCACGAAGAGGGCAAGCAGGGCGGGCAAGCCCCCAAGGAAGAACAACGGTCGCCAGCCCCATTTCTCAAACAGAAAGAAGAAAGCGCCGGCGGCCAGGATGTTGCCCACTGCGTAACCCTGCTGGAGAAAACCTGAGAGCAAACCGCGCCATTTCGCCGGCACCTTCTCCATCGCCAGTGAGGCACCAACGCCCCACTCGCCGCCCATGCCAATTCCGAACAAAGCGCGCAACACGAGGAAGATCGTGAAGTTTGGTGCAAAGCCCGTTGCCACTTCCACCGCTGAATAGAAAACCAGGTCGATCATCAACGGCAGGCGGCGACCGTAACGATCCGCCATCAAGCCGAAGATAAATGCGCCAACGGGACGAAACGCGAGCGTGAGCAGAAGAGATAGCGACACGGCGCTGTCGGACTGGTGAAATTCGCGCCCGATTGCCGTCAGGCAATAAACTACGAGGAAAAAGTCGAAGGCATCTAGCGTCCAGCCGAGAAAGCCCGCAATCAGAGCACTCCAGCTGTCGGCTGCGGAAATGGGCTCGTCGGCGTGGTCTGTCATTCCGCTGTCCGCCCCGCGCTTGCAGCCTCGTTCGGCTCCCAAAGCGTTTCCGGGGTGTTCAGGACAACGTTTGCCCAGCGGCTCCAGACAAAGAATGCATCACTCAGTCGGTTCAGATACTCCATGGCTTCGGGCGGCACGGACTCGGCCACACTTAGCTCGACCAAAGCTCTCTCAGCACGTCTGCAAACTGTGCGGCAGATGTGAAGATCAGCGTCGAGGCGGGTCGAACCGGGCAGAACGAAGGACCGCAGCGGTTCGAGATCCCCGTTCGCGCGATCGATCTCGTTTTCGAGCCGCTTTACTTCGGCCTCCGTGACCCGCGGCTGCTTTGGGTGCACATCTTCTGGTAGGGTCGCGAGAATTGAACCGAGATTGAAGAGCTCGTGCTGTACCCGTTTCAAGATCGTTGCCAGTTCGGCCAATCTGCCGGCCTGCTTTGCAGCTTCATCGCTCGTAACTCGAGCAGCGCCGACAAACGAATTCAACTCGTCAACTGTTCCATAGCACTCGATACGAAGATCCGTCTTCGGTCGGCTCTGCCCTCCGACGAGACGGGTCTGACCCTTGTCCCCCACCTTTGTATAAATCCGATTCAAGGCAATTCGGGGCTCGTTGAAGACTTGTTCGCTCATAGGACGGTTCTCTTGAGTGTAGGAGGACGGCAAACCGCAAGCGTAGTGTCATCTCGCCTTTGCATTCGTCGGATCCGTTTTGGCGCGAAGTAAACTGATCATCGACAAACCGCGTCCGTCAAAACTATGCAGATATCGCTTGCAAACAAAGTTGCCGTCGTTACCGGCGCGTTTTCGGGAATCGGCATGGCCATCACGCGGCAGTTCCTGGAATGTGGCGTAGCAGGACTGGTAGCGGTGGACCGGCAGCCGGGCATTCCCGAAGAACTTCGTCACTATCAGGAGAAATTCGGTCCAAAACTCGTCTTGACGCACGGCGACGTGGCTCAGGAAAGAACGGCACAAGAGTTCACAAGGGAGGCACTAGAAAACTTCGGACGAATCGACATTTTGATCAGCAATGCCGGCACAAGCGTGGTGCGCGCAATACACGAACACACGCCCGAAGAATGGGAGTTGGTGATGAACACGAACGTGAAAGCGGCTTACTGGGCCGCTCGCCACGTCATACCTGTGATGATCGAGCAGCACGGCGGTCTCTTCCTGCTAACGGGGTCCATTTCGGGCGAAGCAGGAATCCCGGCACAAGGAGCATATGGCCCGTCTAAAGGCGCCCTGCATCAGATGACGCGGCAAATGGCCATAGACTATGCGAAGCACAACGTCCGCGTGAATGCCGTCGGATGCGGCACAGTCGATACGCCGCTGGTTCACAGTGCGGCCAAAGCTTCTGGCGATGAAGAAGGGTTCTGGCAAATGCTTCGCAGCAATCACCCGATTGGCAGGATTGCAAATCCGGAAGAGGTGGGGGCGTTCTTCGCCTATTTGGCCAGTGATTACGCTACCTTCTTCACTGGAGCCGTTCTCATGATGGACGGCGGATACACGGCGCAATAGTCGAGTTACCAAACACACATGCAACTGGAACTGAGTGGAAGAGTGGCGCTCGTGACTGGCGGAGCCAGCGGCATCGGGTACGCATGCGCCCGCGCCTTGGCCCTTGAAGGTTCCCCGGTCGCACTCTGGGACATTTCGGCAAACACGGGCGAGATAGCCGCGAAGCTGTCCGTCCAAGCCAGCGCGGGTACGTACCCCGCGGTTGTCGACATCACCGATGCGGCTGCCGTTGCAGCCGCGCTGCGTGATACCGAAACAGCGTTAGGACCGATCTCAAACCTGGTCCATGCAGCCGCGGTAGGGTCAGGGAAGTTCGGCTTTCCGTTCACGAACCTGAAGCCGAGCGACTGGTTGAAGGTTCTGGACGTAAATGTCATGGGCATGGTGAATATCGCGCACGCGATTGCACCGGGCATGATCGAGCGGCGAGATGGAACGATGGTCTTTGTAGCATCAGTCGCCGGCCAGATTGGCTCACAAACGGACCCGCCCTACAGCGCCAGCAAGGCTGCGAATATCAATTTCGCGCAGTGTTTGGCTAAGGATCTGGCCCGTCACAATGTACGCGTGAATGTCGTGAATCCGGGCATGGTGCGGACGCCGTTGAATCGAGCAGTTTGGCAGGCATGGAACGATCAGCAAGCTCCAGCGATGCGCCGGAGCTATGAGGACTGGGCAGACGAAAAGGTGCGAGCCGTGGCGCCTCTCGGCCGATGGCAGAGCGTCGACGACGTGGCCGATATGGTCGTATTTCTTTCGTCCGCCCGAGCCGCCCAAGTGACAGGGCAAACCATCAACGTTGATGGTGGGCAGGTCATGCACTGGTAGGGCGCCGCACAGGATTTGGGAGAGTCCTCCTACCTTCGCGTTGTGTATAACGCGTGCTGAAAGTCGTTGAGCAGGGCAACCGCCTGTCTGTCCGCAAAAGGAAGCAATTGCATCATGACGACGCCGCAAACGTTGCGATGTGGATCAATCCAATAGTAGGTGTTGTACAAGCCAGCCCATGCCAAGGTACCTGCTGATCGACCGCCCGGGATTGGCTCAGGATTCATCAGGAAACCGAGCGTGTAGCGATCGTCATGGCCGGGGTGAAAATCCACATCATTCGAAAGGTTTGGACGAACAGTTTTGAGCCTGCCCGCCGCCATCTGCCCCGTTCCGTTAGCCGACATCAGCGCCACGGTCTTCTCTTGCAGGATGCGTTCTTTGCCCGGCCCCAAACCGCGATTCAGAATCATTTGCGTGAACTTCAGGTAATCGGAAGCGGTGGAGAACAGACCACTATCCCCGTGGTACACAGCAGGACGCTCAGGCAACTTTCGCGGCAACGGCATCAGCGAGCCGTCAGTTTGGCGCTGGTATTGGCCCACGAGCCGTTCGTACTGTTCCTTGCGAAGGGTAAAACTGGTGTCCTTCATTTCCAAAGGACCCAGAATCATCTCTTGGAAATATCGCTCCAGGTTCATGCCGCTAACTGCCTCGACCAATCTGCCTGCCCAAAACGTGCTCGGCCCATACTGCCACTTCGTACCTGGTTCGAAGGCCAGAACGTGAGTTGCATCTCCGCCGGACGAAGTGAATTTGAACATCGGTTCGTACCAAATGTCGTAGGCGAAACCGGACGTGTGAGTCAGCAGTTGCCGCAGCGTTACCGGCATCGTGGCTGGTCGGAGAATGGATCGCCCCGACGCATCAAATCCCTGAAGAACCTGAAGCCTTCCCAGTTCCGGCAGATGCTTTGAAGCGGGTTCGTCCAGCGTCAACCTACCTCCCTCCACAAGCTGCATCGCGGCTGCAGACGTAATTGCCTTCGTCATGGAAGCAATGGAGAAGATGGAGTCGAGACTGACCGGCACACCGGAGACCGCATCGCGCGTACCAAAGGCACCGGAGTAGATGGTGGCGTTAGCAGTCCCGGCCGTAGCCGTGATGGCCGGGATCTTGCGTTGCTCCAGTCCCGAACGCAGAACGGCGTCGATGCTGTTCGCTGCCAGAACGCTCTGTCCCTGCGTTCCTGCCGTAAACGCAACAGCGCCCAATTCTCTACGCGTCAATCGCAGCATACGTAAGGTTGTATCAATAAAGCTCCCTCCTGCGGCCAGACGCGTCCTCCTGGTACTTCCGCGCTGCTCGAGTACGTCCTCAATTCGGGTCCCGGATAGTTCGCGTTCTATAATTTGGACATCGCAGGTATGAATATTCCGATTCGTGTGCTCGTTGCCAAGCCTGGCCTCGACGGACACGACCGCGGCGCGAAGATCATTGCTCGTGCTCTTCGCGACGCCGGAATGGAAGTAATCTACACGGGCCTCCGGCAAACACCGGAAATGATCGTCAATGCTGCCCTTCAGGAGGATGTCCAGGTGATCGGACTTTCCATTCTGTCCGGGGCACACAACGCGATCATGCCGCGCATTATGGAACTTTTGCGCGAGAAGGAGATGACTGACGTTCTCGTAGTCGTCGGGGGCATCATTCCAGACGAGGATGCGAACGAACTTAAGAAGATCGGGGTGGCGGAGGTGTTTCAACCCGGTGCTTCACTCGAGAAGATCGTCAGCTTCATTCGCGAGTCGGTACAACAACCAGCCTGAGCATGGCTCGGCAGATAATCCGCTGCACTCGAGCAGGAAGCCCGAGTGGCGGAATGAATAAGGAATTGAATGCAAGAAAGATTGAACATCGCCGTCTTCGTCGATTACGACAACATCGAGATCGGTGTGAAGTCGACGCTGCGACGTGAATTTGACGTATCCCTACCGCTGGGGGCGCTAAAGGAGCGGGGCGACATCGTTGCGAAGTTCGCGTACGCCAACTGGGGCCGTCAGGAAGGCGCGACCAGGCAGATGGCAGAGAATGCCGTGCAGATGGTGCAGCGCATCCCCTCGCCACGGGGCGACAAGAACGGAGCAGACATAAACCTGGCGCTCGATGCGCTCGAAATGGCCTTTACGCACGCTCACGTGAATGCCTTCGCGGTTGTCAGTGGGGACAGCGACTTCATCCCGCTTGTCAACAAGCTGAAAGAGTACGGAAAAACCGTGTTTGTGGTCGGAGGGAAGGCGTTCACGAGCACCATTCTCCAGCAGAACTGCCACGAGTTCGTCAGCTATGAGTCGCTGCTCGAAGACGGTTCAAGCATTGTGCCCTCGCCGATGCCCGAACGTCGCGACATGCGTGGCGAACGCCCGGAACGCACCGACCGCAGAGAACGGAAAGAACGTGGCCAGCGGCCGGCTCCGCTGGAGCTTACTCAGGCGATGCCTCTCGTTGAACGCGCCTTGCAGGTTCTGGAGCGGCGCGCCGTCCAGCCTCAGCTTGGCCTGCTAAAGAGCACCATGCTGCAGCTCGACCCTGCTTTCAGCGAGCGCGCCTACGGGGCCGGCAGCTTCTCCGATTTCGTCGAGAAGCTGAAGAAGGCCGAGTTCGTGAACGTCAGCGGATCGGGCGGCCGATACATCATCGAACGCCGCGGCGGCCACACGCCTGAGAAGGCTGCACCCAAGCCGGAAGAGGCACTGCCGCAGCTTCGCGACATGCTCGAAACGCATCGCATGGAACTCGAAGAGGGAGCAACCGCAGAAGAGCTGGAAGGCTGGATGCAGGCCGAATTCCCGGAGTTTGACTTGGCCAAGTATGGATTCCAGCAGTTCTCTGAATTCCTGAATTACGCGCAGGACAAGACGGTTGTGCGTACCGAACCGGACGAGGAGCGGGGCATCATCGTCCACCTGGGGGCCGAGTTCTACCCTCCCGCTCTGCCGGAGCGCGCACCCGAACCAGCCGTCGAGGAGGAGGAAGACGAGCCACAGCCCATTGTGGAAGGTCAACCAACCATCTTCGAACCGAATCCGCCGCCACCCAAGCCGAAGAAGACTGCTTCGCCTCGCAAGCGCGCCGCCTCCGGAAATGCGACCACGCGGCGTCCTCGCAAGCGGAAAACGGACTAGTTAGTCCGGATGCACCGGGGCGGTTTCCACCAGCTCACGAGCTTTGGTGCCACCCCGGCTCTGGTGCCAGTTGTCGGCTTCGATCTCGCTCCTCCAGTGCCCGAGATCGAGAAGCAGATGATTCGAGAGTGCCCCGAGAAAGGGCTCATACGTTGCTCGAAGCGCAGCCAACCGCTCTTCGGCGCTTTCGGTGTCGCTGAACACCAACCCGGCATCGCTCAGGTCCTGGTTAAGCAAACGGAATTCTTCGGCGGGCAGGCGGTCTGATTCCGGACCTCTCGGCCGCAGATGAAATACTCGGCAGAGTTCGACAACTGCCAGGCGCCCGGCAGCGAACGTCATCCTCGGCTGAAACGTTCGGATCCCTTTTACGCCCGTCAGCAAAATGGCGCATGAATCAAGGATGCAGGCCAATGCCGCGAGCCAACTTTGGTTATCATGCTGCGACCGGTAATAGCTGAGCATGGGGTATGACAGATGGCTTTCCACCAATTCGGCGCTCCACTCCTCCCAGTCTTTCAGGAGCGAATAGAGTTCCGACACGGCTTCGGCCTCACTGTGACGGCATAGTAACGTGGCGGGCGCCGGAGGCGAACCGGCTCGCGGATCGAGTTGAATCACGCGCGTCTCTCGCTTTGAGAACAGCTGATACAAAACCGGCAGGTATCCGATAGTCGCCGCAATGTAGCCGAGACCCGCGCCGGATTCGATGACCGCAAGCGTTTTGTCCCAACGATTATTCGGAACGATATCGCCGTACCCGAGCGTGAAGAACGTAGACCCGCTCAAATAAAGCGGGCCCCAGAATGTACCCGTGCCGCCGCGAATCGCCCAATGCAGAAACGCGAAGCTCAATACCAGCCCGAAGGCCCAGAACGATAAGAGCAGGACCATCGAGAGCGGACCGTAGAAGCTGAGAAAAGCATCCCGTTTCCGCCCGCGCTTCATCCGACCGGCAACGAACGCCCAGCCCGCCCAGGACGTCTGAAAGAACAGGCGGACAGGGCGAATCTGGCGTCGGACCCGCCGCGGCAGCAGCATCACTTCGAACGCGTCGCCCGCGACTGCTGCCAGCAGGACGAGTCCGAGCAAACCAGCGAGTACCGCCATGAAATCGAATAGGCGCCGGAACTAGACCGCTTCTTCTGCGGCCTTCAGAGCTTTCACAAGGGCAAATCCACACGCGGCAACTAACGCGTCCTCGGCAACAGCGACGATCGGATCCGGAACATGGAGTTTCTCCCCGATCGCTTTGCGCACCTTGTAAGCACCGTAGCTCGCCCCAACCGCGGCCAGCGAACCAATCAAGGCACCAAGCACCACGGAGCGCTTCCTTGCTTTCACGAAAGCTGTGCCGCTGAGCGCACCCGAAGCTACGCGTGCAATCAGGGGAAAGACGGCCGTGCGATTCGGGATGAATGGCAGCTTGTCCGCGACCATTTCGCCAACAGCCATAAGAGCCATTGTCTTGGCGGACCTCTGATGCCCCAGGAACTTGATCTGCGAACCCTCCAATGGGAGCAGGCCATTATGTGCAAACCTGCTGACGATCGCTGGCGCTGCCATGCTGCGCATGCCCGATACGGCACCAAGCACCGCAGCGCCTCCGTAGACCTCCAAATCCGTCATGTTACGATTCTGTTCCTCGTACTCTGGACTACGGGCGAGCCCGTTCCCGTTCACTCGGATATGAGCGCTGGATCGATGTTCTGGGAAAATAGGCGTCGTGCTCCTATCACTCCATCCGTATCGGCTCGATGCCAGGCAGGCTGAACAGGTCATGACGCCCGCTCTGCTGATCTATCCGGCGGTCGTCCGCGCGAACATAGAGGCAACACTCAGAATGGCCGGAGGGGATGCGAATCGCTGGCGTCCACATTTGAAGACCGCGAAGATTCCCGCTGTTATCCGAATGTTAATCGCTGCGGGAGTGCGCAACGTGAAATGCTCCACTACCCTCGAGTTGCTGGTTGCCTGCCAGGAGGGTGCGGCCGACGTTCTGCTCGCATTCTCGGTCACAGGAGCAAACGCCCGCCGCGTGCTCCAGATTGCGGAGAGCTATCGCGGCAAGACTCGCATTTCGGTCCTGGTCGAAACCGAGGAACAACTCACCGCATGGCAAGGCGAAGCCGTGGGGATCTTTCTCGATATTAATTCGGGCATGAATCGGACCGGCATGAGCCAGGAACGCATCGGAGAGATCGTCGCACTCGCAAAGTTGGCCGGCCGGCAATTTCGAGGGCTGCACTACTACGATGGGCACATGTCCGGAGTTGCCGCTCCGGAACGCGAACGGAAGACGCACGAAGGATACGATTGGCTTCTGCGCCTTGTTGACACGCTGAACAAGGCCGGTCTGCCACCCGACGAGGTCATCACCTCCGGAACGCCCGCTGCCCCGTACGCGTTTTCTTTCGCCGGCTTCAAGAACGCCTCCTTTGTTCATCGGATCTCGCCGGGAACGGTAGTCTACAACGACATGAGTAGTCTGGAACAACTGTCGGGCTTCGGATATGCACCCGCTGCGCTCGTGCTCACCACCGTGATCAGCCATCCGACCCCCGATACGGTGACGTGCGATGCAGGCCACAAGAGTGTTTCCGCAGATGCAGGAGTGCCGACCTGCACGGTGCTCGAACACGAAGGCTTCATGCCCCTAAAGCCGAGCGAGGAGCATCTGCCGATCAATTGTGGTACGCCGGATGCGCGTCCGGCAGTTGGCGATCACTTGTATCTTTTGCCCCGGCACGTGTGCCCGACCGTGAACAACTTCGACGAAGCCCTCTTTGTGGAGGATGGCAGGATCGGACCGGCGGAGAGGGTCTCGGCGCGGGGCCACGAGACGCTGGTGCTTCAGAGCGCCTAGGGCACCCGGGACAACTGTACGATCGCCACTCGCGCGCGGCGAATTGAAATTGCGCCCTAGGTGAGCTCGGCAGTATCCATGGCTGGCGTGCCGGCGGTAAGCCTGTGCGCGATATCTGCGTGATGTGGCCGTCCCTGGTCCGGTTGATGAGAAGACTCGGCGCGTGGCATAGGCCCTTTGCCTTCGGTAAGAAGCTTTCCAAGAAGCGGCAGCTTGTCGAAGTTCTCCTCAACGAAATCCACGCCTTCGCAGGTCAAAGAAAGCGCGGCATTGTCCTCCTGCTTGATCAGCTTCTTGCTTCGGAGATACCAGATGGTGAAATCCAGGTAATCGCGAGGGAATCCCATTTGCCCCTCCAGTTCGAGAAGCGAAACTTGTGGATTGTGTATGTTGTTCCGGCAGTTTCTGTAGAGCAGAGACAGCACAGCCAGCCTGCGATTGATCTCCCCATCAACTCCATCAAGGAAATCGACGGACTCGAAGATTTCGGTGGTTTTAGGCTTTTTGGATTTGAGTTCATCGTCATAGCGCGCCCGGCGCACCGGATCCGACAGCGTTTCGTAGGCTTTATTCAGCCGTAGGAACTTCTCCGGATCGCCGCTCTCCGGATTGTCCGGGTGATAACGTGCCGCTAAGAATCGGTAGACCCTTTGAATGGTCTCTGCCTGCGCTTTCGGATTAATCTGAAGGAATTCGTAGAAGTCGACCGTCGCGTCAGGTATTTGGGGATTGGCCGCCTTGGTCGCTTCGTCCAATTCCACGCCAACCACATACCGGTTTCCACGCGAAGCGGCATGCCGGACGACACTGTAGCCTGTAGGATACTCATCCTCGGCTTGGATGTAAACAACCGTACCCTTCTGAATTTCGACGGGGCACCGAAAACCGATGCCTGATGCGGACTCGTCAATGCCCGTTACCTGGGCCGAATGTGTAGTACCGTCCTCGTCTTGCCAGGAAATCGAGTACACCCGCCTGGAACGCCTGCGCGGCTCCCGCCGCAGATCGATTTGCATTGAAACTGGGTTTTCCTTGTGCCGAGCCGTGCATCAAGCAGGCTAATGAATTTGGGCTAGCACGCCCGTTGCCAATAGAGTGGCCTCAGTAGCGCGAACGTCTTGGGCAATCTTCCGTTGGAGCATAGGTTAGATGGCCTACGCTTGACAAGGAGGGCAGCAGCCTTCGATAACGGGTTTCATGTTATTCGCGAACGTGGTCGAGACATCACGTCAGGTCCGGGAGACCACCAAGCGGTTGGAAAAAACGGAACTGATCGCCTCGCTTTTGAGGCAATTGGCGCCTGACGAAGCGGAGATCGCCGTTTCCTTTCTGTCTGGTTTGACACGGCAGGGCAAGCTTGGAGTCGGGTACGCGACCGTGAGTGGCGCGAACGGAGTCCACAGCGAGCTTCCCAGTTTGACCATCCTCGAGGTGGACAAGAAGTTGGACGAACTGGCGGGAGTCTCCGGAGCCGGATCGGAGCGGCGAAGGCGCGAAATCCTCTCCGACATGCTCGCACGCGCAACGGGGGAGGAAGCAGATTTTCTCGTCCGTCTCATCGTGGGCGAGCTTCGACAGGGCGCACTGGAGGGCATCATGCTCGATGCGATCGCCAAGGCCTCCGGCATCTCCCAGGATCGCGTGCGCCGCGCAGCCATGATGGCCGGAAGCGTACCCGCGATTGCCGAAGCTGTCTTCGAGGGTGGCGAAAACGGTCTGTTACAGTTTGATCTCCGGCTATTCCGGCCTGTTCAGCCTATGCTGGCGGGCACGGCCGATGACGTGAGTGAGGCACTGGATGATCTTGGCGAGCCGGCACTCGAATACAAGTTCGATGGTGCACGAATCCAGGTGCACAAGTCCGGCGACCAGGTGTCGATCTACTCACGTCAGCTAAACGAGGTAGGCGATGCGATACCCGAGGTAGTCGCGGCGGTTCGAAGTCTTCCGGCGCACGACCTGATTCTCGATGGTGAGGTGCTAAGCCTTGATACGACGGGCCGTCCCCAGCCGTTTCAGGTCACCATGCGCCGATTCGGCCGGAAGCTGGACGTAGAGCGCATCAAAGCAGAGCTTCCGATGACGCCGTTCTGGTTTGATCTCTTGTACCTGGATGGCTCTCCGCTGCTCGATGAGCCGCAGTCCACGCGGTTCGCAGAACTCCGAGGTCTCTCGCCCGAGGAGTTGGTCGTGCCCCACCTGGTAACGGCGAATGCCGATGCTGCCGAGGATTTCCTGCATGCGGCTCTTGCGCGCGGGCACGAGGGCATCATGGCCAAAGGGAGGAATTCGCCGTATGCGGCCGGGGCACGCGGGCAGAGCTGGTTGAAAATCAAGCGAGCCAACACGTTGGATCTCGTGATTCTTGCCGCCGAGTGGGGCAATGGACGACGTCAAGGCTTTCTTAGCAATTTACACCTGGGAGCTCGTGACAGCGAGAACGGCGGCTTCGCGATGCTGGGCAAGACTTTCAAAGGACTTACGGATGAGATGCTTCGTTGGCAGACTGCGGAGCTGTTAAAGCTCGAAATCGCGCGCGACCGTTACACCGTGTATGTCGAGCCCAAAATTGTGGTTGAGATTGCATTCAACGAGATCCAGGTCAGCCCGCGATATAAGAGCGGATTGGCGCTGCGTTTTGCACGTGTGAAACGGTATCGCACGGACAAATCAGCCGCCGACTCCGACACATTTCAGACCGTGCAAAAGATGGCGGGTGCGATCGCCGGCGCGTAGTCGAAACATTCTCAACTCCTCTTGTTCTCGCCGTCGATCTCGGCTACGGTAGAACAAAAGGAGAACAGTGAATCTTTCGCTTGGCTTCGAAGAAGCTCCCTCGTCCTCCTCGGCTGTCCGGCCGCGAACTGATCTTCCGGCGACGCTAGCGCTCGAAGTACGGGACGGCGCATCGAGCGCATTGCAGATCGTAATTGATAAATTCTCGAACGCGCTCGAAAGAGACGAATCGCCGGTCCGGGCCGTCCACCGGATACCTGCTCGTGAAGCACAGTACGGAGCGTTTCCCTACGAGCTCAATCCTGCACTGCAAACCGCCCTCGCAGCACGCGGCATCGAGCAACTCTATACGCATCAGGCCCTGGCTGTCGATCACGCGCTCGCGGGAAAGAATGCGGTTGTTGTCACCCCAACCGCCAGTGGCAAGACCCTCTGCTACAACCTCCCGGTCGTTCATGCCATCCTTGCCGAACCATCGGCGCGTGCCATTTTCCTGTTTCCGACGAAAGCTCTTGCCGAAGACCAGCGGTTGGAACTACAGCGGTTGAACGACGCGGTTGGCGGCCAGCTTTCCTGCCACACCTACGATGGAGACACGCCCTCCGATGCACGGCGAACGATTCGCGAGCGGGCCAACATCGTCCTTACGAACCCGGACATGTTGCACACCGGCATCCTGCCTCACCACACGAAATGGGTGAAGCTGTTCGAGAACCTGAAATACTTCGTCATCGATGAGCTTCACTTCTATCGCGGGGTGTACGGGAGTCATCTGGCAAACGTGATTCGCCGTCTGAAACGGATCTGCCAATTCTACGGCTCGAAGCCACAGTTCATCTGCTGCTCGGCGACCATCGCCAATCCCAAACACCTAGCTGAATCGATCACGGAAGAGCCGTTCGAACTAGTCGGGGAGAGCGGTGCGCCCTCGGGAGACCGGTATTTCGTTTTTTATAACCCGCCCGTTGTGAACCGACAACTCGGCATTCGCCGCAGTTATCTCAGCGAGACTCGCCGTATTGCGATTGAACTGATCCGGCAGAATCAGCAAACGCTGGTCTTCACGAACAATCGTCTTGCTACCGAGATTCTCACGACCTATCTGAAAGATGCTTGTTCGCAGTTGCCCTTTTCTCACGAAGCCGTGCGCGGTTATCGAGGCGGCTATCTTCCCAAAGAACGGCGCCAGATTGAGGGAGCTCTCCGGAGCGGCGACATTCGAGCGGTTGTTGCGACCAACGCTCTTGAGCTAGGAGTCGATATCGGCTCGCTTGACACCGTGGTACTTGCGGGATATCCGGGAAACATTGCTTCCAGCTGGCAGCGCGCTGGACGAGCGGGACGCCGTCAAACGTCGTCACTCGCGGTGTTAGTTGCTTCAAGCGCGCCACTCGACCAATACATCGTTGAGCATCCCGATTACTTCTTTGGTCGCTCGCCCGAAGAAGCGCACATCAACCCCGACAATCTGGATATCTTCCTGAGCCATCTGAAGTGCGCAATCTTTGAGTTACCTCTTAAAGATGG
>Ga0308175_100000053_pt1 | contig 92571 bp, 96 predicted proteins | sample PhyCR1_3_FD_203893 | JGI IMG/M metagenome (GOLD analysis project Ga0308175, IMG submission 203893) | Soil microbial communities from UC Gill Tract Community Farm, Albany, California, United States - DLSLS.C.R1 | ecosystem: Environmental > Terrestrial > Soil > Agricultural land | place: USA...
GATCGGCGTCGTGTGGCCGGGGCTCCGTCCGAACGGCCGCCACAGGAAGTTCTGATCGAGGCCGAGCGCGCCGCCGTAGGGATCGCCGTGGCGGAGGTTGACGTTCGCACGCTGCAGATCGTGCGGGCCGAGCGCGACTCGCTTGAGGATCGACGACTCGAGGTTCGGCATGTGCCGGGCGAGACGCGCCTGGACCCGGTCGGCGTAGCGCTCGCGTAGGTCGTCCGTCCACTCCCCATCGCCGGGGTCGATCTCGCCCGCGGCGTCGCCCTTGATCCGCCAGGGCAGCTCCTGGAGCTGGATCCAGAGGAGACCGCGGCCCTCCGGCGCACGCGAGGGATCGAGCGTGAGGGGCTGGCCGGCGACGATCGTGGCCTCCGCCGGGAGTAGCCCACGCTCCGCCTCGTTCACCGCGCGCGAGACGCCGTCGAGCCCGGGCGTGACGTGGACGATCGCCGTCCCGCCGAGGCGCTCGTCGCCCACCCAGCGCACCGGCTCGGAGAGCGCGTAGTGGACCTGCATCTCCGCGCGTCCGTAGCGAAAGCGGCGCGCGCCCTCCCGGACGGGCTCCGGCACGTCCGCGTCTGCGAGCAGCCGCTCGTGGAGCTGGGTCGGCGTCACGTTCGCGATCACTGCGCGTTCCGCTTCGATCATCTCGCCGTCCGTCAGCCGCACGCCGACTGCGCGACCGGAGCGGACGATCACGCGCTCGACGTCGCGATCGGTCTCGCAGACGCCGCCGTGATCCCGGATCAGTCGGGCGAGCGCCTCCGCGAGCTTTGCGCCGCCGCCCCGCGGGACGGGCATCCCGCCCTCCTGGACGGCGACCGCGATCACCTGCGTCATGAAGCCCGACGTCGCCTGGTCGGGGCCGAGGCCGGTGTGGAGCACCCACGGCGCGAGCACGCCGTGCGCGCGCTCGCCGGCGAACGTCGTCTCGAGCCAGTCACGGCTCGATTGCAGCACCTCCCCGAGGAAGGCCGCCGCGCCCCCGCGGCCGAGACGGCGCACGGCCTTCGCCCCGAGCGCGAGGCCCGCCGACGACCAGAGCTCGGTGCCGAGTACGCCGAAGGCGAGCTCCGCGTTCGGGAAGAAGCGGTCGAGCACGCCAGGCCACTCGGGCCCGAGCTCCTCCGCGTTTCCCTCCGACGTCCGCAGGAGGTACGCGGCGCCTCCGTCCGGGAACGCGGTCGCGGTCGGCAGCTCGGTGTTGAGGTACTCGAGTCCGCGCGCCGCGAGCTCCGTGCCGAGCTCGGCGTGCGCTGCGCCGCCGACCCAGAGCGGATGCCAGGCGCTGAAGACGTCGTGGAGGAAGCCCGGCTCCGTCAGTTCTTCGGTCTTGATCGCACCGCCGAGCCAGTCGTTGCGCTCGAGCACGCAAACGCGCCAGCCGCCGCGCGCGAGCAGAGCGCCGCAGGCGAGCGAGTTGACGCCGCTCCCGACGATCACCGCGTCGTACTCAGCCACCGGCGGCATCATCGCAGGACACGGCCGTCGCGGACACGGCCGGAGCCTGGTACCGGACGTGTCCGTAGCAGGCAAGCCCAGCGCCCGACATCCCGGCTCCAAGCCCGGGATCCGGCGGTCGTGTCAGATCCAGACGCGGCCGTCACGGACACGGCCGGTACCTGGTACCGGACGTGTCCAAAGCGGACAGGCGACCGCCGCGGCAATCACGACGCGAGCTTGCGGAACTCGTCGTCGGTGACGAGTCCGCGCTTCTGCGTCCCGAGCTCCTTCACCTTCGCTAGCAGCTCCGCACGCCGCTCCTCCGGCACGTCGAGTCCGAGCTCCTCCGCCTTGATCCGGATCGAGTCGAGCCCGCTCTTCTTTCCGAGCACGATCGCCCGCTCGGCGCCGACGAGCTCGGAGGAGTACGGCTCGATCGAGGGCGGATCGTGGAACTGCGACGCGACGGCGCCCGACTCGCGGCGGAACAGCGTCTCGCCGGTGAGCGGCTTCCACGGTGCGAGCCCGTAGCCGGAAAGTTCCTGCACGCGCGCCGCCGTCTCACGGATCCGGTCGAAACGAAGGCCGGTCTCGACGCCGTAGAGCGCACGAAGCGCGATGGCGATCTCGCCGAGGTCGGCGTTCCCCGCGCGCTCGCCCATCCCGTTGATCGTGCCGTGGATCCAGGTCGCACCCGCCCGCACTGCGGCGACCGCGGCGGCCGTCCCGAGACCGAAGTCGTCGTGGCCGTGGAAGTGCACCGGCAGCCCGTCGACGTACTGTAGCGTCGCGCCGACGAGGTCCGTCACGGCCTCCGGTGAGGCGATCCCGAGCGTGTCGACGACGGCGACCTCCTTCGCGCCGGCCTCGACCGCGGTCTCGTACACCTGCCGGTAGAAGTCCGGCTCGGCGCGGGTCGAGTCGACGCCGAAGAAGGCGGCCCGGATCCCGTGCTCGTCGGCGAAGCGCATGGCGTTCGCGATGCGCTCGAGCATCTTCTCCCGCGAAACGCCGATCGCATCGAGCTTCAGGTCGGAGATCGGCGACTCGATCACGGAAGCCTCGACGCCGAGCTCGACGAGGAGCTCGAGGTCGGCGGGCACAGCACGCGAGAAGCCCCAGACCTCAGCGCCGAGGCCCGCGCCGGCGATGAGCTCGACGGCGCGCCGGTCGTCCTCCGAGACGCGCGGGAAGCCGGCCTCGATCCGCTCGATCCCCAGCCCGTCGAGCAGCCGCGCGATCTCGAGCTTCTCCTCGGGCGAGAGGACGACGCCGACCGTCTGCTCGCCGTCGCGCAGCGTGGTGTCGTAGAGCCCGACCCGCCCGCGGATCGCGTAGCGGTCGTTGAGCGACCCCGTCCAGATCAGGTCGGACACGCGACCACCCCGTCTGGGAACGAGGAGAGCTTCTCGACGCCGTCGGCCGTGACGAGGAAGTTGTCCTCGACTCGCAGCCCGCCGCCGCCCGGCCAGTAGGCGCCCGGCTCGACGGCGAGCACCATCCCCTCCTCGAACTCGCCGCCGCCGGCCTGATGGGGATACGGCGGCTCGTGCGCCCGCGCGCCGACGCCGTGGCAGACCGGGTGTGTCGGCTGGCCCGGATAGCCCATCGCGGCGATCTCCTCCCGCACGGTGCGGTCGAGGTCGGCCATCGACGCGCCGGGCCGGATGCGCCGCAGCGCGGTCTCGTAGACCTCCATGAGCGCAGCTTCGAGCTCCGCGTAGTCCTGCCGCAACTCGCCGACGACGAGGTTCTTCGTGTGATCGGCCCAGTAGCCGTCGGCGCAGACCCAGATCTCGAACAGGACGGGCTCTCCCTCGACGACGGGCAGGTCGCCGGTCGCGGTGAACGTCTTGATCCCGCGGCCCGCCCAGACGAGGGAGAACGGGAGCGCAAGCTCGACCTTGCCGCGCCAACCCGTGCCCTCGGCGTGGACGAACCCCTGCCACAGCGCAGCCGCCTCCGCCTCCTTCATCCCGGGACGGAGCAGCCCGCGGACGTGCTCCATCGCCGCCGCCGCGATCTCGTTCGCGAGCCGCAGGCGCTCGAGCTCCTGCGCCGTCTTGCGCGCGCGGGCGCGGACGAGCAGAGGCGTGGCGTCCGCCGCCTCGGGAAAGGCGTCGAACCACGCCGAGGTGAACGTCGTGGGCTCGCCGACCATGCGATCGGAGGCCTGCGTGCCGAGCGAGAGCTCGAGCCCGACGCGCTCGTAGTCGCGCGCGGCGGCGACGGCCGCGTCGAGCGTCCGCGCCAGCGGAGGGCGCGGATCCTCGGGGTCGTAGCCGCGGATCAGCCGCACGTCCCCCGTCCACGCCATCCGCGCCGCGTCCTCCTCCGACGCTTCGATCGTGATCAGCACCGGGTCTCCCTCGCGCGGGAAGACGCAGGCGTCGTAGCCCTTCATCCCCCAGAAGTTCGTGAGGTAGAGAACGTTGTCGGGTGCCCGCACGACGAGCGCGTCGAGCTCCTCGTCCGCCATCAGCGCGCGAACGCGCTCGAGCTTCGCGTCGTCCTTCGGCCAGGTCACGCGTCGTCGCCCCAGGGACGGATGCGCGGCTGCGCCGGCTCGCCGTGGCCCTCCTCCCACGAGACGACCGGGTTGCGCAGCACGCCGATCCGCTCGATCTCCGCCTCGACCACGTCGCCCGGCTTGAGGTAGAGCCGTTTCCGCTCCTCCTCCGACTTGAAGCCGGCGACGCCGGCGACGGTGCCGGTCGAGAGGACGTCGCCCGCGCTGTAGCCGAGCGCGGAGAAGTTGCTGAGGATCTCGGGGATCGTCACGCTCATGCGGCTCGAGTGCGACTCCTGCCGCGCCTCCCCGTTGACGCGCAGCTCCATCGCGAGGTCGTGCGGGTCGGGGATCTCGTCGGGCGTCACGATCCACGGGCCGAGCGGGCAGAAGGTGTCGATCGCCTTGCAGAAGCTGAACACTCCCGAGCGCATCTCGCCCCGCTGGATGTCGCGGGCGGTGATGTCGTTGAAGATCACGTAGCCGCCGATGTAGTCCTCCGCCTCCTCGGGGCCGAACCACTTGCCCGCCTTCCTGAGGACGACGGCGAGCTCGAGCTCGTAGTCGAGCTCCTCGGTCAGGTGTTCCGGATAGACGATCGGCTCGTCGGGGCCGACGATCGCGTCGACGTTCTGGAAGAAGTTGATCCACGGCGCGATCCGGTGCGACCAGTCGACGTTCTTCGACTCCTCCTCGTGCTCCCGGAAGTTGCCGGCCGTGTGGAAGAACTTCTTCGGGACGATCGGCGCGCGCAGCTTCGCCTCCGCGAGCGGCGTCCGCTCGCCCGTCTCGTGGGCGCCGCCACGCTCGAACCACTCCCGCATCGTCGGCACGTCGAGCCGGACGATCTCCTCGCCCTCGACGCACCCGACCTTCCCGTCGTCGTACGTGACGAGCTTCATCGCGACCGGAGCCACGCGAGCACTTCGCCGGCGTTCGCGTCGGGCGGGAAGACGGGGTAGAAGACCTTGACGATGCGCGCGTCCTCGGCGACGAGGGTGAGCCGCTTGTACAGGGTGAAGCCGCCGATCTCGAAAGTCGGCATGGACAGCGCCTCGCCGAGCCGCCGCTCGGGGTCGGCGATCACCGCGAACGGCATCCGGTTCCGCTCCGCGAACTCGAGCTGGTCGTCGAGGGTCTGGGCGGAGAGTCCCGCGACCGGGACGCCGAGGTCGGGATAGAGGTCGCGGAAGGCGCACGACTGCGGCGTGCAGCCGCGAGCGCCGGGTGTCTCGTCCCAGCCCGCGATCAGCGGGACGCCGGGACGGCCGCTCCGCGGATAGACGTAGATGACGCCGAAGTCGCGGACGTCGACCGGGCCGAGCGACGACTCGAGCACGAGCGACGGCAGCTCCAGCCCGACGAGGTGGTCGGCCGCTCCGTCGTCCACCGGCACCGGGAGGTTCGCCGGCAGGGCATAGACGTCATGCGACACCGCAGACCTCCAGCGCGACGCGGGCGTAGACCTCCGCGGTTTTCACGAGGCCGTCGATCTCGAGGTTCTCGCCGAGCTCGACGTCCATCAGTCCGGTCGAGGTGCCGTAGTTGACGGTCGGCACGCCGTAGCGGGTGAGGGCGGACGCGTCGCTGAACCAGCGCGTCACGTCGCGGCCGGGCGGCTCGCCCCAGACCTCGGCGTGCGCAGCGTCGATCGCCCCGACGAGCTCGTGCCCCTCCTCGATCTCCGCGCCGGGCGCGCTCACGAACACCTCGCCCTCGATGCCGTAGTCCGGGAAGCGCTCGGCGAGCCCGCGCACCATGTCGAGCACCTCGCGCCGCGCGATCCCCATCGCCTTCGTCGGCGGCACGCGTACGTCGAGGAAGAGATCGGTGTGGTGCGGCGTGCGCGAGGCGCGCCAGCCGAAGCCGCCTTCGACCGCGCCGACGTTGACGATCGCCTTCGCACCGCGGTACGAGTTCGCCGGGTCGTCCTCCCAGGCCGGAATCCACTCCAGCACGGCATCGAGAACCTCCCGCGCGCGCAGGATCGAGTTCCGGTCGCGCCGGCCCTCGCTGAACGCCGTGTGGATGAAGTCTCCGTGGACGCGGATCCGCAGCCAGAGCGCGCCGAAGTGGCCGAGCACGACCTTGCCCTCGGTCGGCTCGCCGAGGAGGCACATGTCCGCGACACCCCCATGCGAGACGAGGTACCTGGTACCGGCCGCGTAACCGCGGTACTGCGCACCCTGCGCCTCTCCCTGCTGCGTCTTCTCGATCTCGCCGCACACCGCCGCGATCAGGACGTCGCCCCTCAGCCGGACACCGGCATCCTGCAGCGCGCGCACCGCCTCCACGTAGCAGGCGACCGCGCCCTTCATGTTCGAGATGCCGAGCCCGTAGAGCCGTCCGTCCCGCTCGAACGCCTGCGGCTGGAAGCCCGGCACGCTGCGGAGCCACGGCTCCCGCCCGGAGTACGACGTGTCGAGGTGCCCGTTGAACATGAGCGACTTGCCGCCGCCTGCGCCGGGCCAGGTGCCGAGCGCGTTCGCGCGCCCCTCCTCGACCTGCTGCCACTGCACCTGCAGGCCGAGCGCCTCGTACAGCTCGACCATCAGCCGAGCCGCCGCCTCCTCGTCGCCGGTGAAGCTCGGCACGTTGACGAGCCGCGTCGCGGTCTCGACGAGCCGGTCGCGGTCGACGTTCATCCGCGGAATTGCGGCAGGACCTTCTCGCCGAAGAGCCGGATCTGCTCGTGCCGGTTCGCGCCCCAGAGCTCGAGCATGACGTGGGAGCAGCCCGCGTCGCGGTACTCCTCGATCGCCTCGATGCAGTCCGACGGCGTGCCTGCAATCGGCCGGCACTTGTCGAGCAGAGCATCCGAGACCTCGGCCTTCGCGGCGAGGCGTCCTCCCCGCTCCATCGCGTCGGCAACGGGTCGGATCTCGTCCTGCTCGATCCCCGCGAGCTCGAGCAGCGTGTCGGCGGCGCCCTGGATGTTCTGCACCTTGTTCGCGAGGTACATCCCCGCGATCTCGCGCGCGCCGTCGCGGCCGGTCTCCCGGTCGGACTCGTGGATCGAGGCGACGACCGTGCAGCCGACGTCGATCTCCGAGCCGACGTTGTCGCGCGTGTAGCGGACGAAGCCCGGCGTCGTGATCGAGGGCGTGAGGCAGCCGTCGGCGATCTCGCCCGCGAGCTGCTGCATCTTCGGCGCGGTCGCTGCGACGTAGAGCGGCGGCACCTCGCGCGGCGCGTGCGCGTCGGCCGCGAGCGCCGGGACGTCCGCGCTCCACGTGTCTCCGTCGTAGTCGAACCGCTCGCCGGAAAGGACGCCGCGCGCGATCGTCACCGCGTCGCGCATCGGCCCGAGCGTCTTCTTCGTCTGCGTCTTCGTGTTGTTGAGGAAGATCTTCGACGTGCCGAAGCCGAGGATGAAGCGGCCGGGGCCGGCGGCCTCCTGCACGACGCGCGCGTCCATCGCCGCCTGGACGGGATGCCGCGTCGACGCGGCGATGATCCCCCAGCCGATGGTGAGCCGCTTCGTCTCGCGGCCCATGAGCGCCGCGACGCCGGTCGACGAGCGCGCCTCCATGCCGTGCTTCCGCCACCAGGGATACGCCTCCGCGAGCCAGATCGTGTCCATCCCGGCTTCGTCCATCGCGCGCGCGGACGCGAGCATCTCGTCGAGCGGCTCCATCGTGAGCTGCATGACGCCGATCCGGAGAGGAGGCGCCACTACTGCCGGAGTGCTTCCTGCACTTGGGCGTCGAGCGCCGTGAGGACGTGCTGCACCTGCTGGTTCACGATCGGCTGGAGGACGCGCTGCCCCATCGAGCCGACCGGGCCTGCGATCTTCACGTCGGCGCTCCACGCCATAGCGGTGCCGCCCTCGGCCGCGTCGGAGAGGGTGAACGACGTCTCCATGTTCATCATCGCGCCGACGCCGTTGCCCTTGACCGAGAGCCTCGCGAACTCCGGCTCGCGCTCCTCGATCTTCTCCATGTCGACCTTCATCTTCAGGCCGCCGAGGCCGAGCGGGATCTTCACGTTCGCCGTCCAGCGCCGGTCGTCGTGGATGTCGAAGCTCTCGACGCCGGGCATCGTCTTCGCCATCGCCTCGGGATCGTTCAGCACCTGCCAGACCGTCGCGCGCGGCGCGGCGAACGTGCGCTCGCCGTAGACGTTCACGCCTGCACCTCCTGCACCAGCCGCCAGACGCGCTGGTACGGGTTGTGGCTGTCGGTCACGATCGCGCCGGTCGCGTCCTGGATCGCCGCGCAGATCGCGTGGATGCCGGCGCCGCCGCCCTCGCCCATGCCCTTCGTCCCGAGCGGCGTGAACGGCGACGGGCTCTCGGTCGCCCCGGTCGCGAGCGGCGGCATGTCGAGCGAATGCGGGACGTGGTAGTCGTAGAAGTTGGGCGTCAGCAGGTTCCCGTCCTCGTCGTACTCGTAGACCTCGTGGATCGCGGCGCCGATCGCCTGCGCCGTCGCACCCATCACCTGACCCTCGACGATCTGGGGGTTGATCCGCTTGCCGCAGTCGTCCACGGCGGCGTAGTCGACGATCTCGTACGCGCCCGTCTCCGGGTCGATCTCGACGACGGCGACGTGGATCTGCGTCGCGTACGTGAGCGTGAGGTTGCCCATCTTCGTCTCGACGTCGGGCACCTCGAACGGCGGCCGGTAGACGTAGCGGCAGTTGAGCGTCACGTCGAGGTCCTCCGGGAGACCGGCGTTGTTCGCGTTGATGATCGCGCCGCACGCCATGAAGGGGAGGAACGCATCGTGGGTGTCCTTGATCCTCACCCCGCCGTCGGCGAGCTCGAGCGCGTCCGCCGGCACGCCACCGAAGACCGCTCCGGCGAGCTTCTTGATCTCGGCCGCGAGCATCTCGGTCGCGCCCTTCACGGCGCTGAGGCCGGTGACCGCGAACTGGCTCGCGTACGTGCCCGAGAAGCCGGCGTGCGAGTTCCAGTAACTGTCGTGCCCGGCGCGCACGTGCACGTCGTCGACCGAGCAGCTGAGGATGTCGGCGACGACCTGCGCCGCGGTCGTCTCGTGTCCCTGGCCCTGCGGCGTCGTGCCGAGCGTGACGACGATCTCGCCGAAGATGTCGAGCTTGACCGTCGCGACCTCGTTGTTGCCGGAGAACTGAAGCTCGGGGTTGATGAGCCGCGACTGGCCGAAGTTGTTCGTGCCGGAGTCGAGGGTTGAGCCGATCCCGACGCCGAGCAGCTTTCCGCGCTCCTTCGCGTCGGCGCGCCTCCCGGGAATCGACGTGTAGTCGATGAGCTCGAGCGCGAGGTCGAGCATCCCGGCGTAGTCGCCGGAGTCGTAGACGCAGCCGTTCGGCGTCTCGTACGGCATGTCCTCGGCGCGGATGTAGTTCCGCTTCCGCACCTCGACGGGGTCGAGGTCGAGCTCGCGCGCGACGATGTCGATCACCCGCTCCGTGAACCAGAGGTGCTGCATACGCGAGTAGCCGCGGTTCGGCGAGACGGGCGCCTTGTTCGTCGCTACCTGCGTGAAGTCGAGCTCGATGTGGCGCCAGCGGTACATCCCAGGCGTGACCTGCGCCCAGATCACGCCGCCGAGCGGCTCGTAGCGGAGCCAGGCGCCGGCGTCGTCGAGCGCCTTCGTCCGGAAGCCGAGGAGCGTCCCGTCGTCCTTGACGGCGACCTCGGTGTCGTGGAACCAGCGCTCGTTGCCGTGCGACATCGAGAGGTGGAAGTCGGTGCGCCACTCCGTCCACTGCACCGGCCGGTTGAGCTTGCGCGCGAGGAGGCAGCAGACGACGAGCTGCGGATGGGACGTGATTTTGTTGCCGAAGCCGCCGCCGATGTCCTGCGTGACGAAGCGGAGCTTGTCGAGCCCCACCTGCATCGCCGGCCCCATCATGATCGCGGCGAAGCCGGGGAACTGGTTGTTCGTGTGGATCGTCCACTGCCCGACGCCGCGGTTGTACTCGACGAGCGCGCCGTCGCATTCGAGCGGCGTCGAGTTGAAGCGATGGAAGTGGAGCTCGGGGATCTTGACGACGCGGTCGGCCTCGGCGAAGGCGGCGTCGAGGTCGCCCCAGGAGTAGAGACCGCTCCACATGAGGTTCCCGCCGGCGTCGTCGTGGAGGACGGGCGTGTCGGAGTCCTGCGCGCGCCGTGCGTCGACCACCGCCGCAAGCGGCTCGTAGTCCACCTCGACGAGCTCGGAGGCGTCGCGCGCGAGCTCGCGCGTCTCTGCGACGACCGCCACGACGGGCTCGCCGACGTAGCGCACCTTCCCCACTGCTAGCGAGTAGTCCTTGATGTTCGCGCCGGGGACGCTCGAGATCTGGAAGAACGGCTCCGTGAGCGCCGCGACCTCCTCGCCGGTCAGCGTCCCGTAGACGCCGTCGATCGCCTCGGCGGCCGAGACGTCGATGCGGGTGATGTGCGCGTGCGCGTACGGGCTGCGCACGAAGTGGAGGTAGCCCATCCCGTGCCGCTTGACGTCGTCGACGAAGACGCCCTCGCCCTGCAGGAGGCGCTTGTCCTCCTTGCGCGGGACACTCTGGCCGCCCCAGCCCTTCTGCACCTCGACGGGTGCGGGAGCGAGTGTCGTCTCGCTGGCTCTCGTCACTTGGCCACCGCCTTCACGGCCTCGAAGATGTTCCAGTAGCCGGTGCAGCGGCAGATGTTGCCCTGCAGCGCCTTCTTGATCGCGTCGTCGGACGGGCTCGGGTTCTCGCGCAGGAGCGCGGTCGCGCTCATCAGCATCCCCGGCGTGCAGTAGCCGCACTGGAGCGCGTGGTGCTCGTTGAACGCCTGCTGCAGCGGGGTCAGCTCGCCGTCGTCCGCCAGCCCCTCGACCGTCTCGACGCTCGCGCCGTCGGCCTGGACGGCTAGAAGCATGCAGCTCTTCACGAGCACGCCGTCGAGGATCACCGAGCACGCCCCGCAGTTGCCGGTGTCGCAGCCGACGTGGCTGCCGGTGAGGTCGAGGTCGTCCCGGAGGAAGTGGATGAGGAGCTTGCGCGGCTCGACGTCGCGCTCGTAGCTCGTCCCGTTGACGGTGACCGTGACGTCCATCAGCGGGCCGCCGCCTGTTGCGCCGCGCGGGTCGCGAGCACCGCGGCGAGATGCGTGCGGTACTCGGTCGAGGCGTGGACGTCCGACGGGGGCATGAGGTTCGCCGCGCGGACGGCGTCCGCGACCGCCTCGGGCGCGTCCGCCGTGACGAGCACGGGCACGGCGTCGACACAGCCGAGCGCGACCCGCACGGAGCCGTTGACGCTGGCGGCGGCGTTGCAGATGCACGTTCCGTCGGCGCCGAGCGTGACCGCGGCGAAGCCGTCCTTCTTGCCCGCCGGGATCGTGATCCGGGTCAGCAGCTCGCCGGGCCCGACCGCCGTGAGATAGACGCCGAGGAAGAACTCCTCCGCCGGCACCTCGCGCTCGCCCGCCGAACTCGCGATCGTCATGCGCGCGCCCGTCGCGACCATGAGCGGAGGCAGGTGGTTCGTCGGGTCGTTCGAGCAGACGTTCCCGCCTATCGTGCCGCGGTTCCGCACCTGGACGTCCGCGATCGTCGCGCAGACCTCGCCGAGGATCGAGCGCGCCTTCGCCTCCGCCGAGCCCATCAGCTCGGTGTACGTCGTCATCGCGCCGATCGTGAGCGTCCCGTCGCCGGCGAGCTCGATCCCGCGCAGCTCCTCGAGCCCGTTCAGGTCGACGAGCATGTCCGGCGAGGCCGCGCGTGCCTTCATGACGTTGATCAGCGTCTGCCCGCCGGCGAGCGCGCGGGCGCCGTCGTCGGACGCGAGCAGCTCGAGAGCCTCCGCCACGGACCCCGCCTTTGCGTACTCGACCTCGCGCAGCAGCACGAGGGCGATCCTACAGAGCGGCGTGAATGCGGGTTTTCGCGTCCTTCAGGCGCCCGCCGTCACGGCCGGCGCGCATGGCGAGCATCTCGCCGAGCATCGAGAACGCGGTCTCGGCCGGCGTGTCGGCGCCGATGTCGAGCCCCGCCGGCCCCGAGATCCTGTCGAGCGCATCGTCGGTGAACCCCTCCTCGCGCAGGAGCGCGCGGCGGCGCTCCTGGTTGCGCCGGGAGCCGATCCATCCGATGTAGAAGGCGTCGCCCGCGAGCGCAGCGCGAATCAGCGGCAGGTCGAACTTGTCGTCGTGCGTGAGCACGATCACGGCGGTGCCGAGATCGGGCTCGACGGCGGCCACTGCCTCGTCCGGCCAGGTCACGAGCAGCTCGTCGGCGCTCGGGATCCGCTCGGCCGTGGCGAAGCTCGCCCGCGCATCGGCGACGACCGTCTGCCAGCCGAGCAGCTTCGCGGCGCGGCAGAGCGCCTCGGCCGTGTCGACCGCCCCGTAGACGAAGAGGCGGGTCGGCGGGGCCACGACGTCGGCGAAGACGGTGCGATCCTCGAGCTCGATCACGTGGCTGCGGCCGCGGCGACGCGCTTCCAGCTCGAGCTCCGGGTCACGGAGGCGCTCGCCGACCTCCTCGCCGGCAACGACGGTCAGCGTCACGTCCGGCCTCTCGGCGTCGCGGAGCTCCTCGACGAAGACGTCGATCTCGCCGCCGCAGGGGAGGCCGACGCCGAGCGCCATGTCGTCGGTGATCCCGTACGTGACGAGGCGCGGCGCGGCGCCCGCGAGCACGTCCTGCGCCGCGAGGACGACGTCGCTCTCGACACAGCCGCCGGAGACAGAGCCGGCGAGCTCGCCCTGCTCGCTCACTGCGAGCTTCGAGCCGATGGGCCTTGGAGCCGAGCGTCGGGTCGCGACGACGGTCGCGATCGCAACGCGACTTCCGCTCTCGCGCCAGCGCGCTGCCTTCGACAGGGCCTCGTCCATTCGCGGTTCAATCTAGCCCGTGCCGGCACATCGAGACCGGGAGCGGCTGCGCGAGACGTTCGGCTCGGTCGCCGAGCTGTACGACCGTGCCCGCCCGACGTATCCCGCGGCGATCTTCGACGATCTCGCGGAGCTCGCTTCGCTGGCGCCCGGCTCGCGGGTGCTCGAGATCGGGCCGGGCACGGGCAAGGCGACGACCGAGCTCGTCCGCCGCGGCTATGCGGTGACCGGGATCGAGCTCTCCCCCGACCTCGCCGCGTTCGCGCGGCGCAATGTGCCGCAGGCCGAGATCGAGGTCGCGGACTTCGAGACCTGGGAGCCGCGGGAGGCCGGTTTCGACGCCGTCCTCGCCTTCGCCGCCTTCCACTGGATCGCGCCCGAGCTGCGTGAGGCGAAACCGGCGCGGCTGCTCAAGCCGGGCGGCGCGCTCGCGGTCGTCCACGGGCCTCACGTCTCGCCGGAGCACGGCGACACGTTCTTCGCGGAGGTGCAGGAGGACTACGACGCCGTCGTTCCGCATCCGGACAACCGGCCGCCGCCGCGTCCGTGGGAGGTCGAGGGCTGGGCGGACGAGTTCCGCGACTCGGGTCTCTTCGCTGCGGTCGAGGAGCGGACGCATCTGCATCCCCTCACGTACACCGCCGACGAGTACGTCGCCGTCCTCGGCACGTTCTCCGAGAACGTCGCGCTCCCGGCCGCGCAGCGGGAGGAGCTCTTCCGCCGCATCCACGTGCGAATCTCCGCGCGGCCGGGCGCCACGGTCACGAAGCACCACCTCCTCGTGCTGACAGTGGGCCGCCTTCCGGCGGCCTAGTCCCCGCCGGCCACGTCCCGGTGCCAGGCACGCGGACGTGTCCCAAACGAACAGGTGCGCCCGAGAAGAGCCCGCGGTGCAGGGAGGTCTTGCGGGACAGCTCTGTTCAGGACATGGCCTCGTGCCCGGCACCGAGACATGTCCCGTTGAGGGAGGTGCCCGACCCTCCGTCAGCGGCCGAGGTACGCCTTGCGCAGGTCCTCGTGCTCGCGGAGCTCCGCGGCCGGGCCTTCCAACACGAGACGGCCCGTCGAGAGGACGTAGCCGCGATCCGCGATCGAGAGCGAGACGTTCGCGTTCTGCTCGACGACGAGCATCGCGACGCCCGACTCGTGCACCTCCTTGATGATCTCGAAGCTCCGCTCGACGAGGATCGGCGCCAGCCCCATCGACGGCTCGTCCATGAGGAGCAGCTTCGGCTTCCCCATCAACGCGCGCCCCATCGCGACCATCTGCTGCTCGCCGCCCGACATCGTCCCGGCGAGCTGCGAGCGGCGGTCGTACAGGAGCGGGAACAGCCCGTAGACGCGTTCGAACGCCTCCTTCGTGCCGCCGCCGTGGAGGTACGCGCCCATCTGGAGGTTCTCGAGCACCGTCATCGGCCCGAAGAGACGCCGGTTCTCGGGCACGATCGCGATCCCCTTGCCGATCCGGTAGCTCGTCGTGCGAGCGGTCACGTCCTCGCCCTCGAAGCGCACGGAGCCGTTCCGGGGCCGCACGATCCCGAGCACCGTCTTGAGCGTCGTCGACTTCCCGGACGCATTCCCGCCGAGGAGGCAGACGAGCTCGCCCGGCCGCACCTCGAGGTTCAGGCCCTGGAGGATGTGGATCGGCCCGTAGAACGTGTCCACGGACTCGAGCTGCAGCAGCGGCTCGGGCGCCGCCCCGTTTCCGGCGCCGCCGCTCGGCTGGCTCACTTGGTCACCGCCGCCTTCGTGCCGAGGTATGCCTCCACCACGCGCGGGTCGGTCGCGACCTCCTCGAAGCTCCCCTCGGCGATCTTGACGCCGTGGTCGAGGGCGACGACGCGATCGGAGATGCCCTCGACGACGTGCATGTCGTGCTCGATGACGAGGATCGTGTAGTCGCCGTCGTCGCGCAGCTGGGCGATCAGCTCGGTGATCTCGTGCGTCTCCGTCGGGTTCATCCCGGCGGCCGGCTCGTCGAGGAGCAGGAGCCGGGCGTTCGTCGCCATCGCCCGCGCAATCTCGAGCCGGCGCCGGTTCGCGTAGGAGAGGCTGTACGCGGGCTGGTTCCAGCGGTAGCCCATGAGCCGCTGCCCGAAGAAGGCGAGGCGCTCCTCGGCGAGCTTCGCGATCTCGCGCTCCTCGCGGCGCATCCCGGGCGTCCGCAGCACCGAGCGGAGCACGCCCGCTCGCGTGTGGCCGTACGCGGCGGCCATGACGTTCTCCTTCACCGTCATGTTCAGGAAGAGCCGGAGCGTCTGGAACGTCCGCGCGACCCCGAGTCTCGTGATCTTGTGTGGTGCGAGGCCGATCAGGCTCTGCCCGTCGAACGTGATCTCGCCCGCGTCGGCCTCGTAGACGCCGGTCACGAGGTTGAACAGGGTCGTCTTCCCCGCCCCGTTCGGCCCGATCACGCTGACGATCTCGTGCTCCGCGACGTGGAAGTCGAGGTTCGAGATCACCTGCAGGCCGCCGAAGGCCTTCGAGACGTTCTTCAGCTCGAGCAGAGGCATCAGACGATCTCCACCCTCGCCGTGCCGAAGAGCCCTTGCGGCCGGATCGCCACCAGCGCGATGAGCAGCGCACCGAAGAGCACGTACCGCGTCACCGCGGGCTGCAGGATCAGCAGGTTCTCCCAGAGGAAGGCGGTGAGCACGAAGACGACCGGCGCGACGGCCGCGCGCTGCCAGCCCTTGAGCTGGGTGAGCGCGACGGCGAGCACGATCACGAGGATGTAGGCGTAGTCGGCGATCCGGCCCGGGTTCGTGGGCAGCAGGACCCAGTGCTTGATCGCGCCGGCGAGGAATCCACCGGACGTGACCGTGCCGTGGATGCCGCGCGGCCAGATCGCGCCGACGATCGCGTGCACCGCGAAACCCAGAGCCACGGTCGAAGCCGCCACGACTGCCAGCTTCCGCCAGGACGAGCGGAACATCACGGTGAAGCCGGCGATCAGGCCGAGGTAGAAGAGGACGCGCTGGAGGTTGGGAGGGGACGTCGAGTCGAGTACCTGGTTCGACGCGATGATCACGGTCGCGCCGACGAGCATCCCGGTCAGGCTCCCCGCGCCGCCGAGGATCACGACGGCGTAGATGAGGATCAGGACCTGCGTGCTGAAGTTCTGTGGGAACGCGCCCGTCTGCGCCGCCGCGAAGACGCTCCCGGCGAGCCCGGCGATCGCTGCCCCGAAGACGAAGGCCATGATCTTCAGCCGGTTGACCGGGATCCCCATGAGCTCCGCCGCGAGCGGATCCTCCCGGGATGCCTTCCACGCCCGCCCGGTCCGCGACTCGCTCATGAAGTGGAGGATCACGAGCACGACGACCACGCACCCGAGCAAGAACCAGTAGTAGGCCCGGGTCGAGGCGACGGTGGCGTGGTGGCCGAAGGCCGAGAAGCGGAGGGCGTCGATGTTCGCCAGCCCGTTGGAGCCGTTCGTGACTCCGTGGGGATCCGCCGTGTTCGTGAAGACGACGAAGGCCTCGCCGAAGAAGAGCGTGACGATCGCGAGGTAGTCGCCCAGCAGCCGCCGCGACGTCGAGCCGAGGAACAGCCCGAGCAGGCCGCAGACCATCATCGCGACCGGGATCGAGAGCTCCGCCGGCCAGTGATGCGTGAAGACGTTTCCTTTCTCCTGGTGGGTGCCCGAGAGGAAGGCGAACGTGTAGGCGCCGAAGCCGAAGAACGCGACGTAGCCCAGGTCGAGCAGCCCCGCGAACCCGACGACGACGTTCAGACCCAGCCCGAGCAGGGCGTAGAGCAGGATGAAGATGCCGTAGTTGAAGAGGTTCCCGGTGCTGATGAGCGGGATGAACGGGACGGCGACGGCCGGGGTGACGAGCGCGAGCTTTCCCGCGGGAGGCAGCCGCTCCCAGCTGCGCAGGAGATGTCCCCATTTCCCGCCGCGACGCACGAGACGCTCGTCCGACTCCGAGACCCAGCTGTCGACCCCGATCTGCGGTGCGGCCGGAGGTGGGGTTGCCTCGGTCACGGCTCTAGACCTTCTGCAGCGCCGGGGTGCCGAGGAGGCCGGTGGGCCGGACGAGCATGAAGCCGATGAGGATCCCGAACACCACGAGGTCGGCGACGTTTCCGTTGAGGTATCCCTGCGCCCACGACTCGGTCAGACCGACGAGGACTCCGCCGAGCATCGCGCCCGGGATGCTGCCGATCCCGCCGACGACCGCGGCGGTGAAGCCCTTCAGCCCCGCGACGAAGCCGATGAGGTGGTAGATCTGGCTGTAGGCCAGGCCGAACATCACGCCCGCGGCGCCGGCAAGCGCCGAGCCGACGAAGAAGGTCGTCGCGATCACGCGGTCGGGGTCGATGCCCATCATCGCGGCCGCCTCGCGGTCGTACGAGACGGCGCGCATCGCCTTCCCGAACCGCGTCCAGCGGACGAGCGCGATGAGGGCGATCATCAGCGAGATCGCACTCGAGATCACGATCACGCCAAGGTAGGAGACGAAGACGCCCGTGTTGCCCCCGATGTGGAGTCCGTTGAAGCTGATGAGGTCGTAGCCGTCGTAGTTCCGGTACTGCGCGCCGAACAGGAGCAGGGCCGAGTTCTCGAGGAAGAACGCGACGCCGAGCGCCGAGATCAGCGGCGCGATCCGCGGGGCGTTGCGCAGCGGCCGGTAGGCGAAGCGCTCGATCACGAGCCCGAGCACGCCGGAGCCGAGCATCGCGATTGCGAACATGCAGAGCACGAGCAGCACCACGGGAATCGCCGGGCTCAGGGCGCCTCCGAGCAGGGACAGGACACCGAAGCCGATGAACGAGCCGATCATGTACACGTCGCCGTGCGCGAAGTTGAGGAGCTTCAGGATCCCGTACACCATCGAGTAGCCGAGCGCGATCAGCGCGTAGATGCTGCCCAGGATGATCCCGTTGACGGTGAGCTGGAGAAAGAACGTCCAGCCCTGGGTCGGCGACGCGTAGACCGCGTAGAAGACCCAGGCCACGAGCACGAGACCGAGGCCGGCGAAGTTTCCGAGCCGCTGCTGGCGAGTCGCGATCACGTCGTCCCTGCTTGATCCGGAAGCGGCATGCGGCCCACCGTGATGGACCGCATGCCCCTTCTCGAGTTACCGAGTGTTCTGACTAGCCGACCCGCTTGAACGAGCCGTTGTTCTGGATCTGGTAGACGCCGAAGCCGCCGCCCTTCAGGTCTCCACCCTTCCTGAAGGAGACGCCGAAGCCGAGGATCGAGGTCTTCAGCTTCGTCTGCGCGAGCTGCTTGCGAACCGCGGTCCGGGTCGTCTTGCCGTGCCCGGCCTTGCAGGCGGCCGTGATCGCCAACGTGTCGACCTGCGCGGCGACATACGACGGGGCGCCGAAGTACTGGCCGTCCCCATGGTGCGCGTTCGCGAACGCCTTCACGACCGGGTCGTTCGTGTTGACCGGGAAGAACGAGTCATACGAGCCCGAGGTCTTCCAGTCCGGCGAGAAGAGCCCGTCGGAGCCGAACAGCTTGATGTTGCCCTTGCCTGCGGCCTTCAGCTGCTGGCCGAACGCCTGAGCCTGCGGAGCAAGCTGCCACGGGATGTAGACGCCCTGGGTGCTGGCGGAGATCTTGGCGATGACCGACGAGAAGTCCGACGCCTGCTGGCTGATCGAGTCCCGCGTCACCGACACGCCTTTGTTCTCCAGGATCTTCTGCACGCCGTCGGCCAGGCCCTGGGAGTAGGTCTCCTGGTCGTCGATGATGTAGACGCGCTTCCACTTCAGCGTGTCCGTCATGTACTTGACGACCGTCGGCGCCTGGACGCTGTCGTTCGGCACCGAGCGGAAGAAGAACCCGATCCGGTTGCCGTCGGTGTGTCCATTGGTGAGCGACGTCCGCGTCGCGGAGCCGGAGACGAAGGCGAGGCCGCCGGACTTGTAGGCGGCCGTCGAGGCGACGACCTCCTGGCTACCCGCCGGACCAACGACCGCGAGCACCTTGGAGTTGGACGCGAACGAGTGCGCGACCTTGACGGCGAACGCCGTGTCGACACCGAGCTGCGTGTCGCCCTCCTTGATGGCGATCCGCTGATTCTTGTTCGCCTTCATGCCGTTCCAGCGCTTGACGAAGTACTGCGCCCAGTGGAGCTGCTGGACTCCAATCGACGAAGCCGGCCCGGTGATCGGAGCCGCGACGCCGATCGTCCGGGTCTTGCCGCAGGTGATGCTCTTCGAAGCAGCCGCCGTACGGGCCGACGTCTTCGCCGAGCCCCAGGCGGTGGTCGAAACGGCAATCGCGAAGGCAGCCGCGATCGCCGCTAGTGCTCCGAGTCTCTTCAACATTCATGCCCTCCTTTTGGGACGTCCTCACTTGTAAGACGCATTCCTCCAGCCGAGGTTTGCGTCGCAGAGGACACCTGGCTCGCGACTTTACTCTGCATCGGCCGGCGGAGGAAGAGAAGCGGCGGTATAGGCTCGCCGCGTGCAGCACTGCATCCAGGCGGAGGAGACGGACGACCCGGTGACCCAGCTCGTCACCTGTCCCGAGTTTCGGCAACGCCTGCTCCGCTTCGACGCCCCGGGCGAAGAGCGGCGCGACGACGCCCGCGACGAGGTTCTCTACGTCCTCGAGGGAAGCGGCACGGCGAGGGTCGGCGACGAGACGCATCCGCTCGAGGCCGGAGGCGGCGTCTTCGTCGCGCGCGGCTCGCCGTGGAGGATCGAGTCCGCGAGCGGCTTGCGCCTCCTGTCCGTGCTCGTCGAGGAACCGCTCCCCGCGTCGGCCGGCCACGCCGTCATCGCGGAGGGCGAGCCCGGCACCGCGACCGCCGGCCGTGCGTTCGACCTCCTGGCCCGGCCCGAGAACGGCTGCGAGTCGGTGACGCAGTTCGTGGGCCACATCCCGCCCGGCCGCGCACCGGACCACTTCCACCTCTACGACGAAGTCGTCTACGTCCTCGCGGGCGAGGGCGCGTTCCACGTCGACGGCGGAAGCGAGCCCCTGCGGGCGGGCACGTGCATCCATCTCCCCGCTCGGCTCGTCCACTGCGTCGAGAACCACGGCCCCGCCGAGATGCACGTGCTCGGGGTCTTCCGGCCCGCCGGGTCTCCGGCGGAGGCCTACTACCCCGACGGCAGCGCGGCTGTCGTCCCCGCCGGCTGATGCCGCACATCGAGAGAACCGCGCACGTCGGCTGGGACGGGAACCTCGCGCGAGGAGCCGGCACCCTCGACTCCGAGAGCGGCGCTTTCGCGCGGCTGCCCTTCTCCCTCCCGTCTCGCGTCGGCGACCCCGGCGGCAAGACGAGCCCCGAGGAGCTGCTCGCGGCAGCGCACGGTGGGTGCCTCACGATGTCTCTCGCCGGCGAGCTCACCTCCGCCGGTACGCCGCCCGGGCGGCTCGACATCGCCGTCACGATCGTGATGGACGAGGTCGAGGGCCAGGGGCATCAGATCGTCGGGTCGAGGGTCGACATCGTCGCCCGCGTGGACGGGATCGACGATGCCGCACTGCAGGCGGCGGCCGCGGACGCCCATGCCGGCTGCCCGTTCTCGCAGCTCCTCGAGCGAGCGGGCGCGAGCGTCACGGTCACAGCGCGTCTCGCGTGAGCTTCGAAGAGCTGGCTGCGGCGCGGCGGACGCACAAGGCGTTCGGGCCAGAGCCGGTTTCGCGCTCGACGCTGCTCGAGCTGCTCGAGCTCGCGCGCTTCGCGCCGACACATCACCTCAACCAGCCGTGGCGGTTTCGCGTCCTGGGGCCGGAGACGCTCGAGGCGCTGAAGCGCGTCGCCGGCGAGAAGGAGGCGCAGAAGCTCGACCGGGCTCCGACGCTCGTCGTCGCCACCGCGGCGCTGACGGGCGACCTCGTCATGGACGAGGAGGACGTCTGCGCGACCGCAGCGGCGGTCCAGCTCGTGCTCCTCGCGGCGACCGAGCGCGGTCTCGCGACGTACTGGCGGACGCCGGCGGTGCTGCGGACGAAGCAGGGGCGCGAGGCGGTCGGGATCCCCCCGGGCGAGCGCTTCCTCGGCCTGCTCCACTTCGGCACGCCGACGCGTGAGCCTGCGCCGCGCGAGCGCGAGAGCGCCGAGTCCTACGTCGAGTTCCTGAGCTAGCTCGCGGCGGTCTCGCCGGGCCGCGGCTCGTCGATGCCGGACTCCGGCTCCCCGACGACCGCCGGACGTGTCGGGCGGAGATAGAGGTAGTCGTACGAGAGCGCCGCGAGCAGCGCGCCGATCGCCGGGCCGAGCCAGTAGATCCAGCCCTCGCCCCAGAAGTTGCCCACGATCTCGGGGCCGAACGCGCGGGCGGGGTTCATCGCCGCGCCGGTCAGCGGGCCGCCCATGAATACGTCCATTGTGATCGTCAGCCCGATCGCGAGTCCCGCGATCGACTTGAACGCGCCGCGCGGATCGACGGCGGTCGCCCAGACCGCCCAGACGAGGAAGAACGTGAGCACGATCTCGATCAGAAGCGCCTTCCCGTCGCCGATGCCCGGGGCGTGCGGAACGGACCCGAGGAAGAGGCCGTGGGCGAAGATCCCGCGGAGGATCAGCGCCGCGACGATCGCGCCGAGCAGCTGGAAGGCCCAGTAGAGGACGGCGAGCCGCGCCTCGATCCGCTTCGTCGCGAGGAACCCGAGCGTGATCGCCGGGTTGAAGTGGCCACCGGAGATGTGGCCGAGGTTCGTGACCATGATCCCGATCGCCAGGCCGTTGGCGAGCGCGACCGCGACGATGTCTTGCCCGCTGACGATGCCGGCGCCGCCGCCGATGAAGATGAGCGTGAAGGTGCCGACGAACTCTGCGACGCAGCGGCGGAGGTCGGCCTCGTCCACGAGCCGGAACGCTACGAGCGGCATCGGACGGCGCCGATTGGCGACCGGCGGCGCGGGGTACAGAAAGGACGACGTGACCGGGGTCAGCCAGGAGAGACGGTTCGACGTGGAGTGCCCCCACTGCCACAAGGGGTTCGCCGCCGAACCGATCGACGGCGGCCGCGCGGCCCGCTACCTCGGCTTCAAGTGCCCGCACTGCAGGCTCTTCGTCCCGCTGCAGCGAGCGACGGACGGGGCCCTGAGCCGGGACCCGGGCTCGACTAGCTGACGGCGTCTCGCAGCGCCTGCGCCTCGGGCAGGTGCTCGAGCTTCTTCAGCGTGTTGTTCTCGATCTGGCGGATGCGCTCGCGTGTCACGCCGAAGGCGCGCCCGACCTCCTCGAGCGTCCGTGGCTCGCCGCCGAGCAGCCCGTAGCGAAGCTCGATCACCTCGCGCTCCCGCCTCGGTAGCGCCAGGAGCGCGTTGACGACGTCCTCCCGCCGCAGCATCAGCTGGGCAGTGTCGTACGGCGACTCCGCGGCCTCGTCCTCGACGAAGTCGCCGAGGGACGAGTCCTCCTCCTCGCCGATCGGCTTCTCGAGCGAGATGGGAAGCTGCGACATGCGCAGGATCTCGCGCACCTCCTGGGTCGTCATCTCGAGCTCCTCGGCGATCTCCTCCGGGCTCGGCTCGCGCCCGAGCCGCTGCACCAGCTGCCGCTCGATGTGCACGACCTTGTTCAGCTTCTCGACCATGTGGACGGGGATCCGGATCGTGCGCGCCTTGTCGGCGATCGCACGGGTGACGGCCTGGCGAATCCACCACGTCGCGTACGTCGAGAACTTGTAGCCCTTGCGGTAGTCGAACTTCTCCACCGCGCGGATCAGCCCGAGCGACCCCTCCTGGATCAGGTCGAGAAAGGAGAGCCCGCGCCCGAGGTAGCCCTTCGCGATCGAGACGACGAGACGGAGGTTCGCCTCGATCATCGCGGTCTTCGCGCGCATGTCGCCACGCTCGATCCGCTTCGCGAGCGTCACTTCCTGGTCGGCGGTGAGGAGCTGCACCTTGCCGATCTCGCGGAGGTAGAGACGGAGCGAGTCGAGCGACGGCTCGACCGTGAGGTCGAGCTTCGGCGCCACGACGGCCTTCTCGTCCTCCGGCTGCGGCTCCTCGTGCGGCGGCGCCTTGTGCTGCTCGCCCTCGACGAGGTCGACCCCGTGCTCGACGAGGTACGTGTAGAAGTCCTCGACTTGCTCCTTCGAGAGCTCGACGTCCTCGAGCCCGTTGACGATCTCGTCGTACGAGAGAAAGCCTTTCTCCTTCCCTTCGGCGACGAGCTTGTTGAGCTCCTCGACGTCAGGAAGCGAGATGTCGACGGTGAGCACGTCCCGTACCTCCCCGGCCTAGTGGTTGCAAGACGGCGCTGCTACAACCGACCGGCGCAGGCCCCCCGCCCGTACCCCGGTCCTCCCTCAATCGCGAGCCGGATACTAGTCACGACTCGCCACTTCGTAAAGAAGTTGTCAACGAGTTGTGTCGGTAGTGGGTCAGTTTGAAATCGGTAGCGGTGCTATCGCTTCGGGATCGTGTGGCACGGGTCAGTGAGGGTCGGCGCCGGAATCTCCGTTGTCGTGTTCACGATGCAGTAAGTCTCCGACTGTCTGGTCTGCGCGCAGGAGTAGGGGTCTGATGGGTTGTGGTCCTCGATGCAGTAGTAGCCGCCGGTCGGCGGCGAAGACCCAGCCGCGGTGCGATGCGGCCCTTGTGCCGCTGTAGCGAGCACAGCCGCTAACCCTGCGACGAGGATCACCCATGCTGCCCAGCGCCTTCCCATTCAGTCTTGATCGGCAGGAGCGGGCCGGGCGGTTAGCCGAAGGTCCGGACCCTGCACCCCAGCCCGGTCCTCGTCGAGCCTACGACGGTCGCAAGGGGTCGCGCTAGTCGACGAGCTAAATCGCGCTCCTGTCCGCCCGAGGCAACACCTGATCAAGCGCGGCGCCTATCGCAAGACCGCGAGCGCAAGGCTGAGCTGCGCGGCGAGATTTCAAACTGAGCCACTACCAGTTGCGTCGGTATGGGCTCGGCCGGCGACGATCTCGCCGACGCGCTCGCCGCGGGTGTTGAGGATCGGCCGCTCCGCGAGCTCGGGCAGCTCGACACCGAGCCGGGCGAGAAACGCCCCCAGCGCTGCCGCGTGGGCGCGACTCGCGCCGTCCTCGGCCTTGATCGCTACGCCGACTCCGTCCGGGCCGGCAGCGCACAGGAGTCCCTCGGCGCCGCCCTTCGCGAGCCAGCCGCTCGCAGCACACATGAGGGCGCAATCCGCGCCGTCAGGCCCTCCGACGAGGTCCGGCCGCGCGCGCATCGCCTCCGCGACCCGCTCCCCGCCGGGCAGCGACTCGAGGCGCGAGAAGGCATGCGCGATCCGCTCGAGCGTCAGCCCGAAGGTCACGATGCCGCAGCCGTCGACGCCGGTCGCAAGCACGTCGGGCTCGACCTCGGCCGCCTCCGCATGGACGTCGAGACAGGCTTGCTGGACGGGATGGTCCGGCAGCCGGTAACCCTGCGTCGGCCAGCCACGGGCGCGGCAGAGGGCGAGCATCCCCGCGTGGTTGCCGGAGCAGTTGTTGTGGATCCGCTCCGGCGGTCGGCCGTCTTGCAGCCCGAGCTCGAGATCGTCCTCGGTCGCGTCCGCGCGGGCGAGCAGGGCCCGAACCGCGGCCACCTGCTCCGGCGTGGCGCGGTGCGAGGCGCAGGCGATCGCGAGCTCGTCGTCCGGCAGGTCGTCACGCGCGCGTACGAGCGGCAGCGCCTGCAGCGGCTTCGACGACGAGCGCATGAAGCAGGTGAGCGACGGATCCCCCGCGACGGCCACGACCTCGCCGGCGCGGACGGCGACGGCATGCACCCGATGGAGCGCCTCGACGCCGCCGCTCCGGCGCACCTCGACCACGATCGGCTCCGCCACGGCGTGAGCCTATGCGGGCCGCGGTACCGTTCGACGCGATGCCGGAGCTGCCGGAGATGGAGGCGTGGCGGCGACAGCTGAACGATCCCGTGTCGGCGCTCCCGATCGCGAAGGCCGGCCCGGCGCACATCGCCACCCTGAAGACGTTCGACCCGCCGCTCGCCGCGCTCGAGGGAAGGCAGCTCAAGGGCGCCGAGCGGCGCGGCAAGCGCCTCCTCTTCCCCACCGTCGACGGCGAGCTCGTCCTCCTCGTCCACCTCATGAGCGCCGGCCGGCTCCGCTTTGTCCAGGCCGGCGGAGCAACGCCGAAATCACCCGCGTTCCGGCTGGAGTTCACCGGCGGCGCGCAGCTCATCCTCACGGAGGGCGGAAAGAAGAAGCGCGCCGGCGTGTGGCTGCTCACGCCGGAGGCGGCGGAGGCCGAGGTCGCGCACCTCGGCCCGGAGGCGCTGGGGCTGGGGCCGGAGCGTCTCGGTGAGATCGTCCACGGCGAGTCGCGACGCCTGCACGCGCTCCTCCGCAACCAGCACCTGATCGCGGGCATCGGGCGCGCGTGGGCGAACGAGATCCTCCACACTGCGAAGCTCTCTCCGTACGCCCTCTCGAGCGAGCTGGACCAGAAGGAAGTCGAGCGGCTCGCGACGGCGATCGACGACGAGCTCGAGCGCGGGCTCGAGCTCCGCGAGCGCGGAGCCTCCGACGGACAGACGTACCGGATCCACCGGCGCCTCGGCGAGCCGTGCCACGTCTGCGGAACGCCGATCGCGCAGGTCGACTTCGAGGAGCACACGATCTTCTACTGCCCGGCGTGCCAGACGGGGGGCCGGGTCCTCAAGGACCGGCGTCTGTCCCGGCTGCTCCGGTAAGCCGCCTACTGGTCCGGCGACCTTTCTGCGAGCTCCTTCAGCTGCTCGGAGCGATCGACTGCGAAGCGCACCAGCGCGACCTCCTTCGGCGTCAGCTCGGCGCCACCGTCTTCCCGCTCGATCTGCGAACGCAGATGTTCCTTGACCGAGAGAGCCGTGAAGTTGCGCAGCGCGTAGCGGATCCCCTTCATGGATCTACGGCTTCGCCGAGGACTGGGGCAGATCGTCGAGCCGGCGTCTGTGCCGGCGCAGGTAGTCCTCGAGCTCGTGGCGCGGAACGAGGCCGGGCCGGATTCCGCAGGCGACCGTCCGCAGCTCCCCTTCGCGAATCAGGGCGCGGATCTCGTCCTCGGAGCAGTCGAGCTCGGCCGAGATCTCGCGGACCGTCAGCGGCGCGGGCCAATCCATGCCCGAACCTTACGCGGGACGCGAGAGCAGGTATGGACCTCCGGCGGCCCTCAGCTATCCGAACGGGTGTGTATCGCCGCGCGGCGCCGACCTACGTAACGAACCCGACTCCGGCACCGGCAACTGGAGATGAACCCGATGGCAGGCATGGCGACACATAGCGAGCGACGCGCATGGTGACTGCGGCGGCGAGCCCTCATGTCTTCTGGGTTGTGGACGACCCCACGACCCAGGAGCGCATTCGCCGCTGGCCGGTCGGCCCCGCGCTGCTGGAGATGCTGGGCGAGCTCAACTCGGATGTGCGCGACGCGCTCGACGACGAGCGCTCCTGGCTCATCCGGAACGGCTACCCGGCAGATCTTCCGCTGCCCGCTCTGTGGTGGGCGCCCAGGGCTCGGGCCGGGCTCGTTGCGGTGAGCGACACCAGCCCCGCACGCGCGACCGTCTGAAGGCTGGAGGAGCCGGGATCGCGTCCCGGCTCCTCACGCGCTTTCGCTCCTAGCTGCGAATCGTGTTGCTGCGACTCGCGGTGTAACAGGAGCCGACCTGCTTCTGCCCGAGCGTGACCCGCACCTTCACCCGCGACTTGATCGACGAGCGGAACGTCGCCGAGGTGATGATCGTCGGCGCCTTCCCGGTCGAGTTCGCCTTCAGAGCCACGAGCTTCACCTTCACCCAGCGCTTCGTCGAGGAGCGATACCGCTGGAAGGTGGCCGACTTCCCGGCGAAGGAATCGCTCGCGGACACCAGCACGCGATACCGATGCCGCGCGATCTTGCGAAGCCCCAGGTGCGGCAGGACCTTGACCGTCAGAGCGCTGCTGCTGAGGTTCTTCGACTTGACGGTGTAGGCCGTCTGCTTCAACGGCTGGGCCGCGTAGGTGAACACGCCGCCGGCCCCGGTCGTCAGCGTCGCGAGCGTGGTCGACGCCGTCGAGCCGCAGACCTGTGCAACGACCTGGACCGACTGGCCCGACTGCTGGCTCGCGAGCGTCCCCGCCAGCGTCACCTTGCGACCGTAGAAGAGCGACTTGGGCGAAGAGGTGAAGCTCGAGACCGGGCTCTGCCCCACGGTAACCGTGCCGCGGAAGCCCTTCCCCTTGTTCACCGGGTCGGAGAAGGTGTACTTGCCTGCACTCGAGAACGTGCAGCTTCCGGTCTGCGCCGGCTGCAACGTGAGCGGGTTTGCCGGCGAGCAACTCATCCCGGTGGTCGACTTGAAGCTCACCGTGTGCGCCACCGTGTCGCTGTTCGCGAAGGTGACGGCCTCGCCGACGGTGATCGACACGGACGACGGGTTGTACCCGGTGTGGCTGATCGTCACTGTCTGCCCGGCGGTCGCCGCGGATCTCGCCCGGCCGGCGACGGCGCCGGCCGTCGCAAGCGAGGCGACGCCTAGCAGGAGTAGAAGTGCCTTGCGCATTCGAACCGCCTTTGAATTCGCGTCAAGGACGAGCGTCTCTCGTCCGCAGATCGAATTGTGGCTCCCGTTGCGTAAAGGCACGGTAAATCGCAGGGGTCTTCGTTAGGCTCCAGTCATGGCAACCGTCGCGGAGATCATGAACCGGAACGTCCTCTCGGTCGAACCGGCCGCCTCCATCGGAGAGGCCGCCGAGAAGATGATGGACGGAGGCGTCGGCGCGGTCGTCGTCATGGAGGACATGGTGCGCCTCGTCGGCATCGTCACCGAGCGGGACATCCTGCGCGCCGTGGCACAGCGTGCGCGTGCGGCGGAGGCCCGCGTGCGCCAGTGGATGACCGAGAGCGTGATCACGATCGAGCCCGAGACGCCGATCGACGAGGCCGCGAAGATGATGTTCGAGCGGAACTTCCGCCACCTCCCGGTGACGAAGGAAGGCCGCCTGCTCGGCATCGTCAGCCTCCGCCGGCTGTCGCAGTACGAGTTCGAGCACGCCAAGGAGTCCGTCGGCCCGGCCAACTGAGACCGGTGCTTGTTGGTTCTGGCTCGAACCGCGGGAACCCCGCACACACGAAAGGCCGGGGGCTAAGACAGGCGGAGTTCCTCTGGCCGACCGACTCACTAGGGTCGGTCGCGTGATCAGGCTCTTTCCGAATCGCGGCGGCTGGCTCGAGGTCGTCTGCGGTCCGATGTTCAGCGGCAAGAGCGAGGAGCTCATCCGTCGCCTGCGCCGCGCCGAGATCGCCGGGCAGCGAGCGCTGATCGTCAAGCCGCGGCTCGACAACCGGTACGACATCGCGCACGTCGTCAGCCACGCCGGCGCCAAGATGCGCGCCGTCGCCGTCGACGATCCGGCCGACATCCCCGGTCTCGTCGAGGGCTACGAAGTCATCGGCGTCGACGAGGTGCAGTTCTTCCCGCCCGAGATCGTGCTCATCCTCGACGGGCTCGTGGAGACGGGAATGCGGATCGTCGCGTGCGGTCTCGACCAGGACTTCCGCGGCTTCCCGTTCGGCGCGATGCCCGAGCTTCTCTGCCGCGCCGAGCTCGTGGACAAGCTGCAGGCCGTCTGCCACCGCTGCGGAGGGCCGGCGACGATGACGCAGCGTCTCGTCGACGGCGCGCCCGCTCCTGCCGACGGCGCGACGATCGTCGTCGGCGCCCTCGAGCAGTACGAAGCGCGCTGCCGCTCGTGCCACGAGCTCGTTGCACCGGCGCAGCTCGCAAGCTAGGCGAGCCGGACCTTCAGCGTCTCGCCGTCGACGGAGACGGCACCGCCCAGGCGTTCGACGAGCCGCACCGCGACCGCGGCTCCGAGATCGCGGAGGTCCTCTCCGAGGACGACCGGCGCGGACGCCGGAGTGACGCGCGAGACGGCGAGCTCCGTGCCGTCGACCACGACGTCGACCGTCTCGAGCCCGCCGTGGCGGAGCGCCGACTGGAAGAGGGCGGCGAAACCGCGCTCGACGGCGTCGGTGTCCGTCTCGATGGCGGCTCCCGTCCCCGTCACCCGCACCCGGTCCTCGCCGAGCCGCGCCGCGGCTGCCTGCGCGAGCTCGAGGGTGTTCCCCTCCTTCGGGGTCGGGTCGTAACGGCCCGACTCGATGCGGGCCACGAGCGACAGCTCGTCGATCAGCTCCGCGAGCTGCGCGGACGCAGCGTCGATCATCTCGACGTAGCGGTCGGCAGGCGGCTCGAGGCCGCTGCCCCGCGCGAGAGTCGTCGCGAAGCCGTGCACCGTGGCGAGCGGCGTTCGCAGGTCGTGGCACGCGAGTGACACGAGGCGGGCGAAGGCGCTGTCTTCGCTCACGGGTCTAACCTAGCCTGATGGAGCGCACCGAGACGCCCGACCTGCAGGCCGCCGAGCCGGAAGTCGCGCTCGGCCTGTCCAGCGTCGGCGTCACCGGAGTGCAGAAGGCCGTCCGGATCGGGCGCGGCAGCCGTGAGAAGCTCATCGCCGCGACGATCGACTGCACGGTCGATCTCGACCCGCGCCGCAAGGGCGTCCACATGTCGCGCTTCCCGGAGCTCTTCGAGGAGGCGGTCGAAGGCGTTGTCGAGGACGACGCGTTCCTCGTCGAGGACCTGGCGGAGCGCGTGGCGCGCCGCGTCGTCGACCGGCACGAGGCCTTGCTGGCAGAGGTGCGGATCACGGCGCGCTATCCCTACGAGCGGCGCACGCCGGTCACGAAGCTCGCGACGCAGGAGATGGTGTCGCTGATCGGGATCGCCGCCGCTTCCCGCCAGCGCGTCCGCCGCGTGGTCGGCGTCGAGGCGACCGGGATCAACGCGTGTCCATGCGCGCAGGGACTCGTCCGCGGCGCCGCCGCCGACCGGCTCCTCGAGGCGGGATTCGGCGAGGGCGACGTCGACCGGATCCTCGAGCTCGTCCCGCTCGCGACACACAACCAGCGTGGCCGCGGCACGCTTCTCGTCGGCACCGCGGAGCGCCTCAACGCCGAGCGGCTCGTGGAGGTCGTCGAAGGCTCGATGAGCTCGCCGATCTACGAGCTCCTCAAGCGGCCCGACGAGCTGTTCGTCGTCGAGCACGCGCACCTCCAGCCGCGCTTCGTCGAAGACTCGGTGCGGGTCGCCCTCAAGAGCGTGCTCGACGAGCTGCCGCGGCTCGACGACGGCGACTTCGTCCTCTCGCGGCAGGTCAACTTCGAGACGATCCACGCCCACGAGGTGGTCGCCGAGCGTCACGGCACGATCGGCGAGCTGCGCGCGGAGCTTGGCGGCGCCGGCCACGGCCCGGCGACGCATACAGAGCTCAAGGACTGGCTTCGGTCGTAGCGTCGCTCCGCCGGCGGCGCAGCTCGAACCGGCTCTCTTCGCCACGCCAGAGACGCGCGATGTTCGCGCGGTGGAGAAAGACGACGCCCACGGCCGCTGCGCCGCCAAACGCGATCACCGGCCACGGGTAGCCGAAGACCCACGCCCACAGCGGCAGGGATGCGGCCGACGCCATCGACGCGACCGACGCGTAGCGCGTGAGCCCGAAGACGACGAGCCAGACACCGGCGCCAGCGCCGCCGACGAGAGGCGCGACGCCGAGGAAGGCGCCCCCGGCGGTCGCGACCATCTTCCCGCCGCGCCGGAAGCCGAGGTAGAGCGGCCGCCAGTGGCCGAGCATCGCCGCGGAGCCGGCGAGGACGCCGCTCCCGTGCCCGACCACCACGGTCGCCACGAACGCCGGCGCGAATCCCTTCGCCACGTCGAGAAGAGCTGCCGGCAGACCCAGCCGCGGCCCGTAGACGCGCAGGACGTTCGTCGCGCCGACGTTGCCGCTTCCCTTCGTCCGGATGTCCTCGCCGCGGAAGATCCGCACGAGCCAGTAGCCCCACGTCAGCGACCCGGCCAGGTAGCCGGCGGCGACGAACACTGCGGTGAGCAACGACCCTCCCCGCTACGAGGGGATGCCGTACTGCTCGATCCAGCCGTTCACGACGTCCCAGTCGAGATTGGCGAAGAACGCGTCGATATAGGAGGCGCGATCGGTCTGGTAGTCGAGGAAGTACGCATGCTCGTAGACGTCGAGTGCGACGAGCGGGGTCGCGTTCCAGACGGGGAACGTGTTCTGCGCGTCGCCGATGTAGTTGAAGAGGCGGCCCTCGTCCCAGTCGTACGCGGTCCACGCCCAGCCGCGGCCGGCCAGGCCCGTCGCCTTGAGGTCGGCGAGCCAGGCGCCGGCCGAGCCGAAATGGCGCGCGACGAGGCTCCCGAATGCGCCGTCCGGCGCTCCGCCGGGCCCGCCGAGGTGGCCGAAGTACAGCTCGTGGTTCTTGATGCCGCCGATCGCGAACGTGAGGTCGACCTTCAGCGCCCGCAGCTCGGAGAAGGTCTGGTTCGCGGCGGCGAGGTCGACGTCGGCGAGCCGCCCGAGGATCTCGTTCCGCTTCCCGACGTAGCCCTCGTAGAGCTTGTAATGCGCCTCCACCGCGGCGCGGGAGATGCCGTCGAGCTCGTACACCTCGGGCCGCAGCGGCCGTGGCGCGATCTCTTCGTACCTGTACGCAAGCGTGGACACGACCGCGGAGCATATCCTCCGGTGCGGGAAGAGAGCTGCGAAAGGAGCCGCCGCAATGGCCTTCGAACTGCCCGATCTGCCTTACCCGTACGACGCGCTCGAGCCGCACATCGACGCCGAGACGATGCGCATCCACCACGACCTCCACCACGGGGCGTACGTGACGAATGCGAACGCCGCGCTCGAGGGAACCGACCTCGCGGACGCATCTGTCGAGAGCGTGCTGACGAACCTCGACTCGCTTCCGGAGGACAAGCGCGCGGCCGTGCGGAACAACGCCGGCGGCCACGCGAACCACTCCCTCTTCTGGCAGATCATGGCGCCGGACGGCGGCGGCGAGCCGGGCGGCGCATTGCGCTCGGCGATCGAGGACACCTTCGGCTCGTTCGACGAGCTGCGGACAGCCGTCAACGACGGCGGCGTGAAGCGCTTCGGCAGCGGGTGGACATGGCTCGTCTGGGACGGCACCGGGCTCTCCGTCTACTCGACCCCGAACCAGGACTCGCCGATCCTGCAGAGCGACGTGCCGCTGCTCGGCATCGACGTCTGGGAGCACGCCTACTACCTCAAGTACCAGAACAAGCGCCCGGCCTACCTCGAAGCCTGGTGGAATGTCGTCAACTGGCCCGAGGTCGAGCGGCGCTTCGCGGAGGCGCACAACTAGCCCGGGGTTGCAGAGCACCGGCCTCGGTGCTGCAATCCGGCGGAGCGTCGGATGCGTAAGAACGGCGGAGACATGGAGATCGCGCTTGATGTGCCACAGCCGCGCCTGCGCGCGGTTCCCGCCGAGCCCGCACCGGACCCGGCCCCGCCCGGCGAGGTGTCCGACGCGGACCTGCTCGCGCGCGTCGGCGACCGTGACCGCGAGGCCTTCGAAATCCTCTACGGCCGCTACGTCCGCCCGGTCTTCAGCCTTGCGTTGCGGAGGCTCGGCGACCGCGGGCACGCCGAGGACGCCGTGCAGGAGGCGTTCGCGGCGATCTGGCGCTCGGCCTCGACGTACCGGCCCGAGCGCGGCGCTGCCGGCGGTTGGCTGTACACGGTCGCCCGCAACGCGATCGTCGACCGGCTGCGCCGCAACGGACCGTCCGCCGACGCCGAGCTCCCCGAGCTGTCGTCCGGCGAGCCCGGCCCCGCGCAGCAGGCGGAGGACTCGTTCGTCTCCTGGCGCGTGCACCGCGCCCTCGAGGAGCTCCAGCCGCGGGAGCGCGAGGTGATCGAGCTCGCCTACTGGAGCGGCATGTCGCAGAGCGAGGTCGCCGAATATCTCGGCGTCCCGCTGGGGACGGTGAAGACCCGGACGCGCAGCGGTCTCGCACGGCTCGCGTCGGTGCTGGAAGGAGAGCTGCAGTGAACCGCGAGCCGAACTTCGACGAGCTGATCGGCGCAGAGACCCCAGGCGCCGAGCGCGAGCGCCTGCGCGGCGTGCACGAGCTGCTCGTCCAGGCGGGTCCGCCGCCGGAGCTGACGCCGCAGCTCGAGAAGGCGCCGGGGTTCGGGGTCGCCCGCCTGCAGTCGCGGCGGGTCGTGAAGCGGCGCGCGCTCGTGCTGCTCGCGGCGACCGTGGCGATCGCGGGCGTCTTCGCCGCCGGCTTCGCCGTCGCGGATGACCACGGCAGCTCCACGTCGGCGGCCCGGACGGCCCGGACGCTGCAGCTCGCGGGAACGTCGCTCGCGCCGCAGGCCCACGCGACCCTCGAGGTCTGGCACTCCCACGCGGGGAACTGGCCGATGACGCTGACCGTCTCCGGCCTGCCGAAGCTGCCCACGCACACGTACTACGAGGTCTACCTCGTCCGCGACGGCAAGCCCTGGGGCTCGTGCGGGACGTTCCGCGTCGACGGCTCCTCCCGCCTGTCGCTGACGCTCAACGCGCCGTACTCGCTCCGCAAGGGCGACTCCTGGGTCGTGACCCGGCCGGGAGCAGGGGGCCAGGAGCCCGGGAACACCGTGCTCCGCCCGGTTTCCGCCTAGTATCGAGCGTTCCATCCGGCGCGAGCCGTAGCCTTCCCGACCCCGTGGCTGCAGTGACCGAGACACCGGCGATCCCGGACCACCGTCCCGTCCTCGACCACGGCTTCGTGCGCCTGGACGCGGTGATGGCCGACGACCTGTCGGTCGTGAACGCCGCCCGCGTCTCCTTCGCGCGGCACAAGGATGCGATGGACACCTCGGACGAAGGGCTGATCCGGTTCCTCATGCGTGAGCGACACGGCACGCCGTTCGAGCACAACAGCTTCCGCTTCCACGTCCGCTGCCCGATCTTCGTCGCCCGCGAGTGGTTCCGGCACCGCATCGGCTCCTTCAACGAGTTCTCGATGCGCTACGCGAAGGCGACCGACGACTTCTACGTCCCGGCGCCGGAGGACGTGCGCAGCCAGGTCGGGAAGCCGGGGGCGTACACCTTCGAGAGCGTCGATCCGGAGCTCGCGGAGTCGACGCGCGAGACGCTCGAGTCCGTCTACCGCACCGCGTATGAGGCCTACGAGCAGCTCGTCGAAGCCGGGATCGCGCGGGAGATCGCCCGCTGCGTCCTGCCGGTCGGCGCGTACACCGAGTTCTTCTGGACGGTCAACGCGCGGGCACTCATGAACTTCGTCTCGCTGAGGGCCGCCGACACCGCGCAGCGCGAGATCCGGCGCTACGCCGAGGCGGTCGAGTCGTTTCTGGCCGAGAAGATGCCCGTGACGTACGACGCGTTCGTCGCGAACGACCGCACCTCGCCGTAGACGTCCGCGTCGGCACCTCGGGCTGGTCGTACCCGAGCTGGCGACCGGGCTTCTATCCGAGCGGCCTCGACCCGTCCGGCTTCCTCGCGTTCTACGCCGAGCGGTTCGCGACGGTCGAGCTGAACACGACCGGGTACCGGATCCCCGCCGAGGATCAGTTCCGCCGCTGGGCCGAGCAGGTTCCCGACGGGTTCGAGTTCGCGCCGAAGCTCCCCGGCGACCGGCTCGGAATGATCGGGACGTTCGAGTCGCGGGTGCGACACCTCGAAGACCGGTTGGGCCCGATCCGGATCTCGCTCAAGAAGGCGCGGGACGACGGCGCGCTGGAGCTCCTGCTCGGCTCGCTCGACCCGTCGTTGCGCCTCGCATTCGATCTCGAGCATCCGTCGTGGGACGGGGTCGAGCCGCGGCTCGCGGAAGCGGGCGCCGTCCGCGTCAACGACCTCGACCACCCGGCGCCGTTCCGCTACCTGCGCCGGCGAGAGACGCCGGACGACGCGTTCGCCGCCGCGGTGTCCACAGCGGACGGGCCCGTCTACGTGTACTTCCGCCACGACGACGAGCCGGCCGCGCCGGCGCACGCGTCACACTTGCGAGAGCTGCTCTAGGAAGACGCGGCTTGCAGCGCGGCGGCGCGCATCTGCGCGACGTTCGACGGCGTGCTCGCGTCCTGCGACCACGTGGGCCACGAGTACTTCGTCGTCGTCTTGAGCTGGCAGCCGATCGTGCAGCCGAGCTTCGCGCCGGCCGACGTCGTGGAGAAGAGGCTCGACAGAACCCGCGTCACCGCCGCGCTCCCGTGCTTGTGACGCACGACGTTCAGGATCTCCCAGTCCTCGATCCCTTCGCGGATCACCTCGAGGCGCGCGCTCGGGATCGGGCCTTCGCGTCCCGGATAGACGAGGACGTACGAGCCCGCCTCCCTGTCGTTCGACACGAGCGGGTTGCCCTTCGAGTACGTCGTCGTCCCCTGACCGTAGAGCAGGCCGGTGATCCCCTCGAGGGCCGTCCAGTCGACGAAGAGCCGCGGATCGGAGAGCGATTCGGTGGCGGTGAAGCCCGGCGTCGAGTGAGAGCCCGCGTCGTACGTGTACGCCCAGATCTGCTTGCGGTGCCTGCGGGCCGAGTTGATCAGCGCCAGGTTCTGCGTCGCGTGTGAGATGTGGTTCCGGGCCTGCATCGGCGTCGTGTACTGGCCGTAGTAGCGGCTCGCGAGCACGACCCAGTCGTCCACGTCGTCCTTGCCCCCGTTCCAGAGGAACCGGTTGTCGGAGGTCGGCCGGCCCGTGACGACCACGTGACTGCCGGCGAAGCACGAGTGCGCGGCGGCCGCCTGCTGCTGGACGACCTTGTACCGCGTCGCGCCGGGCTCGTCCATCCCCCACAGGTACGCGTAGGAGTCGAGCCAGTCGTGCTTCTGCCAGAAGTCGTGCACGGAGCGGAGATAGCCGCACCACCGCTGCGGCTTGTACGGCGACATTCCGCCGACGTACGTGCTCGGAGACCAGCGGTTGTTCGAGATCGGGATCCACATCGAGGCGAACTGGCTGGGCTCGCCGGCGGCCGCGATCATCTCGCCGGACTTGTCGAGCCACCAGCGCCGGTTGCTCGTGTAGCCGGACGGCTTGTTCGGGTTGCCGTAGCCCCAGTTGTTCGGCGAGAGCCGGTACGAGGCGAAGAAGCTGAACAGCTCCGGAAGCGACGTCGTCGGCAGCACGCCGTAGAGGTCGTTGACCTTGGCGCCGTACGACTGCGGCGAGAAGTTGAACGCCGTCAGCAGGCTCCCCGAGGTCTGGTTCGGCGCCGGCAATGTCACCGGCGAGACCACGACGGCGATCGGCACCGTGGTGCGCGTGCCGTCCGAGTCGACGACCAGCGAGCCGGTGTACGTGCCGGCAGCGGTGCCGTACGGGACGGTGACCTGAACCCAGAGCGGCTGGTTCGTCTTCTCGGTGGAACGCTGCGAGCCGTCCCAGGGGAGGAGCGCGTCGGGCACCGGCTTCCCGTTGACCGAGACGTAGTGGGCGAAAAGGAACCTGAGCTGGAGCGGCGCCGTGATGGTCGGCGCCTCGATCGAGACGTTCTGGGCGCCGCTGACGAGGATCGTCGCGTCGTCGACTCCGCCGATCGGCATCGAGAGGAACACGGCCGACTGCGGGCGCGCCGGAGCGGCCCCGGAGGCGGCGAACGTCGTCCCCGAGGGATAGACGCCGACCGTCGCCTGCGTCGAGCGCGCTGCGCCGGTTCCCGCGGCGCCGAGCGCCAGGACCACGAAAACGAGTAGGACAAGCCGCCGCACGACCGGTCAATCGGCAGCCGATCCGTGCTACTTGAGCATGAGCCTCAAAACGGGGTAGCGACGCCGAGATGCCTCTCGTACGCGCCGTTTTGCACGATGTCGGCCAGCTCTGAGACGGCGAGCCGCACCTCCTCCTCGGTGTTGAAGAAATGCGGGCCGAGACGGATCCCGCCGTCCGGATCAGGGCGGAAATCGCAGACGATGCCGCGCTCCCCGAGCTCACGGTGGCAGGCGGCATGGTCGGGCGTGGAGACGGTGACCGTTCCGCCGCGGCGTTCCGGCTCGCGAGGAGAGACGACCTCGAGCCCCGACGCGTCGCACGAGTCGATCAGGAGCTGCGTGTGAGCGAGCGAGCGCTCCCGGATCCGCGGCACCCCGACCTCCTCGATCACGTCGTAGCCGGCGGTCGCGGCGTAGAGCGCGGGGATGTTCGGCGTGCCTGTGAGGAAGCGCCGGGCACCCTCCGCATATTCGAGCTCAGGTTCGAACGCGAACGGCCGCGCGTGCGCCTGCCACCCCACCAGCGTGGGCTCGAGCCGCTCCGCGACGTCCGGGCGCACGTAGAGCCAGCCCGCGCCGGGACCGCCGCAAAGCCACTTCACGCTCCCGCCGACGGCGAAGTCGACGCCGAGCTCGGTGAGGCCGAAAGGAACGACTCCGGCCGACTGGTAGCAATCCAGGACGACGTATGCGCCCGCCTCGTGGGCACGGCGGACGATCGGCCCAACGTCCTGGATCTCGCCGTTCTTGAACAGGACGTGGCTGATCGGGACGAGCAGCGTGCGCTCGTCGATCGCGTCGACGATCGCGTTGTCGTCCTCGACCGCGACGACGTCGAGCTCCGGCTGCGCCTGGTAGAGGTAGCGCACCGACGGGAAGTTCGCCTCCTCGTAGACGATCCGGTTCCGCCCGCCCGACCGCGTGAAGCAGGACAGGACGATCGCCTCGGCGACCGTGACGTTCTGGTGCATCACGATCGAGCCGGGCGGCGCGCCCATTATCCGGCCCAGCTGGTCGCCGACGGTGACCGGCATCTCCCACCAGCCTTCCGCCCACGCTCGAATGCCGCGCTCGCGCCACGTTCGGGCGTACTCGCCGAGGTTGTCCTCCGCCGCAGCCGGCATCGCCGCGAGCGAGTGGTTGATGAGGTAGGTGCAGGTCGCGAGGATCGGGAAGCGGTCTCGATACTCGTCCGGGTCGATCACGCGTGTGAGCGTAGAGCCTCGTCCTCGGCGGCGTAGTCGAGCATCCCCTCGAGGTACGTGCCGTCCCACGTGCGGCCGGCCTCGAGCTCCCCGGCGACCCACTCGCACGTCTCCCGGACGGCCTCCGGATACGTCGTCACCGGCCGATAGCCGAGCTCGCGCTCGGCGGCGTCCATGGAGACGACGAAGGGTCGCGGCACGGCCCACGGGTTATCGTATGCGTCGCCCGGGAGCAGAATAGGCTCGAACTCGTGGCCGAGCGCGTCGCCGACCGCGCGGCAGATCTCCAGCGTCGTCGGCGGATCGGGATCGCCGGCGTTGAGAGCACGGTTCCCCGGCTTCGTCGCAGCGAGCCGGATCAGCTCGGCGAGGTTGGCGACGGAGGTCGTGTGGAAGCGGCTCTCGCCGTTCCAGGCCAGTGCCACGCGGCGCCGGCCGTCGAGCGCGCGCTTGACGAAGAAGAGCTCGCGCGGGAGCTTCGCGCCCGGGCCGTGGATCGCACAGGCGCGGACGAGCGTCGCGGGAAGAGGGCCCTCGAGCAGCGTCTGCTCGAGCTCGGCCTTGCGCGTCGAGTACGTCGCGTCCCCGGGCTCGGCCGTTCGCTGCGACTCGGGGATCGGGACCGGCAGCTGCAGGAACTCCCCGTCCTCCGAGCCGTCGAGCGCATTCCCGTCGTCGTCCGCGTAGACCGAGGCGCTCGAGATGACCACGAGCGAGCCGACCAGCCCGTCTAGGCGGTTGAGCTGCTCGCCGTGCTCGCCCGTGAAGGCGACCGTGTCGAGGACGACGTCCGCGCCGGGGCCGATCACGTCGCGGAGCTGCGCGTCGTCGTCGCGGTCGGCCGTGACCGACTCCACGCCGAGCTCCGCCAGCCCGTCGGGCAGCGTCCCCGAGCGCGAGACCGCCACGACCTCCCAGCCGTCGGCCGCGAGCGCACGCGCAGCCGCGCGGCCGATCATGCCGGTGCCGCCGATGAGAACCCCCCGCGGCACTAGATCTCGGCCTCCTCCACGCGGACCACCCTATGCCGGGCGGCGAAGGCGGCGACGACCGCCGCGGCGAGGACGATTCCGCCGGAGATCTCGAGCGCGAGGTGCACGCCGTGGCCGGCCGAGCCCTCGGCGGCGATGAGCACCTCGTTCACGATCTTCAGGTGCCCCCTGGCCGCGGGACTGTTCTCGACGTTCGTGAGGTTGCCGCCGGTCGTCACGAACTGGATCACGATCTGCCGGAACTGGACCGGGATCCCGAGGCGCGCGAGCTTCTCCGTGAGCCCGGTCGTGAGCTGCGCGTTCACGACCGCGCCGAGGACGGCGACGCCGAAGACGCCGCCGAGCTCCCGGCTCGTGTTGACGGTCGACGCCGCCATCCCGGACTCCTCGGGCGGGACGAGCGTGAGCACCGCCGCCGTCATCGTGACGAGGGCGATCCCGAAGCCGAGCCCCGCGATCGCGAGTGGCCACGTGAGCGCCATCACGCTCGTCGTCGCCGTGAGCTTCCAGTCCACGAGGAAGAGCCCGAGCCCGGCGAGGGCGCAGCCGAGCACCATCGGCACCCGCGGCCCGACCCGCGCCGTCCACTGGCCGGCGACCGGCCCGGCCACGATCATCGCGGCGGCGAGCGAGGTGAAGACGAGCGCGATCTGGAAACCCGAGAAGTTCGAGATCAGCTGCAGGTAGAGCGCGGTGAAGAAGAAGACCGAGAAGACGGAGAGGTTCGTCGCGAAGGCCACGATGTTCGCCGCGGTGAACGTGGGATCGCGGAGGAACCGCAGCTTGAACACGGGGTCGGGCACGCGTTCCTCGACGAGGACGAAGGCCACGGTGAGAACTGCGGCTGCGGCGAAGAGGAGGACGATCCACCACGTCCCATAGCCGTTGTTCTCCCCCTCGATGACCGCGAACGTCGCGGCGGTGATCGCCGCCGCGCCGGTGGCGAGCCCCGGCACGTCGACCTTTCGCCGCTCGGGGTCGCTGCTCTCGGTGAGCGTGACGGCTGCGACCGCGAGCGCGACGGCGCCGAAGCCCAGGCCGAACCAGAAGATGCTGCGCCAGCCGAGCCCGTCCGCGAGCACGCCGCCGAGGACGGGACCGAGCGAGAGCGCGAGCCCCGAGACCGCGGCCCAGACGCCGAGCGCGACCGCGCGCTCCTGGCGCTCGGGGTAGATGTGCCGGATGAGCGAGAGCGTCCCCGGCTCCGAAGCCGCGGCGCCGAGCCCCATCACGACGCGCCCGGCGATCAGGATGCTCGAGGACGGCGCGACCGCGGCGACGATCGAGCCTGCGCAGAAGAGGGCGACGCCGGCCAGCATGACCTTCTTCCGCCCGAGCAGGTCGCCGAGCGTCCCGCCGGTGAGCATCAGCGCGGCGAACGCCAGCATGTAGCCGTCGACGATCCACTGCAGGCCGGCGACGCTGACGCTGAGCGACGACTGGATGTCGGCGAGCGCGACGCTGACGATCGTGTTGTCGACGAAGGTGAGGAAGAGGATCGCGCAGACGGCCGCGAGCGCCGCCGAGCGGGCATGACGCTCGCGGAACAGCGCGAGGGCGCTCACGCCGAGGACGTTACGACTTGCAGGCGGACGGCGTGCTGCCCTGCAGCGCGACGAGCTTGCAGAGGCTGGCGTCCGCGACCTTCCACGTCCCGTTCTGGCGGACGGCGGCCCCGGTCTGCTGTGGCAGCGCGGCGCCCCCGAGCTTGACGACGTAGACGACCTTCGCCTTGTTCGCGCCCTGGAGCGTCACGGACGAGACGGTCGTGGTCACGTTCTTCGCCAGCGGATTGCTCGCGAATTGCTCGATCACGGACTTGAACTCCGAGCCGTTCTGCAGCAGGGCGACGCGCTCGGAGACGGACGTCTTGCCCGAGAAGAACTTCTCGTAGGCGGACGTGATCTGCGCCGTATCGGAGCTCTTGTGGCCGCCGCCTCCGCCTCCGCCGCACCCGGCGAGCGCGAGCGCGGCCACGAGGATGAGCGCAAGGCGTCTCACGATCGGCAGCCTAGACCTCCTGCAGCGAGCGCAGACCCGGTCCGACGTAGCGTGCGGAGGGCCGGAAGAGGCGGCCCGTCCGCTTCTGCTCGAGGATGTGGGCCGACCAGCCGGCGACACGCGAGCAGGCGAACATCGCGGGCGCCAGCGGCGGCGGCACCTCGGCGATGTCGAGGACGAGCGCCGAGTAGTACTCGACGTTGGTCTTCAGCGGGCGATCCGGCTTGCGCCGCTCGAGCTCCGCCAGTGCCGCCTCCTCGAGCCGCTCGGCGATCTCGATCTGCGGCGACCCGAGCTCCCGCGCGGTCTGCTTGAGGATCCGCGAGCGCGGATCCTCCGCGCGATAGACGCGGTGACCGAAGCCCATGATCCGCTTGCCCGCGGCGAGGGTGTCGCTCACCCATTTCTCCGGATCGCCCATCGCGGCGACCTCCTCCAGCATGGGCTTGACGTATGCGGGCGCGCCACCGTGCAAGGGACCGGAGAGCGCGCCGACCGCCGCGGAGAGGGCGGCGCCGCAGTCGGCGCCGGTCGAGGCGACGACACGGGCCGTGAACGTGGATGCGTTCACGCCGTGCTCGGCCGTGCAGATCCAGTACGTGTCGATCGCCTTGACCGCCCTGGGATCGGCGTGGCCGCGCCACTGGAGCAGGAACCTCTCCGCCGCCGTGCTCCCCTGCTGGACGGTCTCGGCGGGAACCTCGTCCTCGTGTCCGTCGGCCAGCCGCGCAGAGCGGGCGACGATCGACATCATCTGGCCGGAGATGCGGCCGAGGTCTTCGCGCGCCTGGTCGTCGGAGATCTCGTTGAGCTTGCCGAGTCCCCACAGGCCGGACAGCCGCGCGGTTTGCGCCTCGAGATCCGCCGGTGCCCGTCCTGTGATGCCGACCGGCTCGAAGGGCTCAGGGAGCGGCATGCGGGACTCGATGTCGTCGTCGACGAGCAGCCCCCAGATGTTCTCGTACGGGTACTCGCCGATGAGCGGCTCGACGTCGACGCCCCGGTAGCGCAGCGTGCCGCCCTCGCGATCGGGCTCCATGATCTCGGTCTCGACGGCCACGACGCCCTCGAGGCCCGGCTTGAAGTCGCTGCTGCTCATGCGCTGATCTCCTCCAGCTCGATCTCCTGACCGGCGCCGCGTTCCCGCGCGGCCGCGAGTACGAGCGCCGCGGCGGCGAGATCCTGGACGGCGACGCCGACCGACTTGTACAGCGTGATCTGATCCCCTGACGTGCGCCCGGCGGCGGCCCCGGCGATGATCTCGCCGAGCTCGACGACGCCGTCGCGGCCGCGCGGATCGAGCTCCGGCGCGCCGGCCGGAAGCGGCGCGAAGGCCGAGTCGCGCTGCTCGACGACGACGACGTCCGCGCGCTCGACGATCTCGGGATCGAGCTCGGAGCCGCCCGCGCCGTAGCCGACCGAGCTGACGTGCGCGCCGGGCTCGAGCCAGTCGAAGCGGACGATCGGCTCGGGGGACGCGGTCGTGGCGTGGACGACGTCGGCGCCTCGGACCGCATTCTCGAACTCCCCGCGACCGGCGATCCGCACCTCCGCGAAGTCCCGCGCGCGCGGGAACATCTCCTGCGCCGACTGCGACTGCACGCCGGTGCCGAGGATCGCCAGGACGCGCGCGTCCGGCGGCGCGAGAAGCCTGGTGGCGAGCGCGGCCGCCGCGGCGGTGCGCATCGCCGTGATGTACGTCCCGTCCATGAGCGCCACGGGCGTACCCGTCGCCGGGTCGAAGAGCGCGATCACCGCCTGGTGCGTGGGGCGGTCACGGTTCTCCGGAAAGAGCGTGACGAGCTTGCAGCCGAGGCCGCTGGAGGGGGCGTAGGCGAGCATCGCGCCGAGAATCCCGGCGTCGCCGGCACGAGAGCCGACGCGCGGGACGAGCGAGGCGTTCCCGGTGGACAGCTCGGCGTGCGCCGCCGCGAGCGCGTCGAGGAGGGCGTCGAGATCGAGCAGCTCCTCCACTTCGTTGCGGCTCAGGACCAGCATCTCAGCCGTGACGGTACTCCTCGCCGTCGGCCCTTCGCGGCGGATCGCGCACGAGGACGTCGAACTCGCCGGCCTCGCCGACGACGTGGAAGCCGTGCGCCTCCGCCACGCGGCGGGAGCGCCCGTTCCAGCGATAGATGGACATCCGGAGCCGCGCGCCCGGCCCACGCTCGACCGCGTAGGCGAGAATGGCTCCGACGAACTCGCGGCCGCGGCCCTGCCCCACGAGGTCGGGCCGCATCCCGTAGCCGACGTCGATCGTCCCGGGCTCCTCCCCTACCCCCGGGACCCGCGCCTCCGCGCCGACGCAGCCGAAGCCCACGAGGTCGCCGCCGTCGTCCTCCACCGCGAAGTAGCCGAGATCCCGGCCGAGCGGGCCGTCGTGGTCGTACGTCGCGTACTCACCCGGGTAGCGCCAGCCGAGAGGGCGCTCGGTTTCCTCGACGGTCAGCTCCCGCGCCCGCACAGGGCGGTCAGCCGACGAGCGTGAGCGTCCAGTCGGGCCGATGCTGCGCGTCGAGCGAGAAGAGCAGGATCCGCTGCCACTGGCCGAGGCAGAGCACTCCGTCGGCGATCGGCACCTGCTCCGAGCGCGGGCCGAGCAGGAAGCCGACCAGGCGCTCGCGCGAACGCAGCTTCGACGGCACGACCCGCTCGAGCAGCGATTCGAGGTCCTCGAAGAAGCCCGTCTCCCTCTCCTGCACCCGCACGAGCGAGAGCGTGCTCTCGGTGTGGAGGTATGCGATGCCCGAGCTCACGCCCGAGGCGGCAACCTCGCGGGAGACGTCGTTCGTGATGTCCATCACCGACAGCGACGGAAGCGCGGCGGCGATCGAGTAGGGGACTTCGACGCTCGTCATGCCTGCGCGACCTCCTTCGGGAGCCTGAAGTGGACGTCTTCCTTCGCGACCTCGATCTCTTCCGGCAACGCGTACCCGGCCTGGGCGAGCCTCGCCGCGGTGGCCCGGACGAGCTCCTCGGGCGTGGACGCGCCGGCGGTGAGCCCGATCGTCTCGTGGCCGTCGAGGAGCGCGGGATCGAGCTCGCTCTCTCCATCGACGAGGGTGGCCTGGGCGCCGGCCGACTGGGCGACCTCGACGAGCCGCTGCGCGTTCGAGCTCGTCTCGGAGCCGATCACGAGTACGAGCGTCGCGCCCTGGGAGACCATGGCCTTCACGGCGTCCTGGCGGTTCTGGGTCGCGTAGCAGATGTCGTCCGCGTGCGGCCGTCGGAGCGTGCCGAGGTGATCCCCGAGCGCGTCGACGATCGGAGCGACATCGTCGAGCGAGAGGGTCGTCTGCGTGATCACGGCCACGGGCTTGTCCGTGTCGAGCTCGAGCGCCTGCTCCGGCGACTCGATCACGACGGTCGAGTCCGGCCGCTCGCCGAGCGTCCCGATGACCTCGACGTGGTTCTTGTGGCCGACGAGGGCGACGAGGTGGCCGCTGTCGGCATACCGACGCGCCTCGGCGTGCACCTTGTTCACGAGCGGGCAGGTCGCGTCGACGACGCGCAGGCCGCGGCGCTCGGCGTTCTCCTTCACCGCCGGCGCGACGCCGTGCGCCGAGAGGACGCAGATCTCGCCCTCCGGGATCTCGGCCTCGTCCTCCACGAAAACCGCGCCGAGCTTTTCGAGCCGGCGCACGACGTGCTCGTTGTGGACGATCTGGTGGCGGACGTAGACCGGCGGCCCGTACTGCTCGAGCAGCCGCTCGACGATCTCGATCGCGCGATCGACGCCTGCGCAGAAGGAACGCGGCGCGGCGAGCAGGACGCGCCCCCTCACGTTGCCACCGCCTCTTCCAGCGCTTTCAGCGCGCGCAGCGCGCCTCGCATCGAGCGGAATGCATCGCCGCGACGCGTCGCGACCCAGCGGAGGAGGCCTGCGACGTTTGTGCGGCCGTCGGCGTGCACCGTCCGGTCGACGCCTTCGACCGCGCTGCCCGCGTCGTCGGAGATCGCGCGGAGGACGCCGGCGAGCCGGCCGCTGCGCGCAAGGACGCCGCTCTCCATGTCGACGGCGTCGGCGCCGCTCGCCTCCCGGAGGCGCGTGCGCTCGCCCGCGTCGTGGACGAGAACGTCGCCGCCGAGGACGACGCCAGCGCGGGCGCCGCGGACGCCGAGCCCCGGACCCTCCCAGAGCGTCGCACCGTTCGCGTCGACGACCCGGGTCGCGTCGAGGACGTCGCCCACGCGCAGCTCACCGAGCGACCCGGCGAGCCCGAACGAGACGAGACGCCCGTCGGGGACGCCGTTCGCGACGCAGACGCCGACACGCACGGCGTCGAGGCCGAGCCGCCGGGCGACCCGCTCCTCGGCGCTCGTGGCGCAAGCGAAGGTCAGCCCGTCAGCGTCCATGCCAGGCTCCGCACGGTCTCCTTCAGGCTCCTCGAGGCCTCGTACGCCGCCGACGGCTCGAAGCCGCAGTGGATCCCGCAGTGCTCGCACCGCGGATCGTTCCCCGGGCCGTACGCCTCCCAGTCCATGCCCTCGAGCAGCGCCTCGTAGGTGGGGAAGATCCCGTCGGTGAGGAGGTAGCACGGGCCCTTCCAGCCGTACGGGTTGCGCGTGATCGAGCCCCACGGCGCACACGTGAGCTCGCGCTCGCCGGTGAGGAAGTCCTGGTAGATCGGCGTGGCGATCCAGCGATAGCCGTGCTCCTTCGTCGCCGCGCGGATGGCTCGGAACTTCTCCTCGTGCTCGTCGCGCGTCATCGTCAGCGCCGGATCGATCTGCGAGTACTGATAGCCGGGCGCGACGAGCATCCCGTCGATGCCGACCTCATCGGTGAGGTAGCGCATCATCTCGATGACGTCGCCGACCTCGGTCTCCTTGAAGATCGTCGTGTTCGTCGTAACCCGGAAGCCGGCGGCGCGCGCCGTCTTGATCGCGTCGATCGCGATGTCCCAGAGGCCCGGGTAGTCGCAGACGTAGTCGTGGATCTCGCGCATCCCGTCGAGGTGGATGACGAAGCTCAGGCGGTTCGACGGCTCGAACCAGTCGAGGCACTGCTCGAGCCGGAGCGCGTTCGTGCACAGCTCGATCGTCTTGCCGAGCTCGAGCACCTGCGGGACGACCTCGTCGATCCCCTTGTAGACGAGGGGCTCGCCGCCGCAGATCGAGACGACGGGAGCGGGGCACTGGACGGCCGCGTCGACGCACTCCTCCACCGAGAGGCGCGCGCGGTTCGACTCGTACTCGCGGATCTTCCCGCAGCCGATGCACGCGATGTTGCACGCGAGCGTCGGCTCGAGCATGAGCACGAGCGGATAGCGCTCGCCCTTGCGCTGCTGCGCGGCGACGTACTTGCCGATCGAGACCGTCGAGGCGAGGGGGAACTTCATCCAGCCAACCTTTCTCTCAGGCGTCCGAGTGCGAGAAGCGGAAACGTGATGCGGTAGAGGTGATACCGAATCATGAAGTCGAGGGGGAACCCTGTGCCGGTGAAGTGCTCCTCATGCCAGTCGCCGTCCGCTTGTTGAGCGGCACAGAGATAGTCTGCCGCCCGGCGGGTGGCCGAATCTTCAGCGTTTCCTGCGGCCACGTAGCCGAGTAGCGCCCAGGCCGTCTGGGATGCCGTCGTGAAGCTCGCGCGACCGCGCCACGCCGGATCGGCATAGGAGCGGATGTCCTCGCCGAAGCCGCCGCCCTCCTGCTGCACGGAGTCGAGCCAGGCGACCGCGCGGCGCATCGATGGATGGTCGTGAGGAATGCCGCACGCCTCGAGGCCCGGGAGCGCCGCCCCGGTGCCGTAGATGTGGTTGACCCCCCAGCGGCCGAACCAGGAGCCGTCCTTCTCCTGCTCGGAGAGGAGCCACTCGACGCCGCGCTCCGCCGCCTCGCGGTCGAGGCCCAGCGTGCCGAGCGTCTCGAGCGAGTGGGCGCTGACGTCGGCGCTCGGCTCGTCGGTCACCTTGCCGAAGTCGCAAAACGGGATCTTGTAGAGCCACATCGCCTTGTTGTCCACGTCGAAGGCGCCCCAGCCGCCGTCGCGCGACTGCATGCCGACGAGCCAGTCGACGCCACGGGCGATCGCATCCTCTCCCCGGCCCAGCTCGTGCAGCGTCAACGCGACGACCGCGGTGTCGTCGACGTCGGGATAGAGGTCGTTCTCGAACTCGAACGCCCAGCCGCCGGCGGCGAGGTCGGGCGTGCGGATCGCCCAGTCGCCCTTGACCGTCACCTCTTCGCGCAGGAGGTAGTCGCCGGCCCGGCGCAGCCCCTCGTGGTCGGCGGGGACGCCGCAGGCTCGAAGCGCGAGCGCCGCGAGCGCGGTGTCCCACACCGGCGACTGGCACGCCTCGGGCCGCAGCCGCTCCCCATCCTCGACCATGAAGCCCTGCCAGCCCTCGACCGCCTTCCCGAGCGTCGGGTCGTCGAGCCCGTAGCCGAGCGCCGAGAGCGCAATGATCCCCCAGACCCACGGCGGCTGGATCCCGCCCCACGAGCCGTCCGCCTCCTGGCGCTCGCGGATCCACCGCTCGGCGACGGCTACTGCTCGCCTGCGCAGGGGGTTCGGCCTACCGGGAGTGCGCGTCCGTCCCGGGATCGCACCGATCGCGGCCAGGTCGACGTCGGCGGGGCGCACGGGCCGCAGGGACTGCGCGACCGCGAGCGCGACGAACGTCTGGCGCGCCCAGCAGGAGAAGTTGTAGATCGAGAAGGGCGCCGACGGAGGCAGCAGGACGAGCTCGGGCGGGATCGGCACCATCCGCTGCCACGGCCATTGGCCGAGCAGGGCCATGAAGCATTTCGTGAAGAGACGGCTCTTCGGGATCCCGCCCTCGCTGCGGATGTACGCGAGCGCCTTCGGGCCGGGATCGACGCCCGCGAGCCGGCACGCGACGTACGCCTCGATCGACGTGGAGAGGTCCGCCGGCCCCTCGAACCAGATCGACCACGTCCCGTCGTCGCGCATCCTCGCGAGGAGCTCGTTCGCTATCCGCCGGTCGAGCTCCGGCGTGCGCAGGCCGAGGTAGTGGTGCCAGAAGAGATGCTGAGCCGTCATCGTCACGTTCGACTCGAGCTCGCCGGCCCAGACGCCGTCCGGTCGTTGCAGCTCGAGCAGCCGGCGCGTGCCGCGCTCGATCGCGGCATCGAGTTGGGTCAGCTCGGCAATCGCGGCCATCTCAGGCCGTAACTCTGGCGGAAGCGCCGCTCAAGATGTGCTGAGCCGCGCGGCGGCCGCTGCGGATCGCGCTCTCCATCGTCGCCGGCCAGCCGGTGTCGGTCCAGGCCCCGGCGCGAGCCACGTTCGGGTGGGACGTCTCGACGCCGGGCCGCCGCACGCCGGGCCGCAGGGCGATCGTCGCGTACGGCTCGCGGCTGACGCGCGACCAGAGCAGCTCAGCCTCGCCGAGCCGCTCGGTGAGCTGTCCGGCGATCCGCTCCACGAGCTCGCGTCCGCGCACCTCGAGCAGCTCGGGCACGCCGCTCGACACCACGGTCAGGTACTGGCCTGGCGCGCGCGGCGCATGGCCCAGCAGGCGGCCGCGATCGAAGACCCAATGCGCGTCGGTGCCGAGCAAGGCGGCGAGCGGCGCGTCGAGGATGGGCTGATCGAACCAGAGGTGGACGCTGACGATCGGCGAGTCCTCGAGCGCCGGCTCCGCCTCGCCGAGCAGACGCGCGCTCTCTCGCGGCGGGACGGCGAGAACGACTGCGTCTGCATCGAGCTGGTCGAGCGTCTCGACGCGCTGCTCGAGCCGGATCCGGTCACCCAGCGCCCGGCCCGCCGCGTCCCCGTGCATCAAGCCGAGCGGCTTCGCCGGCAGGACGAGATCGCTGTTCGCGCGCGGGCCGAGCAGGGCCGTCCGCACGGTGAACAGGCCGGCTTCGGCGTCGACCTCGTCCGCCGGGAGATTGAGCGCGGGCCGGATGAAGACGTCCCAGAAGCGGTCGATGGACCGGGTCGTCTCTCCCAGCCGCCTCAGCAGGGCTCCGAAGGTTTCCTGCGGCTGCGAGTGCGCGGAGCGCAGGCGCAGGATGGTCGCCGGGAGACGAGACCGGTCTCGAAGCGGCAGATGCGAGTATCTGAGCAGAGCCGGCAGGCTGGGGGCGATCGTCGCGAACCGCCCGTCCGTGCCCAGGACCGGCAACCCCAGCCGCGTGCGGAGGTAGGAGCCGCTCTCGCCGATCCGGTCGAGGAAGCGGAGGTACTCGGTGAAGCAGCCGAGAGCGATGTGCTGGCCGTTGTCCGGAGGCGGACCCGGATCGCCCTCGCGCTCGGGCAGGGTCTGGACCGCCCCGCCGAGGGTCGGCCTCGCCTCGAGCACCGTCACCTCGTGCCCGGCGTCGACGAGATCCAGCGCCGCCGCGAGGCCCGCGAGACCTCCGCCCACGACAGCGACCTTCATCGCACGAGCCCTCGCGCCACGACCGCGAGCTTGCGCGGAGTCGAGAGGCGCATCTTCTCGCCGAACACGTCGAACCCCGCTGCCTCGATCCGGTCGAGCGTCTCGCGATAGAGCCCCGCGAACGTGCCCACGCAGAGCGCGCTCCGGCGATCGAGCGACTCGAGCAGCCGCAGCCCCTCGGCGAGGTGCGCCCGCGCCCGGGCCGCCTGGAAGGCCATCAGCTCCCGGAACTCCGGCGACGGCGCGAGCTCCTCGACACCGAAGGCGGCGAGCTCGTCCTGTGGGAGGTAGACGCGGCCGAGCCGCCGGTCCTCGTCGACGTCGCGGACGATGTTGATCAGCTGGAGCGCGATCCCCAGCGTCATCGCGCGCTCCGTGTCGCTTGAGCCGTACACGGGGACGCACGCGAGCCCGACGGCGCCGGCGACCTTTTCGCAGTAGCCGCGCAGCTCGCCGAAGTGGGCATAGATGGACTGCTCCGTGTCCTGGAGACCGCCGTCGACGAGCGCGGCCAGCGGCTCGCGCGGGATGCCGAAGCGCTCCCGCGCGTCGCGAAGCGCGACGAACACCGGATCCTCCGGCTCGCCGTCGAGCTCCGCCCGGAGCTCGTCGAGTCGCGCACGCTTCTGCTCGAGCGGCAGCTCGCCGTCGGCGACGTCGTCCACGCGACGCGCGAAGGCGTAGATCGCGGCGATCGCCTGCCGCTTCTCGCGCGGCAGCACCATGATCCCGTAGGCGAAGTTCTTCGCCTCGCGCCGCGTGATGCGCTCGACCTCGGCGTACGCCTCCTGCACGCTCATCGCACGAGGACGAGCGCGGCCTCACGGGCGAGCCGGGCGCGAGACGGCCGCGGCCGCCCGCTGAAGATGTCCCAGCCGGCGGCTTCGAGCGCGTCGAGGGCGGCGAGCCCGCCGCGGGCGAACAGGGCGACCGCGCGGCCGAGCCGGCCGCCGATCCGGTCGCGCAGCACCTCCCCCGCGGCGAGGAGCTCCGCCGCGCGCTGCGCCTCGAAGCGCAGCAGGGCGCGAAGGTCCTCGCCCGGCCGGTCGAGCGGAGGATCGCCGAATGTCCGCCGGTCCTCCACCGGCAGATAGATGCGACCGAGCTCGAGATCGCGCGGCACGTCCTGGAGGAAGTTCACGAGCTGGAGCCCGGTGCACACGGAGTCGCTCGCCGCGACGAGCCCCGCGTCGTCGAGCCGGCGCAGGACGCCGAGCACGAGGCGCCCGCATGGATCCGCCGAGTGGACGCAGTAGTGCTTCAGGGCCGCCCACGTCTCGTACTCGGTCACGCGCTGGTCCATGCGGTTCGCCTCGATCAGCCGCAGGAACGGCTCGCGCGGCAGGTCGAACTCGCGGATCGTCGGCTGGACGTTGCGCAGCACCGGCCACGCCGCATCCCCGGCGAAGGCCGCGTCGACCTCACGCTCGAGCTCGCCGAGAGCCGCGAGGCGGTCGCCCTCGTAGGCGTCTCCAAGCTCGTCGACGAGCCGTGCGTAGCAGTACAGAGCGCGGATGTGCGGCCGCAGGGGACGCGGGAAGAGGACCGAGCCGACGGGGAAGTTCTCGCCGGCGGCACGTGCTGCGATGTCGGCGAGCTCCACCCGGTCATTCTTGCTTGAATGGCCGCACGAGCGGCGGGCGGCGCCGCGCGCTGCCGAGAAGGAAGGGAGCCAGGTCTTGACCGACGATCGAGCACCGGATCCCGGGACGTCCGGAGGACACGAAGCCGCGGTGACCGGGGTCGACCGCCGCGACGGCGCGGTCGTCGTCTCCCTCGCCGGCGAGCTCGACCTCTACAACGCCGAAGAGGTGCGCAGCGCGCTGCTCGATGCCTGCGCCGCACAGCCGCAGGTGCTCGTCGTCGATCTCGAGGAGGTCCGCTTCATCGACTCCACGGCCCTCGGCGTGCTGATCGAGGCTCGCTCGAGAATGGTGGACCGCGGCGGCTTCCGGCTCGCCGCGCCCGGGCTCGAGACGCGGCGCGCCCTGGAGGTCTCCGGCCTCGACCGGCATTTCGCCGTCCACGACACGGTCTCGGAGGCGCTCGAAACGGCCCCCTGATCCAGGCGACCGCCTCGATCCCTTCCCTACGCCTACCGATGACCCGCGACACCTTGCTGCCCCCTGAATCGCTCGCGCGCTACGCCGACGCGATCGTGCAGGCGTCGCTCGGGATCGAGGATGGCGACACGCTCGTCGTCCAGGGGGAGCCCGAGCACCGGGAGCTTCTCGTCGCCGTCGCCGGCTCCGCGTACCAGGCGGGCGCACGCTTCGTCGACGTCGTCACCGTGGACCCGCTGGTGATGCGCGCGCGGCTCCTGCACGGCAGTGACGACGCGATCGGAGCGCTCTCCCCCTGGTCGCGCCGGCGCCTCAGAGAGGTGTCCGGACCGCGCGGTGCGCTCGCCGCCATCGCCGGCGACGGAGAGGCCGGCTACCTCGACGGGGTGAAGCCCGAGCGGATCGCGACCGACTACTCGCGGCTGGCGAAGCAGCTCGCGTTCCTCCGCCGGGCGCAGCTGAACATGCGTGCGCGCTGGGTCATCGCCGGCTGGCCGACCGACCACTGGGCCGGACAGGTCTATCCGGGGCTCGAGCCTCTCAAGGCAAAGCGCCGCCTGGCGCGGGATCTTCTCCACTTCTGCCGTCTCGGCGACAAGGACGGAAAGGGGACGAGCGCTTGGCTCAAGCACGTGCGCACGCTCAGTCGTCGCTCGGCGAAGCTGTCGAAGCTCGGTCTCACTCGCCTCGAGCTCCGCGGGCCCGGGACGGAGCTCGACCTCGGCTTCGTCGCAGGAACCCGCTGGCTCGGCGGCCAGGAAGAGCTCGTCGACGGCCGCATGCTCGCCTCGAACATGCCCACGGAGGAGGTCTTCACCAGCCCGGATCCGCGCGCGACGAACGGCACCTTCCGCTGCACGTTCCCGCTTTCGTTCCGCGGCCGGCTGATCCAGGGGCTCAGGGGGGAGTTCTCGAACGGCCGGCTCGTCCGGCTCGAGGCCGACTCCGACGAGGATCGGGACTTCGTCGCGGCGTACATCGACACGGACAAGATGGGGCGGCGGCTCGGCGAGGTCGCGCTCGTCGACGCCTCGTCGCGGATCGGCCAGACCGGCCGGATCTACTACAACACGCTGCTCGACGAGAACGCCGCCGCGCACTTCGCGTTCGGCAGTGGTTTCGGCGGCACGCGTTCGGAAACACCTGCACGTGGGGTGAACCGATCGGTGATCCATCTCGACGTGATGATCGGGGGAGCGAAGCTGGAGGCGACCGGCGTCAACGCGCGAGGCCGGCGCATTCCGTTGATCCGCGAGGGGGCCTGGCAGATCTGAGGGTGACGGTAGGGGTCCTTGCCCTGCTCGTGGTGCTGGCCGTGGTGGCGGCCGGCTGCGGCGGCGGCAGCAGTTCAGATCAGCAGACGACGACGCGCGCGGCGAGTGGGCCGGCGAGCTGCCATCTCTCCGCGAAGCAGCGCCGGGTCATGAAGCGGGCGAATCGCATGATCGCGGACATGCACCGGCTCGAGGCGCCGCTGAAGACGGTGCACGACCACGGGCCGACCAAGCTCGAGCTCGAGCTGAACAACTTCATGCTCTCCATCGGCGTCCTGCCGGTCTTCCAGCGCGAGCTGCTCATCCGCGAGGCGAAGGCGGCGGTCGGCCTCTGCCATGACTGCTTCGAGGCCCTCGAATCGATGGAGCCGGCAGTCCAGACCCGAGCCGGCGAATCCCCGTGCGCGCCGGGGGTCTAGCCCGCGAGCATCTGCCGTAAGGCGGCTGCGTCCGCGCGCAGCTCGGCCTCGGGATGCGGCGAGGGTTCGTCGTCGGGAAACGGGAACGGCCAGCCGGGACGCGGGTCGTCCGCGTAGCGCGGCACCACGTGCACGTGCAGGTGCGGGAGCGAGTTCCCGAGCAGGTCGTAGTTGAGCTTGACCGGGCCGAGATGGCGCTCGAGCGCCCGGCCCACTGCGAGGAGCTCGCGCCAGAACGCCGCCGCCTCTTCCTCGTGCAGCTCGGTCGGCTCGGCGACGTGCCGGCCGCGCCAGATCACGATCGTGTAGCCGCGCTGGATCCCGGGGCGTTGGAGGTACGCATCGGCTACCTCGCCGGCGTGGAACCGGATCCCGAAGCGCTTCTCGTCCGGGCGTCCCTCCGCGCACATCGGACAGCCCTCACCGCGGCGGAGGGAGTAGAACTCGGGCGGCCACTCCACGCCGGTGATTATCCTCGGCCTCCGATGCCCGAGACGCCGGAGCAGTTCTGGGAGCGGACGCGCGATCGCCTACAGGCGCCGCCGGTGCAGGAGTGGGACACGTGGCCGTTCGACGGGCCGGTGCAGCCGAGGACGCTGGAAGCTCCGGTCGAGCGCGAGAAGCCCCGCCACGGCGCGGGAGGCGTGGACTGCCACGCATGCGATGCGCCGGACGACGCCTACGTCTGGACCAACGAGCGCTGGCGGCTGCGCCCGCTCGAGCCGAGCGGCCTCCCGGTCGTCGTCCTGCTGGAGCCGCGCGAGCACTTCTCCGCACCGGGCGACCTACCCGAGGAGCTCGCGGCCGAGCTCGGCGTCCTGATCAGCCGGATCGAGCGGGCCGTGCGCTCCGTGGAGGGAGTGGGCCTCGTCCACGTGCTTCGCTACGGCGAGGGCGGCGAGCACCTCCACATCTGGTTCATGGGCCGCCCCGCGCGAATGGAGCAGCTGCGAAGCAGCTTCGCGGCCGTCTGGGACGACGTCCTGCCCCCGACGCCCGAGGAGATCTGGCGAGGCAACCTCGACCTCGTCGTCCAGGCGCTCGGCTAGCGCCCGGATCACCCGTCGACGAAGAGGCCGTTGAGCGGGCCCCAGAGAGCTTCGCTGCGGCGGGAGACCTGGGGTAACAGCGTGAGCTTCCCGTCGGCCCAGCCGTCGCGCTTGCGCCGGTCGTACCGCTCCTGGGCGAGCGGCTTCCACAGCTCGTCGAACACGCGGGCCGGGTCGCCGTCGATCTCCGCCCGTGGCCGCTCGAGGTGCTCCTCCCACAGCCGCAGCCGGACCTCGCGCACCAGCGCAGGGTCGCGGACGACGACGTTCGTCTCCGTGTCGTTGAAGAACGAGTGGCCGTTGAGGTTCGCCGAGCCGATCGTCAGCCAACCGTCGTCGATCACGGCCGCCTTGGAGTGGACGTACACCGGCTGGCCGCCCGGACCGGGCTGGTAGAGCGTGCAGGCGAGGAAGCGAGTCGTGTCGTCGCCCGAGTCCTTGTCGGCGTCGATGAGGAGGCCGACCTGGCCGCGGCTGTCGTCGGCGCCGTTGTTCGGGTGGGCCGGTAGAAGCGCGATGACGCGGAAGTCGTCGCTCGGCGGCCGGCGGAGCTTCTCGGCGAGCACGAACGTCACCTCCGGTGCCCAGAGGAACTGGCTCTCGAGGTAGACGAGCCGCTCCGCGGCGCGTAAGGCCCGCAGGTAGCTCTCGAGAATCGACCACTCGCCCTGCCGGAGAGGGTCGTACAGCCGCTCCGGCACGGTTCGCACGAGCTGCACCTCGACGCCGCCGCCGTCCGCGGCCGCACTCTCCGTCGGCTCGGGCGCGTTCTCGTCCGCGACCGCGCGCCAGCGCATGAGGAAGTGCCGCGCGACGTCGGCGACGACCGGCCCCTCGAGCCGGGCGGCCGTGTCGTGCCAGCCGAGGCCGCCGCGGCGCGGATGGTCGCTCGCATCGAGCCGGTCGCCGCCGAGCCCCGTCAGGTCGATCCCGCCCACGAACGCCGTCTCGTCGTCGACGACGACGAGCTTCTCGTGGTGGCAGTGGAACGGTCGCTCCTTCGCGTCGAGCGCCATCGAGATTCTCGTCCCCCGGACGAGCTCGTCGCGCGCGTCGCGGACCTCGCGCCGGTCCGGGTGGAAGAGCGGCAGCGGCGCCCCGGCCCACGCGAGCACACGAACGTCCACTCGCGCGGCCGCCTCCGCGAGCAGCTCGCGTAGTGCCGGCCCTCCTTCCTCGAGCCGGAACCCGGGATCGAAGTGCCAGCCGGCCAGATGGACGTGCGAGCGCGCCGAGGAGATCGCCGCGGCGATCCGCGGCAGCGCCTCGCTCCCGTCGACGAACGGCTCGACTACGCACCCGGGCCGCGGCGCGAAGGACGCGGTGGTCGCCCAGCCGTCACCGACGGGATCGATCGCCCCCGCGCTCCCACGCCGCCGAAGCCGCCGCGCGTGATGCGCGTGGATCGCGCGCTCGATCCTGTCGCCGACGAGGTCGTCGATCCGGTTGAGCGGATAGGGAGCCACGGCGCGCTCTTGCCCGCGCCGCGGAATCTCACCCCGTGCTGGTCGTGTACGGCGAGTTGTATTGCGAGTAGCCGTACGTGCCGGAGCCGCTGATGGCCGTGCCGGTGAACGACGGCGTCGGGAAGTCCAGCACAGGCAGATTGGCGACGGCCGGGCCCATGAAGTTGTGCCAGATCTCCGCGGGGAGCGTTCCGCCGGCTACCTGGTAGACGCCCTCGATGTTCTGGAGCGGGATCTCGCCTCTCGGATAGCCGACCCAGACACACGTCGCGAGCTGCGGCACGTAGCCGCAGAACCAGGCGTCCTGGAAGTTCTCGGCCGTCCCGGTCTTGCCCGCCGCCGGCCGGGAGATGGCGGCCGCGGTGCCGGTGCCGTGCTGGATCACGCCCTGCAGCGCGTACGTCAGCTCCGCGTCGACGTTCGAGCCGAGCGCGCGCTGGCCCGACGCGCTGAGCTTCTGGATCAGCTTTCCGTTCGGCCCGCGAACGCTCTCGAAGGCCTGCGGCGCGTGGTGGACGCCTCCCGAGGCGAACGTCGCGTAGACGTCGGTCATCTCGAGCGGCGTGAACCCGACCGAGCCGAGCGTCATCGCGCACACGGTCTTGAAGTCGTCGCCCGTGGTCGTGATCCCGAGCCGATGGGCCATCGCCTTGACGTTCCGCACCCCGGCCTTGGCGATCAGCTGGGCGAAGATCGTGTTCACGGAGTTGGCCGTCGCGTCGAGGAGGTTCATCGTCCCTGCCGCCTCGTCGGCGTAGTTGTGGACGTCCCACGGTCCATTCTTGTCTGCGCATTGCGGATCGGTGATGAAGAGCTCGGGCGGCCCGTAGAACGTGGAGTAGACCGAGTCGCCCTCGCTGAGCGCGGTGGCGAGCGTGATCGGCTTGAAGGAGCTGCCCGTCGAGCGGTGTCCCTGCGTCGCGAAGTTGAACTGCATCCGCTTCCCGCTCGGGAGGTAGTCGACCATCGCCTTCACGGCTCCCGTGCGCGGGTCGATCGCGACGAGCGCCGCGGCGGGGTCGCTCGCCGAGTTGAGAACCGACTGGACCGCGTGGGCGGCGAGCCCCTGCAGACGCGTGTCGAGCGTGGTGCGAACCCTGAGGCCGCCGAGCTCCACCTGCTTCTGGCCGATGTGCGGCAGCAGCGCGAGCTGCTGCGTCGCCCAGCCGAAGAAGTTCGGCTGGTGCAGCTGCGTGTAGAGGTGGCCCGGCTTCAGCAGAAGCGGCTTCTGCGTGGCCTCTCGGAGCTTCGTCGCGGTGATGTAGCCGTTCTTCCACATCGCCTGCAGCACCTCGTTCCGGCGGGCGAGCGCCGCGTGGGGGTTGCGGAACGGGTCGTCGGTCGTCGGCGCCTGCGGGAGCCCGGCGAGCAGCGCCGCCTGCGCGAGCGAGAGCTCGGACGCGCTCTTCGAGAAGTACGTCGTCGCGGCCGCCTGGGCGCCATACGCATGTCTTCCGTAGAAGACCTCGTTGAGGTAGTCGGCGAGGATCTGCTTCCGCGGGTGCTTCTCGAAGGCCTTCTCGGCGAGGCACGCCTCCTTGATCTTCCGCGACAGGGTGCGCTTCGGGTTGCCGATGTAGAGGTTGCGGACGAGCTCCTGCGTGATCGTCGAGCCGCCCTGCACGATGTGGCCGCTCGAGATGTCCTGGTAGAAGGCCCGCGCGATGCCCTGGTAGTCGAGCGCGCCGTGCTGCCAGAACCGCGCGTCCTCGATCGCCACGGTGGCCTCGGGCAGCCACGGCGAGATCTTCGAGAGCGGCAGCGGCTGCCGGTTCGTCGCCGACGGGACTACCCCGAGCAGGCGCATGTGGTTCGTGTAGAGGAAGGAGTTCTCGCCGAGCGACAGCGGGCGCAGGTCGGAGAGGTTGCACGTCGAGAGCAGGATCTGGCCGCCGGTGAAGGCGACCGTCGCGAGCAGGAGCGCGACGATCGAGGCGAGAAGGAGCGCGCCGACGAGCAGGATGCTGCGGCGCTTCCGGTTGCGGCGGCGCAGGCGGCCGTGCCGGGCGGCGAGCAGCCGCTCGAACTCGAGGTCGGCGCGCGCCGGCTGCCGGCGGTGCGGCCCTCTCCCGTTACGACCCTGATCTCCTGCCACTCCTCCGCCATTGTGCTTCATACGGCGGCTCGAGAAACCGGACCACCTCGCGTTTGCGGGTCGCCGGTCCGGGGATCTTCCCGTCCGTGACGGCGCTCGCTCTCTCCTCTGGGCTGACCAGCATCCACGACCTGTTCCACTCCGCGGGCTTCGTCATCGCCCGGAACGTCGTGATCGCGCTCGCCGTCGTCTTCTGGCTGGCGCTCGGGTTCTGGGTGTACAAGGACGCGCGACGCCGGATCGGGGAGCCGTTTCTCGTGTTCGTGGCGACGCTGCTCGGGCTCGCCCCGCCGTACATCGGCCCGGTCGTCTACCTCCTCTTCCGTCCCTCGGAGACCATCGAGGATGTCCGCTCTCGGCGCGCCGAGCTGCAGGCGCTCGAGCAGCAGCTCGCGCGCTCGCAGCCGGCATGCCCGGTCTGCTGCATAGCGGTCGAGCCCGACTACCTCGCGTGCCCGGTCTGCACGACGACGCTGCGGCAGCCGTGCGCGAGCTGCAATGCACCGCTCGACCCGCTCTGGCAGATGTGCCCGTACTGCACCTCCCCGATCGGGCCGTCACAGGTCGACCTCGACGCCGCGCTGACGGCGGAGGCACACACGATCGCGCTGGTGGACGACGTGATCCCGCTCGTGCCTCAGTCCGAGGCTCGCACCGCAGACGCCTAGCTCGTCCGGCCGGTATCCGGCCCATCGCGACGGTCGTTCTAGCTAGGTCTATCGAAGGGAGTCCGACCGTGCTGATCGTCGGTGTTGTCGCTATCTGTGTTGTTCTCTTCCTGCTGGCGCTGCTCGCCCCGCGGCTGTCGCGCAAGCCCCAACGGGCCGTCGACCGGGGCTTCGCCGGTGGGGCACGGGCAGCAGGCCACGCGCCCGGCCCTCTCGGTCGTTGGCTTGCGAAGCCTTTCCGGTCTTCCCAGAGAGCCGCCGACAAGAGCGCCGCCGCAGGGAGGAAGGCGCACCACAAGGTGAGCTGAACACGTCGCGTACCTGTTTCGGTTGCAAGCTCGTTAGCCGCTCAATTGCTGGTCTAGATGAAGGAGGGGTTCGATGCCTGTCTGGGCATGGATCATCGTCGGAATCGGGGTTCTTGTGGTCGTCGGGCTGGCGTGGCTGGGCGTGGATCGCCAGCGGTCGCGACACCTGCAGGAGAAGTTCGGGCCCGAGTACGGGCGCACCGTGGCGGACCGCGGGGATCGTCGCGCGGCAGAGTCGGAGTTGCGCGAGCGCGAGCAGGTTCGCGAGCGGCTCGAGATCACACCACTGTCCGCGCGTCAGCGCGAGAACTACGGCCGCGAGTGGGAGCAGGTCCAGTCGGAATTCGTCGACGACCCGTCGGGCGCCGTCGCACATGCCGATCGGCTCGTCGCCGAGGTGATGCGCGAGCGTGGCTATCCCGTCGACGACTTCGAGCAGCAGGCGGCCGTCGTTTCGGTCGACCACCCCGACGTCGTGGCCAACTACCGGGAAGGCCACACGATCTACCTCAGCTTCGACCGGGGTGACGCCTCGACCGAAGATCTGCGGCAGGCCATGCAGCACTACCGCGCGCTGTTCGACGAGCTCCTCATGAATCCCGCGGAGGAGCCCCTCAGCCGGGAACCGGAGCACGTGCAGACAAGCGATTCCACGAGGAGCGAGACGAGACTATGAGCGAACAGGACAATCTCACCACCCGTGACCTTGCCGAACCGCGCCACGGTGACGATGGAACTGCCCAGGACATGCCGCTCACGCGCGAGCAAGAACCGGATGCGGGCGGAGTCGAGCAGGGTGGACAGACCACCGATCGCGCTGACGCCGACATGGAAGCGACCGCGCCGCTGTTGCCTTCGGATCAGAGCGGCCGCTTCGAGCAGCGGTGGCACGAGATCCAGGCGAGCTTCGTCGACCAGCCCCGTCAGGCAGTCGAGCAGGCCGACACACTCGTCGCCGAGCTGATGCAGGAGCTTGCCTCAGGATTCTCCGAAACCCGCTCCGGGCTCGAGGCGCAGTGGGACAACGAGGGAGACGACGTCTCGACCGAAGACCTACGTGTGGCGCTCACGCGCTACCGCTCGTTCTTCAACCGCCTCCTTTCCGCGTAGCAACCGGAGCCGCCGGCCGGGACGCCCGCTCCCGGCCGGCGGCCTCGACCGAGTGCAACGAGGGCTCGAAGCCGACGGGGAGACTCGAACTCCCGACCCCATCATTACGAGTGATGTGCTCTACCAGCTGAGCTACGTCGGCGGAGAGCGTCCAGTCTAGCCCGAGCGATACGAGACCTTCTCGCGCCGGCCCGTCTCCCCTGAGCGGACAATCGCGTCGCAAATCTCGGAGGCGCGATAGCCGTCCTCGAAGTCGGCGCCGTACGGCGCGACCTCGTGCTCACCCGCCACCGCTGCGAGAAAGTGGTGGAGCTCGTGGACGAACGTGTCGCCCCAGCCGACGATGTGTCCCGGCGGCCACCAGTGCTCCCAGAACGGGTGGCCGACCTCGGAGACGAGCACCGTCTTGAAGCCTCTCGCGCGGTCGCCGTCGGCGCGAAAGACCTGCAGCTCGTTCAGCCGCTCCATGTCGAACGCGAGCGAGCCCTTCGTGCCGTTGATCTCCCACTGGAACGCGTTGCGACGCCCGTGGGCGAAGCGGGTCGCCTCGAGCGTGCCGACCGAGCCGTTCGCGAACCCGACCGCAGCCTCTACCGCGTCGTCGACCTTCCGCCCCGGCAGGAACGTGTGCGCGAAGCCGGAGACGGTCTCGATCTCGCCGTTGAGGAAGCGCGCGAGGTCGACGACGTGCGTCATCAGGTCGCCGAGCGCACCGGAGCCGGCCGCGTCCACGTCGAAGCGCCACGTGTCGAGCGACGGGTCGTCGCCCCAGTCCTGCAGGTAGCGGCCGCGGAAGTGGCGCACCTCGCCGAGCTCGCCCGCCTCCACGATCTCGCGGGCGAGCCGCACCGCCGGGACGAACCGGTAGTTGAACGCGCACATGTGCTTGACCTTGGTCCCGGCGACAGCCTTCCAGATCTCGTAGCTCTCGTTCGCGTCGCGACCCAGCGGCTTCTCGCAGACGACGTGCTTGCCGGCCCGCGCTGCCGCGATCGTCGGCTCGGCGTGCAGCGAGTTCGGGCCACCGTTGTCGAAGAGCCCGATCCGCTCGTCCGCGACGAGGTCGCGCCAGTCGGTGGTCGCGTACTCCCACCCGTAGCGGCGCGCGGCCTCGCCGACGGCCTCCTCGTCACGGCCCGCGATGCCGATCAGCTCCGGCTCGAGGGGCGGCGGCCACGTGATGTACGAGATCTTCCGGAACGCGTTCGAATGGGCCTTGCCCATGAACGCATAGCCGAGCATCCCCACGCCGATCCTCGCCACGTGGGCGATAGTACGCGCGTGGGTGCGCAGGTGAAGTGGGGCATCGTCTCCACGGCTGACATCAACTCGAAGGTGATTCCCGGCGCGCACGAGTCGGACAAGGTCGAGCTCGTGGCGGTGGCCAGCCGCGACCGCGCGCGCGCCGAGGCGTACGCACGCGAGTGGGAGATCCCGCACGCCTACGGCTCCTATGACGGGCTGCTCGCCGACCCCCAGATCGAGGCCGTCTACATCTCGCTGCCCAACACGCTGCACGCGGAGTGGTCGATCAAGGCGGTCGAGGCGGGCAAGCACGTGCTCTGCGAGAAGCCCTTCACGCGGCATCCGGACGAGGTCGACGCCGCGTTCGACGCCGCCGAGCGGAACGGCCGGCTGCTGAGCGAGGCGTTCATGTACCGCCACAACCCGCAGACCGCGAAGCTCGTGGAGCTCGTGCGGGAGGGCGCGATCGGCGAGCTGCGGCTCGTCCGCTCCGCGTTCTCCTACGGGCTGTACGACGAGGAGAACATCCGCCTCCGCACCGACGTCGAGGGCGGCGCCCTGATGGACGTCGGCTGTTACAACGTCTCGGGGTCGCGCCTGCTCGCCGGCGAGCCGGAGCGGGTCTGGGGCGAGGCGTGGTACGGACCTTCGGGGACGGACTGGGTCTTCACCGGCACGCTGCGCTTCCCCGGGGACGTCATCGCCACGTTCGATTGCGGCACCGCCCTCGCGTCGCGCGACGAGCTGGAGGCGATCGGCAGCGAAGGCTCGCTCTTCCTCGACGACCCCTGGCACTGCAACCGGCCGGTGATCGAGGTGCGGCACGACGACGAGGCCGTCGAGCGCATCGAGCTCGAACCCGTCGACTCGTACCGCCTCGAGCTCGAGAATCTGAGCGACGCGATCCGCGGCGAGGCCGAGCTGCTGCTCGGGCGGCAGGACGCCCTCGCCCAGGCGCGGACGCTCGGGGCGCTGCACCGCTCGGCGACGGAGCACGAGCCCGTGTCGGTGTGACCCCGGACGAGGCGCGCGAGCGGGCCGCAGCGATGCTGGCTGACGCGGGCATCGTCCTCACGCCGGCCGAGCGCGGGCAGATCGAGGTGGCCGATCTCGGGCTAGGCGAGCTCGAACGCACCGGGCTGCAGATCCTCACGTACGTGAACACCGAGCGCGTCTGCGCGAAGGAGCTCGTGCTCTTCCCGCACCAGGTCTTCCCCGAGCACCGTCATCCGCCGGTCGGCGACGATCCCGGGAAGGAGGAGACCTTTCGCTGCCGCGCCGGCTCGGTCGTCCTCTGGGTCGACGGGGTCGGCGAGGTCGAGCTCGGGCCGGGCGACCAGCTCACGATCCCGCCGGACACGCTGCACCGGTTCCGGGCCGGAGCGCGAGGAGCCGTCGTCTCCGAGTTCTCGACGCGCAGCCGCGACGAGACGGACGTGTTCAGCGATCCGCGGATCGTCCGATAGCGGCCAACGCGAGCGCTTCGTCCTCTTCGCCCGGCAGGCCGCTGACCCCGACGGCGCCCACGCGCTTCTCGCCCTCGAACACGGCCACCCCGCCGAGAAAGAACGTGAAGAACGGATCGAAGCTCGCGCGCTCGACCGGGTCGTCCTTCACCTTCTCCGCCAGCCCGCGGGTAGTGGGCGCGTCGCTGCGCGCTGCCGTGTACGCCTTCCGTTGCGCGTTAAGCCGCGTGTCCGGCGCTGCGCCGTCCATCGTCGCAGCACACACGATCTCGCCGTGCGCGTCGGCCACGAATACCGAGACGGGCCCGGACGCGTTCTCGACGACGTAGTCGACGATCGCGCGGGCGTGCTCCAGTCTCATGCGGAGATGCTAATGCCCCTGCAAGGCAGCTAGATTGGGTCGCCGGATGGCCGCGCTCGAGATCCGGGACACGCAGTACCCGGTCGTGCTCCCCGGGCTCCGCGATCCGCGGCTCCATCTCGCCGCGACGATCACGTCTCTGCAGGTGATCGGGCAGGCCGGATTCCACTTCGAGCTCTCGATCGCGCAGATCCTGCTCGCGCTCGGCACCTCGGCCGTGCTGGAGGTCGCGATCGCGATGCGCACCCAGCGCGTGATCCTCTGGCCGGCGAGCGCGCTGCTCACCGGCAACGGCGTCGCCTTCGTCCTGCGGGTCCCTGGCACGGCGCACGGCGACTGGTGGAGCCTGCGCGGGTGGTGGATCTTCGTCGGGGCGGCAGCGATCTCGCTGCTCTCGAAGCACGTCATCCGGTGGCGCGGCGAGCACATCTTCAACCCGTCCAACATCGGCCTTGTCGTCTGCTTCCTCGCGCTCGGCAGGAACCGCGCGGCGCCGCTCGACTTCTGGTGGGGACCGACCTCGGCGTGGCTCGCCCTGGCGCTCGCGATCATCGTGGCGGGGGGGTTCGCGATTCTCCGGCGGCTGAAGCTCCTGCGCGTCGCGCTCGGCTTCTGGATCTCGTTCACCGCGGCGATCGGGGTGCTCGCGCTCTCGGGCCACACGATGACCGCGCGCTGGCACCTCGGCCCGATCTCGGGCTTCCACCTCTGGTGGGTCCTCATCACCTCGCCGGAGGTGCTCGTCTTCCTCTTCTTCATGATCACCGACCCGAAGACGGCGCCGCGCTCGCCGAGGGGACGCATCGCGTACGCGGTCTCGCTGGGACTCCTCGCGGGCGTGCTGATCGCCCCGACGACCTCGGAGTTCGCCGCGAAGGTCGCGCTGCTCGGCGCGCTGGCGATCGTCTGCCTCGCGCTGCCGCTGCTGCGCCTCGTGACGAGGCCGGTCGATCGGCGGCTCGTCGTCGGCCTCGCGTCCGCCGCCGTTGCAGTGTCCGTGGCGGCGATCGTCGTCGGCAATGCGCCCGCGGTCGCGGATGCGTCGCGCACGCTCCCGTCCGGGGGCCTCCCGCCGCTCACGATCCTGCCGGGGCAGGGCGTCCAGACGAAGCTCGACCTCCACACGGCGCAGCTGATCGCCCACGACCTGCTGGCGGCGAAGCCGTCCACAGGGAGCGCCCCGCTCCGTATCCAGCTCGTCCAGGGCGAGGAGCAGGGCCCGCCGACCGCGACGGTGCAGCTTGCCGGGCTCACGTACAGCCTCCACCAGACCGCAGGCGGGCACTGGGCGCTGCCCGCGGCGGTGGAGCCGCGCCAGGTCGCGGCTGCCCCCGTGAGCACGGTGCTCCGGGGCTTGCGGCTCACCGACGTCGCGCCGGCGGTCGGCCTCGACTTCCGCCAGGACTCGTTCCGCTACGGGGTATCGAAGGACTACACGGCGATGATGGGCGGGGGGATCTGCTGGCTCGACTACAACGGCGACGGCTGGGAGGACCTGTTCGCCGTCAACTCGTACTCGAGCGCCGACGCGACGCAGTGGGAGGCGCACGGCGGTCTACCCCGCACGCAGCTGTTCGAGAACCGCGACGGACGTTTCCGCAACGTCACCGCGAAGGCTCACGCCGGGCTCGCGGTGCAGGGCGACGGCTGCGTCGCGGCGGACCTGAACGGCGACGGCCGGACCGACCTCGTCGTGACGACGACGAGCGGGATCGAGCTGCTCTGGAACCGCGGCCACGGGACGTTCGAGAAAGGCGGCCGCGCCTCGGGGATGACCGCGTCCGGCTGGTACACGGGCGTCGCCGTCGCCGACGTGAACGGCGACGGCCGCCCCGACGTCTTCGTCGCCGGCTACGCGCGGCCATTCGACGAGGTGCCGAACTCGCTCGCCGGCTTCCCGACGAACCTCGTCGGTGTTCGCGACCTCCTCTACCTGAACGAAGGAACCCGCCAAGGCCGCGACCGTTTCCGCGAGGTCGGCGTCCAGGCGGGGCTCGAATCCTCCGCCTTCTCGCACGGCCTCGGCGCCACATTCCTCGACGTCAACGGCGACGGCCGGCCCGATCTCTACGTCGCGAACGACGAGGATCCGAACCAGTTCTACGTCGACGTCCCGTGGCCGGGCGGGGCCAGGGCGGACCCCGCGGGCCTCGGCTTCCGCTTCGAGAACCGCGCCGCACCCGCGGGGGTGGCGGATCCGTACGCCGGCATGGGCGTCGCGGTCGACGGCGGCGGCGCCGTTCCCCTCCGCCTCTTCGTCACCAACTCGCGCAACGAGCCCTCGGCGGCGTTCGTGAGGAGAAGCCCCTCCTCGTTCGCGAATGCGCGCCCGGACTACGACCCTGCCCTCGGCGCCGGATTCGCAGGCTGGGGCGACTCGTTCGTCGACCTGGCGAACTCGGGCCGGTCCGACCTCGTGCTCGCGACCGGCGGGATCCCCGTGACGAGCCTGGAAAAGGACGCAGGCCCGCTGAAGGTCGTCGCGCCGCTGGCCGGGGAGCAGGCCACGGGCTACGGCGTCGCGCCGGGCCTCGCGCCGGCCGGCCTGCGCGTGAACGGGCGCGGACTCGCGGCGGCCGACGCCGGCAACGACGGCCGGATGGAGATCGCTGTCAACTCGATCGGTGGCAAGCTCCTCCTCCTGAGGCCGGGCGGCCCGGCCGGCCACTGGCTCGACGTGAGGCTCTCGCGATTCACCCCCGGCGCGGTGGTGACCGTCGTCCCCGCGAGCGGCAAGACGCTACTGTCGCAGGAGGTTCGCGCGGGGGGCAGCTATCTGTCCTCCGAAGATCAGCGCCTTCATTTCGGCCTGGGCTTCGAGCCGAGCGCGGCGCGCGTGACCGTGCGCTATCCATGGGGCGGCCGGAGCGTCCTGCGGAATGTCCGCGCCGACCGGATCGTCGAGATCGCAGTGCCGCCGCACCCGCTTCCGCGCGCCCCGGCGCCGGCGTCGTACCGGCTCGCCGGCTGCACGCGTCCCACCACGCGCCGCTCGATCGCGACCGTCTGGACGGAGACAGCGGTCGCCGCGCTCCGCTCCGGTGCCGCGAGCGAGCCGGTTCAGGCGCGCGGCCTCTTCGACCTGTCCACGGCGATGTGGGAGGCGTGGAAGGCGCGCGCGGACGACGTCGCGATCAGCTTCGCCGCCTACCGGGTGCTCCTCTGGGAGTCGTCCTTCGACTCCAACCTGAGCCGCACGTTCGCGCTCCTCACGCGGGAGATGCGTGCGCTCTGCTACTCGCCCGACTTCACGACGAGTGTCGGACGCTCGCCGGCGGCGATCGGGAACCGGATCGCCGAGGCCGTGATCGCTGCCGGCCGGCGAGACGGCTCGAATGAGTCGCTCCACTACGCCGACCCGAGCTTCACGTCGCGCAACCAGCCGCTGATCGTCCACGCGGCCGGCTCCACGGTGGAGGACGCGACGTTCTGGCAGCCGCTCGCGCTCGGGACGATCCAGCCGCACAGCCTGACCGCGGTGCCTGCCGGTGTGCAGAGCTTCGTCGGCGCGGAGTGGGGACGCGTCCGGAGCTTCGCGCTCCCGAGGCGGCCGCTCGATCCGGGGACGGCGCCGCTCGGCGACCCGTCGGGCGGCGCCTACAAGCGCGCAGCGGTCGCCGTGCTGCGCGCGACGTCGGCAAAGGGACGTGCGCCGCGAGAGTGGTCGCCGCTGGACTGGGCCACGCTGGCCGCGCGCGAGGCGCCCGGAGATCTCGGGAAGGACGTCCACCTCTATCTCGGACTCGGAGCCGCGCTCAACGACGCCGCCGTCGCCACGTGGGGCGCGAAGCGTGCCGATCTGGCGCCGCGGCCGATCTCGATGATCCGCTACCTCGCCTTCCAGGGCCAGTCAAGCGTCCGCAGCCGTGGCGACTACCGCGCCGACGGGCTGCCGCTCGTCCCCGGTCTCGTCGAGCTCCGGGACGGCAAGGTCGAGGTGCGCTCCCGGGGACGGTGGATCGCAGGAGCGGCGTGGTCGCCGCCGGTCGACACGCCCGCATCTCCCGGCGGCGTCGCCGAGGGGAGCGCGTTCGCCTACGCGGCCGGCGGCGTGCTCGAGGCGCTCACCGGCCGCGCGTACGCGGGCGAGATTCGCCGGGCCGCCGAGGCGCCGCTCGCGGGCGGGATCGACGTTCCGTCGGACCTGGCCGCGGGCCGCACTCTGGGCCGGCGCGTCGCGTCGCTCGTCCTCCGCAAGCTGCGGCGGTACTAGCGGCCGGAGCGCGCCTGCAGCCGCACGGCGACCGTGTCGAGCGTCACCGCGCCGAGCAGCACGAGCCCGGTGACGATGTAGATCCAGCCGTTCGAGATGTTGAGCGTGTTGAGGCCGTTCTGCAGCGTGCCGATCAGAATCGCGCCGAGCAGGGCGCCGCGCACCTCGCCACGCCCGCCGAAGAGGCTGACGCCGCCGATCACGGCGGCGGCGATCGCGTTCAGGAGCAGGTTGCCCGGCGGGAACGTCAGCGCTACCGAGTTCACCTGGGCGGCGAAGATGATGCCGCCGACTCCGGCGGTCGCGCCCGAGATCATGAACACGAGCACCCGGATGCGCGGCACGCTGATCCCGGCGCGGCGCGCGGCCTCGGCGTTGCCGCCGACCGCGTAGACGTGGCGGCCGAACGTCGTCCACTTGGCGAGGAACGTCAGGACCACGAAGAAGAAGACGACGATCAGTCCCGCGAGCGGCAGGCCCTCGGGCGTCTCGATGATCTTGCCGTGGTTCGCGACTGCGACGGTCCCGAAGGCCGCGATCCCGATCCCGATCGTCTTCAGCGTCGCGCTCGTCCAGCTCTGCTGGGCGATCTGCGTGCCGCGCGCGACGATCTTCCTGTAGAGGACGCTGCCCGGGTAGAGCGCCGTGAAGATCGCCGCGATCAACCACCCGAACGTCGGCGAGAAGATGTACGCGTCCGTGTAGTTGATCCAGCGGTCCTGGATGATGATCGTGCCGCGCTGCTGGAGCTTGTTCAGGATCACCCCCTGCCAGATCAGGAAGCCGCCGAGCGTGACGACGAACGACGGAACGCCGACGAACGCGACGATCGAGCCCTGGACGCCGCCGATCACGGCACAGGCGGCGACAGCGACGAGCATCGCGAGGATCCCGTTCATCTGCCAGCTGCTGCCCGGCAGCTGGAGCTCGGCGACGATCAGGGCGCCGATGCCCGCGAGGTAGCCGATCGAGAGGTCGATCTCGCCGAGCAGGAGCACGAAGACGACGCCGTACGCGAGCATCGCCGTGCCCGCGGACTCCGTGATCAGGTTGACGAAGTTGACGGACGTGAAGAAGTTCGTCGCCGTGAAGCCGAAGAGGATGACGACGGCGATCTCGCCGACGATGATCGGCAGCGCCCCGAGGTTGCCGGTGCGCAGGTTGAGCCGGGCGCGCTCCATTGCGCCGCGGAACCCACCCGGGAGCTGCTCCTCCTCGAGCGGCGGCGCGCGATCCGGGCCGACGACCTCCGCCGACGTCACGCCCCGGCTCCGGCGGGCGCGGCCGACGGGATCCCGGCAACCTTGGTCGGCTTGCCGGCGGTGATCGCCTCGACGACGGCCTGCTGCGTCGTCTTCAGACGCTCGAACACGCCGACGTTCCGCCCGAGACGCAGCACCGCGATGCGGTCGGCGGTCTCGAACACGTCGTGGAGGTTGTGCGAGATGAGGATCACTCCCAGCCCCTGCTGGCCGAGACGCCGGACGAGCGCGAGCACCTGCTCGGTCTGCGCCACGCCGAGCGCCGCGGTCGGCTCGTCGAGGACGACGAGCTTCGAGTTCCACATGACGGCGCGGGCGACCGCGACCGACTGGCGCTGCCCGCCCGAGAGCGTCGCCACCGTCTGGCGGACCGACTTGATCGTCGTGACCGCCAGCGACTTGAGCGTCTCGGTCGTGTGCTGCTCCATCGGCGCCTCGGAGAGGATCTGCCCACGGTTGAGCTCACGCCCCAGGTACATGTTCTGGACGACGTCCAGGTTGTCGCAGAGCGCGAGATCCTGGTAGACGACCTCGATCCCGAGGCGGCCCGCGTCCTTCGGGCCGTGGATGTGCACTTCCTGCCCCTCGAACAGGATCCGGCCGCTGTCGGCAGTGTGGGTGCCGGCGATGCACTTGACGAGGGTCGACTTGCCGGCGCCGTTGTCGCCGACGATTGCCACGACCTCCCCGGGCCTGACCTCGAGGTCGACGTCGTCCAGCGCCTGCACGGAACCGAACGCCTTCGTGATGCCCTGAATCTGGAGAAGTGGTGTGTCGCTCATCACGGGTCGCTGCCTGGGCAGGAGCGTGGTGGAGGCGCCCGGTCTGGACGCCTCCACCATCTCACAGAGAACGCGCTACTTGCAGTACTTCTTGTACTGCCCGATGCACACTTCGCTCTTCTTGAGCCACTTCTGCGTGAACAGCTGCTGGTAGTTCTTCTTCGTGATCCACGTCACCGGCAGCGTGAGCGTCGGCTCCTTCTTCTTGCCGTTCAACCGGAAGCCGTTCGACTTCGCGGTCTTCCCGTGAAGGAGTGCGATCGCCGCAGCTGCGGCGGCGTTCGCCTCGAGCGACACCTTCTTGTAGACCGTTCCCGACTGCCAACCGGCGAGGATGTACTGGACACCCTGCGCGGTCGTGTCCTGACCGGACAGCGGGATCGGCTTCAGGTGCTTCGCCTTGAGGTCGGCGACCACCGCGCCGGCGATGTTGTCGTTCGCCGCGATGATGCCCTGGATCTTGTTGTTCGTCTGGACGAGCATCTGGTTGAAGATGGTCGCTGCGTTGTTCGCGTCCCAGTCGGGGACGAACTTCTGCGGGCCCTTCTTCAACGTGTGCTTCTTGAAGAGCGGGTTGAGGACGGCGTCGTTGCCGCTCTTGAACCAGAACGCGTTCTGGTCGGTCTGACCGCCCCAGAGCTCGGCGACGGTGCTCGACTTCTTGTACGTCCCCTTCGCCTTCATCGCAGCGATGACACCGTTGGCCTGCGCCGCGCCGACGGCCTTGCCGTCGAACGTGACGTAGTTCGAGGCCGTGCCGCCGATCACCTGGCGGTCGTAGTCGATCGCCTTTCCGCCCTTGTCCGTGAAGAGCTTCTCGATCGAGGACGCCGAGCCGTTGTCGAGCGACGTCTCGATCACGACCTTGGCGCCCGCCGCGAGGCAGGCCTGCGCCTGTGACTTCTGCTTCAGCGGGTCGTTGAGCGCGTTGTTGATCGACGCCGAGACGCCGGCCTTCTTGAACGCCGCCGTGAGAAGCGGCTTGTCGAACTGCACCCAGCGGACGGACGACTTCGTGTCCGGCAGCAGGACGCAAACCTGAACACTCGACGTCTTCTTCGTGTTGCTCGCAACCGCGGCTGCGGAAATTGCCAGGGCGGCGATCCCGGCGCCGAGCACGAGGACCAGACCCTTCTTCCCGAACTTCTTCACCCTCTCCTCCTTCGTGCCGTTCGCTTCTGCACTACGAGAGCGCCCTCGGCGCCTCTTGGCTGTGCCGCCCCTTCACACGCACGAGAAGACCCCCATCCACCCGTGTCCAGCTCCGGTCGATCGGCGCGCCAGATACTACTCCCCCGCCGGATTGGTGCAAAGGCGGTGACGAGGCGGATCCAATAGGGTCGGCTCGATGAAGACGAGCCTCGGGATCTGGGCCTTCGGAGGCATGGCGACGCGGTTCAACCCGGGCGGCTACAAGCCCGAGCTCGCCGGCGCCACGACTGTCGAGAAGGTGCGCACCGCGGTCGAGGGGCTCGGGGAGCTGATCGACGACTACGAGTTCCACTACCCGCAGGAGCTCTCGCGCGAGAACCTCGACGCCGTCCGCGACGCGCTCGACGGGCACGGCGTCTACTGCATCGCCAGCGGCCTCCATCTCGATCCGCGCTTCGGCAAGGGAGGCTTTTGCTCACCGGACGACGCGACCCGCGGAGAGGCGCTGCGACTGACGCGGGAGGCGATCGACCTCGCCGCCGACGTCGGCGCGCAGATGATCATCTGGCCCGGGATCGAGGGCTACAACTACCCGTTCCAGACGCCGTACGCCGAGTCGTGGGCCCGTTTCGTGGACGGCATCGGCGAGGCGGCGGCGCACGCGGCCGAGCGCGGCGTCACGGTGTTCCTCGAGCACAAGAACTCCGAGCCGGCAATGAAGATCCTCATGCGGAACGTCGGCATGACGCTGCACGTGATCCACACCCTGCGCGCCCGCGGGATCTCGAACGTGAAGGTCAACATGGACTGGCAGCACCTGCTGATGAACGGCGAGAGCCTCGCCGAGTACGCGGCGCTCCTCGCCGCGGAGGGGCTGCTCGGCCATCAGCACGCGAACTCGGGGTGGGGCACCTTCGACGACGACAACATGGTCGGCGCGACGGCCTTCATGGAGACCCTCGAGCTTGCGCTCGAGCTACGCAGGGCCGGCTACGGCGAGCACGGCGAGCGGCTCGGCTTCGATCTCTACCCGTACACCGAGGACGCGGTCGGCGCCGTGAAGCGGTCGGTGCTTCAGTGGCGGTTCATCGACGGGATCGCCGCGAGGATCGACGAGGCGGAGCTGCGGCGAGCACAGCACGCGAAGGACGCCGTCCGGGCCTACGAGCTCGTCTACGCCGCGCTCGGTGCCCAACTCTGAGGCATGGCGTGGCTCTCGTCGGCCTCGACGTCGGCACCTCCGCGGTCAAGGGCGTCGCGATCGACGAGGACGGTCGCGTGCTCGCCACGGCGACCGCGGACTACCTTCTCTCGCGGCCGCAGCCCGGGTGGTCGGAGCAGGAGCCCCAGGACTGGTGGCGCGCGGCCGAGGACGTCCTCGCCCGGCTGCCCGACGGGCCGGTCGGGCTGTCGGGGCAGATGCACGGGCTCGTCGTCCTCGACGGCGAGCGCCGCGTTCTCCGCCCGGCGATCCTCTGGAACGACCAGCGCACCGCCGCCGAGTGCGCCGAGATCGAGGAGCGCGTCGGCTTCGCCCGGCTCGTCGAGCTGACCGGTAATCGTGCGCTGACGGGCTTCACGGCACCGAAGCTGGTGTGGCTACGCCGGCACGAGCCCGAGCTGTACGGCCGCATCCGTCACGTGCTCCTGCCGAAGGACTACGTGCGCCTCCGGCTGACCGGGGAGCTCGCCACCGACGTCGCCGACGCCTCGGGAACGCTCCTCTTCGATGTCCGCCGGCGCGCCTGGTCGGAGGAGGTCTGCTCAGCGCTCGAGATCCCGCTCGAGTGGCTCCCGCCTGCGCACGAGTCGACCGAGATCGCCGGCGCCGGCGACCAGGCCGCGGCGGCGCTCGGGGTCGGGATCGCCCGCCCCGGGCCGGTCTCCGTCGTGCTCGGCACCTCCGGCGTCGTCTTCGCCGCGCTCTCCGGCTACGGGCACGACCCCGAGGCGCGGCTTCATTCGTTCTGCCACGCCGTCCCGGGCACGTGGCACGCGATGGGCGTGATGCTGAGCGCGGCCGGCTCGGCGGCCTGGCTCCGGGGCGTCCTCGGCGCCGGCCTCGCCGAGCTCGAGGTACAAGCAGCTCAGTGGCCTCCAGGGAGCGACGGCCTGCTCTTCGCGCCGTACCTCGCAGGCGAGCGGACTCCCCACCCGGACCCGGACGCGCGCGGCGCGTTCGCCGGCCTCTCCGTCCGCCACGATCGCGGCGCGCTGTGGCGGGCGATGCTCGAGGGCGTCGCCTACGGCCTGCGGGACTCGCTCGAGCTGCTCAACGAGCTCGGGGCCCGGGCAGCGACCGGCCGCGTCTCTGGCGGCGGCGCGCGGAGCGAGCTCTGGCTCCGGATCCTCGCCTCGGTGCTGCGCCTGCCGCTCGAGACGACGGAGTCGGAGGAGGGATCCGCCTTCGGCGCCGCGCTCCTCGCCGGCGTTCGCGCGGGCGTCTTCTCCGACGCCGACGAAGCGGTGGCGCGGTGCGTCCGGCCGCAGCGCCGCATCGAGCCGGAGTGGGACTACGAGCACGGCTACCGGCGCTTCCGCCGGCTCTACCCGACCCTCAGACCCCTGGAGGAGCCTTGACCGACCTCAACGGAAAGACCGCCGTCATCACCGGCGCGAGCCGCGGAATCGGAGCCGCCGTGGCGCGCATGCTCCACGAGCGCGGCTGCAACCTCGGCCTCGCGTCCCGCAGCGGCGACGATCTCGGGCTCGAGCGCGCCGTCGCGCGTCCCTGCGACGTCCGCGACCTCGACGCCCTCGTCGACCTCTGCGACGCGACCGCCGAGCGCTTCGGCGGCATCGACATCGTCGTTCCGAACGCGGGTGTCGGCGCCTACGGGCCGTTCCTCGACCTCTCGCGCGAGCACCTCGACGAGATGCTCGACGTCAACCTCAAGGGCACGGTCTACGCGATTCGCGCGGCGCTGCCGCACATGCTGGGGCGCGAAGGCGACGTCGTCACGCTCGCCTCCGAAGCCGGACGGCGCGGCCTTCCGTACGAGGCCGTCTACTGCGCCTCGAAATTCGGGCAGGTGGGGCTCACTCGCGCGCTCGACCACGAGCTCCGGGAGCAGGGCATCCGCTGCACGAACGTCTGCCCGGGCGGCGTCGCGACCGACTTCGCGCTCGAGGAGGGACGCGGGCGGACGCGCGACGCGCTCGCCGGGATGATGAGCGCCGAGGACGTCGCCGAGGTCGTCGTCTTCGCGCTCGAGCGTCCGCGTCACCTGCGCATCCTCGAAACGGCCCTGCGGCCGGCGAGCGAGGCCTCCTGGGGCTAGCGCCGCCGCAACGCGGCGAACGAGTAGCCGCCCTCGAGCATCGCAGGCGCGCGCGCCGCCAGCCGGTCCGGGTCCGGGACGTCCCAGCCGAGGGAATCCGCGAGCCGCGTGATCATGCTGAAGAGCGCGCAGACGGTCGCGGCATCGCGCAGCGCATCCCGCGAGACACCCGCGGCATACGCCGCCTCGACGTCCGCATCGGTCAGCTCGTCGGGCCTCAGCGTGAGCACCTCGATGAAGGCGAGCGCGGCGCGGAGCTCAGGACGCAGCGGGGCCGTCCGCCAGTCGGCGACGACCGCGCGCCAGACCTCCTCGCCGAGGGCGTACGACGCGACCGCGCCGTGGGAGCCCGCTCAGAACGGACACTGTCGAAGCAGCGACGTGAAGCCCGCGAACAGCTCGCGCTCACCCGGGCTCCACTCCGACGGCCCGCGCATCGCGACGTCGAGAGCCTCGGAGAACGGCTCGCCGAAGAGCTCCGGCCGGTAGAGCAGCGTCTTCACGACGCCGAGCGGCTCGCCGCCCGTGCGCTCCCGGATCGCTGCCAGCATCGCAGCCTCCGGCGGAGCGTGGCCTTCGTCGACGACCGCGAGCCTCATCCGATCGCCTCGCCGGCGACGTCGAGCCTGCGCAGGCCCTCGGCAATCGCGACGGCGACCGTCTGCTCGAAGATCTCATCCTCCGAGAAGCCCGCCGCTCGTAGCGCCTCGATGTCCCGGTCGACGACGGCATACGCCCGGTCGCGCACCTTCTCGAGATAGGCCGCCATCTCAGCGGGAGCCGGCGGAGTCGAAGCGACGACGTTCCGTAGCTCCGCGATCGGGTCTGCCATGCCCCGATGCTACGGGCTCACCGTGAGCGCCGGGCTCTGCCGGCGCGTCAAGGCACCCGGGTCGACGCGGCTGACGAGCCGGACGTCGAGGCGGTAGCTCCCGGTAGACAGGGTGCGCTTCGGCAGCGTGATCGTCTTCGCCGGATCGCCCCCGTTGAGCGTGCCGCGCCGAGCGACGACGGGCCGGCCGTTCGCACGGTCGAGCGTGACGAGATAGAGGCAGTCGCGGTCGCAGCCGAGTGCGACGGACGCCGACGCAGAGCTCGAGAGCTGCGTGGGGAAGGTGAGCGTGGTCGCGTTGACCGGCGCCGCGAGTCCGGGGCAGACAACCGCGCCGCGGACAACCGAGCGAATCGCGGTCTTGACGGCGCCGGCCGCGGGCTTGGCGTTGCCGCTCGCGTAGTAGAGGCCGGTGGCCGGCTGCGGCACCGCTCCGTTGTCGACGAGCCGGTCGAGCAGGACGCCGCTCACTCCCGGAGAGCACGACGCCTCGCCGATCGCGGCGGCGTATGCGGAAGCCTGCGCGTCCGGCGGCACCGCGCCGTCGGCGGGCGGCGGGCCTCCGGTGTACGCGGCGAGCTCGGGCGCCGGGACGGTCGAGCCCGCGCCGAGCGCGTCGAGCAGGATCGGCGGTGCGGTTCCCAGGTCCTTTCCGAGCGCAGACTCGAGTCGCCTGAGCTCCCCGACCGCCCACGCGCTCGGACCGGGGGCGGCCGCCGGCCGGAACGAGACGAAGTCGACGTGCGCACCCACGCGCGCGAGCTCCTGCGTGAGCGCGACCGCGGTCCGCTGCGGAGCAACCGAGCCGTCGAAGAACGCTCCCACCGCCACGTCCGTCCTCGCCGCGACTACCGCCGTCCGAAGGGCGGCGAGCGCATCCGCGTACGCGGGAGCCGAGTCGAGCGTCGGTGCGGGCGTGAGCTCGAGGTCGTGGAGCGCCTGCACCTGCTGCGCCAGCGACACGGCGTATTGCGCGAGCGCGGCCCGGCCCGGGTCGTCGGCCGGCAGCTGGGCGGCGCTGAGGTCGAGCACGAGCCCGGTGCCCGCGGGGAGAGCTTGCAGCGAGGCGACGACGGCCGGATCCGGCGCCGTCTGGCCGGGCTGCCAGCCGACCGTCATGCGTACGAGACCGAGTCCGAGCGACCCGGCCAGCGCAGCCTGGCTCGCGTCGTCGATCGAGACCCCTGTGGCGAAGGACGGCGAGGCCGTCGGGGAGCCCGCTGCCGAGGCGTGCCGTGCACGCGTCAACCGCGCTCCGGCGCTCGGCGCGCGGACGATCGGCAGCGCCTGGAAGGACGCGCGGTTGCCGGCATAGTCGACGGCCGACACGGTGACCCGGTAGAAGCCGACGTGCTTCGGCTCGTGCCAGCGGAGCGTGTGCCAGCCCGCGTCGAGGCTCAGCCGGATGGAGGAGCCTGCCGGCGTGGACGCGCTCACGAACGCCGGCTTGGAAAGCCAGAAGCGGACCGAGCCGACGGAGGCGTTGGCGAGCTTGAACGCAGGGGGCTGCTCGAGGTACGAGGCGAACCGGTCCGCCTCCTGCGCGAAGCGCGGATCGAGGGGCGAGAGCTTCCTCAGGAGCTGCACGACGAACTTCTGGTACGAGAGCGGCGAGGGGTTCCCCGCCAGCGAATAGTTCGACCAGTAGCCGGTGTCGAACTGCTCGAGCGTCTCCGCCGCCGCCTGCTGCATCTGCGCGGCAAGCGTCGTCGCCGTGGCGTCGCCGGTCGCCTGCGCATACGTCTCGAGCGAGAGCACCGACTGCAGCTGGGCGTTCAGGACCGGGTTCTTGCTGAACGAGTACAGCCGGATCCAGGGGCCGGCCGACACCTTCGTCGTGAGCTGCGGAACGGCGCGAAATGCCCCGGTCGCTTCGCGGAGCAGGTCCGCGGACTCGTCGGGAAGGATGGCTGCGGCACGTGCGAACGCCTGCGCGAAGACGGCCTGAGCCATCCCGGACACCCACGGCGGCCGCCCTCCGAACGGGAAGTAGTACTCCCAGACGATCGCGCCGCCGCGGCGCGAGACGCCTCGGGCCGTGAGCGCGGCGGCCAGGCGATCTGCCCCGGCCACGTCCTTCGCCGCGATCCGGGCGTTGAGCGCCGCGGCGTTTCCGAGCGGGTGGAACTCGAAGCAGCGTCCGGCGAAGTAGCGATAGACGATCCCGTCTGCGTCGGTGATGTCGGTGCCTGTGCCGGTCCGGGGCGGGTCGTGGTGGGCGAAGTAGTCGTCGTTCGCCCGCAACTGCCCGAATACCGCAAGCGCCCGGGGGGCCGTGAGGTTCTTGCCGAGCGCCGCCGCTTGCTCGAGCGCGACCTGCACGTGCTCCCACCGGCCGCGGGGCAACACTCGCACGAGGTGCGCGGCGCGGGCGATCTCCGCGCGGTCCCTGTTGGCGGCCGCACGGTCGAGCCGGCCGTCCTTCACCGCAGCCTGAACCGCCGCCAGCGCCGCCCGCTGTCCTGGCACGGGCTTCGGCGCCGCCTCGGCGCCCGTCACGACCAGAAGGGCTGCAAGACCGGCCAACAGCCCGGTGAGACCCCGGACACTCACCACGCCGCCGGATTCTGCCCGAGTGCCACCGCGACCGAGGTCGACTTTTACTCCTGCCTCACACTCAGGACTCGATCGTGACGAGCGTGCCGATCGGCGTGTACGGCCAGACCTGGGCCGCGGCGTCCTCCGGCAGCTCGACACAGCCGAGGCTCTGAGGAGTCCCGTACGACGCGCGGGGAAAGGCGTGGAGGGCATCGCCGCCGTGGAAATAGCTGATCCAGCGCACGCCGGGATCGTCGTAGTGCGTGCCGTCGGGGTTCGTACCGCTCATCCGCCCGACCGAGATGTGCTCGAACACCGGCCACGTCCCGGGTGCGGTCGGCGCCTGGGCGATTCCGGTGTTCCCCGGCGAGGTGAGGACCACGCGACCCGCGTGCCAGAGGCTGAGCGACTGCGGGACGGTCTCGTGGACGAAGACGTAGCTGTACCCCGCGCTCACCCGGCGGCCCACGAGATCGTCGCGGATCAGCGCGCGCCAGACCTGTGGGCCGGCGATGCCGTCGGTGGCAAGAGCGTGCTCGTCCTCGAACCGCATCACCGCACCCTGGGTGACGACGTTCCAGTGACCCGGCTTCCAGAGCTCACGCAGGGACGGCGGAATCTTCGGATATCGCCACGAGAACGTGCCCGGCGGCGGCGAGACCGCCGCCGAGACTTCCGTTGCGATCGTCGGGGGTGGATCGGCGGCAGGTCGCCATCGAACCGGGAGATACCCCAGGCGGGCGAGGATCTCCTGGAGGCGGAGCGTCGACCCTTGCGCCGCGGTCCACGTGAGCGTCTGCCCGGGGAGCCGCGCACGAACGGTGCCTCCGAGACCGAAGCCGAAGCCGGTTGGTTGGAAGGTGAGGGTGTGTGTGTCCACCTGCTTCCACCGACCCGGCACCGCCGGCTGGAGAAGGGGCAGCCGGGAGCCGAGCACCTCGGCGACCGGCTGGGCGAACGTCAGCGTCAGGGCGCCGTGCGGCCGGAGCCGGCTCCCCACGTCGGGATCCGAGACGAGTCTCGTCCGGGCCCCGGTGACGAACCACGAGACGCGGACCGGCTCGGAGAGCGTCTCCCAGCGCCGAGCCGCGACCGAAACCGTCCGCGTGCCCGTGCTCGCCGCTCCCGCTGCGACGACGCCGAGCGGAACGACGCTGCGGCCGGCGCCGAGCTTCGGATGGGTCGAACGGCCGATCCGCACCCGGCTCACCGGCTCGGCGAAACGAACGGCCACGACCTGCCCGCGCTTCGGCCGGAGAAAGGTCGAGCGGACGTGCGCCACAGGCGTCACGAGCGTCTCCTTCCGTTCCGCATGACGCCCCACGAGCCAGCCGATCCAGCTCGGCCGACGGACCTCTACGGTGACGGCCACGCGCTCGCCGGCAGTGAGCCGGACATGCGGCCAGACGACGCCGCGACGCACGCCGACCGGCACCTCCTTCCCGTCCGCGCCGGTAACCGACACCTGCTCCACGTGCCCCGCGTAGCCGGGCAGCGAGACGTTCGCGAGGCCGGTGGGCGATGCCGCGATCCCGACGGTCGGCCAGGCCAGAAGGGCCGCCCCCGCCAAACCCGCGACGGCGACCGCAAGGACGACCGTGCCCAAGACCCATACGCGCAACACGACTGTTTCCAGTATGTCTACGCTCAGGCGAAGATGGCCAGTCCCGTTGCGGGCAGAGGGATTCCGCGCGAGCTCTCACGCGCCGAGACCGACGAGTTCCTTCAGGGGCAGCGCATCGCGCGCCTCGGCTGCCACGCCGACGGCGTCACGTACGTCGTCCCGCTGATCTACGCCTACGAGGACGGCGCCGTGGTCGCCGTGACGACCGAAGGGCGGAAGACCGGAATGCTGCGGGAGAACCCTGCGGTCTGCGTCGAGGTGGACGAGTACGACACGGACGGGAAGGGCAGCTGGAAAAGCGTGATCGCCCAGGGCACGTGCGAAGAGCTTTTCGGCGACGCCGTCGAGCCCGCCCTGGCGCTCTTGCGGGAGCGCTTCGCGCGCGCCGCGGGGCGCGCGCCGGAGCCGCGGCCGCCCGGACCGGGCGTCGTCGTTCTCCGCATCACGCTCGGTGAGGTCTCGGGCCGGGCCGTCGACCGGTGAATTTTCCCGCGTGAGCAGGGAATGAGAGTTTGTTCGGAAATAGAAAAACACCTGGTTTGGGAATGGACTTCGGTGCAACGCCGTTCTATAACTTGGTTGGGTGGCGGCGCCGCGTGGTGAGCCGAATTACGCCGCCCGGGGCGCCAACATCCGGCAGCCCATCACGAGGGAAAGGAACAACACACTGAGCGACACGATTCACCTGCACGACCTCTCGCCTGTCGAGCGCCTGCTCGAGGAGGCCGCCGAGCGCGGTTTCGTCGAGGAGAAGGACATCCAAGCGCTGGCCGACGAGCATGAGCTGACCGAGGACGACCTCACGGCTCTCCGCGCCGCGCTCGAGGAGCGCGACGTCGTCGTGCGCGACGAAACTCCCGAGGAGACGCGTCCGGTCGCATCCGCGCCGGTCACGGGCACGCTCGACCCGCTGCAGCTCTTCATGGACGCGGCGGGGCGGCACAAGCTGCTCACGGCCGCGGACGAGGTTGCGCTGGCCAAGCGCATCGAGCGGGGCGATCTGGCGGCGAAGGAGAAGATGATCAACTCCAACCTCCGCCTCGTCGTCTCCATCGCGAAGCGCTACCAGGGGCATGACGTGCCCCTCCTCGACCTGATCCAGGAGGGCGTGATCGGCCTCAACCGCGCCGCAGAGAAGTTCGACTGGCGCAAGGGCTACAAGTTCTCGACGTACGCGACCTGGTGGATCCGCCAGGCTTGCCAGCGTGCCGTCGCGAATCAGTCGAAGACGATCCGCATCCCGGTTCACGTCCAGGAGCGCCGGATCAAGCTCAACCGCGCTTCGGCCGAGCTTCAGGCGAAGCTGGGCCGCGAGGCGACCGCGGAGGAGCTCGCCCAGGCGACGCGGCTCAAGCTCGAGCACGTCGAGGAGGCGCTCGACGCGGTCGACTCCGTCTCCCTGAACCAGGGCTTGGGCTCGGACGGCGACTCGGAGCTCGGCGACCTGTTCGCCGACGAGTCGACGGTCGACCCCGCGGAGGAAGCGGTCGAGTCCGTGCGGCGGCAGCGCGTCCAGCGCGCGGTCGCGGACTTGCCCGAGCGGCAGCGGCGGATCATCGAGCTTCGCTTCGGCTTCGACTCGGAACCGGCCTCGCTGGAAACGATCGGCAAGGAGCTCGGCCTGACGCGGGAGCGCGTCCGCCAGCTCGAGAGCGACGCCCTGGCGCGGCTCCAGCTCGCGCTCGGCGACGAGCTCGTCTTCGCCGCTTAAGGCTGAGGCGAGTACAGAGACACCCCGAGGGGCCGGGAGCGATCCCGGCCCTTCGTGGTTCTAGACCGGCGTCGCGGTAGCCGCCAGCTCCCCGCGAAGCCGGATCAGTAGCGCCTCGAGCGCCAGGGACGTCGAAACCTGCAGCTCTTCGGCCTCGCGCCATGCTGCGCGCACGAGCTCGCACGCCTCCTCGGCCGCATGCATCCGCTCGAGCGTCGCGTCCGCTCGCAGCTCCGCGAGCCGGTCGACGTGCACGGCTGTCGACTCGGCTCCCGCTGCGACGACGAAGAGGTCGCGGTACCAGGCTTCGAGCTCCTCGAGCAGCGCCAGCAACTCCTCGCGCTCTGCACCACGCTGCGCGCGCCGCACCCGCTGCTCCGCCTCGCGGCCGGTGAGCTCGAGCGCCTCGACCTGCACCTCTGCAGCCTCCCGCGCCTCCGTCCCGCGCTCGGCGATTCCGGCCAGGAGTCTCTCGGCGCCGTCGGCCGGCTCGAAGTCCGGGTCGACGTAGACGGCCCGCGCGACCTCGATCAGCGCCTCGCGCCGGCCGGCGGCTCCCGGGTCGAGAAGCTGGAGCGCGCGGCCGAGCCGGCCGCCGGCGACGCGGGCGAGCGCGGTCACCTCCTCCTCACCGAGCCCGGGAGCGCGCTTGTGGATCGCCTCGCGCACAGCGGGCTCGGACAGGCGGCGGAAGGGCACGAGCTGGCAGCGGGAGCGAATCGTCTCGGGCAGGGGGCCGATCCGCTCGGCGACGAGCACGACGACTGCGTACGGGGGCGGCTCCTCGAGGTCCTTGAGCAGCGCGTCCGCGGCGTCCTCATTCAGCGAGTCCGCGCCGAGGACGAGGTAGACGCGGCGCTCGGCCTCGAACGGCCGCATGTGAAGGTCGCGGCGGAGCTCCCGGACGTCGTCGATCCGGATCTGCTCCCCGAGCGGCTCGAGGACATAGAGGTCGGGATGGCTGCCGCGCTTGACCCGCGCATGGTCGCCGAGGAGCTCGGCGGCGAAGCGCCTCGCGAGCTCGCGCTTGCCGACGCCCGCGGGCCCGTGGAAGAGGTAGGCGTGCGCCGGCCCCTCCTGCAGCGCAGCTGCAAGCAACCGCTTGGCCTCGTGCTGCTCAGGAACGGCCTCGAAGCCGCTCATACACCTCCCTCGCGATCTCCTCCGGTGGCCGCGCCGCGTCGACAGCCACGATTCTCTCCGGAAACAGCGTTGCGAGCTCGCGGTAGGCAGCGTCGACCTTCGCCTGCAGCTCGGTTCCCTCCCGCTCGAGCCGGTCGGGGTCGACGTGACGGCCGGTCGCCACGCCCGGATCGAGGAGGAGCAGGAACGTCACTTCGGGAAGCAGCCCGTCGGTCACGGCGAGATTGAGCCGCAGCACTGCCTCCACCCCGAGTCCGCGCGCGATCCCCTGATACGCGAGCGACGAGTCCACGTAGCGGTCGCAGACGACGTCGGCGCCGCGCCCGAGCGCCGGCCTGATCACCTCCTCCACATGCTCCGCGCGCGAGGCCGCGAACAGCGCCGCCTCCGCCCAGGCCCCCATCACCGGCCCGTTGAGGACGAGCGTGCGCACGGCCTCGCCCAGCTCCGTCCCCCCGGGCTCACGCGTGAGGACGACGTCGCGACCGTCGGCGGCCAGGGCCGCGCGCAACAGCGCCGCCTGCGTCGACTTGCCCGAGCCGTCGGCTCCCTCGAAGGACACGAACACGAGCGGGGACGATACGCCGCCGCCGGGAAGGAGCGGCTGATCGGAGCGCGAACCGTGACGTTCCGTGGAGCACGCCCACCCATTCGATCGTCCCTTCCCGTGGCGGACCGCAGTGGTCGCCGGGGCCGTGCTCTCGATCGTCACCGCGAGCGTCCTCGTCGTGCTCGAGGCGGGGCGGGCTCTCCACGCGCCGCGTGCGGCCACGCAAGCTTCTGCGGCGACCGCGTCCCCCAAGCATCACGCCCTTGTGCCCCCGGTCCCCTTGCGCCCGCGGTCGCGCGTCTCGGTGCTCGTCCTCAACGGCAACGGAGCGTCGGGTGTGGCGGGCGCGACCGCGGCGCAGCTCCTCGGGCGCGGCTACCGGTCGGCAACGGCGACGAACGCCTCCAACCGGGACTATGCAACCTCGCTCGTCCTCTACCGGCGCGGCTGGGCGGGCGAGGCGGAGCGGCTCGCCAGGGACTCGGGCATCAGGGTCGTGTCGCCGCTGGACGGCCTGCCGCCGGCCGGGTCCCGGCGCTACCAGCTCGTCCTCATCCTGGGCGCCAACTAGCGTCTCAGAGCCCCTTCTGATTCCGTCCGATGCTGGGTCTATGGTCCCGCTCCCCCGCCGGAGGAGTCACGTTCCGGCGGCGCGGTTCAGCAGCGGTCGCCGACTAGAGTTCCGGGAGGGGAAGATGGCAAGCGTCGAGCAGGTTCAGAACAGCGAAGCGGCCTCGGAGGTCGTGAACACGGTCGTCGAGGAGGGCGCCCGGCTCGGCGTGAAGCGCTTCTTCACGATCCCGGGACGCGATCCCTTCGACGAGATCGAATGGGAGACGCGCGACGCGGTGATCCCCGGCCGCGACGGCCCCGTTTTCGAGCAGCGCGGCGTGGAGTTCCCGAAGTTCTGGTCGCAGACAGCGACGAACATCGTCGCCCAGAAGTACTTCCGCGGACGCCTTTCCTCGCCGGAGCGCGAGGCGAGCGTGAAGCAGATGGTCGGGCGCGTCGTCGACACGGTCGTCGCCTGGGGCAAGCAAGGCGGCTATTTCGCCGACACCGACGAGGCCGACACGTTCGAGGCCGAGTTGAAGGCGATCCTCGTCAACCAGTACGCCTCGTTCAACAGCCCCGTGTGGTTCAACGTCGGCTTCGAGGCCGCGCCGCAGTGCTCTGCCTGTTTCATCCTCTCGATCGACGACTCGATGGAGTCGATCCTCGACTGGATCCGCCGGGAGGGCGTGATCTTCCGCGGCGGCTCCGGCTCGGGCGTCAACCTCGCGCGGCTGCGTTCGTCGAAGGAGCAGCTGTCGAAGGGCGGCTACGCCTCCGGCCCGGTCTCGTTCATGCGCGGCGCCGACGCGTCCGCCGGCACGATCAAGTCGGGCGGCAAGACCCGGCGCGCGGCGAAGATGGTCGTCCTCGACGTCGACCATCCGGACATCGAGGAGTTCATCTGGTGCAAGGCCAAGGAGGAGCGGAAGGCACGCGTCCTCGAGCAGGCCGGCTACGACATGTCTCTCGACTCGGCGGACTGGGCGTCGATCCAGTACCAGAACGCGAACAACTCCGTCCGTGTCAGCGACGCCTTCATGGAGGCGGCGACGAAGGGCGAGGAGTTCAACCTCACTGCGCGCACCGACGGCACCGTGCTCGAGACGGTCGAGGCGCGCGGGTTGCTCCGCGACATCGCAGCAGCCGCCTGGGAGTGCGCCGACCCGGGCGTCCAGTACGACACGACGATCAACTCGTGGCACACGCTCCCGAACACGGGCCGCATCAACGCGTCGAACCCCTGCTCGGAGTACATGTCGATCGACGACTCGGCGTGCAACCTCGCCTCGCTCAACCTCATGAAGTTCCGCCGGGAGGACGGCGAGCTCGATGTCGAGGCGTTCGAGCACGCCGTGGACGTCGTCTTCCTCGCGCAGGAGATCCTCGTCGGCTACTCGTCCTATCCGACGCCCGAGATCGGGCGAAACGCGAAGCGGTTCCGCCAGCTCGGGCTCGGCTACGCGAACCTCGGCGCGCTCCTGATGGCGCGCGGGCTCCCGTACGACTCCGACGAGGGACGCGCCTACGCGGCGGCGATCACGGGCCTGATGACGGGTCGCGCCTACCGCAAGTCGGCGGAGATCGCGGCTCGGATGGGGCCGTTCGACGGCTACCAGGTCAACCGCGCGCCGATGGTCGGCGTGATCGCGAAGCACCGGGCGGCAGTCGGCAACATCGAGCACGCCGACTCCGTCCCGGCCGACCTGCTCGGCCACTGCCGCAAGGCGTGGGACGACGCGCTCGACCTCGGCGAGATCCACGGCTTCCGCAACGCGCAGGCGACGGTGCTCGCGCCGACCGGGACGATCAGCTTCATGATGGATTGCGACACGACCGGCGTCGAGCCCGACTTCTCGCTGGTCAAGTCGAAGAAGCTCGTCGGCGGCGGCGAGATCACGATCGTCAACAAGACGGTGCCGATGGCGCTCGAGCGGCTCGGCTACGCGCCGCGCGAGACCGAGGAGGTCGTCGCCTGGGTCGACGAGCGGAACGGCGTCGTCGGCGCTCCGTACGTGAAGACGGAGCACTATCCGGTCTTCGACTGCGCCGTCGGTGAGCGGGCCATCCACTACCTCGGCCACGTTCGGATGATGGGCGCCGTCCAGCCGTTCATCTCCGGCGCGATCTCCAAGACGGTGAACATGCCGGAGGAGGTCACGGTCGAGGACGTGATGGACCTGTACCTCGACGCGTGGAAGCTCGGTGTCAAGGCGGTCGCGATCTACCGCGACAACTGCAAGGTCGCGCAGCCCCTGTCGAGCTCCGGCAAGGACGGCCAGACCGCGGTCGCCACCCCGCCCGTGCAGGTGCACGAGCGGAAGCGCCTGCCGCTCGACCGCACCGAGGTCGGCCGTAAGTTCCAGGTCGGCGACCACGAGGGCTACATCCACGTCGGGCTGTACGACGACGGCAGCCCCGGCGACATCTTCGTCGACATCGCCAAGGACGGAACGACGATGGCCGGGCTGATGAACTCGCTTTGCCTCGCCGTCTCGATGGGCCTCCAGTACGGCGTGCCGCCCGAGGTCTACGTGTCGAAGCTCAGCCACATGCGCTTCGAGCCGAGCGGCCTTACCAACGACGCCGACATCCGCGCGGCCAAGTCGATCGTCGACTACATCTTCCGCTGGTTCGGCAAGCGGTTCCTCACGCCCGAGCAGCAGGAGGAGGCGGGGATCCTGTCGGCCGAGGTGAAGCAGCGGATGGCTGAGCGGTACGCGAACGGTGAGGCTGCTGCGGCGACGGAGCCCACGGAGGCGCCGCCCCCCGGCCAGACGGCGCTCTTCAACAGCTGGGAGGACGCGGTCGAGTGCGCCCGCTGCGGCGGCCGGATGGTGCGCACCGGCAGTTGCTACACGTGCCGGGACTGCGGCACGAATACCGGCTGCAGCTAGGAGAGAAGGGCACGTCATGCTCCCGGGTGGCGCAAGGAGCGGGGCCGCGGCGATCATCGCCGCGGCCCTTTTCGTCGGCGGCCTCGTCGTGACGCCGGCCGCACAGGCGGCGATCACCGGATCGCAGATCACGACCCCGACCGATCCCTCCTTCCTCATCGCGGACGAGACCGGCTCGGCGGCGACGTTCGCGATCTCGGGCACCACCTCCGGCGGCACGACTACCTCCAAGATCGACATCCGCTGTTACCACGGCGGGACGTCCACCGCCGTCGCGACCAACGTCGCGCTCGGCTCGAACGGCTCGTTCTCGGTCCCGAGCGCGAACCTCAACAAGATCGTCGACCTCACCTGCCGGCTACGCGCCGTCCCGGCCGGCGCGACTCCGTCGAACCTGACTCCGTACTCCGGACCGCTCGTGGGCGTCGGAGAGCGCGACTCCAGCACGGTTGGCGGGGGCCCGAACAACGGGAAGCTCTACGACTACTACCTCTATGCCCCGCAGCAAACCGCCGCCTTCGACTACGAGTCTCTCGGAACCTGCGGCGTCAACGACGGCTACCTCCTGGACGCGACCTACGCGCTGACGACGACCACGTTCTATTGCAATGCCGGCCTGCTCGGCGGAGAGTCGCCCAAGCCGACGCGTTCCGAGCTGCAGATCGACGGCGCGAACGCATACGCGCCCAGCCAGGCGCAGTCGATCAACCCGAACGCCGCGGGGCTGCCCGCGCTCACGTACTCGTACAGCGTCGACGCGCACACCGGCGACTTCGTCGTCCATGAGTCGGATCCGATCGTCGAGTGCCCGTCCGCGACCTACCCGCCGACGCCGACCGGCTGCAACACGTTCGTGACGGCCGGAGTGACCGACAGCCGCACGATCACCCAGGACCATGACGGACACCTCAGCACGATCACCGACCTCTTCACGAGCACCGACTCCCACCGCCACTCGCTCGACCTGCTCTGGGACAACAGCCAGCACTTCTGGGGAGGCTTCGGTAGCTCGACGCAGGTCGAATTCGAGTTTCCGGGGCAAAGCAGCTTTGCGGCGCACGTCGCCGGTGACGCGGTCTCGCTCCCGGCGACCTCGCCCGGGACGATCCTCGTCCGCATGCACGACGCCGCCGACGGCGATCCCGCGACCGGGCAGGCCGCGATCGTCTACGACCGGCCGGCCGCCGGTGCGGCGTTCCCCGCGGTCAACAACTTCAACAGCGAGTTCACGCTGCACCAGACCGGAACCGTCCCCGCGGGGCGCTCCATCCGGTTCCGGTTCGCCTACGCGCAGGACTACCAGGCCGCCGGCGTGGCCTCGCTCGCGCAGGCCGCGAGCGCCACGTTCGTCGACACGATCGCCGTCTCGAGGTCCGGAAAGGGGGCCGGCAAGGTGACGAGCTCGCCCGCGGGCATCTCGTGCGGCCGGACGTGCTCGCACGGCTACGCGTTCGGCACCGCGGTGATTCTCGAGGCGAAACCGGCCAAGGGCTCCGTGTTCGCCGGCTGGTCGGGTTCCTGCAAGGGCAAGCGGCGCTGCCGGCTCACGACGACCGACGACCTGTCCGTGAGGGCGAGGTTCGTCCCGCAGCCGTGCGTGGTGCCGAGACTGACCGGGAAGAGCCTGAGTACGGCGAGGCGCGCGCTCGTGACCCACGGCTGCAGGCTGGGGAAGATCTCTCGGGCGCCTTCGGCGGCGCCGGAGACGGGAGACGTGATCTCGCAGAAGCCCAGGTCGGGGCGACACCGCAAGCACGGGGCCAAGGTCAGTCTCGTGCTCGGCGAAGGCCCGTAGACCGCGGTCAGCCCGACAGGCGCGCGGCGATCTGAGCCTGCGCAACCGCCTCGTGGGCGAACTGCTTCGCCTTCGCGGTGTTGCCCGACGTGCCGGCATCGGCCGCCTGTGTCATGTCGGCGCACGCGACGTGCAGATGCGTGACCGCCTGCTTCTGGGGCTGCGTCGAGGCGTGCGGCGAGATCTTGCCGTCCACCACGCCCATGCAGTCGTTCAGCAGCGGCCCGCCCGACGCGATCGCCTTCGTCAGATCCCCACTCCGAAACGCCTGCGCGCTCGTCTGCAGCCGAGCCTCGAAGCCGTGCACGCTCACGCGGAAGTTTCCGGACCCCTGGGCGTGCTTGGCACCGGCGACGCCGTCGGTGTTGCCGTTCGCGCTGCCGCCGCAACCGGCGAACGCGACAACGGCCGCCAGGAGCGCACCGATGCCGAGGATGGCCCTGGTCATGGGTGAATCTCCCTCCGTCTTCGGCGTGTTCACAAACCGACAACGGAGGAAGTCCCGAATCCGTTGCTATGCAACCGCAACGCTGCCAGGATGAGGCCATGCCCGCGTGCCGTGCGTGCGGCCAGGACAACCCCGAGATCGCGCGCTTCTGCCTCGCGTGCGGGGCTCCCCTCGACGCCGAGACGTCCACCCGCGAGGAGCGCCGGATCGTCAGCGTCGTCTTCGTCGACCTCGTCGGCTTCACGGCGCGCTCCGAAAAGCTCGACCCGGAGGACGTGCAGGCGATCCTCACGCCATACCACGGGACGGTGCGCGACGAGCTGGAGTCGTTCGGCGGCATCGTGGAGAAATTCGTGGGAGATGCCGTGATGGCGGTCTTCGGCGCACCGACCGCGCACGGAGACGACCCCGAGCGCGCCGTGCGGGCCGCGCTCGCAGTCCGCGACGCGGTGGCGGCTCTCAACGTGGAGCAGCCCGAGCTCGAGCTCCGCATCCGCGGCGCCGTCAACACCGGCGAGGCGGTCGTGACGTTGTCGGCCCGGCCCGCGCTCGGCGAGGCGATGGTCGCAGGCGACGTCGTCAACACTGCGTCACGCCTCCAGCAGCACGCTCCCGTCGGCGAGATCCTCGTCGGGCAGGGGACGTACGACGCGACGCGCGGAGCGATCGAATACGAGCCGGCCGACTCCGTGACTGCAAAGGGGAAGGCTGCACCGATCGGCGCCTGGCGCGCGGTGGCGCCCGCGTCGGCTACCGGAGAGCGGCACCTGTCGAGCACGCCCTTCGTCGGCCGCACTCGGGAGATCGACCTCCTCGACGCGACGTGGGAGCGCGTCGAGCGGGAGCGGCGTCCCCATCTCATCACCGTGCTCGGCGCGCCCGGCGTCGGCAAGTCCCGGCTCTCGGCCGAGTTCGGGGAGCGCATCACCGCGCGAGGCGGCCGTGTCGTCCGCGGCCGCTGTCTGCCGTATCGCGAGCGGAGCGCCTACGGCGCGTTCGCGATGCAGGTGAAAGAGCTCGCCGGGATCTTCGACAGCGACGATGTCGATGTCGGCGTGGGGAAGCTGCAGGTCACGGCCGAACGGCTCGTAGCGCACGAGCAGGCGGAGAACGTCGCAGGGCATCTCGCGATCCTGCTCGGCTTCCAGACGAAGGCGACAGCGCCGGACCGCGACAGCCTCTTCCAGTCCGTGCGCGTGTTCATCGAGGCCGGGGCGCGCGACGAGGCGACCGCGTTCGTCTTCGAGGACATCCACTGGGCGGACTCGGCCCTCCTCGACCTCATCGAGCTCCTCGCGGCGCGCCTGCAGGACCTGCCGGTGCTCCTCTTGACGCTCGCGCGTCCGGAGCTGCTCGACGCGCGGCCGACGTGGGGCGGCGGGCTCCTCGCGTACAGCGCGCTTCCGCTCGAGCCCCTGGCCGGGGCCGATGCTGCCGAGCTCGCGCTCCACCTGCTCGGCGCGGACACGAAGGCGGCCCACGTCGCCAAGGCGGCCGAGGGAAACCCGCTCTTCATCGAGCAGCTCGCAGCCGTCCTGAGCGAGCGTGGTCCCGAAGAGGCGGACAGCCTCCCGACGACGATCCGCGGCCTCGTCGCCGCCCGCCTCGACGCGCTCCCCGGCGCTGAGCGAGACGTGATTCTCGACGCCTCGATCGTCGGCCGGATCTTCTGGCTTGGCGCGCTCGAACGGATCACGCGCAGTCCGGACGGCCTCGGACAGGCGCTCGCGGAGCTCGAGCGGCGAGATCTCATCCGCCACGACGCCGTGTCCCGGATCGAGGGAGAGGAGCAGTGGTCGTTCAAGCACGTCCTCATCCGCGACGTCGCGTACGACCTCCAGCCCCGCGCCCGCAGGCGCGAGGGTCACCGCCACTGCGCCGAGTTCATCGAGCAGTCGACGCCCGAGGTCGGCGAGGCCGGGGCGGCGCTGGCGCGTCACTGGCGCGGCGCCGGCGAGCCCGAGCAGGCGATCAAGCACTTCGTCGCCGCCGCCGAGGAGGCGGAACGCGGCTGGGCGAAGCAGCTCGCCGTGTCGCTCTACAAGGAGGCGTTCGACATGACCCCTCCGGAGGACGTGGAGCGCAAGCGGTTCCTGCTTCAGCGGCTCGCGGTCGCGCAGCAGGCGTTCTACCACGTTGACGACGCGCGGCTGCTCGGCCTCGGCAGCAGCGAGCCCGGCTAGCCGGCGACGGGCGGGAAATCGGCAGGCGTCACGTCGCCCGCGATCTCGTGCAGGCCTTCGATCACATGCTGGCCGAGGCTCGTCGCGTGCTGCCTGACGGTCCCCTCGCTCGGCGCGTCGTAGACGCAAAAGGTGCGGACCATCCCCTCGTCGTCGACGACGACGTGGCTGTGCTCCCACGTGATCTCGGGAAACTCGCCCTCGGTGAGCTCGCGTGAACGCCGTCCGACGAAAGGCATTTGATCCTCGCCGACGTCGAACGCACGGATGACCAGGTAGCGCGGCATTCGCCCGAGTGTAGCGACGTCTATTCCGAACGTAAAAGAACCCGCAGTTTTGATCGGAATACGTCCATATCGTAGTGCTTCCAATCTCCGTGGGTCTGATGAGCCCACGGGCGATATAGCTCCCGGTGATAGGGACTCGAAAGGCTCTCGTTATGTCCGATCACATTGCGGATGCGGATATGGAAGCGGCCCACGAGCCACGCGGTGAGCGCGAGCGCCGACCGGAGCTGCGCCCGGTCGTGGAGGATCTCCGCGTCGGAGATGCCGACATCCTCGATCCCGATCGCGACGTGGTTGAGCCCGACCGTGTGCCGGCACATGACGTCGAGGCGGACGAGTTGGTAGATCGTCCCGTCGCGGTCGACGATGAAGTGCGCGCACGTCCCGGGTAGCTCGCCGAGCTCCGGATCGGGCGTGTCGGCGGCGAACGTGTTCCACGCCGACGAGAAGCTGTCGCTCGCGGTGTAGTGCTCGACGATCACCTTCGGGCGCAGCCGCCACGAGTGGATGCCGTAGTGCTTCTCGGCGTACGCGGCCATCTCCGCCTTGCGCTTCGGCCCGAAGAGAATCGGCTTCCAGACGACGTGCGGGCGCGGCGCGACCGCGAGCGCGATCGTGACGGCAAGGGTGGCGAACACGGCCGCAGGCTAGCCGCGCTTGTCTGCCGGCGACGGTCTCGGTAGCCTGCGCGCGTCGTGTTGAGGTAGCGCGCCACCAGCCGCCGTCGCAGCGAGGCGACCCGCCTCGGCTCTGCGTACCCCGACCTCGAGGTTGATCCTTGGCACGACGCCCTCTCATCGTGAGCTCCGCGAACGTCCGGCTGAAGGCCGTGCGCCGGCTCACCCGGCGCGGCTCGCGCGAGCTCTGTATCGCCGAGGGAGCCCGCTCGGTGCGCGCCGCCCTCGCGGCGGGCGTGGCGGTGCGCGAGCTGTACGTCGCGCCGGAGCTGCTCGCCGGAGGTCGCGACGACGACCTCGTGGCTACGGCGGAACGCCGCGGCGCCGAGGTGTTCGAGCTCGGTGGGGCGGCGTTCGCGAGCCTGGCGGAGCGGCGGCCCGACGGCCTCCTCGCCGTCGTTCAACGCCCTGCGACGCTGCTCGATGCACTCGAGCTGCCGCCGGAGCCGTTCCTCGCGGTTACGGTCGCCGTCGAGCGGCCCGGGAACCTCGGGGCGATCGCACGCACGGCCTGTGCTGCCGGAGCGGATGGGCTGATCGTCGCCGACCCGCGCACCGACCTCTTTCACCGCGAAGCGATCCGCGGCTCGGTCGGCGCGGTCTTCCGGATCCCGTGTGCTTCAGGAGCCACCCCGGACGTCCTGGCCTTCCTCCGCGAGCGAAAGGTCGCGATCGTCGCGACGACCCCAGCCGCACGGGCGCCGTACTGGTCGTTCTCGTACGCAGGCGCCGTCGCGGTCGCTCTCGGCGGCGAGCGGCACGGGCTTCCCGGCGTGTGGCTGGACGCCGCGACAGCACGGGTCGCGGTTCCGGCTCATGGCCCGGTCGACAGCCTCAACGTCGCGGTCGCCGCCGGTGTCGTGCTCTGCGAAGCTGCGCGGGCCCGCTAGGCGAGCCGGTAGATCCGCTCCCCGACGGCCTCGGCCCGGAACCGCTCGAGGAACTCCTTCGCGTACGGGCGGCCCGGCTCCGCCAGCACGACCTCGCCGCCCAGCCGCGGGAGGAGCTCCGCGAGCTGGTCGGCGTTCCGCGCCTCGTAGAGGAGATCCGCGCCGAGGACGAGATCCCACGGCGCGGCGCGAAGCAGCGGCTCGGGCTCGCTCCACCGAACCCTCGCGCCTCGCACGAACAGCCCGTTCCGCTCCGCGTTCCGCAGCAAGAGGGAGATCGCCTCCTCGGCCCAGTCCGTCGCGAGCACATCCGCCCCTCGGAGCGCGGCGGCGAGTGACGGCAGGCCGAGGCCGCATCCCAGCTCGAGCACGCGGAGCCCTCGCAGGTCGCGCGCCGCGACGTGCTGCGCGAGGGCGAGCCCGCTCGGCCAGAGCTCCGCCCAGTACGGCAGGAACTCCTCCTCGTCGAACGCCGCCTCGTCGATTAGCTCCTCCGCGCTGGGCGGACGGAGGATCTCGAGGCGGGCGCCGGGCGCGAGCTCGACCTGCTCCTCGACCAGCGAGTCCGTCAGAGGGTCGCGAACAGGTCGACCGGCACGCCGTCGGGATCACTGAGCTGCGCGTACCGCTGGCCCCAGAACGCGTCCCACGGCTCCTTCTCGCCGTCGAATCCCGCAGCCATCACGCGCGCGTAGAGCTCGTCCACCTCCGCCGGACTGCCGCACTCGAACGCGAGCGCGAGCTGGTTTCCGGCGGCGCGGTCCCAGTCCGGCCGGAAGCTCTTGATGACCTCTTCCGTGTCGAGCATCAGGCGCACGCCGTTCGGGAGGATCGCCTCGACGTGACCGTTCCCCTCGGGGAACTCGATGCCGAGCTGTCCGTAGAACGCGACGGAGCGACGCATGTCGGAGCAGACGATTCCGATCGCGTTCAGCTGCGGCACAGCGTGGACGCTAGCCGTTAGCGTCGGAGCCGTGCGCAAGAGGCAGCTCGGCTCGAGCGACCTGATGGTGTCGGAGATCTCGCTCGGCTCCTGGATGACCTACGGCGGCGCGGTCGAGCGCGAGCGCGCGGAGGCGTGCGTCGAGAAGGCGTTCGAGCTCGGGATCGACTTCATCGACACGGCGAACGTCTACTCGAGCGGCGGCGCGGAGGAGTTCCTCGGCGAAGTGCTCGCCGACCGGCCGCGCGACTCGTACGTCCTCGCGACGAAGCTCTACTTCGCGATGTCGGACTCCGACCGCGGCCTGTCCCGCGAGCAGGTCTTCAAGCAGATCGATGCCTCGCTGCGGCGGCTCCGCACGGACCACGTCGACCTGTACCAGTGCCACCGCTACGACTGGGACACGCCGCTCGAGGAGACGATGGAGGCGCTGACCGAGGTCGTCCGGCAGGGAAAGGCGCGCTATCTCGGCTTCAGCGAATGGCCCGAGGAGAAGATCCGCGAGGCGC
>Ga0308175_100000054_pt1 | contig 91784 bp, 73 predicted proteins | sample PhyCR1_3_FD_203893 | JGI IMG/M metagenome (GOLD analysis project Ga0308175, IMG submission 203893) | Soil microbial communities from UC Gill Tract Community Farm, Albany, California, United States - DLSLS.C.R1 | ecosystem: Environmental > Terrestrial > Soil > Agricultural land | place: USA...
GCCGTAGCCCAGCCCGCGCCGCTGCGCTGCGCGTTGACGTCCCTCGCGGAGAGATCGGAAGACGGCTCGCGCACCAGCGCATTTTCGTTCAAGGGGGTGGCCGACCGCCGGCCACGGGGTCTCGTCCGTTAACCACCGAATCGAGCATGAATGGCGGCGCCATCTCCACGACCGGCCGGCGATCCACCACCCGGCCGTGCAATCTATCTCGCGCCGTGCCCCAGCCCGCGCCGCTGCGCTGCGCGTTGACGCGGTCACCAGCCTCGGTTGCGCCCGCCGAGCAGCTGGCCGCAAACGCAGCGCTCGCAAGCGGCTCACCGCAGTGGCGGATCGGTTGCACGCGCCAGCCGTTCGGCGCCGGCCCGGTCGGATCGACGGTGGCCCTGCGCCTACACCGCGGTGGCAGCGACCTCGACGTCACCGTCCCGCACGGCGATGCCATGCCCGAACAGTTCGCGCGCCCGTCGATCGATCGCCTCGACGATGGCATCTACTACGTCGACCCTCTCGCGGGCTGCCGCGTCCCAGACCCGCGCGGTGTTGTCAACGCGCAGCGCAGCGGCGCGGGCTGGGCTCGGGTCGAGATAAATTGCACGGCCGGGTGGATCAGGCGTCGGCCGGTCGTGGAGTCGAGCTTGCGCCCGCTGAGCTCGCTGAGCTCGATGATGCAATCGCGGAAGCAGATCGTTCTGAATCGGTCTCGTCTGCTGTTGTCTTGGCCGAGCTCGATCGAATTGCCCGCGTCGCCCAGAAGAGCGCGAGCTCCCGGTACGCCGCGGTGCTCACAGCACGACGAGCGACTGCGTGATGCCTGCCGAGATGCCGCGCGAGTCGGTCACGGTCAGGTGCACGTGGAAGGTCGCGCCGAACGCGTAGGTATGCGACGTGGTCGCAGACGAGGTGTCGGTGGTGGTCTCGTCGTCCCAGTCCCAGTGATAGCTGGTGATCGCCGCCGGGCCGCTGGAGATCGACGCGTCGACGTGGCAGACCCGGCTCGAGCAGGTGAAGTTGAAGGCCGCCGTCGGCGGCTGGATCAGCTGCAGGGTCTTGCTGGCGACCGACGTCTGGCCGATGCTGTCGGTCACCGTGAGGATGATGTCGATCGGCGTGTACCCCGCGTACGTGTGGCTCGGCGCCTCCGCGCTGCTGCCGCCGCTCGTGATGGCGCCGTCGCCCCAGTCCCAGTGGTAGTTGGCGATGAAGACGTCATCGCTCGAGGCCTCGGCGTCGCCGAAGCATGTCTTGTCGATGCACACGACCGAGAACGCCGCGGTCGGCGGCAGGTCGGTCAGCGCCTGCGTCGCGACGTTCTCCGACGGTGAGCCGGTCCCGTCGCCGGGATCCTCCGCGTTGACGCAGGCGCCGAACAGCCCTGCCACGAGGAGACATGAAAATAGACCCGATCCGAGCGTTCGCACTGACATGAGATCCTTCCGGTGACGCGACTACGGGGGCCACACGTCACCTATCTATCGACGATCGATACCCCCACCGTTCACCGTACTCGCCCGCGAGAAGCGCGCGCAAGGGAACGATGGAAGCGACCGAGGTCTGGGTCACGGTGACGACGCTTCGTCCGATCGCGCTCACAACACCGCACGTCACACCGCACTTCGATCGCCGACGCGATTGCGATGCCCGCGACGCCGCGACGCCCGCGACGCCCGCGGCACGGTGACGCTCAGTCAACGCGGGCGATCGTGCCGGGACTGGCGATCACAGTGACCGTGTGCGCGATGACGCTCAGTCAACGCGGGCGATCGTGCCGGGACTGGCGATCACAGTGACCGCGGCGCCCGCGGGCGCGGTGACGCTCAGTCAACGCGGGCGATCGTACCGGGGCTGGCGACCGCGTCGACCGCGTGCAACAGGAGCTGGAGCGAGTCGGTGGGCCGGAGGCCCGAGTGCGGTCCGACCCCGTCGGCGATCCAGTAGACCTTGCGGTCCCACGGATACTGCGCCGCACGCGCCACCACGGCGACCCGGGTCGCGCCTGACTTCCGTGCATCGCCGAGCAGCACGCGAACCTGGGCCAGCGACATCTCGGGCCGGAGGTGGAGCGCGATCATCGTGTTGTCGCCGCGCAGGTCGCGAAGCGCCGAGGCGCGCTGGCCGGCGGCGTAGCGCTGGCCGCCGATCACGATCTCCCCGATCTCGTTGACCTCGGCCTCGGGCAGGTCGGGATCGACCTCGGCCGCGCTGCCGGCGACCGGCCAGTTGCTGGGATCGGCGCGCCGCTCGACGTCGGTGATCCAGCTGTTGGCCATCCGATCGAGCGCTTCCCACGCGCGCACCGCTTCGTGCCAGCCCGGGTCCGCGCTGCACATCACGCAATCGGCGATCGCGTTCCGCACCCGCTCGGTGGCGCGCCGGGTCGCGATCGCGGCGATCGCGGCGCCTTGTTGCTCGGGGACGACCTGCTTGCAGTCGCTGGCGAGCGGACCGCCGCACAGCCGGAGGAGGAACGCGTGGGGATCCTCGCCCGGCTTGGGCATCATCTCCGCCGCCCGGGGATCGCGCTTGACCAGCAGATCGTCGGCCTCGAACACCGGGGTGATCAGCGTCGGCCACACCGTGAGCGCGAGCGCGTCGACCTGCTCGGACATCGGCTTGGCGTGGACGGACTGGACGGGCGCCAGCGCGAGCACCAGGAGCTTCAGCTCGGCCTCCTGGGCGACCGAGTGATCCATGCCGTTGCGCAGCCTGAACGCGGTTTGCGACAGCTCGGCGTACGCCTCGGGTGTGCGGCCGCTCGCGACGAACTTGTCGACGGCGGCCAGGAGCGCGCCGTGGTTGTAGTCGGCGCTGTCACCTTGACGAACCTCGATCTTTTCCTCGCCGCAGGCCGCCAGGACACACAAGAGGAGAAGACCCCGGAACATCATGTTGTGTACGACTGAGCAAGCAAGGCGGATGCCCGTGTAGGTCCGTGTTCTTGCGTGGTCAGGTGGCGGCAATCGCGACACAGCGATCCAGGTCCTCGCGATTCACGGCAGGACCGAGCGCAACGATGCGGCCTTGCTCGAGCTCTCCGGGATTTGCCGGCTCACTCGACACGCGCGGCCCCACGCGATGCACGGCGACCCAGCGCGTCGCGTCACCCTCGGCCCTGGCGCGCACGATTCCTTTGATCCTCACATAGTTGGCGGGGAGCTCGGCCAGCTGATCCTCGAGCTCCTCGAGATCGACCGGTTGGCCGACCCGGACCCAAACGCTGTCGATTCCGTGTGCAGCCGGGCTGTCGAGATGACGACATCCGTCGGTATGCACATGCGCGCCGGCCTGCCCGTCTGGCTGGGACATGTTCGCAGGCGAGTGGCTCGAACCGTCGTCATCGGGGCCGTCGATCACCGCCGGCACCGCCGGCAGCCCCGGCACCGCCGGATCGGCGAGCAGCGCCTCGAGCCACGCGGCGTGATCGTCGGCGGTACCGCGGCGGATCAGCGCCCTGGGCGCCAGCGTCGCCGCCACGGCCTCGGCGCCCGCGGCCCCGCCGTTACCTTCGCCGTCCGTGAGATCGGCCTTCGTTACCAGGAGGACATCGGCGTAGGCGACCTGGGCATCGACCGAGGCCGAGACCGGCCGCGACGCCAGGAAGTTGGTGGCATCGATCAGGGTCACCACGGCCGCCAGCCGCACGCGCTGCGCGACCGGCTCGCGGGCGACCGCCCAGGCGATCGGCAGCGGCTCGGCGACCCCGGTGGTCTCGAGCACGATCGCCTCCAGGTCGGGGTTGCGATCGCAGAGCTCGAGCAAGGTCTGGTCGAGCTCGTCGCCGAGCACGCAGCACACGCAGCCGCCCGGCAGCTCGATCTGCCGGATCTGCCGCGCGGCCTCCCCGCCGAGCAGCGCGCCGTCGATGCCGACCTCGCCGAGCTCGTTGACGATCACGCCGAGCTTGCCGGTCACGTGGCGATCGCGCCGGCGGGCGAGCAGGCGGTTCACCAGCGTGGTCTTGCCCGCCCCGAGGAAGCCGGTCACGATGACGAGGGGAACCGCCACGCCGCGAGCGTACCCCACGCGTGGACCGCGCGTACGGGCCGTTCAGGCAGGCTTCTCGACGACCACGACCCGGCGCTTGCCGGCGGCCGTCAGCGGGATGTCGCTGACGATCTCGATGGTGAGCGGCACGCCCGGCAGGTAGCGCGCGGCGTGGTCGCGCAGGATCTTGGCCTCGCGGTCGGGCAGCGTGTCGCCGGTGACAGGCACGACCTTGAACACGATGCTGCGATCGAGCCGCTGCACGACCTGGAAGCTGCGCGCGACGCCCCCGATGGAGGCGAGCACGATGTTGAACACCAGGCCGCTGACCGCGCGGCCGGATCCGTCGACCAGGGTCTCGGTGACCCGGCCCTCGATCGGGCCGATCCGGACCAGGCCGCGGCCGCACGCGCACACCGTGTCGTCGCGCGCGACGGCGAGGTCGCCGTTGACGTAGCGGATCATCGGGCACGCCAGGTTGTGCAGGTCGGTCACCGCGATCTCGCCGGTCTCGCCGGGCCGGGCGGACCGGATCGTCCCGTCGGGCTCGCGGACGATCAGCTCGACGATCAGGTTCTCCATCGAGGTGTGCATGCCGTCGTGCAGCTCGCACTCCGAGCCGATCAGCATGACCTCGCGGCAGCCGTAGGTATCGAACGCGGCACCGAACGCGCGCTCGACCGCGGCACGGTCGTCGGGCAGGAGGCGCTCGGCGCCGGTCAACACCGGGATCGCGTCCCACGTCCGCAGATCGCGATCGTTGATGAACCTCGCGAGCGCCCCGGCGCCGCTGGCGTAGGCGACCATGACGTGCGGCGCGAACCGGCGGATCTCCGCGACCGCCGCCAGGAGCGCGGCCTCGCCTCGCGGCGTGCAGTCGAGGTAGAGGTCGCGCTTGACCATCCGATCGACCGCGGTCTTCTTTTGCTTCCACCAGGTCGTGACCGCGGCCGGCCCGAAGCCCCAGTAGTGCATCGCGCGCATGCCGATCTGGTAGCCACCCCAGCCGTAGCCCCGCCAGCGGATCGCGTCGCGCCAGTGCCGCGACTCGGCGTTGTACTTCACCGTGACCGGCTGCCCCGAGCTCCCGCTGGTCGTCTTGGTGATGACGGGGAGCGGCGGGACGCTCGCGGTGCGGGTGTCGATGCTCGCCTGCAGCACCGGGCGCTCGAGCAGCGGCAGCTTGGCGACATCGTCGCTCGTGATGAAGTCCTCGGGCAACAGGCCGCGTTCGTCGAGCAGCTGGCGGTAGAACGCGGTGTGCCGGTAGGCGTGGCGGATCAGGCGGCGGAGCAGCCCGGCCTGCAGATCGCGCAGCCCGGCGGGCGGTAAGCGCTCGGTCTCGCGGAGCCGCCGCAACAGCGGGACGGTCGGCCGGCCACGGATCGCCTCGAACGCAGGGAACAGGGCCTTGGCCAGTAACGGCCCATAGAAGTCGCTCAAGAGGACATTAATTTTATCACATCGCCACCGCCGGCTGCTTTTCGACCACGACGACATTGCGCTTGCCCGCCGGGGTGAGCCGAATTTCGTCCACGTATTCCACCGTAAACTTGGTCCGGCGCAGGTACTTGGCCGCGAACGCGTGGACGGCGCGGTACGCCTTGTCCGGGAGCCGCGGGCCGCCGTTGGGCACCACGCGCAGGACGACACTGCCGTCGAGCTTCTGGATGACCTGGAAGTTGCGCGCGACGTGGTCGAGCACGGCGATCAGCACGGCGAACACCATGCCGCCGACCGCGTTGCCTTCGCCGTCGTGCAGGGTCTCGCTGACCCGGCCGTCGATCGGCCCGATCCGCGCCAGGCTGCGGCCGCACGCGCAGGGGGCCTCGGCCCGGGCGACCGCGGCATCACCGGTGAGGTAGCGGATCATCGGGCAGGCGAGGTTGTGCAGATCGGTGATCGCGACCTCGCCGGTCTCCCCCGGGCGCGCCGGGCGCACCGTGCCGTCGGGCTCGCGCACGACGAGCTCGACGATCATCGTCTCCATCGACGTGTGCATGCCGTCGTGCGCCTCGCACTCGGCGCCGATCAGCATGACCTCGCGGCACCCGTAGGTCTCGAACGCGGGCCCGAACGCCGCGACGATCTGCTCCCGATCGTGCGGCCACAGCCGCTCGGCGCCGACGAGCACCGTGATGTCATCCCAGCGGCGCAGCCCGTGCTCGTTGACGAACCTGGCGAGCGCGGCGGCGCCCGACGCGTAGGCGACGATCACCTGGGGCTCGAACGCCCGGAGGTCGTGGACGGCGTGCTGCAGCGCCTGGTCGCTGCGCGCGATGCAATCGACGTAGAAGTCGCGCTTCAGCTTGCGATCGAGCGCGAGCTTTCCGCGCTGCACCCAGCTCTCGGACGCCGGCGGGCTGCCCCAGTAGTGCATCGCGCGCATCCCTATGCGGTAGCCGGCCCAGCCGTAGCCGCGCCAGCGCGTCGCATCGCGCCAGTGCCGCGACTCGGCGTTGTACTTCACGACGACCGGCGTGCCGGTGGTCCCGCTCGTCGCCTTCTTGATCACCCACCTCGGGGGGGCCGACGCGGTCCGGGTCTCGAGCGTCTCGCGCACCCGATCGCGATCGAGCAGCGGCAGTCGCGCGAGGTCCGCGACCGCCTCGAAGTCGTCGGGGACGAGGCCGCGCTCGTCCATCACGCCGCGGTAGTACGCGGTGTTGGCGTAGGCGTGCCGGATCAAGCGCCGGAGCAGCCCGGCCTGCAGAGCGTGCAGCGCCTCGGGCGACCACCGCTCGGTGCCCTGCAGGCCGCGGATCAGCGGCACGGTCGGCCGGCCCCGTGCGGCTTCGAAGGCCGGGAACAACGCTTTCTCGAGGATCGGGCGGTAGAGGTCCATGGCGATGCCGTTTCCCGGCTACGATGCACCCCGCGTGCTAGCCCGCCTCCGCAAGAAGAACCTGCAGTACTGGATTCGTGACTACGGCCGACACCTCATCCGCCGTGCGCGAACGCTACAGCCGAGACAATCGCGCCATGTCCTTTTCGCTCTGTGTGATCACTACGAGCCGCGGTGGGGCGGCGCCCCCGAGGACATCGGCAAGCAGCGCGTCGACGTCTGGGCGGAGCGCTACCCCGCGCTCGGCGCGTACCGCGACAGCGACGGACGGCCGCCGCGCCATGGCTGGTTCTTTCCGGGAGAGGAGTATCACCCACACTTCCTCGATCGGCTCGCCCAGCTCGCGCGCGCCGGCTTCGGCGAGGTCGAGTTCCACCTCCACCACGACGGCGACACCCGGCAGACGCTCGCGCCGCGGATCATGCAGCACCTGCGCACGTTCGCCGAGCACGGCCACCTCTCGCGGGACGCCGGGGGATTTCGCTGGGCGTTCATCCACGGCAACTGGAGCCTCGCGAACGGGCGGCCCGACGGCAAGTGGTGCGGGGTCGACGACGAGCTGGTCATGCTCCACGAGCTCGGCTGTTACGTCGATCTGACCTTCCCCTCCGCGCCCGACCCGTGCCAGCCCGACAAGGTCAACCAGATCTACTGGCCCACGGGGGATCTCACCCGGCGGCGCGCGTACGAGCACGGCGAGCGCGCCCGCGTCGGGGTCCACCACGACGACCGGCTGCTCATGATCACCGGCCCGCTCGCGATCGCGCGCAAGGCCGCCGGGCTCCGGATCGAGAACGGCGCGATCACCGGCGATGATCCGCCCACCCCGGCGCGCGTGGCGACCTGGATCAGCCAGGGGATCCACATCGCGGGCCGCCCCGAGTGGGTGTTCGTCAAGGTCCACACCCACGGCGCGATCGAGAAGACCGCGGCGTCGCTGCTCGGCGACGGCGGCCACACGCTGCACCGCGCGCTCCAGGAGACCATGCGGCACGGCGGCCAGCTCCACTACGTCACGGCGCGCGAGATGTTCAACGTGGCGCGCGCCGCGATGGACGGCAAGACCGGGAACCCGAACGCGTACTTCGACTACGTGATCCCGCCGCCGCCCATTGCCCGGGGCTAGCCTGGTGGGCCCGCCGACGCGATTATTTTGATGACCGTTCGCTTTGTAACCGCTGACACGCTTGGAATTGCAAGCCCGGGTCGCGACGCTGGTTTGGGTGTCGGGGGATGTGGCTCGGTCCCGGGGAGGCGCTGTGCGTCAGGGCTCGACGCGGGCCGCCTAGATCGTCAGGTCTGGTCAGCTCTCGCTTAAATTATGGGAATCGCTGGGGCATAATAAGGTTCGTGACGATCCCGGCGGGGACGCTCGTCCCGCGCGACGCTCGAGATTTTGGCAACTACCAGCTCATCGCGAAGCTCGCGACGGGAGGGATGGCCGAGATCTTTCTTGCGCGCCCGACCGGAGCTCGCGATCGCGACGTGATGGTGCTGAAGCGCATCCTGCCGCACCTGGCGGAGGACGAGCACTTCGTGACGATGTTTCGAGATGAGGCCGACCTCGCGAGCAAGCTGATCCACAAGAACGTGTGCCACGTCCACGCGTTCGGCGAGTTCGGCGGCACGTGGTTCATCTCGATGGAGTACCTCCACGGCGTGCCGCTGTCGCGCATGATGACGCGGCTGTCGAAGGCCGGGAAGATGCTCGACGTCCGGATCGTCGCCGGCATCATCGTGCAGGCCTGCGAGGGGCTCCACGCCGCGCACGAGGCGCGCGGCCCCGACGAGCAGCTCATGAACGTCGTCCACCGCGACGTCTCGCCGCCCAACATCATGGTGTGCGGCGACGGCATGGTGAAGCTGCTCGACTTCGGCATCGCCAAGGCGCGGGGCGCCAACTCGCGGACGCGGACCGGCACGGTCAAGGGCAAGAACGCGTACATGTCCCCCGAGCAGATCCTCGGCAAGGAGCTCGATCGGCGCAGCGACGTGTTCGCGCTCGCCATCGTGATGTACGAGATGCTCGCGATCCGGCGGCTGTTCCATCGCGACTCCGACTTCCTGACGTTCAAGGCGATCACCGAGGAGCCGATCCCCGATATCCGCGAGCGCCGCCCCGATCTACCGCCCGGGATGCGCGCGGCGCTCCTGCAGGCGATGGCGCGCGATCCCAACGGCCGGTTCGATACCGCGCTGGCGTTCGGCAACGCGATCCGCAACTCGGTGTCCACGCTCGGCGGCCCGGCGAGCCTCCCCGACCTCGCGCGCCTGCTCGCGACCGACTTCGCCGAGGAGATGGCCGCGCGCGACGAGATCCTGAAGGCCGCCGAGGAACCCGCGCCGGTCGCGCCGCCGCCGATCCCGCGGGCCGCGCGGCCCACCCGGCCGCCGCCGATCCCGCAGGCCCGCAGCGGTGAGGTCGGCCAGATCGTCCAGCGCGAGCCCAGCACGCAGCACCAGCTCGAAGCCGTCCCATCCATGATCGTGCAGGGCGGCTCGTCGCGCGCTTACGTTCCGCTGCCTCCCGCCGACGTGCTCGATCTGTCGGACAGCGTGCTGCCCGACTCGTGGATGGTCGATCCCAGCACCGACCTCCTGCACGGCCATCGCATGCGATCGCTGCGCAACGCCGGGATCGCGATCGGCGCGCTCATCCTGGTCGGCCTGGCGATCTTCCTCGCGGTGGCGCGGGGCGGGGAGGGCGGATCCCGGGTCGCCGCGCCCCCCATCGCCGATGCCGCGCTTCCCGCCGACGCCGGGCCACCGCCCGATACCGGCGAGTCGCACGACGACATCATCGCGAAGTCGCGCTGGGGGTTCTTCAGCCTCGCCGCGAACGCCACGACTTCGATCTACATCGACAACAAGCTGATCGGGGAGACGCCGCTCACCCGCTTGCCGGTGTTGCCCGGGCCGCACAAGGTCAAGGCGGCCGGCCCGCACGGCAAGACCAAGCTGTTCAACATCACGATCTACGGCGGCCAGGATACCGACGAAGGTACGATCAATTGGTGAGCGAGCTCCTGCGCGCCGCCGGCCTGGGGTTCGGGCTCGGCGTCGTGACCGGTATGCCGCTTGCCGTGATCAACGTCGCGATCGTCGAGGCGGCGACCGCGGGGCGGCGGCGGTTCGCGATCGGCCTCGGCCTCGGCGGCGGGATGGCGGACACCGTCCACGCGATGCTCGCGTTCACCGGCGTCGGGCGCCTGGTGACCGCGGAGCCGGCGCTGGTGCGCGGCCTGGCGATCGCCGCCGCGCTCGCGATCGTCACCTACGCCGTGGCCGCCTGGCGCCGCCGCACGCGGGCCGTCGATCAGGTTCACGTCCAGGCTCAGACCGCCCCGCGCCAGGCCGACCAGGTCGCCGGCTCGCGGGACGGCGGCGACGTCCACCTGACGCGCGGCCTTGGGACCGCGCTGGTCCTCGCGTTGCCCAACCCGGCGGCGCTCGTGGCCTGGCTGGCGGTCGCCGCCGCGTTGTGGCCGGACGCCACGCCGCTCGAGGCTGCGGTGATCGCCGGGGCCGTCGGCGCCGGCTCGGCGCTGTGGTTCACGATGCTCGCGCGCTGGATCAGCCGCGTGCGGCGCGACCACCCGGTGCTCGCGGTCATCCCGCGGCTCGCGCTGATCGTCTTCCTCGCGTTCGCGGTCGGCGGCGTCGTGCGCGCGCTATGACAGCGGCGCCGGCCGGATGCTGGTGATGTGCAGGCTCGACTCGACGCTGGTCACGATCTGCACGCGATCCCCGGTGGAGAACCGCGGCACCAGCTCCGGCGGCCCCTGGAAGTGCAGGTCGGCGAGGTTCCGGATGTCGAGCTCCGCGCCGGTCTCGTCGGTCGCGCGCTCGATGTCGAGCTGGATCTTCGCGACGTGCCTGGCCGTGACATTCTGAAATTTTGCTGCCAGGGTGTGCAGCTCGATGCTGCGGATGGTCCCGACCACCCGCATGCCGTCGTCGCTGCTCATGCGGGCATCGTACACCGTGAGGCCACGACGGGATCACCTCCCCGGCGAGAACCCGCCTCCCGGCGTGATTCCCCGCAAGAAGCATCGATCGTTCCGGACAGGGAAAGCTCTGGCTCACTCCCCAAGGCCCATGCCAGGATCGGGGTTCAGGGGTTGGACCATCATCGGCCGTGTGCGTCAATTCTTCTGGGGCCGCGCGCGCGATCCGCCGACCGCAATCCCGTTCATCGCCCGCGACGCGAAGATACAGTCCTCGTCGCCGACGCAGATCAGGTAGTGGCTCGTGCCCTCGGGCTGCACGTAGTCATCGCCCGCGACGACCATGCGGTCGTTGGTGACGTCGTGGATCCGTCCGCTCAAGATCGTGACGGCCTCTTCCCCGAGGTGGGTATGGGGCGGAAAGACCGCGCCGGGGGTGAGCCGGATGAAGCCACAGTCCGCGGCCGTCGCCGCCGGCCCGCCGTCGAAGTGGACCAGGCTGATGCCGGGGATCTGCGGCACCCAGGACGCCGGGCGCTCGATCAAGCCGAGCAGCTCCCGGGCGCGGTCGACCGTGACGTCGAACAGCCTGGCCATCCGCGCCGAGAACGCCTCGAACCGGCCGCCGCCGATCGACGCGAACAGCCGCTGCTGGACGTCGGGCGACGGTGCGACCGGCTGGATCCCGACGCCGATCTCGTTGGCGGTCTGCAGGTAGGCGGCGAGCTCGGCGGCGAGCTCGGCGTCGGCTGCGACCGCGCGATCGACCACCATCACCTCGTCGGACTCGAGCATCCCGAGCGCATACAGCGGCAGCAGTTCTCGGACGTCCCCCGTCATGCCTTCTCCGTTCGCCGGGTCGCGCTGACCAGACCCGATCGCAGGCGGTCAAGCCCTGCAGCAATGCGCGACTTGACGGTGCCGACCGGGATCGCGACGCGCTCGGCGATCTCGGTACATGACAGGCCTTCAAAATAAGCTAGCTCGAGGACGCGGCGCTGCTCCTGGCCGAGCTCCGCGAGCGCGCTGCGCACCCGGCGGTGATCGGGGCTCGAGCCTTCCGCTTCGTCGACCAGGAGCTCGAGCCCACCATCCCCCGTGTTTCGGGACACGCGGGCCGACTTCTGCAGGTCCAGGGCTCGAGAACGCATACGGATTGCCAACCAGGTACGAACCCGGCCACGCTTTGGATCGAAGTCCTTGGCGTTTCGCCAAGCTTCGAGGAACACGTCGTGTAAAAGATCTTCAGCTTCACGTTTTTCACGAACGATCCGCAGCGCAAGGCCCAGGAGCAAAGCGGCGTGACGCTCGTACAGTGTCGCCAACGCGCGTCGCTCCCCCGCGGCCATGGCCGCAACGAGCGCCTCGTCCTCGGCGTCGTCGGTCGGGCTGTCGGCAACCATGCGCTAGTCAGGCTAGCACGCCTTTCGTGTCCAGTGCTTGCGTGGTAATCACCCGCGGTGACCGCGGTGGTTGAAGTTCTTCGCGATGTGGTCCGAGCGAAGGCGACGGACCGCACGTGGTCGCAGGGCGTCTCACTTGCGCGGGATGGACGCGTGGTCGGCCGCCGCCAGACCGGCGACGAGCTCGAGCTCGAGGTCCGGGTGCCCGGCCGGCCGACCCCGTTCGAGGTCATCCTCAACCCCGCGCACTCCGAGTGGGAGTGCACCTGCACCAGCCGGGAGCCGGTGTGCTCACATGTCGTCGCGGGCGTCTTGTCTGCGATCGAGGCAGCCAAGGCCGGCGCCGCGCTGCCCGAGGGGAACGGCGCGCGTGGCCTGGCCTTGATCCGGTACCTGCTGACGCCGTCTCCCGGCGGCGTGGTGGTCGATCGCGTCCTCGTACGGAATGGACGCACGGAGCCGCTCGTTGGCTCCTTGCTCTCGCTCGTCGGCACCGGCAAGGCCGCCGGCATCGCCACGCTCGAGGCCGATCTGACGGCCGATCAGCTGCTCTCGGCCCGGGTGGGCCCGGTCAACGGCGAGCGGCTCGATCGCCTGCTCGCGGTGCTCGCCGACGCGCGCGACGTGTACTGGAAGGGCGAGCCGGCGACCACCAGCAACGAGCCGGTCATGCCCCGCGCCGTGATCGATGATGCGCCGCCCGGTGTGCGCGTCCGGATCGAAGCCGACCCCAGCGTCCGCGAGGTCGTCGCCGTCGGGGTCGTCCGCACCCACGACGGCGTGCTGCGGCCGATCGGCGCGGTGGATCTCAGCGGCCCCCGCCTCGACAAGCTACCGCAGGTGTTCGACATTCCGCCATCGGCGTTCCCCGACCTGCTGGGCAAGACGCTGCCGGCGCTCGCCCAGCGGATCCAGATCGACATCCGCGCGACCCGGCTCCCCAAGCTCGGCAACCGGGAGACCCCGCGCATGGCATTCGACGTCGAGCAGGACGGCGATCGGCTGCGCGTGCTGCCCACCCTGGTCTACGGCGATCCGCCGCGCGCGCGGGTCGACGGCAACGTCCTCGTCCACATCGAGGGCGCGCTGCCGATCCGCGACCAGGACGCGGAGCGCCGGCTGACCCACCGGCTGCGCGACGAGCTGAACCTCGTGGCCGGCCGGCGCGTCGAGCTCATGGGCAAGGAAGCGTTCGCGATGCAGACCGGGCTCGCGAGCTGGCTGCGCACCGACGCGCGCACCGCGAACACCTCGAAGGCCGTCATGCTCGACGCCCACCTCTCGATCGACGGCGCCCGGATCGACGTCGCGCTGTCGGGTGGCGGCCGGACGGCGTCGATCGGCGCCGCGCTGCGCGCCTGGCAAGCCGGGGTCGACCTGGTCCCGCTGACCGGCGGCGGCTGGGGCCGGATCCCGATGACGTGGTTCGATCAGCACGGCGAGCGGGTGGCCGATCTGCTCGCGACGCGCGGCGACGATCACCGCGTCCCGATCTACGCCCTGCCGGACCTCGCGAAGCTGTGCGCCGAGCTCGACGAGCCGCCGCCGCCCGAGCTCGATCGCCTGAAGCCCCTGCTCGGCGAGTTCACCGGCATCCCGGAGTCGCCGCCCGAGCCCGGGTTCGACGGCGAGCTCCGGCCCTACCAGCAGCGCGGCCTCGACTGGCTCGCGTTCTGCCGCGACGCGGGCCTGGGTTGCGTCCTGGCCGACGACATGGGCCTGGGCAAGACGATCCAGGCGCTCGCGGCGATCCGCGGCAAGACCCTCGTGGTGTCGCCGACGAGCGTGCTGTTCAACTGGCTCGCCGAGACCAAGAAGTTCCGCCCCGATCTGCACGTCAGCACGTACCGCGGCGCGCGCCGCACGCTCGAGACCGGCGCCGACGTCGTCCTGACCAGCTATCCGCTGCTGCGCAACGACACGGACGTCCTGGCCGGGGTCACGTGGGACACGGTCATCCTCGACGAGTCGCAGACGATCAAGAACCCCGACAGCCAGGTCGCGCGCGCCGCGTACCGCCTCAAGGCGCGCTGGAAGCTCACCTTGTCGGGCACGCCGATCGAGAACCGGCTCGACGAGCTGTGGAGCCAGCTCCACTTCACCAACCCCGGCCTGCTCGGCGGCCGCACCGACTTCCAGGAGCGCTGGGGCGAGCCGATCTCGCAGGGCGATCGCGCCGCCGCGGGGCGCCTCCGCGAGCGGATCCGGCCGTTCGTGCTGCGCCGGATGAAGTCCGAGGTCGCGCGCGACCTGCCGCCGCGCACCGACGCCATCATGTACATCGAGCTCGACGAGGCCGAGCGCGTCACCTACGACGCGATCCGCGCCGCCACCCAGAGCGAGATCGTCGCCCTCCTGCAGGCCGGCGGCGGCGTGATGGCCGCGCTCGAGGCCCTCCTGCGGCTGCGCCAGGCCGCGTGCCACCCGGCGCTGCTCCCGATGTCCGTCCGCGGCGGCGCGGCGCCGCAGCAGTCGTCGAAGCTCGAGCGCCTGCTCGAGGCGCTCGAGGACGTCGTCGCCGACGGCCACCGCGCGCTGGTGTTCTCGCAGTGGACCTCGCTGCTCGATCTGATCGAGCCGCACCTGACCGCCGCGGGCATCGCCTTCAACCGGCTCGACGGCACGACCGTCGATCGCGCCGGCGTCGTCGCCGGCTTCCAGGCCGACGACGGCCCGCCGGTCATGCTGCTGTCGCTCAAGGCCGGCGGCACGGGCCTGAACCTCACCGCGGCCGACCACGTGTTCCTGATCGACCCGTGGTGGAACCCCGCCGTCGAAGATCAGGCCGCCGATCGCGCCCACCGCATCGGCCAGGACAAGCCCGTCATGGTCTATCGCATGGTCGCGCGCGACACCGTCGAGGAGCGCATCCTCGAGCTCCAGGACAGAAAGCGCGCCCTCGCCAACGCCGCCCTCGCCGACGCCGGCGGCGCCGCCGCGATCACCCGCGACGATCTGTTGGCCCTCTTGTCCTAGCCGGCGCTCGCCTTCGCTCCTGGCGCTGGCCCCGGCTCTCGCCCTCGCCCGGCTCTCGCCCTCGCCCTCGCCCGACTCTCGCCCTCGCCCGACGCTCGCGACGCTCGCGCTCGGGAGAACGCGAACACGCTTGCTTGCGGACGCGGGTCTGGGCTCGTCGCTCGTCCGTTGACCGCCGAATCGCGATGACCGGCAGTGCCATCACCACGACCGGCCGACGCCTGATCCACCCGGCCGTGCAATCTATCTCGCGCCGTAGCCCAGCCCGCGCCGCTGCGCTGCGCGTTGGCGCGAAAGCGATAGGCTCACGACTCGCCTGAGCAGCGACAACTCCCCGCCGCGCCGCTGCGCTGCGCATTGGCGCGAAAGCAATGGCTACCAGATCTTGCGGTTAGCCGCGCGGTCACGTCGGGGCTCCCTCGGCGCTCGCGCTCGGGAGAACGCGGACACGCGCGCTGGCGACGCGGGTCTGGGCCCTCCCCTCGTCCGTTAACCGCCGTATCACGATGACGCTCGGTGCCATCTCCACGACCGGGCGGCGATCCCACCCCCCCGGCCGTGCAATTTATCTCGGGGAGTGACCCAGCCCGCGTCGCTGCGCTGCGCTGCGCGTTGGCGCGAAGCGATAGCTACCGGATCTTACGGTTAGGCTAGCCACGCAGTCGCGCCGGATGCTTCCCAAACGGCTTGCATGCGGAATCGACGTCGGTCGTGTAAGGCACCTTCATCGGGTCCTGATCTAGCCGGCATCGACATTCAACATGGCGTCCAGATTGTTCAAGCTCCTCGCGAGCTCGGGCTCGAACGTGCCGGGATGACGCGTCGCGAGCGTGCGATAGAGGTTGACCGCCTCGCGCGTCGCGGCGAGCGCCGGCTCGCGCTGGCCCAGCTCGCTCAACCTGGCGCCCAGGTTGTTCAAGCTCCTTGCGAGGTCGGGCTGGAACGCGTCGGGGTGGTCCGCCGCCAGCGTGCGATAGAGGTCGACCGCGTCGCGGCGAGCGCCGGCTCGCGCTGGCTCAGGTCAGCGAGTCGAATGCCCTGCTCGCCCAGGCGCGCGGCGCGCGTTGCCATCACGGCTGCGTCGTCTCCCCCGGGCGCTTGCGCGAGGAGTGTCCGGCCTTGCCACTCCGCGACTCGCCGCAACGAGACGGTCGCGTAGGGAATCCCTTCTTGCTCCAGCTCGACCGCGATGGAGGCAGAACCGTCACGCTCGAGTGCCTCCGCGAGGAGATCTCCAAGTGCCGAGGATGCCGTTCGTCGCCCGACTGCCTTGCCGGCTCGCAGGGCGAGCACGGCGCGTGAGGGAAGCTCGCTGCAGAGCAGATTCACGATCCAGGGTCGAGTCGCCGCCGAGCTCGTCGCCGATGCGCGTCCCAGGACGGTGAAGGCCGAGGTGATGGCCTGAGCATCGTCCCCGGCGACCAGGACACGCTCGATCCAGGCGTTCCCCGCTGGATCGCCGGCACCCCTGGGCGGCTCGGCGACGCGCATCACCATTGCCTCCCCGAGCAGGTCTGGCTCGAGCCCCGGTAGATACCTCGCCGGATTCACACCCTCATAGATGTCGTGGAGCAGTGCGACGAGCACATCGTCGTCATGCGTGTGCTCCCGGCTCGCCAGACGTCCGCACACGGCTTGTGCTTCCTCCCGGGTCGTGAGGCCCCCGCGAAGCGTCGCCGCCGCGACGAGCTGCCGCGCCAGGGACTCGTGTGCCTGGACTGCATAGCGGGCGATCCCTTCGCTGGTCCAGAAGCGTTCCTCGTGGTCGAGGATCGTCACGGCCAGGCTCGGCGAAGTCCATCACGCCCTTCATCACCACCGCATCGAGCTGGTGCTGCCGCTGGCGGTGGGCAAGCTCGCCCAGCGCGGCCGCTTCCATCTCCAGTGAGAGCGTCTTGCGCATCGCCTGCGAGATGAAGGTCCAGATCGCTTCGTCCTCGATCACGCGCGTGCCCGACCCCATCGGCGCGACGTGCAGGCGGAACGGATGAAACGTCCCCGCCGGCGACAGATCGGGCAGCTTGCCCATGTGCTCGAACAGGAGATCGCCGGCCACCCGGCGCCCCTCATCGGTCAGCTCGCACCCCGATGCTGCGAGCAGCTTCCGCGCGCGCAGGGTCGTGACGATCTGTTCCCACCCATGTTCGCCGAGCTCTGGTTCGACGGCGGTCCACGGATCGGGCACCCCATCGCGCAGCGCGACCAGCGCACGATGCTCGCGCCACTCGGTCGTGAGCGGCCGGCGCTTGAACCATGCTTCGTCGCGGAAGTGCGCCACGACGTCCAGACCTTCGAGCGCGGCCTTCCAGTCGTCCCGGAGCTTGTACGTCGTCAGATCCTGCTGGACCTGGTTCGGAACCTGCTTGCCGGTGTCGTGATAGAACAGCCGCTCCGCCGCGACCACGTCGCCGAGGGCAAGCTTGCCGCGCCGCCCCGCGCCCCGCACATCGCAATGCAGCGCGGCCTGAGCGCAAGAACCAGCGGCAGCAGCGTATGGGTCGCCGCGGTCGCTCCCATGTCTGGTGATACCGCCACGGCGACCCGCAACGGGCGCCCGTGCTTGACGACGAACGAGCGAAACGCCACCGGCAATCCGCTCGGCCCTGGTACCAGCTCCCACACCGACCCTCCCACCGCCTCCGCGTCGACCTTCAGCACCGCATCGAACTCCACACGGATCGCGGTCAAGATCACCACGTCGGCATGGCGCGTCCGTGCATCCCACTCGTTCACGGCGGTTCCATTCCGAGTCCTGCGCCAGGCTCTCACTCGCCTGATCGGTTGTCGAGAACTTCTCGTCGGGCCACGCCTTGGACGTCAGCGCGAGGTTCATCGCGGTGTTCGATGCGCGAGTGGTTGCATCAGGTGGCGTTTCACCGGCCATCGTGTATCAGTTCCACGCGCAAACGCAACGCGCAGCGCAGGCTGGGTCACCTCACGAGATAGATGCACGGCCGGGCGGTAGCACGTCGGCGGGTCGTGGAGATGGCACAGCCCGTGGGTCGCAATCCGGTCGTCGACGGACGAGACTCCGTGGCCGGCGGCCGGCCACCTCCTTGAACGAAAATGCGCTGACGCGGGGACTCCATCCTTGACCGGTCCTTCCGCGCGCGACGTCAACGCGCAGCGCAGCGGCGCGGGCTGGGCTACGGCGCGAGATAGATTCCCAGGCCGGGTGGATCTGGCGTCGGCCGGTCGTGGGGATGGCACTGCCAGTCATCGCGATACGGCGGTTAACAGACGAGCGACGAGCCCAGACCCGCGTCCGCAAGCAAGCGTGTCTGCGATCTCCCGAGCGGCCGTTCCGGCGACCGCGGATAGGATTTTCGTAGCAAGCGGCCAGACCCGCGTCGCCTGTCAGCGTGTTCGCGTTCTCGCCAGCGTTCGCGCCGGGGCCGCCCCGCGTCGCAGCAAGGTGTCCGCGCTCTCGACAGCTACGTCAGCGGGGCGAGGCGCAGGATCTTGCCGTGGACGTCGCCGCTGTCGGGGTCGATCGCCGGGTCGATGAACAGCCGCGTGACGGCGCTGGCGCGGAGGCCGCCGAGGATGTCGTCGGAGATCAGCGCGCCAGCGTCGAGGCCGAGCGCGAACAGCTGCTCGCCGGTGCCCATGGCCTGGGCGAACGCTTCGGCGGCCTGGCCGGTCGAGAACAAGAAGCCGTACGGCCGGCGGCACCACATGTCCTGGCCGTTGGAGGTCAGGTACCAGATCCGCGGCGGCAGGAACTCGACCAGCTGGTGCAGCGTGAGGTCTTCGGCGCCGGGCATGGCGGCGTTGTAGCCCAGCCGGCCGCCCGCCGCCCGGGACACCACCGAAAACTGGTCCGGCGAGCCCCGCGAGGTGAGGATCTCCCCCGCATGCCTCCCCCGCCGCTCAAGCTTGCCGACCTCCCCGCGAAGACCCGCCGGGTGACGCAGCAGGGCTCGACGTTCTATGTCGTCGGCGACGAGCGGGCGCTGTTGCGCGACGCGTATCACATCTTCCTGCGGCTGCGGTGGCCGGCGTCGCTGGCGCTGATCGCCGCGGGGTTCTTCGCGGTCAACCTGGGGTTCGCGGCGCTGTATTACCTCGCCGGCGGGGTCGCCGGCGCCGATGGCACGTTCTTCGACGCCCTGTCGTTCAGCATCCAGACCCTGGCGACGATCGGCTACGGGGCAATGTACCCCAAGAGCATGGCGGCGACGGTGATCATGAGCTTCCAGGCGATCGTCAGCCTGATCATCACGGCGCTGGCCACCGGCCTGGTGTTCAGCAAGTTCGCCCGGCCGACCACCCGGGTCGCGTTCTCGCGCTACGCGGTGATCACGCAGCACGAAGGAAACCGCACGCTGGTGTTCCGCGCAGGCAACCGCCGCAGCAACGTGATCGTCGAAGCGACGATCCATGTCGTCGCCGTGTTCACGACCCTCACCGCGGAGGGCAAGGTGTTTTACAAGGCGGTCGACCTCCCGATGGTCCGCGATCGGCAGGTCGGCATGACCCGCGGGTGGACGCTGATGCACGTGATCGACGCCGCGAGCCCGCTGCACGGCGCCGACACCGACAAGCTCAAGCAGCTCGAGCTCGAGCTCTACATCGCGTTGACCGGCATCGACGATGTCTCGATGCAGACGGTCCACGCGGTCCACCGCTACACCGACGATCAGATCCGGATCGATCACCACTTCGCGGACACGCTGCACGCGCTCGACAACGGCGAGTTCGTCGTCGATATGACCAAGTTCGACGTCGTCGTGCCTGATCCGGCGCCGCGTGATAGCGTGCGCGCATGAAACGCAGCGTGTGCGCGTCCGCGACGATCCTCGCGCTGGGCCTCGCCCTGGCCTCCCTGGGAGGATGCGCCGGAACCAAGGCGGAGCCGACCCCTCCCAAGCCCACCTCCACCGAGCCGGCCACGGCGGCGTCCCAGGTGATCTCGGCCGAGATCCTCGCGCGCGAGCCCCTCGCCAACACGGCGACCGTCAAGCACATCCTGATCAGCTGGAACGATCTCGCGGACAACTTCCAGGGCCACCTCGATGCGCGCGCGGCGAAGCGGTCCAAGGCCGACGCCGAAGCCGAGATCCGCTCGCTGGTCAAGCAGCTCCAGGGCGGCGCCGACTTCGACGCCCTGATGAAGGCGCACTCGGAGGACACCAGCAGCGCGATGAGCGCGCGCACGTTCACGGTCACGCCCGACGCGCAGCTCGTGATCGAGTTCCGCCAGCTCTCGCTCCGCCTCAAGGTCGGCGAGTTCGGGGTGTGCCAGAGCGACTTCGGCTTTCACATCATCAAGCGCGTCAGCTAGCCGAGCGGCCCGGCCGGTCCGGGGCCGGTCGCGCTCGTCGCCGTGCGTGGTGCGTTACTGGAACGGGTCGGCCACGCAGCCGGTGAACGGCACCGCCATGGCGGCGGCGGCGCTGGTCCAGTGCCTCAGCGAGCCGGCGATGTCGAGGGTCGGCAGGCTCGCGGCGACCGCCGGGTCGAGGTCCTGTGAGGCGACCAGCTCGTCGAGCACCGCGTGATTGAACGGACGGATCCGCACGCGCGCCGTGATGTGATCGAGCCTGGACATGACCGCCGAGACATCGAACGTCGCCGTCGACGAGTGATCGAACGCCGGATCGTTCGGGACGAGCGTGATGGGGGCCTTCAGCAGCTGGCTCTGGACCGTCGCGACCTCCCAGAAGAAGTGCGCCGGCGTGCCGTCGCTCTCCAGGATGCGATCCCACAGGCCGAACAGCTTCGGGTCGGTGAGATCCTCGGGATCCTTGTCATCGGGCACGACCCCGCTCGAGAACACGACGTTGTTGCTGGCGTCGTAGGCGATGACCTCGAGCCACGCGCGGCGATCTTGCGCGGCGCCGCTGGGCCACGCGTGGCCGGTCCCGCGGGTGTCGATGCGCACGGTCAGCTGCCCGCCGTTGACCGGCGTGACGCAGATGCCTCCCCCGCCGATCGTGCCGCCGATCGGGGTCGGCCCGACGATGGTCAGCGCGGGATCCAGATCGCGCTGGATCGCGGCCGCCTGGAGGTCCAGCCCCGGGAAGCCGGCCCGCGCCTGGTCGATCCCGGGCCACAGGTGCTCGTGGAAGCCGTCCTTGCGCGACTTCACGCTCAGCCCCGGCTTGTCGGCGATCAAGGTCATGGTCGGATCCGACTTCATGTGACAGCCGCTGCACGTCAGCGGCAGCTCGTGCGCCGGATCGTTGTTCGCGAAGATCGTCCCCTGCCACTCGTGATACGTGCGTTCGAGCGCGACGTCGCGAGGCGTCACGACGTCGTGGCACGAACCGCACATCTGCGAGTTGTTCGACGCCGACGCCATCTGCTTGTCGAAGCTCGAGCCGTGTGCCGGGCTGTCGACCGGATCCCCGACTCCACCGCGCATCGTGTCATCGAATGCGAGCTGAAGACCGTTATTATGATCGTCAGTGACCTTGGCGACGTCATGACAGTAATAGCACGTGATGCCGCGCGCGGCGGGCGGCAGCGCCTGCGGGTCGAAGTTGGTGCCGTCGGTGAGGCCGAGCGCGACGGCCATCGGAGCGTGGCATTGCACGCAGAACTTTCCGAGCTGAGCTTCGCGCTGGCCCCGCCGGTTCATCGCGACAAACACGGGGTCGTCGGACGCATAGGCATGCATCGAGGCCGACCACTCCGTGTAGTGTTGCTGGTGGCACTCGCCGCAGGTCGCCGGATCCTGGAGCTTCTCGATGGCGAGCTTGGGCGCCTCACCACAACCGGCGACCAGCATCCCCCCCCCGAAGACGAAGACAACGGCGAATCGAGCCATGGGCACGTGATTGGAGCCGGGTGTACCACGAGCCACCGTGCCTGGCGCAGGGCGCGTCCCACCGGCGGGCGCGACCTGGCCATCCGGCTCCAGCGTGATCTTTACGACTTCACGCAGCCCTTCATGGCAGCGTACTCCACGCTAGAATCTTTTAATATTCCAGGGCTTAGAGAGGTCTTCGATCCTGCTATCATGAATCCTCGTAGATCCTGTAACCTCTTCCCCTCGATGCGTAGGTGACTTGATGCGACATCATCTCCTTGCCCTGACCGTGCTCGCAGCATGCGGCGGAGGAGCGCCAGCACCGGACGCCTCGAATCCGTGTTTGAACGAGACCCGGGCCGACACGTTCGCCGTCGGCCTCGACAAGCGGGGCACCTCCGGCACGTTCGACTTCACGTTGATGTCCGGCGAACCCGCGCCGCCCGCGCGCGGGGACAACACGTGGGTCCTCCAGGTCAACACGATGGTCTCGGGTGTCGTGGGCGCGCCGCTCACCGGCGCCTCCCTGACGGTGACTCCCTTCATGCCCGATCACGGGCACGGCACGCCGATCAAGGTCAACGTCACGGAGACCTCGACCGCCGGGCAATACCAGCTCTCGCCGATCAACATGTGGATGCCTGGCTACTGGGAGACCACGGTCAAGGCTTCAGAGAACACCAGCAGCGACACCGCGGTGTTCAAATTCTGTATCCCGGACTGACTGCGACGCTGAGGTCGTAGGGGCACGATCCGAGCGGGTTGCGCCCCGCGGGCGTTCAGTGCGGCCGGAGCCGCTCGCACGCGATCCACATCGAGAGGTTCGTGCGCTCCATATCGCTCGGGCTCGGACAGTCCCGATCCAGGGGGCCACCGGGAACGCTCGGGCACTGCGGGGGTGGCATCGCAGAGTTATGCGCCGCCGGACCGCTGCCCGCGTACTCATCGATGTGATCGGGGACCTCGAGCACCCCCATGAGGGTATCGAAGTCATGATACAGCGGCGCGCCGTTGCGCTGGGAGTGCGTGAGGGTGCTGGCGTGACACCACGTGCAGTAGTCCGTCATGAACTTCTGGCCGAAATTGTCCCAGGTCAGCGTCTCCGGATCGGGCGTGGGGCACACGGTCTGGGTGGGGGTCGGTGGAGGGGGCGAGTTGGTGCAGGCGGCGAGGACAAGGCTAAGCACGATGAAACGCATCAAGACCTCCTAAAAATGTAGCGAGGTCTCGGCGACCCCGCGGATGGTAAATGGATCGCCGGCGATCCCGAACTGGAGCTCGAGCCCCGTCGTGAGCCTCGGTGACCCCCAGGCGACACGCCCGCCACCGAACGCGCGCGTGTGACCGGTGCCGATCGGGATGCCGCCGAGCGTGCGGCCACCGACCTGCACGCCATGACCGACGTCGAGGGCAGCGCCGGCGCTCCAGGTCAGCTCTTGCAGGTTCATCGGATCGACGAGCGGCGCCAGGCCGTGATCGTGATGTCCGCTACCGAGCGCGGTCAGGGCCCGGCCGTAGCCAGCGCTCGCCGTGATCGTGAGTCGATGCGAGCGCCCCCCCCCCCACAGCGACGGCATCACCATCACGTGGCCCATCCCGAGGTTCTGGAACTCCGACCCGGTCGGAGCCATCATGTGGAGTGCGACTCCCGCCATGACGGCTTCGGTTGCCACCACGGTCGCGTGACCCGTGACCATGGTGTCGCCCATGCCGTAGATGCTGAGGCCGTTCTCGTTCAGGTGGTACAGGCCGACCGTCGCGCTGGCCCCGAACCGGCCGCGCATCCAGCCAAGCGACGGCGCGATGCCCTGGTAGGTGCCGACCTCGAGCATCGTGCTGAACGCAGCGGCCTCCATGGAGAGCCCCACGGAGACCTCTGACGAATCAGCATGTTGGTGATCGGACATCGCCATCTCATGGTCGGCGAGCGCGACGCCGGGCGTTCGCGGGGCAAACAACCCCACGAGCACCACGACGCCGATCCGGCGACGCATGTCGGCCGTACGACCGAGGGCTACTTCTGGTTGATGTAGTCCGTACATGCCATCTGGATGTCCGCGTCGGTGACCGAGGCATCGAGCTCGGCACGGACGTGGGTGATGCAATCGGGTTGCGTGTTCTCACACGATGGGTGGACGCCGGCGATCGGGTGATCGAGGCAGCACACGACGATCGAGTCGTGGACCGAGAGCGACTCGGTCTTGTTGTGCTCGTCGAAGCAGGCTTGCAACGTGGGGAACGGGTCGGCTTCCACCTGGTTCTTGCTGCCGCACGCGGTGAGGACGAGCGTCGAGACGAGAACCGAGGCGAGGGCAACTCCGAACATCGAGGCGGTGCGAGTCGTGGCAATACGCATGATGATTCCTGCAGAATCGGATAGGATGAACAAACGACGGACGCGCGTGTGGCCGAGGACAACTCGGCACCTGCGCGGACCGCGACGAACGAGACGCCAGCCGGACGCGACCTAGGACGGTGCGTCGGGGCGAGTCGGCGGCGGTGCCGGGTGCGGGGCAGGGATCACGTGATCGAGCACGACGATCGCGACCGCGGGGACGGCCGCGACCGCGACCGCCGGGGTGCGAAACGCCGGGAGCTCCGGCGCGACCGCTATCTGTTCGGTTCGGTGGCACGCGCGGATCGACGGCTGCGACGACGAATCGGCCTGGTGATCCGGGCAGTGGCAATGCATGGGATCCGGACAACAACACGTCTTGACGACCGAGATCGTGCGGAGCTGCGACACCGGCACGGCGAGGGCGACGACGACCGCGACCACGACGGTCGAGATCCAGGCCGCAGCTCTCCGGATGAACACGCTGTGATTCGAGCACTGCCCAAGCGGGGTGTCAACGCCGACCGATCACACACACGAAGACTTCACAGGTGACCAAGCGCACGACCACCCATGACAAGACACGCCGCCGCAGACAAGCTACGACGACGGCTCGAGGATCTGACCGCGGCGCACGATCGCGCGCCGCAACCGACGCAGCTTCACGTGATCGATCGTCACGATCACGAACGTGCCCACGCCGCCCAGCACGAAGCCCGCGAACAGGACATGCGTCGCGTGGAGCAGCACGACCACGAGCGCGAACCACGACAGGAAGTCGCGCCGGACGAGGTAGGGCGCGTACGTCACGATCGCGTCCAGCCACCGCGGCAGATCGCGCGCGGGGACGATCGCCTTGGCCGCCGGCCGCAGCCGCACCGCGTTCGGTGCGCGGCCCGGGACCACCTCGAAGCTGCCCGCATAGTCCTGGCTGTTCGCGGAGCCGACCCCGACGATGATGTTGTAGTAGATGCAGTACATCGACCAGCCATACGTGATGACGCCGAGCGCGATCGCCGCGATCCACGGATCGACGCCGAGGCCATCGCCGAACGAACCGAAGAACCCGCGGCCGAACGCCAGGTGGCAGTGCCAGCCGAGCGCGACCATGTAGCCGAGCGTCGACAGCTCGTCGATGATCGTATCGATCCAGGCCCCGAGCCGCGACGACATGAGCTTGACCCGCGCGATCTCGCCGTCGCAGCAGTCGAGGTACGACGCGACCAGGATGACCGCCGTGCCGAGGGCCGCGAGGTTCATGCTCGCGTGCGCGGTCAGCCAGCAGCCCAGCACCACGAGCGCCGCCACGAGGTACGAGACCTGGTTGGGGGTGATCGGCGTCCACACGAGGAGCCGGGTCAGCGGCAGCGAGATCGGACGGTACAGCCTCCGCGTGATCACGTTGTCCTGCGGCTTGACGAGGATCCGGTACAGCATGCGGTGCGCCGCGCGGCGCTCGTCAGGAGTCGCGATCGGATGGCGCGCGACGTCGCCGTGCGGGATGCGCGCCGTCGCGGTGGCCGCGACCGCCGCGTCACCGTCGCCGCGCCCGAGCGCCTCGATCACCTGCGCGGCGCCGCCGCCGGTCGCGAGCAAGGCCCCCGCGTAGCGATCGTCGGGGCCGACCGCGATCGCGATCCCGTCGGCGGGCGGGGCGGCGACCAGCGGGCTGACCAGCGGCGGGTGCACCAGCTGGTCGGCGCGAATCACCAGGACCGGGCACGTGCGGCCCGCGCGCCACGCGGCCAGCTCGCCCCGCGCGCGATCCGGTGACGTGGAGCCCGGGCGAGCGGGATCCCCGCCGGCCTCGCCGGTGGAGCCGCAACCCTCCACCGTGGGAATGACGATCACGCGCGTCGCGCCGACCCGGCGTGCGACCCGGATGGCGCGTTCCCCTGCCGAGAGCCCCGCGATCGCCACGCGCGATCGCGCATCGGACAGGACGACCGCATCGAGCTCCATCGCTGCCGTTACGTCTACACCACCGCCTGGAACCCCAGCCATGCATGCGCCGTCGGAAGGCAGCACGGTCGCGTTTTGCCTCGCGGGGCGTGCAGCCAGATGGCAGAGAAGTGACAGGATTTGGTCGCCTGCAAGGCGCTCCCGAGGCCGATCTGGTGAAAGTTGAACAGGTCACACACACAAGTAGCTGAAACTCATACGTGCATGGAGTTTGCACAGCGTGTGATGTCCATCTATGAAGGCCGTCATCCTTGCCGCGGGCTGCGCGACGCGGCTTCGTCCGTACTCCGACGACACGCCGAAGACGCTGCTGCCGGTCGGGGGCGTCCCGATCTTGCGCCGGACGATCACCAACCTCCTGCGGGTCGGCTTCGATCAGTTCGTGATCGGCACCGGCTACCTCGAGCACATGGTGCGCGACGCGGTGGGCAGCTGGTTCCCGGGCCTCGACGTCACGTACGTGACCAACCACGAGTTCCAGTCGACGAATAACGCCTATTCGCTCCTGCTCATGCGCGAGCACGTCGAGCACGGCGGCTTCATCTTGCTCGACGGCGATGTCGTATTCGACGTCGGCGTGGTCGAGGAGCTGGTGGACCGCGGCCCCGATTGCCTCGCGGTCCGATCGGTCGGCGAGATCGGCCTCGAGGAGGTCAAGGTCACCGCGGACAACGAAGATCGCGTGCTCGCGATCGGCAAGCACGTGCCGGTGCGCTCGGCGATGGGCGAATCGGTCGGCATCGAGCTGTTCTCGGCGGCCTCATCGAAGCGGCTGTTCGCCGCGCTCCACCAGCGCGTGCGCAACCAGGGCCTGGTCAACGAGTACTACGAGGCCGCCTTCCAGCAGATCATCGACGAGGGCTCGACCCTGTACGGCGTCGACATCGGCTCGATGTACGCGACCGAGATCGACACGATCGAGGACCTGATGGCCGCGAACACGCGGCTTGCGCAGCGCCCCGCGTTCGATACCCGCGTCGAAGGCCTGCGCCTCGCCGTCTGAGCGCCTTCCGGGTAGCCCAGGAACGCTCCGGCAGGATGCCCGTCTGAACGCTCCCCTGGCAGAGGCTCGGGGACGACCCACGTGTGATGTAGGTCCTTGTCTGCCGCTATCGGCAAATATCCGTGGTGTGGGCGACATCGGCTTGGGCTAGAATGCGCGCCATGAGGTGGTTCCTCCTGACCCTGGCGATCGCGGGATGCGCCAGCGCCGGCAAGGGGAACAGCATCATCGGCGGCCTCACCGACGCGGGCGTGCGTGGCGACGGCAGCGACAACAACTTCCCGCTGCCGGATGCCTCGCTGATCGACGCTCCCCCGCAGCAGGTCACGATGACGCAGACGGTCAGTAACGCCATCGCGCGCAACAACTCGTTCGCCTGCATCGTGAACAGCAGCGGCATCGCCTTCCAGAACAGCTACTACCGGGTGTTCTCGCCTGTCGACTACAGCCTCACCTCCACGCTGCACATCACCCAGGTCATCTTCGGGATCGAGAGCGCCATCGCGGGCACCGGAGGGATGCAGCCGGCGACCGTCAAGCTCGGCACCTACACCGGCACGACGGGGGCAACCACGCTCGATCTGACGAAGATCCAGCCGATCACCAGCGCCAATCTCCAGATTGCCGATGGCGAGGGCACGACGATGACGGTCCCGATCACGGCCGACCTGGCGCCGACCGCCAACCTGATCGTCGAGCTGGCGATTCCGGATGGCCAGACCGCGGGGAATTCGTTCTTCATCGGGACCAACACGGGCGGCGAGCGCAGGCCGGGCTACACGCGCGCGGTGGATTGCGGCTTGACGAACCCGACGACGATGAAGAGCGTCGCGTCCATGAACGGCTTTGGCGAGACCGATATCGTCCTGACGGTCACCGGGACCATGTGATCCCGGCGCGCGCGTAGGCGGTTGATCGATCGGCCGCGATCGCGTCGAGCACGGCGGTGATCGCCGCGTGGGCCTCGGCGACCGTCGCGTGGTTGGCCGCCGCGATGCGCTCGGCGAGCCCGGTGCGGGGGGCGGCCGCGTGGCCGCCGAGCATCGTCGCTTGCTGCGCGAGGCCCGCCGCCGGCGCCCCGGTCCCAGCGGCGCCCCGCGCCGCATCGATCACGGCGAGCGGCACGAGCTGCAGCAGCGGATCGGGCGAGCGGCGCAGGAACGGCACGAGCCGCGCGGCGGTCGCCAGATCGAGCACGGCGGCGGGGTGAAACTCGGCGACCCCGGCCAACGGGATCCGCGCCGCGACCCGATCGCGCACGGCGCCCAGCGCCTCCCGCGAGATCGCCAGCTCGGGGGCGATCACCATCACGACGCGGGCGGCCGGCACCGCGAGCAACCGCTCGGCCTCGGCGACCCACGCGTCCAGCGACGGCGCTCCCCACAGGATGCCGACCGCGAGCTCGCCGTGCTCGCGCGTGGCGCGGGCCCACGGGCAGAGCTCGTAGCGCTCGACGACCTCGGCGAGGTAGCGCCCGAGGATGCGCAGGACTTCCGCCGACTTCGTCACTGCAACCATCGTAACCGGGGCGTGTCATCTTGAGGGACGTGAGCGCGCATCCGCTGGCAGGCCTGGGCGTGATCGGTGCGCTCGCGGTGATCACCGCACCCGCCGCGCCCGCCGGGGCGAGCCCGCTGTCCGACGCGCTCGCGCGCCATGGCGAGGCCGACGTGGCGGCGCTGCGCCGAAACCTCGGCGATGTCGCGGCCCGCTGCACCCTCGGGGCGATCTATGGCCGGCGCAACGACCTGCCGCGCGCGGCGCTGTACCTGACCGACTGCGGGCACGCGGCGCTCCCCGACGAGATCGCCACCACGGTGATCCAGATCGCGCGCGACGTCTTGCACCGGCTCGACGCCAGCCGCCTCACGGCCCTCGACGTCATGAGCCACCCCGAAGGGCTGACCGCCGAGATCGACGCGCTGCCCGGCGAGTCGTTCACCACGCCCGCGACGGTCTGGGTCGCGCCCGGCGTCCACCAGGTTCGCGTGACGCTGGCCGAGCGGTCCTGGACCCAGCGCATCACGACCGAGCCGCACAAGAACGCCCTCCTCGTGATCGAGACCCAGCTCGACGCCAGACCGCCGGCGCCCAGGACCGCGCAGATCGACTTCGGAAAGGACGACCCCGGCGGCGCGCTCGGCGAACAGGTCACCGGTCCGCCGCCCAACGTCAAGCACCCATCCCTGCTCAAGGGCAAGTACCGCGGCGTCCCGGATCCCGCCTCGGAGGATCCGCTCGACGATCCGCTCGCCACGCGCCCTTCGTCGGCTCACGAGCGCGACCTCTGGCTCGGCGCTCGCCTGGGCGCCGGCATGTTCGACGATGGCTCGGCCGCCGCCCGCGCCGGCGTCGCGGTTGCTATCGCCGGTCGCTATCGCGTGAGCGAGGCGCTGTTCGCCGCGGCCCGCGCCGACTGGAGCCGCCGCGGCGGCGACGTCATGGCCGGCACCATCGACGTGCTCGGCGCGAGCGCCGGCCTCGGCGTGACCGTCCTCGGACGGCCTTCACCGCCGGCCTCGGGGCAACCTTCGCCGCAACCCTCGGGGCAACCTTCGCCGCAACCCTCTGGCCTCGCGCTCGCGTTGATCGGCCAGCTGCGCGGCGACCTGCGGCTCACCGGCATGCGCGGCACCACGCCCGTGCATCGCGCCGGCCTCAGCGTCGCCGCCGGCGCCGAGCTGGCGCTCCCGGCCACGCCGTTCACCGTGGGCTTGCGGTTCGAACAAGGCATCACCGAGCTGGTGCCCGGGGCACGCGACCGCGCCGTCCTGGCCGAGGTCGGCATCGACCTGCGCTGAGGCCGGCCCTGTATTGGCAGGCCGGTATCGATCTACGCTATGGAATTACCCCCATGTGCAGCCTTGAGCGCTCTCGACTCGACGGGCAAATTTTCGACGATGTTCGTGCATCATCGCGGAGCTTCATCAGTAATCGAGAGCCCATGCTCGTCAAAACGCGCCACGCGATCGAGCGTCGGGACGCGCTGCCAGTCGAACGCTGCGACGAGTTCGCTCGGCTGACATGGCGATGGCTCAGGTAGCAGGCCCGCCGCGTGCGCGAGGATACCGCACAGCGCGGGGCCGTCGTGACGCGCCCGGAGCTGCGAGAACGGGATCGAGCCGTGCAACTTGGCGAGCTTGCCGGCGCCGGATCCCCCATGTGGGGGCTCGAGCAAGAGGAAGTGGTGGCGATAGCGCGGCGTGGGCATGCCGAGCAGGCGCTGCAGCATCACCTGCGTGGCGGTCGACGGGGCGATGTCGCGCCCACGGATCACGTCGGTGATCGCCGCGTCGCGATCGTCGACGACCACGGCGAGCTGGTAGGCTATCACGTGGTCGCGACGGCGTACGATCGGATCGCCCAGCTCGCGCGCCGGGGTCTGCGACAGATCGAGGCCACCGTCGTCGACAAGCTCGATCCGGTCGTCATCGAGGCGCACCCGGATCGCCTCGGTCGCGGCTCGCCAGCCACCCGCGGGCAGCGCTCGGCCACGGCAGGTGTTGTCGTAGGCCCAGCCGCCATCGGGAGCACGCCGGCCGCCCGCGCGCACGGCCCGGCTGCAGGTGCAAGGGTACAGGCGCCCCGCCTCGGCAAGTGCATCGAGCGCGGCCTCGTGCGCCGCGCGCCGATCGCTCTGCACGACGACCTCGTCCCAGGACAGGCCCAGCCAGCGGCACGCGTCGATCATCTGGTCGGCCCACGCGGCCTTCGTGCGAGTGACGTCGAGGTCCTCGAGGCGCAGCACCACGCGTCCGCCGCGCGATCGGGCATCGAGCCAGACCAGGAGCGCGGCGAGCAGCGTGCCGGGGTGCGCCTCCCCGGTCGTCGACGGCGCGAACCGCGAGATCAAGCGGGTTCCTGACTCACGACCGATCCAGCTCCTCGCCGCGGAGGATCTGACCGGTCGGTGAACAATCCGGCTCCCGTGAGGACGGCAACGCGCAGCGCAGCGGCGCGGGCTGGGCTACGGCGCGAGATAGATTCCCAGGCCGGGTGGATCGGGCGTCGGCCGGTCGTGGGGATGGCACTGCCGGTCATCGCGATACGGTGGTCAACAGACGAGCGACGAGCCCAGACCCGCGTCCGCAAGCGCGCGTGTTCGCGGTCTCCCAAGCGGACGCTCTGGCGGCGACCGAGGATGGGATTCTCATCGCAGCGACGATACGCCCGTCCAAACGCCCAGCACGCCGTCACACGCCGGGGCGATGGCCGTGGGGCACCACGGGCTCGATCACCGGCCGGCGAGCGCGTTCGGCCCAGTAGGGATGGTAGTGGTTATCGCCGCCGAGGAACGTCCACGCGGTGTCGTGCAGCGACGGCCGCGAGTCCATGTGAATGAACTCCTCGCTCGGGTACCAGCCGATGCCGACCTCGGTGTACGTGCGCCACAGGTAGTCGCGGACGTCGGTCAGCTTGACGCCGCGGATCCGGAAGTCGAGCGCGCGGGCGTCGCGGTGCGGCGACGTGGGCGACTCGCCGCGCTGCACGCGATACGCGGACACGAGCTCGATGGGCCGGGGCTGGTAGCGCTCGGCCAGGTCGGCGAGCATCGCGAGCGTGCGGCGAGCGATCGGGCGCTCGCGGTGGGTCTGGCGGCACCGGAACAGGCGCTTGACGCTGGCTGCGGTGGCTTCATCCATCGTGCCGTCGCGCCGGATCCCGACCGTCGCGGCCACCCGGAGGTTCTCGTCGTACAGCTTGACCTCGACCGGCGCGGTCGTGCGCTGGGCGACCACCATCGCGACCGCCTCGGCGGGCAGCGGCACCGTGCTCGCCGACGCCGCGAGGCCGGCCGCCGCGGCCGTGGCGAGCTTGAGCTTGAGGATGACGGGCAGCATCGCGACCTGGGCAACCCTGGGATCCGGGTGCGCCTGGGAACTTGGTACGAGCCGCCAACGCTTGCAACTCAAATGATCTGCCCGGATTTCATGAAGTTTTGCACGATCGTGTTGGAGCGCGCGTTGGTTTCTTTCATGTTGTACGGTGGTTACACATGAAGTTCACCGACGAACACCTCCAGCTTCGCCGCACGGTTCACGAGTTCGTGGAGAAAGAGATCAACCCGCACGTCGATGAGTGGGAGGAGGCCGGCGCGTTTCCGGCGCACCAGGTGTTCAAGAAGGCGGGCCGGCTGGGCCTGCTCGGCGTCAACAAGCCCGAGGCCTACGGCGGGATGGGCCTCGACTACTCGTACCAGATGGTCGTGACCGAGGAGCTCGGCACCTGCCGGTGCGGCTCGATCCCGATGGCGCTCGGCGTCCAGACCGACATGGCGACCCCGGCGCTCGCGCGGTGGGGCAGCGACGAGCTGCGCAAGGAGTTCCTCGCCCCGGCGATCACCGGGGAGGTCGTCGCGTCGATCGCGGTCAGCGAGGCCTCGGGCGGCTCCGACGTCGCGGCGATCCGGACGACCGCGCGCAAGGACGGCAGCGACTACGTGATCAACGGCTCGAAGATGTGGATCACCAACGCCGCGCAGGCCGACTGGCTGTGCCTGCTCGTCAACACCAGCGAGAACGCACCGCACGTCAACAAGACCCTCGTCATCGTCCCGACCAAGCTCCGCGGCGTGCAGGTCGGCGCCAAGATCGACAAGCTCGGCATGCGCTCCAGCGATACATGTCCGATCTTCTTCGAGGACGTCCGCGTGCCCCAGCGCCACCGCATCGGCGAAGAGGGCATGGGCTTCATGATGCAGATGGTCCAGTTCCAGGAGGAGCGGCTGTGCGGCGCGCTCAGCTCGATGCGCGGCATGGACCGGCTGATCGACGCCACGATCGACTATTGCAAGGAGCGCCACACGTTCGGCCAGCCGCTGATCGCCAACCAGGTCGTGCACTTCCGGTTCGCCGAGCTCAAGACCGAGGTCGAGGCGCTGCGCTCCTTGTGCTATCGCGCGGTCGAGGACTACGTCGGGGGCGCGGACGTCACGATGATGGCGTCGATGGCCAAGCTCAAGGCGGGCCGGCTCGCGCGCGAGGTGTCCGACTCCTGCCTCCAGTACTGGGGAGGCATGGGCTTCACCTGGGACAACCCGGCGGCCCGCAGCTACCGCGACAGCCGCCTCCTGTCGATCGGCGGCGGCGCGGACGAGATCATGCTCGGCATCATCAGCAAGTTGATGGGCATCTTGCCGGGCAAGAAGAAGAAGTAGCGGGTACACCTGACAGGTGCGGATCGCGGTCATCATCGGCGCGTGCGCGACGATGTGCGGCATCGCGAAGGCCGAGCCCCCGAAACCGCCACCGACTCCCGCTCCCGCTCCCGTACCAGCACCGGAACCGACGCCTCCCGGGGCAGCGAGCGCCGAGGTCACCCGGCGGCCGATCGTCGGGTTCGACGTCCGGGGCGACTCGAAGGTCAAGCCCCAGACGCTGGGCTACCTGTCGCACACCGTGATCGGCGATCTGGTGAACGCCGACGACGTGCCGCGGATCGAGCAAGCGCTGCTCTCGAGCGAGCTGTTCACGAAGGTCTCGGTCGCGCTCGAGGCCGCGCCGGGCGATCCGAGCCCCGGGGTCATCATCGTCGCCACGGCGTCCGACAAGCACTCGTGGGTCGTCGCGCCGACGGCGTTCGCGCTACCCGGCAACCTGGCGTTCGGCGTCGGCTACGTCGAGAACGACTTTCGCGGCCTCGATCAGAAGATCCTGCTCTACGGCCAGATCGGGACCAAGACCTCGCTCCTGTTCGCCACGTTCCTCGATCCGGCCTTCCACGGCACCCAGCTGACCTGGCGCGCCGATCTCTACGCGTACCGCCGGTTCCTCAGCGAGTACGAGAACCCGCCCGGCGATCCGCGGTCGTTCGCGATCGCGCGGACCACGACGACGACCTACCTCTCCGGCGCCGGGCTGATCGGGTGGAACTTCCTGTGGTGGCTGGTCGGCGATCTCCGCGTGCGCGGCGCCTACGTGTACTTTCGCGACCCCCAGGACGCCGGCGGCCAGCCGGCCGCGCGCCCCGAGAAGGACGGCTGGGACATCACGCTGCAGGCGCGCCTGACCATCGACCATCGCTACCACCGCTACGGCGTGACCTGGGGCTCGTACGCGCAGCTCCACCTCGAGCCCAGCATCCCCGGGCTCGACGGCTACGGCTACCAGTTCGCGCTGCTGCGCGCGTACCACAGCTGGCGGCTGTTCGAGGAGCACGAGTTCGAGCTGCGCGCCCTGCTCAGCGCCGGCCGCCACCTGCCGTTCCACGAGGAGCTGACGCTCGGCGGCGCGTCGGATCTGCGGGGGTACGACGTCGATCAACTCCGCGGCGACACGCGCGCCGTGGTGCGCGCCGAGTACTCGATCCCGCTGTTCAAGTGGTGGTTCCTGGCGTTTCGCGCGATCGGGTTCTACGACGGCGGCTACGTCGGCTTCTTCCAGCGCCGGCCGTCGGATCGCGCTTATCTCCCCAACCAGCTCGGCGCCCGCTACTGGCGCGACGATGTCGGCGCGGGCCTCCGGATTTACCTCAACAACATCGTGCTGCCGCTGCTCGGGCTCGATCTCGGCTACGGCCTCGAAGGCCACTCGCCCGAGATCTACTTCGAGGTCGGCTTGACCGACTTCTGACCGGCCGGCCGCTACCGCTCGGGGACGACGCCGCCGACCGGCACCCAGATCGTCTCGCCGGAGTGGCCGACCTCGAGCTCGTAGTACCCCTGGAGCAGCTGGCGCACCGTCGCGGATTGCATCAGGCCGTTCGGTCCGGGCACGAGCACGCGTGCCCCCGGGGCGACCCGAGGCGCGATCTCGCCCGACGCTGACGACACCGAGTTGTGGCCGATCGACGACATCCCGACGCCCAGGATCGCGCCACGCGCCTCCTCCCGCGGCGTCGCCTCGGCGCGCACCTGGCCGGGGACCGGCGGTGCCAGCCGCATCGCGCCCGGGAGCGGCGTCTGGACGCTGGGCTGCGTGATGTCCTCGGTCGAGCGTGGCACCTCCACGGCGGGCACATGGCGCTGCGCCGCGGGGTCGGGCTGGCTCTTCGGACGGACCTGGATCTCGCCCGCCGCCGTGGCGTGCGGGGGCCCCGGCAGCGGCGGCGGCAAAGGTGGCGGGACGATCGAGGGCGACGACTGCATGATCGGCCGCACCGGCGGCGGCTCGACCTCGGTCGCCGGCCGCCCGCGGGCGGTATCGAGCAGCGGGACCTCACCTACCCGTTGTGCGATCTGCGCCGCCATGGCAGCGGCATGGTGGTGGGCATCGCCGTTGGGCGCCGACCGGTACGACTGGCCGTCGGGCCACTCGGAGGCCTGCGGCAGCGCGATGTAGGGGCTCGAGCCATCGTCGGCCGCGATCGCCAGGTGGCCGATCCGGATCAGCTCGATGCCGAACACCGCTCCCGCGGTCGGGTTGTACGCGATCAGCTCCTCGACGATGCCCGGGAGCATGCCGGTATCCGTCACCGCGACCGGCGACCCGGCCATCACCACGCGGCGCGTGAGCAGCCGCGCCAGCATGCGCTCGACGCTGCGCGACACGCTGCGCAGGATGCCCTCGTTGACGCCGTCGAACGGCAAGCCGACGAACTGCGCGATCAGCAGGCCCGGATCGACGCAGCGCACCTGGAGCGAGCCGCTCGCGCGCAGCCGGACCGGCAGCCCGGTCGTCGGGACGGCGAACATCGTCATCATGTCGAACGAGACTTCCACGGGAGCGGTCAGCACGAAGTACGCCGCGACCGGGCGCGTCGGATCCGGCGTGCGCCAGAGGTGCCGGCCGGGCCCGAGCCGATCGCCGACGAGCCAGGCCGGGCACATCACAACTTGCTCGTCATCCGCGCAGGACACCTCGCACTCCGGGCCGAGGGGAAACGGCCAGGCGTAGACGAGATGGTCGGACGCGACAGCGTCGCGCGCGATGACCGTCATCGGGCCGATACTACAGGATCGGAGGAAGAGTTACGCGAGCGCACGCGTATTACGATTCACTAGGGTCGAGGGCCTCGTCGCCATGGGCGACGGGATGGATCCGCACGCGCCGGACCCGGCGGGGCGAGGCCTCCACGACCTCGAGGACGGTCCCGTTGTCGGTCGTCAGCTTCTCCCCGGCCTGCGGGATTGCCTGGGCCAGGGACATGCATAGCCCGGCGATCGTCGTCCGGTCCTTGCCGACCGGGAGGTCCAGGTGCAGATCGCGGTTCACCTTGCGGACCGCCGCCCAGCCCTGAACCAGAATCGTTCCAGCAGGTTCGCGTGTGAAGAACTGTTCCGGGACGTCGTCCTCGCTCATGATATCACCGACCAGCTCCTCGATCAGATCCTCGGTCGTCACCAGGCCCGACAGCCCCCCGTGCTCGTCGACCACGACCGCCATCTGGGTGCGGCGGCGCTGCATCTCGCGCAGGAGGTCGAGCGCCCGGGTCGCCTCCGGAACCTTGTGGGGCGGGCGCAGGATGTCCTCGAGGACGACCAGGCCGTGCTCCCAGGCCAGCGCCAGCACGTCGCGCGCGACCACGTAGCCGACGATGTTGTCGATGCTGCCGTCGTAGACCGGCATCCGGGTGTGGCCCTGCTCGAGGATCACGCGCTGGACCTCATCGGGCGGCGCCCCGCGGCGCAGCGCGACGACCCGGGTGCGGGGCACCATGACCTCGGCGACGGTGACCTCGCCGAACCCCAGGGCGCGCGACGCGATCTCGCTCGCCCGCGGATCCACCGAGCCGGTCTTGGCGGCCTCCTCGACGAGCTGCTGGAGCTCGTCCTTGGACAGCCGCGCCTCGGTGAAGGTGGTGCGATCGCCGAACAGCCTGAGGAACGCGTTCGAGACCAGCGTCAGGAACCACACCAGGGGCCGCATGAGCTGCGACAGCGCGACGAGCGGGCGGGCGACGAAGAACGAGTAGCCGTCCGAGTAGCGCAGCGCGAGCGACTTGGGCACCAGCTCGCCGATCACCAGCTCGAGGAACGTCACGATCACGATCACCGCGGCCAGCGACGTGCCCGCGCCCAGGCCGATCAAGCGGAACTCGGGCTCGAGCTGCTGCTCGAGCTGGGCCCCGCCGATCGCGGCGGCGGTCGTGCCGATCGTCGTCATCGCGATCTGCACCGTCGCGAGGAACCGCTCCGGCGTGTCGCGCAGCGATCTGACGGCGAGCGCGCGGCGGTCCCGGCGCCGGATGAACTCGCGCAGCCGGGTGCTCCGGACGCTGAGGATCGCGATCTCGGCGCCGGCGAACAGCCCATTGGCCATCAGGAGCCCCACCACGATCAGGAACGACGAGCCCATGCCCGGCCGCAGCATACCGGATATGCTCCGGGGAATGTCGACGCGGGATCGACCGCCCCCGGCGCCGCGCTCGCGCTACATCACGCGCGAGGGCGCGCTGAAGCTGCGCGCCGAGCTCGATCAGCTGTGGACGGTCGAGCGCCCGCGGGTGACCCAGGAGGTCGCCGACGCCGCGGCGCAAGGCGATCGCAGCGAGAACGCCGAGTACATCTACGGCAAGCGCCGGCTCCGCGAGATCGATCGCCGCGTGCGGTTCCTCAGCAAGCGGCTCGACGAGGTCACCGTCGTGACCGAGCCGCCGAGCGACCCCCTGCGCGTGTTCTTCGGCGCCCACGTCACGGTCGAGAGCGACGACGGCGAGCGCCATACGTACCGCATCGTCGGCGGCGACGAATCGGACGTCGACAAGGGCTGGATCAGCATCGACTCGCCGATGGCGCGGGCGTGCCTGGGCAAGCGGTGCGGCGACGCCGTCACGGTGCGCGCGCCCCGGGGCGAGATCGAGTACACGATCCTCGCGGTCACCTACGACGCATGACCGTACCGGCGATCCCCAAGCCGATCCACGACCCGCCGTCCACGGCGATCGCGGTCCGCCTGCCCGGCCAGCTCACGCCGTACGCCCGCTCGCCGCTGCGCTGGCGAACCGGCGGTGAGGTCACCGTGCTGCGCGACGGCGGCGAGACCTACCCCGCGATGCTCGCCGCGCTCGCCACCGCCCAGCACTCGATCAGCTTCGAGACCTACATCCTCGCCGCGGATCGCACCGGCGATCGCTTCAAGGCCGTGCTGATCGAGCGCGTCAAGGCGGGCGTCGCCGTGCGCATCATCTACGACGCCGTCGGCTCGCTCGGCGTTCTGCCCGAGAGCTGGGTCGACGACATGCGCCAGGCCGGCTGCGAGGTCATCGACTTCAACCCGATCGCCCCCTGGCGGCGGCGGTTTCGCCTGTCGCATCGCGACCACCGCAAGATCATCATCGTCGACGATCGCGTCGGGTTCACCGGCGGCCTCAACATCGCGAACGACTACGCCGCGGTCGAGGACGGCGGCGTCGGCTGGCACGACATGCACTGCCGGGTGACCGGGCCGATCGTCCTCGACCTCGCCCGCATGTTTCGCCGCACCTGGCTGCGCTGCGGCGGGACCAGCTACCCACCGCCGGTGGCGGCGTCGCTCGGCGCCCCGAGCAGCAGCGGCGGACCGTTCGTTCGCCTGCTCGACAACACGCTGCGCCGGCAGCGCACCACGGTGCGCCGCACCTACCTGCACGTGATCAGGGCCGCCCAGAGGCGCGTGCTGATCCAGAACGCCTACTTCCTGCCCGATCGCGGCCTCCGGCGTGCGCTCGTCCGGGCCGCCGCGCGCGGCGTCGACGTTCGCATCATGGTCCCGGGCCGGTCCGACGTGCGCCTGGCCGCCTGGGCCGGCCTCTACGTGCTCCGCCGGCTCGCCCGGCGCGGCGTCAAGATCTTCCTCTGGCGCGGCGTGATGATGCACGCCAAGACCGCCACGGTCGACACCCTGTGGTCGACCATCGGCAGCTACAACTTCGACGCCCAGAGCCGGTTCAACAACCTCGAGGTGACCCTCGAGATCCTCGACCCGGCGACCGGCCAGACCCTGGCCCAGCATTTCGAGCGCGACATCGCCAACGCCGATCCGTACGACGAGCAGGCCTGGCTGAACCTGCCGTGGTGGCACAAGGCACTGGCCTGGTTCAGCTACCGCCTGCGCCGGTTCCTGTAGGGACGCTTCCAACTAATGTAACTTCTATGACGTAAGTCCCTGGATTCTGGTAGCGCGGCGCCAAGCACCGGACACCAGGACGTCAGGCGCGCCGCGGCGGCGACCACAGCGCGCCGAGGTCGAGCTCGATCGCGTCGAACGGCTCCGCACGGACCGTCGTGTCGCCCTGGTAGATCCTCACCTCGCGCCAGCGCTTGGTCTTGGGATCCAGGGCGTACACCTCGAGGCGCTTGTCGAGCGGATCGACGAGCCACGCGTGGCGCACCCCATGCTCGGCGTAGTAGGGCAGCTTCACGTCGCGATCGAGCTGCTCGGTCGAACGCGAGAGCACCTCGCACACCCAGTCGGGCACGAGCGTGAAGTAGGCCGTGTCCGGCAGGTCGGGCATGCGCTCGATCCTCCATCCGGCGAGATCCGGAATGACCGGTTCCTTCGGGACGAGCTGCAGCTCAGGCTCGTCAAGGATCCACCATCCCCCCGGCCCGCCGCGCCCGCGCTGGAACGGACCTCCGAGCTCGACACCTAAGATCGAGGCGGCGTTGGTATGCTTCGGCGCGGGCCGCGACATGACGTAGAGGGTCCCGCGCACGATCTCGGCGTGCTGGTGCTCGGGCAGGTGGAGATATTTCTCGTAGAGCTCATCTCGGGGCTCATCTCGGGGCTCGTCTTGGGGCTCGTCTTGGGGCTCGTCGCGAGCCTCGTCCCCCGGATTGCGCGCCGGTTGCACCATGCGAACAGCCTAGCATCACGTGCCGTCCAGGTAGACTGCCGCCGGCTCGGCCTGTCGACGGCCTGTCGACATTCGCAGGCCCAAAGACCGACGAAGCCAGCCTCACGCCTCCCTGCGTATCGATGCTGTCGATCCTACGCCGTCAAATCGTCGTGGCGATCATCCGCCGCGCATTCCCAAAGTGCTCGTAGCTTGCGCCAGATGCGCCGTTGAGCAGGTGCCCGAGGCGCTGCTCCATTCTGGAGCATGGCTCGCACCGAGATGGAGCGTGCGTCGCGCCAATCGAACATAAGTCCCTGAAAACACATGTGGCACCGAAGCTGCTTTACCTCCCTTCGCAAGGAGGTTTCCATGTCGACGCACACGCAAGGGCTCTCGGTTCGGTTCCTCGGGGTCCGCGGTTCGATCCCGGTACCTGGCCCGCTCACCACCGCGGGCGGCAACACCGCGTGTGTCGAGGTCACCGCCGGCGACACGCGGATCATCCTCGACGCCGGCTCGGGGCTGCGCACGCTCGGCGACGAGCGCATGACGCACGGCCCGCGCCACTCGACGATCTTGCTGTCGCACCTGCACTGGGATCACGTGTGCGGCCTGCCGTTCTTCACGCCGATCTACGTGCCTGGACACCGCGTCGAGATCGCGAGCGGCCCCAACGGCGTGATGTCGACCCAGGAGGCGATCCGCTCGCTGTTCAAGGCGCCGTTCTTTCCGGTCGACTTCGCCGACATCGCGGGCCAGGTCTCGGTGCGCGAGCTGCCGGGCAACGATCGGTTCACGATCGGCGACATCACGGTCACGCTCGCCAAGCTGAACCACCCCGATCCGGTGTACGGGTTCCGGCTCGAGCACGGCGGACACTCGATCGTGTATGCGACCGACACCGAGCACTTCGCGTGCGTCGACCCGACGCTCAAGAAGCTGGCGGCCGGCGCCGACATCCTGATCTACGACGCGCAGTACACCCCCGAGGAGTACCCGACGAAGGTCGGCTGGGGCCACTCGACGTGGCAGGCGGGCGCCGAGCTCGCGCGCGCCGCGGGCGTCCCGCAGCTGGTGCTGTTTCACCACGACCCGAACCGGACCGACGCCCAGCTCGCGGCGATCGAGGCCAAGGCGCAGGCGCACCTGCCCGGCACGGTGGCCGCGCGCGAGGGACTCGTGCTCGACGCGCGCGACGCGGAGCGAGCGGCGGCGGGGTCTGCGGACGGGGTGAGAACCACGCGACCTGCCGCTGCATGACCCGTGCGATGCTGCGGCTCGCGATGAGCGAGCACGAGCAGCGCTTCGAGCTCCTGGCCGATCTCGGCGCGATGATCGCCGGCGAGGTCGAGCTCGACGATCTGCTCGCGACGTTCGCGTCCCGGGTCGCCCGCGCGCTCGGCGCCGACCGCGCCACGCTGTGGCTGATCGACAACGCGACCGGCGAGATCCGCTCGCGCGTCGCGACCTTGCCCGAGCTCGCGGAGCTGCGCGTGCCGCCCGGTCACGGCGTGGTCGGCCACGTCGCGCGGACCGGTGAGCTCATGAACAACCGTGACGTCGGCTCCGACCCGCGGTGGGCCGAGGAGATCGCGCACCGCATCGGCTACCCGGTGACCTCGATGCTGACGGCGCCGATCCTGCGGCGCGGCCAGATCCGCGGGGTCCTGCAGGTCCTCAACAAGGCCGCGGGCGCGTTCACCGAGCGCGACGAGGAGTTCACCCGCGTGCTCGCCGAGCAGATCGGCCGCGCGCTCGACTACACGACGCTGCGCGGTGACGACGCCTCTCGCGGGCTCACGCTGCGCGGGCGGTTCAACCACGTCATCGGCCGCTCGCCCGAGATGGCCGCGGTCTACGAGATGATCGTGCGCGCGGCGCAGACCGACGCTACCGTCCTGCTCCACGGCGAGACCGGCACCGGCAAGGGCCTGCTCGCCCGCGCGATCCACGTCAACAGCGCGCGCCGGGAAGCGCCGCTCGTGCACGTCGACTGCACGACCCTGCCGGCGGCGCTCGTCGAGAGCGAGCTGTTCGGCCACGAGCGCGGCGCCTACACCGGCGCCGACAGCCGGGTGATCGGCAAGGTCGAGGCCGCCGACAAGGGCACGCTGTTCCTCGACGAGATCGGCGAGCTGCCGCTGCCGCTCCAGGGCAAGCTGCTGCGGTTCGTGCAGGAGCGCCAGTTCGAGCGGGTCGGCGGCCGCGAGACCCTCACCGCCGACGTCCGGATCGTCGCGGCGACCAACCGCGATCTGGCCGCGATGGTCGGCGCCGGCCAGTTCCGCAGCGACCTCTACTTCCGGCTGCGCGTGATCGAGATCGAGATCCCGCCGCTGCGGGCGCGCGGCGGCGACGACATCGCCGACCTCGCGGCGCACTTCATCGATCAGTTCGCGCGGCGCTACCGCAAGGCGCCGCTTTCGCTCGTCGAGGCCGCCAGGCCCGCGCTCACCGCGTACGCGTGGCCCGGCAACGTGCGCGAGCTCGAGAACACGATCGAGCGCGCCGTCGTGATGTGCGAGGGCGGCGCGGTCGGCGTCAAGGATCTCGGCCTCGAGCCGCGCCGGCTGCCGGGCGCCGGCGAGGTCCCCGCGTGGCCTGGCGCGGCGATCGCGATCCAGGCCGCGACCGCGGAGGCCGGCCGGCCGCGGGCGAGCGATGGCAGCGAGCCCGACGATGCGATCCGGCTCCCCGCCAGCCTCGAGCTCGCCGAGGCCGAGCGGCGCTACGCCCGGGCGATCCTCGACCGCTGCGAAGGCAACCAGTCCGCCGCCGCCCGCCAGCTCGGCATCAGCCGCAACAAGCTCGCCCGCCTGCTCAAGACGTGACCGCCGCGGCGCGAGGCCAGCGTCAGAAGTCGGTCCCCATCCACTCGGCGAGCGAGCGGAACGCGCGATCGCCCACGATGATGTGGTCGATGATCGGGATGCCGAGGACCCGGCCGACCTCGCGCAGCTGGCGGGTCAGCTCGCGATCGTCGTGGCTGGGGGACAGATCGCCGGCCGGGTGGTTGTGCACGACGACCCCGCCGGCGGCCGCCATGCGGACCAGCGGGCGAAACACCTCGCGAGGGTGCACCTCGACGTGCGCGAGGCTGCCGCGCGCGACCTCGACGATGTCGAGCAGCCGGCCGCGAACGTCGACGCCGATCGCGACGAAGACTTCTTGCGACAGGCCCGCGAACCGGGACGCGACGCAGCGATAGACGTCCTCGGCGCTGCCCAGGCTCCGGCGATGGTGGACGAGCTCCACCGCGCGCCGGCCGAGCTCGAACGCCGCGGCGAGGCGAGCCGCGCGGGCCACCCCGACGCCCCTGATCTGGGCCAGCTCGTGGGGGGAGGCGCGCGACAGCGCGGCGACGCCACCGAGCGACGACACGAGGTCGGCGGCGACCGCGAGGACCGGATGATCGCGCACGCCGGTGCCGAGCACGAGGGCGATCAGCTCGGTGTCGCCGATCGACGGTGTTCCACACCGCCACAGCCGCTCGCGTGGCTTGTCGATGAGGTCGGCGATGAGGTCGGCGATGGGGATCGGGAGGAGGAGCTCGCTGGAGCTCGAGTCGCTGGTCTGCATGGCGGGGTGCGAGCAGCAAGCGGCGTTCCATGCGCTGGCGACGTGGCATCATGCAGTTGCGCGGATAAGTGCCCGCCGGCTGGACAGCGTGTCCGGATTGCGGACGCGAATCGCATCCGCATGTTCGTCGCGATCGCAGTGCGCGGTCGATCGTGCAGGACCATCAAGCAATCGAGGGGCGCTACTGGGCGGTCGCGCGGTGCAGCTGGGCCCAGGCGGTGGCGAGCTGGAACTCGGCCTGGACCAGGTTGCCCTCGGCCGTCGTGACCGCGGTCTGGGCGTCGGCGAGCTCGATCTGGCTGCCGAGGCCCTGGGCGTAGCGCGCGTCGGCGAGCTTGAGCTGGGCGCGCGCGGCGGTCACCGCCTCGCTCGAGGCCGCAACGTTGGCGCGGTTGGCGACGATCTGGGAGCGCGCCGAGTCGAGCTGGGAGGTGAGCGTGACGAGCAGGGCGTCGCGCTGGGCGGTCGCGCTCGCGAAGTTGGCGCGGGCGACGCGCGCGTCGGCCGCGGACTTGCCACCGTCGAACGCCAGCCACGTCAGCGTGATCGCGGCGGTCCAGTCGCTTTGCGAGCTCGTGGTCGGGGACAGATCCTCGCCCAACTGCACGGAGGCGGTCGCCGACAGGTAGGGCCGGCGCTCGGCCAGCGCCGCGGTCACGCTTGCATCGGCGGCGAGCAAGGCCTTGTCGAGCTGGACGATCTCGGGACGGCGCTGGCGCGCGGTCTCGACCAGCGCGGTGAGCGCGGGCGGATCGGCCTCGGGGGGAGGGGTCGGCCAGCTCGCCGAAACCACGGGCGAGTTCAGGGGCTCGACCCAGCCGATCGCCGAGCGCAGGTCGGCCAGCGCGGTCGCCTCGTTGCTCTGCGCCTGCGCGAGCGCCGACCTGGCGTTGGCGTCGCGCGACGTGGCCTGCGCGACCTCGATCGGATCCTTGGCCTGCGCCGCGACGAACCGCCTGGCCTGGTCGAGGTGCGCGTCCTCGCTCTTGACGGTCGTCTCGGCGACCTCGACGAGGCGGCGGCGGGCGACGGCCTCGAGGTACGCGACCTCGACCGCGTTGCGGATGTCGAGCGTGGTGGTCCCGATCGTGGCCTCGGCGGCCTCCGCGGAGAGCTCCGCCGCACGGATGTTGGCGCTGGTGAGCCCGAAATCATAGATTCGCCAGTTCGCCTGGGCCGCGGCGCCGACGCTGAGGATCGGGCTGGCGAAGAACCCGCCGCAGTTCGCGATCGCCCCGAGCCGGGACGAACAGGATGGCTGCGAGTTCAGGGCGGCATTGGCATTGAGCGCGAGCGTCGGGTTGCGGAGCACGCGCACCTGGTCGAGGCGGCCCTGCGCCGCCTCGTACTGGGCCCTGGTCTGCCGCAAGCTCGGTTGCTGCTTCATCGCGATCTCGATCGCGCGATCGAGCGTCAGGACCTCGGGGCCCGACGGCCTGGCGGCGTCGGCCGGCGGCGCGTCGGCCGCGGTGTTCGGCGGCGTCGAGGGGACGGCAGGTGCCGGTGGGGCCGGGGAAGCTTGCGGGTTGGGCTGGGCGGCGGCGGTCCCCGCCGAGACCGCGAACAACATCATGGATAGCCACTTCATGTCGATAGCCACTTCATGTCTCGTACCTCAGGGCCGTGATCGGATCGAGCCGCGAGGCTCGGATTGCGGGATATAGACCAAAGACCACACCGACTCCACCTGCCACGAAGAAGGCAATCGCCGCGGTCGTGGCCGGAAAGAAGAACTTCCAGCCGAAGTAGCTCGCCATGTACTTCGCGGCCAGGGCGCCGAGCGCGAGGCCCAGCACGCCGCCGACCGACGCGAGCACGAGCGACTCGACGAGGAACTGCGTCATCACGTCGACCGGCTTGGCGCCGACCGCCATCCGGATACCGATCTCGCGGGTCCGCTCGATCACGCTGACCAGCATGATGTTCATGACGCCGATCCCGCCGACGAACAGCGACACGGCGGCGACGATCGCGAGCAGGGTCGCGATGCGCTGCGTCGAATCCTGCTGGGCCTGCGCGAACTCGGCCGGGTTGCGGATCCGGAAGTCGTCCTCGTCGGTCGAGTCGAGCTTGTGGCGGTCGCGCAGGAGGGCGGTGACCTGGGCCATGGTGCGCTCGGCCATGTCGTCGACGACCATCGAGATCAGGACCTGGCCCTTGATGTACTTGGCGAGGCCCTTCTCGATCTTCTGCTGGTAGGTCTTGACCGGGATCACGAGGGTGTCGTCGTTGTCGCCCATCGGGCCCTGGCCCTTGGCGGCGAGCACGCCGACGACCTCGTAGGGTTGCCCGGCGATCCGGATGGTCTGGCCGATCGGGTTCGCCGTGCCATAGAGCTGGGTGGCGACCGTCTTGCCGATCACGGCGATCTTGGCGTTGCTGTTCCCGGAGTCCTCGTCGAACACCGCGCCCTGGGCCGCGTCCCAGCTGCGGATCCGGAACCAGATCGCGCTCGTGCCGATCACGCTGGTGTTCCAGTTCGCGTCTTCCGAGGCGACCTGGGTGCGGGTCTGCAGCATCGGCGCGACCCACTTGATGCTCGGGATCTCGCCGTTCTGGAGCGCGGCCATGTCGTCCCAGGTCAGCGACTGCCGCGAGCCGGCGCCGCCGGCTGCGCCGAAGCTGCGCTGCGAGCCGTTGCTGAGGATGAGGACGTTGGTCCCCAGGCTCTGGAAGACATCCTTGACCGACTGCTGCGCGCCCTGGCCGCCGGCGACCATCGCGATGACGGCGCCGATGCCGAACACGATCCCGAGCATCGTGAGCAGCGTCCGGACCTTGTTGCGCCACAGCGCCCGCATCGCGAGCTTGAGGGTAGTGAGCACGTTCATGCGGCCACCTCCGCCTTGACGGGCGTCTGCTGCTTGTCTTCGATGATCAGGCCGTCGCGCAGGGTGACCACGCGCGAGGCGTACGCGGCGATGTCGGGCTCGTGGGTCACGAGGATCACCGTCTTGCCCTGGTCGACCAGCCCCTGCAGGATCGCCATCACCTCGTGCGAGGTCCTGGAGTCGAGGTTGCCGGTCGGCTCGTCGGCCATGATGATCGGCGCCTCGCCGACCAGCGCGCGCGCGATCGCGACCCGCTGCTGCTGGCCGCCCGACAGCTGGCTCGAGTGGTGGTCCGAACGGTCGGCGAGGCCGACGCGCGCGAGCGCCTGCAGCGCGCGCTTGTGACGCTCGCGGCCGGGGACCCCCTGGTACATCAGCGGCATCTCGACGTTCTCGAGCGCGCTCGTCCGCGACAGCAGGTTGAAGCTCTGGAACACGAACCCGATCATCCGGCCGCGCACGTCGGCGAGCTGCGTGCGCGACAGCCGCGCGACGTCCTTGCCGTTCAGCAGGTAGCTGCCCTTCGTGGGCTGATCGAGGCAGCCCATGAGGTTCATCATCGTGGACTTGCCGGAGCCCGACGTGCCCATGATCGCGATCGAGCAGCCCGTCTTGATCGTGAGATCGACGCCGCGGAGCGCGTGGACGAGGTTGTCGCCCATCACGTACGTGCGCTCGATCCCGCGCATCTCGATGAGCGACGCGCCGGTGGGCGCCGCTTCCTCACGATAAGGGCTCACCATCAGAAGGCTCCGAGCTTGCGGGTCGGGCCGGTCGGCGCGCCGATGATCTCGGTGACGAGCTGATCGCCCGGCTCGAGATCGCCCTCGAGCATCTGGGTCGACGAGCCATCGGTGAGGCCCGGCTTGATGAGGACCATCTTGGGCCGGCCGTTGACCAGCTTGAACACCGGCTTCTTGTCGCCGAAGTCGCGCCTGGGCGGACCATCGCCCATGCCGCCGGGGCCGCCCATGCCGCCGGGGCCGCCCATGCCGCCGGGGCCGCCCATGCCACCGGGGCCACCGGGGCCACCGGCACCACCGGCACCACCTGACCCGCCGGAGCGGCCCCCCGAACCGTCCGAGCCGCGCCCGCGGCCACCGGAGCCATTCGAGCCGCGCCCGCCGCGTCCGCCGAACTCGGCATACACCGCCTGGAGCTGCTCGCGCGTCGGCTTGAACCGGAGCGCGCTGTTGGGGATCTTGATCGCGTCGGCGACCTGGGCGAGCACGAAGGTCACGTTCGCCGTCATGCCGGGGCGCAGCGCCTTGTCGCTGTTGTCGACGTCGATCACCGCGTCGTAGGTGACGACGCCCTGGGTCGTCGTCGGCGCGTTGCGGACCTGGCGGACCACGCCATTGAACTGCCGGCCCGGGAACGCATCCACGGTGAACGTCGCCTTCATGTTCTCGACCAGCCGGCCGACGTCGCCCTCGGCGACCGACGTATCGATCTGCATGCGGGCGAGATCCTCGGCGATCGTGAACAGGACCGGCGCCTGCAGCGAGGCCGCGACGGTCTGGCCGACGTCGACCGCGCGCGACAGCACCACGCCGTCGACCGGCGAGTAGATCGTCGCGTACGACAGGTTGAGCTTGGCCTGCGACAGGTTCGCGGCGGCCTGCGCCTGCGTGGCCTTGGCGGCGAGCAGCGCGGCCTTCGCCGTGTCGTAGGCGACCTCGGCGCTCTCTACCGTCGCGCCCGCGACCAGCTGTTGATCCTGCAGGGTCTTCTGGCGCTTCATCTGGCGGTCCGCATCCATGAGCGCGACCTCGGCCTTGTTGACGTTGGCCGCGGCGAGCGCCAGGCTGGCCGCCGCCTGGTCGATCTGCGACTTCAGCACCGCCTCGTCGAGCTTTGCGATGATCTGGCCTTTCTTGACCTTGTCGTTGAAGTCGGCGTGGAGCTCGACGACGCGGCCCGAGACCTGGGCGCCGACCTGCACGGTGGTGACCGCGGACAGCGTGCCGTTGGCGGTGACCTGCGCGGCGATCGATCCCTTCGTGACCTGCACCGTCGAGAACGTGATCGGCTCTTCGGCCTTGGCCCATGGCTTCTTGACCACGAGGAAGGCGATCGCACCACCGACCAGCGCGAGCACCACGATCCTGGGGATCCAGCTTTTGACCTGCACGTTAGGCAAAGTGATACCTCGGTACGAACGGGGAGTTGCTCGCATGTTGCGGTTTGTTGCAGCGAGCGTGACGCTAGGTCAGCGGGATCTCGAGGCGCGCGGTCGTCCCCTGGCCGGGCTGTGACGACAAGGTGACGTCGCCGCCGTGGGCGCGCGCGATCCGGCGGGCGAGGGCGAGGCCGAGGCCGACGCCGCCGGTCTTGCGGGTCCGGCTGTCGTCGGCGCGCCAGAACGGGGTGAACGCGCGTTCGAGCTCGGTGGCCGACATCCCGATCCCGCGATCGACGATCTCGAACGTCACGGTCTTGCCGTTGGGCTGGATCGCGAAGCTCACGGGAGTACCGGTCTCGGAGTACTTCGCGGCGTTGTCGAGCAGGTTGTCGAGCGCGCGCCGCAACAGCACCGGATCGCACGGGATCGCCCGGTCATCGCCCTGGGCGCACTCGAGCGTGCGCTTGGGGTGACGGGTGTGGAACCGGCGGGTCGCGCGGTCGGTGAGCTCGACGAGCGAGGTCGGCTCGCGATCGATCCTGGCGCGGTCGCCATCGAGCCGCGTCGTCGTCAGGATGTCGCCGATCAGCTGATCGATCTCGTCGAGATCGGCGCCGACGTCGGCCAGCACGTCCGTGGCGGCGACCGGATCCTCGGCGGCGAGCTCGAGCGCCACGCGGATCCGCGCGAGCGGCGTGCGGAGCTCGTGCGAGACGTCGCCCATCAGCTGGCGCTGCGAGTGGAGCACCCGCGCCGTGCGATCCGCCATCTCGTCGAACGCGCGGCCGACGTCGCCGACCTCGTCGGCGCGGTGCAGGTGCGCGCGCGCCGTGGTGTCCCCGGCGCCGAACCGGCGCGCCGCGTTGGCGAGCTGATCGAGCGGGTGCGCGAGCCGGCGCGAGAACCACACCGAGGCGAGGCCGACGAGCACGAGGATCATCGCGCCGAGCGGCAGGACGTAGCTCCACGGAAACCCCGGCCGGGTCGGGGCGTACACGCCGATCAGCGAGCCATCGTCGCTGCGCACGACGATCCGCCCCCAGTCGAGCGACCACTTCGCGTCCTTCAGATCCTGCTTCTCGCTCTCGGTGGGCGCCTCGAGCGGCGGCTCGGTGTTGGTGCGCACGAGCTTGCCGCTGGCGTCGAACAGCGACAGCTTGCCGCGCAGCCGGGGCTCGATCCGCGCCATCACCGTGTCGAGCTGCTGGGAGTTCTTCACCGACCAGCGCTCGATCAGGTACTGCACCAGGGCGGCGTGGGGCTCGAGGTTGCGCGGCGAGCGCGTGTAGCGCGGCAGGATGATCAGCGCCGCCATGATCGCGATCGACAGCACGGCGACAAACCCGTAGACGCGATAGACGAGGCGCGCCCGCTTCGGGGCCTGCGCGTTCGCGGTGGCCTCCGCTCGCCCTGGATCGCGTGGCATTTCTGGCGTCATTTCCGGGTCACCCTGAGGGTCGGCGCTGGATCCGTGCTCCGTCTCGAATATCCCGTCAAAGGTCGCCGCCGGCCAGCAGGTATCCGGCTCCCCGGACCGTCTTCAAGATCTTCGGGTTGCGGCTGTCGTCGCCGAGCTTGGCGCGCAGCCGCGAGACATGAACGTCGATCGACCGGTCGAAGCTGAGCTCGGCCGACCCCTTGGCGAGGTCGAGCAGTTGCTCGCGGGACAGGACGCGCCCCGGCCGCTGCGCGAGCGCGCGCAAGATCGAGAACTCGTAGGCCGTGACCTCGACGGGATTGCCGTCGAGCGTGACCGTCATCTTCTGCGGATCGAGGACGAGCGTGCCGACCTGCACGGTCTGCTGCGCCGGGCCGGCCTGGCCGCGCACGCGGCGCACGGTCGCCCGGATCCGGGCCAGGAGCTCGCGCGGCGAGAACGGCTTGGGGACGTAGTCGTCGGCGCCGACCTCGAGGCCGAGCACGCGATCGGCCTCCTCGGTGCGCGCCGTGACCATGACGATCGGCACGTCGGTCCGCGCCCGCAGCTCGCGCGTCACCTCGATGCCGTCGCGCCCGGGCAGCATGACGTCGAGCACGATGCAGTCGTACTGCCGGCGCAGCGCCTCGGCCTGGCCTTCGGTGCCGGTCGCCGCGACGGTGACCAGCACGCCGTGCGACTCGAGGTAGCGCGCCGTCAGCTGCGCGAGCCGTTCATCGTCTTCGACCAGCAGGACCTTGATCGAGGCCATCGGGGTATCGCTCACGGGATCAACCTAACCATGGTCTCAAACGGGAGCCTTCGCTCTACACATTTCGCAACCTCTTCCAGATATTTCGCAACCCGTTTGGGGGCCGACCGGCAGGTTGCGCCCTGAACGGATCGCAGCGACGGCGGCTACTCGAGGCTGTCGAGCTTGCCGGTCTCGTCGGTGCCCACCGCGACCTTGGTCGGCAGGAGGTGCTCGAGGCCGTGCTTGCGCAGCCGGTAGTACAAGGTCGAGCGGTTGATCCCCAGCGTGCGCGCCGCGCTCGCGATGTTGCCGCGCGACTTGTCCACCGCGGCGACGATCTCCTTGCGCTCGCTGTCGAGCAGGCGCTCGGCGAGGCTCTTGCCGTCGTCGGCCAGCGCGGGCGTCGGCGCGCCCCCGATCGGACCGCTGCCAAGGCCCGCCGGTTGCGGCGTCGCGGCGTGGCTGGTCACGCGCCGGCCGAAGTCGAGGTGGCTCGCGCCGAGCGGCGCGCCCCGCGCGAGGATCATCGCGCGCTCGATGATGTTCTCGAGCTCGCGCACGTTGCCCGGCCAGTTGTACTCGCGCAGCTTGGCGAGCGCCTCGGCGGCAGCCGGCAGGACGGCCACGCCCATCTGGCGCGAGAACTTCGCGATGAAGTGGTTGACCAGCGGGCCCAGATCATCGAGCCGATCGCGCAGCGGCGGCAGGTTGATCGGGAACACGTTGAGCCGGTAGTACAGATCCTCGCGGAACTCGCCGTCCTCGATCATCGCCTCGAGGTTGCGGTTGGTCGCGCTGATCATGCGGACGTCGACCTTGATCGTCTCGGCGCCGCCGACCCGCTCGAACTCGCGCTCCTGCAGCGTGCGCAGGAGCTTGATCTGCACCTCCATCGGTAGATCGCCGACCTCGTCGAGGAACAGCGTGCCGCCGTCGGCGAGCTCGAAGCGCCCGGGCCGGCGCGCCAGGGCGCCGGTGAAGCTGCCCTTCTCGTGGCCGAACAGCTCGCTCTCGAGCACGCCGGGCGCGAGCGCCGCGCAGTTGACCCGCACGAACGGCTTGTGCTCGCGCGGCGAGTTGATGTGGATCGCGTGGGCAACCAGCTCCTTGCCGGTGCCGGTCTCGCCGCGCAGCAGCACCGTCGAGGTGGTCGGGGCCACCTGCTCGACCTTGTCGAGCACCTCGCGCAGCGGCGCGCTGTCGCCGATGATGTTGCCGAAATCGAACGCGCCGTGCAGCTGCTGGTTCAGGTAGCCGGTGTACTCGGCGAGCTGCGCGGCCAGCCGCTTGTTGTCGCGCTGCAGGTGAAACCGCTCGATCGCGTACTGCAGCACGCCGCGCACCTCCTTGGCGTCCCACGGCTTGGTGATGTAGCGGTAGACCTGCCCGAGGTTGATCGCCTCGATCAGCACGTCGACGTCGGTGAACGCGGTCAGGATGATGCCGACCGCGTCGGGCTGGCGGACCCGCACCTCGCGCAGGAGCTCGACGCCGGTCATCCGCGGCATCCGCTGGTCGGTCACGACCACCGCGACCTCCTTGCCCTCGAGGATCTGCAGCGCCTCGGCGCCGCCGCTCGCGGTCAGGATGTCGAACGTCTTGCGGAAGTTGAACCGGAACGCGTCGAGGTTGTCCTGCTCGTCGTCGACGACGAGGATCGGATAGCGCTTCACATCGAGCGACACGGTTCGTCAACGTGTACCACGATTGCCTCGCGGCGAGCCACGCCGACGAGCCTGGCCGGCCTACACCTCTCGATCCGTTGGATGCCCGAGCCACGACCGCCGCTTCAGCGATCGCGGCTCCCCGTGCACATCGCGACCAGGCCGAGGCTGACCATCGCAGCCACGGCCAACAGGACGACCGTCATCTGATCGCAAGGTAAATCTCGGACGTCGAGCGTCAAGGCTTCATCACCCGGCGCCTGGACGATGGCGATCCGCGGCAACGCGCCGTCGCACGCGACACGGGCAGCCCTGCGGGAACCGCGCGATCGCGTCGCTGCGAGCGCTGCCGCGAATAGACGCGCGCGGCAGCGCGTTGCCACGCGAAGCGGCGACCACCGCGACTCGTGCGACCACCGCGACGATCGCGACGCCGAGATCCGCCGCCGCGTGGCCGATCCGCGCGCGCCTGGCCGCGGCCGGCTCCGATCCACCTTCGTCGACTCACCTCGCGCATCCCACCGACCCAGCTCGCATGGGCCTCGCGCCGTCCAACGCGCGGCGCCATCGCATCCGACATGTAGGAAACTTGGCCACCACGTGCGGCCTCCGTTAGCCTTTCGCAATGGCAACGTCCCGCCGCGCGCGGCGCCCGAACCTCGAACCACCGCCACGCAAGCCCATGGCGATGACCCATCGCGTCTCGCTGTTCGAGCGAGAGGTCGCCGTGCGCCTCGCCCCGGTCGCGCTCGAGCTCTTGCACGGCGCGGCGCGCACGCTCACCGAGGGCGAGCTCGCCGGCAACGACTACGCCGGCTCGACCATGCTCACGATCGATCTCGCGCGCACCCGCGAGCAGATCAGCGATCCGGTCGACGCGTCGACCGCGCAGCGCGTCGCGATCCTGTACGCCGCCGACGAGCGCTGCCGCGAGCACGCCCGGCGGATCGCCGTCAAGGAAGCGCGCCGGATCGCCGGCTGCGATCTGTCGGCGCCGCACGTCGACGTCGAGAGCCGCGCCCGCGGCCACGAGCTCCACCTGAGCCTCAACGTCGAGGCGCAGCGCGAGCGCCGGGTAGCGAGCCCGGCCGACCGGACCGACCGATGACCCCACGCCAGGAGCTCACCCGATGATCGAGCTGTACTCCACCCGCGACGTGTCCCGCATCCTCGCCGTCCAGGAGTCGCGCCTGCGCTACTGGATGCAGACCGGCTTCGTCGGCCCGACCGTGCGCAAGGGCGGCCGCTTCTACTACACGTTCACCGATCTGGTCGCGGTCAAGGCCGCCAAGGATCTGCTCGCCACCGGCATGTCGCTCCAGCGCGTGCGCAAGAACGTCGAGGCGCTCCGGCACGTGCTGCCCGGCGACACCCACCCGACCACCAAGCTGCGGGTGTGCTGCGACGGCGAGACGATCGTCGCGCTCGCCGACGACGCGGCGTTCCAGCCGATCGGCGGCCAGGTCGTGATGGCGTTCACCGTGCCGAGCTTCGGCGAGCACGTCATCGAGACCCTCGCGCTGCCGCGCGCCTCCGCGGTGCCCGCGCCCGTCGAGGACGCCCCCACCGAGGCCAACGGGGGCACCACGGCCTACCGCCACTTCGTCGAGGCGTGCGCCGCCGAGGATCGCGGCGACTCCCAGACCGCCGAGCACCTGTTCCGCCTCGCGATCGAGCTCGAGCCCCACATGGCCGCCGGGCTCACCAACCTCGGCAACCTCGTGTACCGCCAGGGCGAGCTCCACGAGGCGCGCGGCCTCTACGAGCGCGCCCTCGAGCACGATCCGGCGCAACCGGAGGCGCGCTACAACCTCGCCAACCTGCTCGAGGATCTCGGCGAGACCGAGCTCGCGATCTCCGAGCTGCGCCGGGTCTGCGCCGCGACCCCCGAGTTCGCCGATGCCCACTACAACCTCGGCATCATGCTCGCGCAGGTCGGCGGCACCACGCAGGCCAGGCAGTGCCTCGAGCGCTACCTCGAGCTCGACGGCCAGAGCGACTGGGCCCACCACGCGCGCACGTTCCTCGGCCAGATCGCCGCCTGACCGCGGGAGGCGGCCAGACGCGAAGGCCTGACCGCAGGAGGCGGCCAGACGCGAAGCGCGAACCCTGGCGAGCGCGTGAACGCGAGCACGACAAACGATTGCCGCACCGGCATCGCTGGGGCAAGACTAGGCCATGGGCTTCGCCGACCACGCCACCGAGTTGACCGAGATCCCAGCCGACCTCACGGCGGGGCCCTACCGGAACGCGCGCTCGAGCTGGCCAACAAGGCGCAGTTCACGGTGGCCGAGCTCCAGCTGGTGGCAGAATCGGTCCTGAACTCGCTGTCGGAAGTGGCGCTGGTGTCGGCGTTGCAAGCGTTTCAACAGCCGCGGTGCGGGAATCTACGCGACCCGTGCTTATACTCGCGCCGTCCGATGTCGACGGCGTGCCCCTGCGGATCTGGTGCTCCCGAAGCCGCGTGCTGTGGTCCGATCCTCGCGGGCGCCGCGGCGCCCACCGCCGTCGCGCTCATGCGGTCGCGCTACACCGCCTACGTCCGCGGCGCGATCGATCACGTGATCGAGACGCACGCGGCCGAGACGCGCGCCACGGTCGATCGCGACGCCGCGGCGCGCTGGTCGCGCGACACGCAGTGGATCGGGCTCGAGATCCTCGCCAGCTCCGCCGGCGGACCGACGGATGACGAAGGCGTCGTCGAGTTCGTTGCGCGCGGGGCCACCCGCGGGACGCCGTTCGCGCAGCGCGAGCGGTCGCGGTTTCGCCGGGTCGACGGTCGCTGGTACTACGTCGATGGCGTGCACGTCCAGGAGCCGCTGCGCCGCCCGGCCGCGCCCAACCGTAACGACGCCTGCCCGTGCGGCAGCGGCCGGAAGTACAAGCGCTGCCACGGCGCGTAGCCGGGCCCAGCCCGGCATCCTCGCATGGCTCGCGCGACGCCCGCGGCGGATCACCCGTTTTTAACGCGGTCGCCCGGGAGCGGGTGAGAGCGCGTGAGCCGCCATCAGCACGACGAGGACGAGGCTATAATTCGCGCATGCGGCACGTGGCAACTCTGGTCGTCGGGATCGCGCTCACCGGATGCTCGCTCATCTACAACCCGAGCAACCTCCCGCCGCCCATCGACGCGCCGCCGGACCCGACGATGCTCCAGCTCGGCGGCGCCGGGCCCATGATGCTGTTCGAGGGTCAGGGCACCGGCGGAAGTCGACCCGCGATCCTCGCGATCACCGGGAAGAACCTCACGGTCGCGGCCACGGTGCGCGTGTACGCGACTGGATCCGAGACCCCGATGATCACGGTCAACAGCAACGACCCCATGATCACGTCCAAGGTCAGCGCGGCGAGCGACGTGCTCGCCGTCTCGGTGACCCTGCCGGTCGACCCGGCGTTGCCGGCCAACGCCACGAGCGCGATGCAAGACATCCCGCTCACGATCGAGGTCAGCCAGCCGGCGGCCGGCGGTCCGGTCACCCAGACCCTCACGGGCGCCGTCACGATGCGCACGCTGCCCGAGCTGATCGCGGGGACCGCCGACAGCGCGAGCCTCCGGCCGATGTACTCGCAGGTCGACCTCTCCGGACCGCTCACGTTCGCCGCCGCCGCAGGGAAGCCCCGCGCGCTGATCCGGTCGGCGTCGACGATCAACCTCAAGGACGTCACGGTCAGCGCCGTGGGCAGTGTTCCTGGCCCTGGAGGAGTGGCTGGAGGACCATCCGGCCAGGCTGGAGGTGGAGGCTCCAGCGGCGGTAGCGCGGGAAACCTGTTGTCCGGGGGAGGAGGCGGTGGCTTGGCGACCGCAGGACAGAGCGGTGGCGGCATGGGTGGGACCATCATGGGAGGCATCGCCAATGGGGATCCCTTGATCTCGGACTACAAGACCCCCAACACCAACATCTCGGGCGGGGGTGGGGGGGGCGACAGCTCGGTGGGGGGAGGTGGCGGGGGGACGCTCGAACTGACCGCTGCCGGTGATGTGCACGTCGACGCGATCACGGCCAACGGCGGAGCGGGTGCAAACGGTGGGGTCACCCCGGCGGGCGGTGGTGCCGGTGGCATCGTCGTGATCCGCTCCGGCGGCACGGCCACGCTCGGCGGCGCGATCAACGCCGTCGGTGGCCTGGGAGGCACGGGCGGCGCCGGGACGGCTGGCGCCGGTTCGCTGGGGCGCACGCGCATCGACGCGTCGGTCGTCTCCGGAACGCCGGTGGTCACGCCTTCGTTCCATGCCGGCGCCTCGTGGGATCCCGCCACCCCGCTCACCACGAAGACCTCACCTTTTGGCATGAAGCTGCTCGGCATGGCCGCCGACAAGTTCGACGTGGTCGTGCTCGACGGGGCCGGCGGCGCGAGCTCCCCGGCGTTCACCGCGGACTTCGGCAACGCGAGTCAGATCACCGTCAGGCCGACGCTGCAGCCCGGCTTCAACCGGGTATGCGTCACCAGGACCGGTGGATCCGTGACGGTCGTCGAAGCCACCAACTGCATCGACGTCGCGTACGTGCCGTGACCCGACCGCGCCCGAGACAGCCCAGTATCTCGCCGCAGTGGATTTGACTGGTTGGTCTACCAAGCAATCCCGCGAGGACGGCAACGCGCAGCGCAGCGGCGCGGGCTGGGTCCCCTCACGAGATAGATTGCACGGCCGGGTGGTAGCACGCCGGTGGGTCGTGGAGATGGCACCGAGCGTGGGTCGCAATTCGGTGGTCGACGGACGAGTGAGGGACCCAGACCCGCGTCGCCAGCGCGCGTGTGCGCGTTCTTCGCGAGCTCCGCAACCGATCAAAACCTCTGCGCCGAGACGGCCTAGCCGATCGCGTCGCGGATCACGAGGTAGCCGTAGACGTACGGCGCGATGAACAGCACGGCATCGATCCGGTCGAGGATCCCGCCGTGCCCGGGGAGCAGCGCCCCGGAGTCCTTCACGCCGGCCGAGCGCTTGATCAGCGACTCGGTCAGATCGCCGAGCTGCCCCAGGATGCCGCCCGGGATCGCGATCAACGCGACATCGAGCCAGGTCAGGTCATGCGCCGAGATGAGCTTCAGCGCCGCGACCCCGATCACGGAGCCGGCGATCCCGCCCCACGCCCCGGCCCACGTTTTCTTGGGGCTCACGGCCTCGTACAGCCGGGCCTTGCCGAGAAAGCGGCCCGCAAAGTAGCCGCCGGTGTCGGCGAGCCACGCGACGATCAAGACGATCAGCACGGTATCGCCGGCCTGGTGGTGATCGATGAGCTTCAGCTTCGCGAGGTAGGTCGTCAGGTAGCCGGCGTAGACGATGCCGGTCACCGTCGAAGCGTAGCGGCCGGCGACGCTCGGGATGTCGCGGAACCGGAACAGGTAGTACAGCCCCGGCACGACGACCGCGAACAGGATCGGGATCGTCGGCCCCGCCGCGACCGCGCCGATCAGCACGCGCGGCAGCGAGCCGCGGTAGAGCGCCAGGGCGAGCGGATCGAGCCAGTAGAACGCCAGGACCGCGAGGCCGCCCAGCACCAGCGCCGCGCGCCGGTCGGCGGCCGGGAGCAGCATCGCGAACAGCTCGTCCATCGCGACCAGCGACGCCACGAAGATCAGGCCCCAGGTGGGCTCCGGCCGGTGATAGTAGAGCACCAGCAAGAGGATCGGGACGGCGACCACCGCGACGAGGGCCCGTTGGGCGAGGTTACCGAGAGCCACGAAGTCCCGGAGCTAACCCGAGCGGCCCGGTATCGTCAAGTTACGTCGCGGTCACGTCGCGGTCATGTTCCGGTCGCTCGGTCACGGCGCCTCGACGTCGGAGTCGAGCTGGGCGGACAGGAGGCCGAACCGGCGCTCGCGCGCGGCGTAACGATCCAGGCACTCGAACAGGTGCTGGCGGCGGAACTCGGGCCACAAGACATCGACGAAGATCAGCTCGGCGTAGGCGATCTCCCATAGCATGAAGTTCGAGATCCGCTGCTCGCCGCTGGTGCGGATCAGGAGATCCAGCGGTGGCAGCGCTCGGGTCGGCAGGTAGGCGCTGAACCGCTCGACGTCGACGGCCTCGGGTGACAGCCGGCCCGCCACCGCGTCGCGCACCGCCGCGCGCACCGCCCGGGCGATCGACTCGCGGCCACCGTACGATAGCGCCAGGGTGAGCGTCATGCCACGGTTGGCCGCCGAGGCCGCCCGGAGCTCGTCCAGGGGCTCCTTGGCGATCGGCGGCAGCCGCTCGACGTCGCCGATCGCCTCGAGCCGGATCGCGTTGTCGAGGATCTCCGCGCGCTCGCCGAGCAGGTAGTCGCGGAGCAGCAGCATGAGCCCGGCCACCTCGGAGGCCGGGCGCTGCCAGTTCTGCGACGAGAAGGCATACAGCGTCAGCGCCTCGATGCCGATCTCCCGAGCGGCGCGTGTAATATCTCGCACCGAGTCCGCGCCGACGCGGTGGCCCTCGAGCCTCGCCAGGCCTTGGCGCTGGGCCCAGCGACCGTTGCCGTCCATGATGATACCAACGTGGCGCGGCGGCCTGCGCGTTTCGGTCTCGGACATTGTCTTTCGCCGATCAAAATCGCGAAGCACGGGCAGTAGCACGCTCGGAGCGAGCGTTGCAACCACACCTTTGATCCCGTACGCTCGCGGGAAGCCATGGGGATCTTTTCCAGACTCGGGACGCTGATCAAGTCCAACATCAACGATCTCATCACGAAGGCCGAAGATCCCGAGAAGATGCTGACGCAGGTGCTGCTCGAGATGCAGCAGCAGCTGGTCGAGGCCAAGAAGGCCGTGGCCGTCGCGATCGCCGACGAGAAGAAGCTGCAGAAGCAGTACACGGCCGAGGCCGACAAGTCCAAGGAGTGGGAGCGCAAGGCGATGGTCGCGGTGCGCGCCGGCGACGACAACCTCGCGCGCCAGGCCCTCGCGCGCAAGCAAGAGCACGAGACCATCGCGACCCAGTTCCAGCAGCAGTGGCTCGCGCAGAAGCAGGCCGTCGAGAAGCTGAAAGATGCCCTGCGCCTGCTCAACAACAAGATCGAGGAAGCCAAGCGCAAGAAGAACATCCTCATCGCGCGCAAGAAGCGCGCGGAGGCGCAGCAGCAGATCGCCAACACCATGCAGGGCCTCGGCGATACAAGTGCGTTCGATACCTTCGATCGCATGGCCGAGCGAATCCAGCTGATGGAGGCTGAGGCCGAGGCGGGCGCGGAGCTCGCCGGGGAGCTGTCCGGCGATACGCTGGAGTCGAAGTTCCTCCAGCTCGAGCAAGGCGGCGGCGCCAGCGAGGACGACGCGCTGTCCGAGCTCAAGGCCAAGATGGGCCTCCTCGAAGCCCCCAAGGGCGACGCCGCCAAGCAGCTCGGCGCAGGCGCAGGCACCGGCGCCGCCGCGAAGGACGACAAGCACGCCGATGGCGCCGCCAGCCCCCCGACCAACCTCGGCGGCGGCCTGACGGCCGAAGACCTGAAGGAGCTCGAGGATCTCGATCTCTCCGAGCTCGACAACAAGGAAGCCAAGAAGGCCTGACCCTCCGCTCGGGGGCGTCTCTTGCTCCCGCGCGCAGGTCCTGGAGATCGCGCACTTGCTTGCGCCGACGGCTGGGCACGTCGCTGCTGTGTGAAAATAACCGTGCGCCCTACTCCCGCGCGCAGTTCCTGGAGATCGCGTACACGCTTGCTTGCGCCGCGGGTCTGGGCCCGTCGCTCGTCCGTTGACCGCCGAATTGCGATTTGACCTCGGTGCCATCTCCACGACCGACCGGCGCTTGACCGCCCGGCCGTGCAATTTATCTCGCGCCGAACCCAGCCCGCGTCGCTGCGCGGCGCGTTGGCGTTGTGCGGAAGGACCCATCAGCGAAGTCGCTCGGTGAGGTCACCAAGAAGACGAACGCGCGGCGCGTTGACGTTGTGAGGAAGGACCCATCAGGGTGGTGGCCCCGCGCCAGCGCATTTCGTCCAAGCAGGTGGCCGGCTGCCGGCCGTGGCGTCTCGTCCGTCGACCGCCGGATGCGACCCACGCTCCTTGCCATCTCCACGCCCGACCGGCGCATGACCACCCGGCGTGTCGACGAAGTTCGGCAAAACTCGGTGTGCTCAGCGCACCTTTTGGGGTGTGAATGAACCGTTACACGCTGGCCCAGGACCGCCAAAGAGGGAAGTGGTTTCCTATGCTTGCCGCCATGAAGTGGCCGGAAGCCGCGGATCGCAGCTTGCATAGCTCTGGGAGATGCGACTCGTGGCCGGTGTCCTCGCCCTCACCCTCTTCGCCTCCTTCGCGCGCGCCGAAGACACGAGGGCCCCGGAACCGACCGAACCCGCCGGTCCCGCAGTCCCCGCAGGAGCGACCGCGGACGTGACGTACCGCAAGGTCCCGTTGCGCGTCGTCCGCGTCATGGCCCAGAGCCATCAGGCGCTGCTGTTCGACCGGTCCCGCGCGACCCATGTCCTGGCTGAGGTCGGCAGCCAGATCGACGGCTATGCGGTCGTGGCCATCGACGACGACGAGGTCACGCTGAGCTTCGAAGGCAAGCAGATCGTGCTCGCGGCGCCCCCGCGCGGCGGCCGCCGCCACGACCGCGACCAGCCCGCCATGCGCATCGCCTCGCCGGCGGGGCTCAGGCAGGTTGACCCGGTCGCCGGCGAACCGGCGCCGATCGACCCGTACGGCGATTTCCCGGTTCGCGCCGTCGAGGCCCCGGACGCGCCGGGCGGGCCGGGCGGGCCGGGCGGGAACCCCGGGCGCGCTTCGCGGGTGATCGAAGCCGGCCAGGGCGGTGTTCGTGTGGCAGAGGCGCCCGGCCGCCCGACCACGCCGACCACGCTGTCGAACAGTCCAGCCGAGCTCCCTGTCCCGCATCCTGTGGCACTCGACGCTCAGGCAGCCAACGCCGGGCCTGTCGATGCCAAGGCAACCGGGATCCGGGTCGCTGAGGCGCCGCCCACTGCCCCCATTGCGGCGCCCAGTACGCCCAAAGCCCCCAGTTCGACGCCCAGCGCGCTCAGTGCCCAGCCAAGCGATATCAGAGCCGTCGGTGGCCCCACCAGTCAAGGCGGGATCCGCGTCGCCGAAGCGCCGGCCGGTGTACCCAGCGTGGCCCCGGCCACCGAAGCTCGACCGGTCCCCAGCATCCCCTCGGCCATCGAGGCTCGGCCGGTGCCCAGCGCCTCCTCGGCCATCGAGGCTCGGCCGATCGTGCCCCGGCCGCCGGAGGTTCCGGCGATCAAGGCGCCCGACGTTCGTGCCGCGGATACCGCGCGCGCGCCGGACAAGCAAACCCTCGACGCACGCGCCTTGGCCGACGTGATGGCCGCCGACAGCCGGTCGCGCGGCGCCCGGACCCCGGCGTCAGGGGCGTCAGGGGCGTCAGGGGCGTCAGGATCGTCGCGCACGGCGGTGTCCCCGGCCGCCGCCGACCCTCGTCCCGCGATCACGGCGCCCGCGGCGTCCGACATCCGGACAGCATCCGCCGCCTCTGGCGGCACGGCCGTCGTTTCGCGTAGCGAGGTCGACGGCGCGCTCGCCGACTTTGCCAAGCTCGCGGCGGCGGTCCGCGGCAGCTTCTCGGCGTCGGGGCTGGCCGTCGACGGCGTGGCTGAAGGCTCGATCTTCGCGCGTGCCGGCCTGCGCGCCGGTGACGTGGTCACCGCGGTCGATGGCGCCCCGCTGCGCTCGCTCGACGCCGCTGCCAACCTGTACGCGCGCGCGTCGTCGGCAAAGGCGCTCACCGCGCAGATCATTCGCGGCGGCAGCCCGATGACGCTGCACGTGACGATCCAGTAGTGCCGTAACCCGCAGTGCCGCCGGCGGCTGAAATAGTTGGCCCCGCGAGGACGTCAACGCGCCGCGCAGCGACGAGGTGCCGGGCTCGGCGCGAGATAGATCGCATGGCGGAGGTCATGCACCGGCCGGTCGTGGAGATGGCAGGAACCGTGGGTCGCAATACGGTCGTCGACGGACGAGACTCCCGTGGCGGCAGCCGGCTACCCCCTTGAACGAAAATGTGGTGCGCCGTTCCCATCTGTTCCGCGAGGACGACAACACGACGCGCAGCGACGCGGGCTGGGTTCGGCGCGAGATAAATTGCACGGCCGGGTGGTCAAGCGCCGGCCGGTCGTGGAGATGGCACGAACCGTGGGTCGCAATACGGCCGTCGACGGACGAGCGACGAGCCCAGACCCGCGGCGCAAGCAAGCGTGTGCGCGATCTCCAGGGACTGCGCGCGGAGGAGGACGCGAACGACTATTTTCAAGGCAGCAAGGGCCAGACCGCGGCGCAAGCAAGCGTGTGGGCGATCTCCAGGAACTGCGCGCGAGAGTAGAACGCGACGACTATTTTCAGGGCAGCAAGGGCCAGACCGCGGCGCAAGCAGGCGTGTGCGCGGTCTCCAGGGACTGCGCGCGGAAGAGAGCGTCATGGCAGCGCGGCCCCAGACCCGTGGCGCAAACGCACGTGTGCGCGTCCCCAGGCGCTGCTTCCGGGCAGATCCTGCGACAGGAGGATCCGGTAGGGGAACAACCCGCCCGCGATCGGAGTGGTTTACGATGAGGCGTGGGCGCGGTACGGCTCGAGCTTCGACTCTCCAGTCACAACGAGTGGATCAAGCTGTTCGATCCACGCGACTGGACCATCCTCGTGCCGGCGCTCCAGCCGGTCGAGCCGGGTACGAGCCTGTGCGTCGATCTCGACGTCGACGGCTGGCTCGTGACGCTGCGCGGAACCGCGGTCGGCCAGCGCGATGATCCGCCCGCGGTGGTGGTCGCGCTCAGCGGCGCGGAGCGCGACAAGATCAATTACCTGAACGGGTTCGTGCGCGGCGGGCTGCTGAACCTCCGCGGCAAGCGCCGGCTGCCGTTACGGCTCGCCGTCACCTACGGTGCGGTCGAGGGCCCGGAGGCCACGGTCACCAAGGACATCAACGAGGAAGGCCTGTTCCTGTTCACCGACCGGCCGCTGCCGGAGACCTCGCAGGTGCACATGCTGCTGACCCTGCCGGGCCGGGCCGAGCCGCTGTCGCTCGTCGGCAAGGTCTCGCACACGATCATCGACCATGACGACGAGCCGCCGGGGATGGGGATCGTGTTCGACCTCGACGACGCCGCCCGCGGCGAGCTCGTCGCGATCATCGGCGAGCTCGAGGCCCAGCTGCACGCCGGCAAGCTGCCGACCGGCGTGATCGAATAGGTGCAGATCTGCCAGAGCGTTGCCTGTTCGGCCGGGCGATGGCACCGTGAGCTGTGGCGCGTCGCCCGCGAGCAGCTCCCAACGCGCCGGTGACCTGGCGCGATGGCGTCCATCTCACCGGGACGCCGATCTGGTGTGACGCTCGCCGGCGGCGCGACGTCTGCTTCCTGTCGTCGGCCGATCGGGTCGGGCGCACCGGACACGGCCAGCTGATCGGCACGCCGATCACGCTCGCGCTGCTCGATTCACGCCCCGGTGCCCGCAACATGGGCCACCTGGCGGTCCCGCTGCGCCAGCGCTTCACGCTCGGCACGCTGCGCCTCGAGCTGATTCCCTCGGGCCGCGGGTTCGGGGCGGCGGCGCTGCACGTCGACATCGCGGGCAAGACCGTGCTCTACGCCGGGGTGGTCCGGACGGGCGACGGGGGGGTGGGCGACGCGGCCGAGCTGCGCACCTGCGACGCGGTCGTCGTCGCGGCGCCGTACGGCGAGCCGCACCATCGCTTCCCGCCGCTCCCCGCCGCGATCGACGCCACGATCGAATGGACGCGCGCCCAGCTCGCCAGCGGTCGCCGGCCGGTGCTGTACGTCGACTCGCTGCTCGACGGCCTCGAGGTCGCGAGCCGGCTGGCCGCCGCCGGGCTGCCGATCGCCGGGCCCCGGGCGCTGCGTGAAGCCGGGCAGCGCATCGCCGATCTGGTCCCGAGCCCGCAGATCATCGGTGAGACCGTCGCGATCGGCCGCACGATCGCGACGCGGCCTCCGATCGCCCCCGATCCCGGCAGCGGCATCCCGGCGATCCCGGCGCCCGGCCGCGAGCCTCGCGCGATCGTCTGGCTCGACGCCGATCACGCCGGGCTGGCCCGGGGTCTGGGCGACCGCCCGTTTGCGACCGCGCTGGTGTCGGCCCGCGCGATCGCCGGCACCGCCGGATGCGACGCCGGCTTCGCCTGGGCGGCGGCGGCGGATCACTCGCAGCTGCTCGGCTGGATCGAGGCGACCTCCGCCCGCGAGGTGTTCGTGACCGGGGCGTGCGCCGAGGCGATCGCCACCGCCATCGGGGGGCGCGCGCGCGTCGTCGGCCCGCCGCACCAGATGCTGCTGTTCCCCCACGAGGCCGTGTCATGACGCCGGTCGGCCCTCCGGCGCGGATGCCGCGGATACCGCGGATCTCCGTGGCCAACCGGCGCGACGGCGGCTGGTGGTGGCGGCTCCCGGTGGTCGCGGTGCTCTGGCTCGCGATCGTGACGCCGATCCTCGCCGCGGGCGTGGTCGCGCTGACGCTCCGGCGGTGGGCGGCGGATCTCCCCGAGGTTCCGGATCTCGCGGCGTGGCGCGCGCTGGCGCCGCAGACGTCGATCGTGCGCGCGGCGGATGGCTCGCACCTCGCCGAGCTGCCGTTTCGCGACGGCAAGGTGATCGGCCACCGCACGCTGGCGCCGCTCGAGCGCGTGCCGGCGCACGTCGTCAGGGCCGTGCTCGCCGCCGAGGACGTCCGGTTCTTCGCCCACCACGGCGTCGACTACCCGGCGATCGCGCGCGCGGCGCTCATCAACTACCAGGTCGGGCGCGTCGTCGAGGGGGCCTCGACGATCACGCAGCAGGTCGCGCGCAACCTCCTGCCGCGCGAGATCGGCACCGAGCGCAGCGTGCGCCGCAAGGTCCGCGAGGCCTTGCTCGCGCGGGCGATCGAGCGCCGGTGGACCAAGCACGACATCCTCGAGACCTACCTCGACTTCGTGTTCCTCGGCGAGGGCGCGTACGGCATGACCGCCGCGGCGCGCGCGTACTTCGATCGCGACCCCGGCGAGCTCGATCTGCCCCAGGCGGCGCTGCTCGCGGGCCTGATCCAGGCACCCGGGCGGCTCGACCCGTTTCACCACCCGGACGCGGCGCGCGCCCGGCGCGACGAGGTGCTCGCCCGGATGGCGCGCGCCCACCTGATCGACGCCGCGACCCAGGCACGCGCGGCCGCCGCGCCGATCGCGCTCGCCCGGCCGCACCCGAGCTACGGCACGCGGGTGCCCTGGTACACCGAAGAGGTTCGCCTCCGCGTCGCCCGCGCGCTGCCGGCGGAGCTCGCGCGCGGCGGCCTCTCGATCGAGACCCCCGCGCTGCCCGCCCTCGGCACCGAGCTCCAGCGCGAGGCGGTCGTGGAGGCCGATCGCTGGCGCGGCGCCCAGATCGCCGCGCTGATCTGGGATCACCGGACCGGCTACGTCGAGGCGCTCGTCGGCGGTCGCGCCTGGGGCCCCGATCGCTTCGATCGGTTCGTGCAGAGCTGCCGCCAGCCGGGATCGGCGTGGAAGCCGCTGGTGTACGGCGCGGCGCTCGCCGCGGGCGCGATCACGCCGGGCACGGCGTTGCGCGATGCTCCGATCGCGGAGTACGACGAGGTGACCAACACGCAGTGGAAGCCGCGATCGGGCCATCGGTTTCAGGGCGTCGTGCTCGCCCAGGAGGCGTTCGCCGCCTCGCTCAACGCCCCGGCGATCGACGTGTTCGATCGGGTCGGCGCCCAGCCCGTGATCGCGCTGGCCCGCCGCCTGGGGATCACGACCGCGCTCGCCGACGTGCGGCCGATGGCGCTCGGCGCCTCGTGCGTGAAGCCGCTCGAGCTCGCGCGGGTCTACGCGACGATCGCGCGGCGCGGCGTCTCGATCGCGCCCCACTTCGCGGTCCGCGTCCGCCGCGGCGACACCGAGCTGTTCGACACCGCCGTGCCCGAGGATCCGTGGCTCGACCCCGCCCGGCGGTTGGACCGGATCGCGGCGACCGCCGCGACGGCCGGGGTTCTGCCCGACGAGCGGGTCGGCGCCTCCGGCGGGCGCTTGCTCGACGAGCGCGTCGCCTTCCAGCTCGAGGACATGATGAGCGCGGTGGTCGCGCGCGGCACGGCCAGCGCCGCCGCACAGCTCGGCCGGCCAGCCGCCGGCAAGACCGGCACGACCAACGACAACACCGACGCGTGGTTCATCGGGTTCACCGGGCGCGTGCTCGCCGCGGTGTGGGTCGGCTTCGACGATCCGGTGCACAAGCTCGGCGCCGAAGGTGACGGCGCTCACGCCGCGCTCCCGCTCTGGATGCGCGCCGTCCGGGCGGCCGAAGGCGCGCGGCCCAGCGCGGCGGTTCCCGGCCCGGCTCCCCTGGGCATGGAGCGAGCCGTCGTCGATCGCGAGACCGGCCTCCTGGCGGCGCCGGGCACCGGCGGCCTGGCGCTGTGGTTCCAGCCGGGGACCGCCCCGACCGAGGTTTCGGGGCAACCTGGGACATCTTCGACGAATGTAGGGACGGATTTCGGCCGCAGCTCTCGCGAATTCTGAGCGCGCCTCGGGCAGGGCAGCGCCGCGTCGGGGTGGTATGCTGCGCTCGATGTTTGGCATGGGCGGCACCGAGATCTTGGTCATCTTGATCGTCGCCCTGCTATTTCTGGGGCCCGACAAGCTGCCCGAGGCCGCCACCAAGATCAGCAAGGGCATCCGCGATATCAAGAAGCAGTCGCGCGTCCTGCAGCAGACCATCGAGGAAGACGAGCACATCGGTGGCGCGATCCGCGATCTCAAGAGCGCGCTCCGCGGTGAGTACGAGCCGCCGCCAAAGCCGACCAAGCCAAAGAAGCAGCTCGTCGAACCGCCCGACCCGGCCGAGTCGGCCAAGGCGCTGGCGGAGCCGGGGACGCCCGAGCACGGCGCCGGTCCGGACCAGCCTCCCGTCGATGCACCGGCGCAGACGGCCCAGGTGGGAACCGGAGCCGAAGCCGGCCAGGTCGAGTCGAACATCCATGGCCACGGCGGCCATGATGGCAGCGCCGACGCGCCTGCCGGTGACGCGGCCGACGCACCTCCTCACCCGGCGGCGGCAGCGGCGGCTGTGGCCCCGGGGCCCGACGACGCCAGGCCCACGTTGACGATGCCACCCACGGCCGGCGAACCGGACGAAGACGTGCCCGCCGTCTCGACCGCCGGCGACGCCGCCGAGCTGGCTGCGATGGTGAAGCCCGCGCCCAACACCATTCCCCACAAGCCGCCCTCGATCGCTGAAGTGCCCGAGCAAGCCAAGCAAGCCGAGCCGAAGCATGGCTAAGTGGGCGCCGACCAGCGACGAGGGCGATGACGAGGAGCCAAACCGGGAGGCCGAGCTTGAAGGCGGCCGCATGCCGTTCTTCTCGCACCTCGCCGAGCTCCGCGATCGCGTGCGCAACGCCGCGATCTGCTTCGTCCTCGCGTTCCTCGGGTGCTGGTACTTCGCGGACGACATCTTCGCGTGGCTGCGCCAGCCGCTCGAGGACATCTGGATCAAGCACACCGGCCCTCTGCTCGCCGCGACCAACGCCGAGCTCGCGAGGCAGGGCAAACCGCCGGACCTCGACTGGGGGCCGTTCAAGCTGATCTATACCGGCTTGACCCAGCCGTTCTGGGTCAACATGTCGGTCGCCCTGTGGGCCGGGATCTTCGTCGCCTCGCCGTTCATCTTCTACCAGCTGTGGCGGTTCATCGCGCCCGGCCTGTACAAGCGCGAACGTAACGTCACGATCGTCTTTGCCATCTTCTCGGCCGTGTTCTTCGTCGCCGGCGCGCTGTTCTGTTTCGAGCTCGCGCTGCCGAGGCTGTATGAATTCTTCCTGGGCTACAACTCGCGCACGCTCCAGTCGCTGCCGAGCATCCAGGAGTACCTCGACATCACGCGTGACTCGATGCTCGCGTTCGGCGCGATCTTCGAGATGCCGCTGCTCATCTACTTCCTCGCCATGGTGGGGCTGGTCACGCACCGCAGCCTGTGGAAGTTCAGCCGCTGGTTCATCGTGCTCGCGTTCGTCATCGGCGCGATCCTCACCCCGGGCCCCGACGTGGTGTCGCAGTTCACGATGGCGCTCCCGATGATCGCGCTCTACAACATCTCGATCTTGTTCGCATGGCGTGTGACGGTGAAGCGCGAACGGGCCGAGGCCGCCCAGCGCGCGAAAGACGCTGCGTCGACGAAGAAGGCGCGCAGGGACGATGACGATGACGATGACGATGACGACGGTGACGGCGCATCCGACTGACGCACCCATCCGGGCCTGAGAGGGTGGTGCCCGTCGAGCGCGGACGGTTGCCGGAGCGGCGGCGCGCGGGTCAGAACCGTCCCGTGAGCATGACGCCGGCGCTGTCGGGCCGGACCATCGGGACGATCATCAGTTATCCATCGCCACCGCCACGCCGACCAGGCTCCACGAGGCCAGCGTGCCACCGAGCGAGAGCAAGAGCGCCGTGGTCTCGCTGAGTTCCTCGGCCTGCGGCGCGGCGGGGGGAGCGACCCCCGATGGCGCCACGTCGATCCCGCCGGGAGCGACTTCCACAGCCGCGCGCGCCAGGGCGATGATCGGCTGGAACGTCGAGATCCAGCAACGTGGCAGCCGCCTGCCAAGGAGTGAGTGATGCAGCTTTCCCGGCTCGCCGAGTCCACCGTGCTCAACAACGCATGGATCGTGGGGGTCATCGCGGCCTGCGCGCTCGTCGCCACGTGGCTCATCATGGCGCTGTCGAGCTTCCTGATCCGGAAGGCCGGCCAGGCGCTGCGCATCCAGGCGCTCCAGTCGCTCACCGACGGCTACGCCCGGAGGGCGCGCCTGGTCTCGGTCATCGTGTCGTTCACGATCGTCATCCTCGGCGCCGGGGTGCTGGCCTACGCGCTGTGGCAGCACGAGGATCTGCAGCCGACGTTCGACCAGGTCCTGGCGCAGATCACCCACGAGACCTTGATCGCCGTGGCGCGCAGCGCGGGCGTGGTGGTCGTGTTCCTGCTGGCGTTCTACGTCCTCAAGGCGACCAGCCGGCGGGTGATCAAGCGGCTTCGCGGCCGGATGAGCCCGCGCGAGATGGCCCAGCGCCAGCAGATGTTCCTCGAGCGGTTCTTCCTGCACCTGCCGTCGGCCATCGATCTGGCCCTGGCCTATGCGCTGCTCGGCCTGGTCGCCGGGCGGCTCGACCTGCCCGGGCCGCTGGAGTGGTTCCTGCTCACCGTCGTCTACGTCCTGCTCCTGATCGCCGCGGGCCGGGCGCTGGTCATGCTGGCCCACTTCCTGTCCGAGCGCATGCTCGCCAACTGGGAGCACCGGAGCAAGGGATCCAAGCTGGAGGAATACTACGCGGCGCTGCTGCGGCTCCTGCCGGTGGTGCAGCGCAGCATCGAGGCCATCGTATATGTCTCGGTGGCCACCCTGCTGGTGCACCGGTTCGAGGCGCTGGAGCCGTTCTCGCCCTACGGGCCGCTGCTCATCCGGGTGATCTCGATGTTCCTGGCGGCCAGCGTGGTGAACGAGGTCGTGCGGGTGCTGATCGCCCGCGTCTTGCTCGCCGCGCCGAGCGCCGCCGAGGACACGCAGCGGCGGCGCGTCACCTTCGTCGGCCTGATCCAGAGCATCATCAAATACATCATCTATTTTTGCGTCTGCCTGATGATCCTCAAAGATCTCGGCATCGACCCGACGCCGATCCTGGCCGGCGCCGGCATCGTGGGCCTGACCGTCGGCCTGGGCGCGCAGAAGATCGTGCAGGACCTCCTGAACGGCCTGTTCCTGCTGTTCGAGGATCAGATCCTCCAGGGCGACTACATCAAGATCGGCGACACCGAGGGCGTGGTCGAGCAGATGTCGCTGCGGATCACCCGCGTGCGCGATCGGTTCGGCCGGCTGCACATCCTGCGCAACGGCGAGGTCCAGAACGTCATCAACTACAGCCGGGGATGGACCCTGACCGTGGTCGAGATGACCGTCTCGTACGAGGATGATCTGGCCAAGGCGTTGCGGGTCATCGGCGAGATCTGCGCGGGGTTGCCCAAGGTGATGCCGGGCGTGGTGCTCGAGGTCCCCCAGGTCAAGGGCGTCGAGACCATCGGAGACTCCAACATCGTCGTGCGGATCGAAGCCAAGGTCGGCCCCGGCGCCCACTACGACGTCAAGCGCACGCTGAACCGCATGCTCATCGACGGCTTCAACGCCAACCAGCTGGAGATCCCGTATCCGAAGTCCGTCAAGATGATGCCCCCCGAAAGGCCCGGCTCGGGAGACTCGTAGCGAGGTGAACGCGATCACGGACAGCGGCATCGACGCCGGGTACGCAGCTGCGATGTCCGGACTCTCCCGTACCCCGGGCGGAGCTGAGGGCTACCTCGCTTCGCGATGGCGGATCTCGACGTCGTTCGCGTCAGGCCGCTTGGCCTCCGTCGCCACGTGCTCGATCCAGGCGCGCAGCTCCTTCGCGGTGACCGGCTTCGCGAGCAGTGGTGTGCCGAGCTGGTCGAGCCGCTCGCGGGTCTGCGCGGTGAACGCGCCGCCCGACAGCAAGATCACGCGCTGGGCCTGATCGGGCGCGATGCGCTGCAGCTCCTCGACCAGCTCGAGCCCGGTCATGTTGGGCATCATCACGTCGCTGGCGATCGCGTCGAACCGGACGCCTCGCGTGATGTGCTCGAGCGCGTCGCGGCCGCACACCGCCACGGTGACGTCGTAGTCGCGGCGCAACAGGCGCGCCACCGTGTGGGCGACCAGGGGCTCGTCGTCGACCACCATCACGCGCGGGCGGCGGTCGTCGGTGCCAGCGGTGGTCGGTTCGTCGGTCGGGGCGGCCAGCGGCGCGGGCACCGCGTCGTCGACCGGCGGCAACACGACGCGGACCAGGGTGCCGTGGCCGGAGGTGCTGTCGATCGAGATCTGGCCACCGAGGCCGCTGATGATGCCGTGGCAGATCGACAAGCCCAGGCCGGTGCCTTCGCCGACGTCCTTGGTCGTGAAGAACGGGTCGAACACGCGGGCGGAGACCTCGGGCGCCATGCCCTTGCCGGTGTCGGCGACCTCGACCACGGCGCGGCCGCGATCATCGGTGCGGGTCCGCACGGTGATGCGGTTATCGTCGGCGTGACCCTCGGGGATCGCGTGGGCCGCGTTGACCAGGAGGTTGATGAACACCTGGGTCAGCCGCCCGTCGTCGGCGATCACCCTCGGCACCTGGCCGAGCTCGCGAACCAGCTGGGCGCGGTGACGGAGCTCGTTGCCGGTCAGCCGGATCGCGGCCTCGATGACGTCGGCCAGCACGAGCGGGGCGCGCTTCTCTTCCTCCGAGCGGCTGAACGAGCGCAGCCCCTTGACGATGTTGCGCACGCGCTCGGCGCCATCGCGCGCGTCGTTGACCGCGGCGGCGAGCTCGATGCACTCCGCCTCGCTCGGCCGGGACCGGCTGGCCGCCAGCGTTTCGGCCATCGCCTCGAGGTTGCCCGCGATGTAGGCGAGCGGGTTGTTGATCTCGTGCGCGATGCCGGCGGCGAGGGTTCCCAGGCTCGCCATCCGGTCGGAGATCAAGAGCTTGGCGCGCATCCGCTTGCGCTCGGTCACGTCGCGGCTGCTGGCGAACACCGTCGGCGCACCGCCGAGATCGACGCGGATCCCGCAGATCTCGCAGGTCCGCCAGCTGCCGTCCGCGCCGCGCACCCGGATCTCGATGATCTCCGAGCTGGCGCCGGGATCCGCCTCGCGAATGCGGCGGAACAGGTCCTTGAGCGCCGCGCGATCGTCGGGATGGATCAGCTCGAGCAGCTGGAGCTGTCTCCAGCGCTCTTCCGGGCCGTCGACCCCGAGGAACCGGCGGTTCGCGAGGTTCAGGTAGATCAGCTTGCGGTCGCGGTGGACGGTCATCAGGTCGGGCATGAGGTCGATCACGGCGCGGAAGCTGGCGTCGGTCTCGGCGTGGAGCTGGCGGGTGCGCCGGCGCAGCACCGTGCGTTGCCGCCAGGTGAAGCCCGCGCCGATCGCGCCGAGCCCTGTGACCGCGATCCCGAGGAAGAACCACCGGGCCTGCCACCACGCCGGCCGGACCGTGAACCGCAACTCGGTCGCCGGCCCCCAGCTCCCGGCGCCGATCCGCGCGCGTGCCTCGAAGCGGTAGGCGGCCGGAAGCAGCGCGGGGTAGCGGACCTGGCGCTGGTGGGTCGTGCTCCATTCGGCCTCGAGCGGCGACAGCCGGACCTGGTACTCGACGCGCCTGGGGTCGAGCATGCTGCTGGAGGCGAACTCGAGCAAAAGCGCGTTGTGATCGTGCGGCACCTCGAGCGGGGCCTGTGGGTCACCGATCGCGCGATCGCCGAGGCGGCCGTCGAGGAAGGCGGTGCGCGGTGCGCGCGGGGGGCCGTGGTAGTCCTGGGCGAACACGTGGGTCGCCCCGCCGGTCGAGCCGAGCCACAGCGAGCCATCGCCGTCCAGGAGGAACGCGTTCGCCGCCGAATCATTGCCCGCGACCCCGTCGGCCTCGTCGAAGTGATCGACGCCCTGTGGCGTCACGACGTCGAGGCCGTCGCCGGTTCCGATCCACAGCCGGCGCTCGCGGTCCTCGCCGACGAGGTACACCATGCCGGTGGTGAGCCCTTGCGCACGCCCGATGTGCTCGAACGCCGTGGCCTTACCGCCGTCGTAGCGAAAACAGCTCACGCCGATCGCCTCGCGGTAGGCGACGCACATCCGACCGTCGGCGCGCGGCGCCAGGTAGCTCACCGCCGTGACGCGCAAGCCGGAGCGCTGGTCGAGGACGTGCCACGTACCGTGGTCGAGCACCAGGATGCCTACCTCGCTGCCCACCCAGACCTGGTCGCCGGCCACGGCGAGCGACACCGCGCGAACGTCCGGGCGCACGCCGGGAACGATGACGCGCTCGAGCGGGCCGGGGACCGCGCCCCGCAGCCGGAACAAGCCGCCCCTGGTCCCGATCCACAGGTCGCCTTCCGGGCCGAGCGCGAGCGCCAGGATGCGCTGATCGCCGGCGCCATCGGCCGCGCGCAGCGACGTCGGGTGGCCGCCGGCGTCGAGGTAGAGCAAGTCGGCGGGCGCACCGCCGATGAACACGCCGCCCTGCGGCGGAAACACGAAGCCGCGCACGGTGCGGTCTCCGCTCCCGGGCAGGCATTCCCAGCGCCCCGCGATCGCGCGCGCCAGGCAGTGGTCGGTGCCGACCCACAGCCGGCCCTCGGGATCCCGCCGGAAGCTCCACGCGACCCCGCCGGGCAGCCCGCTCATTGCGTCGTGGTGCTCGACCAGGTCGCGTCCGCGCAGCTGGAACAGGCCGTTGGCACCGATCCACATCGTCCCTTCGCGATCGACGAACAGCGTCTGGATCGCCGCCGCGGGCAGGCCGAGCGTGCGATCGATGATGCGCCAGTGATCGGCGTCGCGATACGCGATCCCCGCGTCGGTGCCGATCACGACGTTGCCGCGCGGGCCGATCGCCATCGACGCCGCCGAGTCGGCCGTGTCGAAACCGGTGGGCAAGCCGGCGACCACGTCGGTCGCGCGCGCGGCACCTGGCGGCACGAGCCACATGTGGAGCGTGGTCCGGATCCACAGCGCGCCCTGGGGGTCGCGCAGGATGCCTTCGATCGGATCGCCGCCGATCCCGGCGGCGGCGAGCTCTCGCCACACACCGTCGCCGGAGGTCAGCAGGATTTTTGCGCCATCGCAGACCACCAGCCCGGTGGCGTCGGCCCACATCGCGCGGATGCGGGTCGCCGGCCGTCCAGGCCAGCCCGGTGCCGGCACGAAGCCACCGGCGCCATCCTGCACGTACAGCCCGGCCTGGTCGGTTCCGACCCACAGCTTGCCCGCGAAGCTGACCATCGCGTGGGTCGAGGCGCTCGGCATCCCGCGCGTGCGGAGCTGCGAGAACCGCGAGCCGTTCCAGCACACCAGGCCATCGACGCTGCCCACACACGGCGCACCGTCCGGACCGATGCCGATCGTGAAGTTGAGGGTCGAACGCAGACCGTCGTCGGCCGAGAAGTGGGTGAACCGTTCACCGTCGAACCGATAGACGCCGTCGTCGGTCGCGAGCCAGAGAAGCCCGCTACTGTCCTGGGCGATGCTCGCGATCGCCAGGTTGTGCAGACCGTCGACCCCCGTGAACCCCCGGACCCGGCGTTGACCGGCGGGGACATCGCGCGCCCCGGCCTCGTCCGCGCGCGCGGCAACGGGCTGCGCCACGAGCCAGAGCGTCGCGATCACGGACAGGCATCGCACATCTCGTCGAGGCGACCACAAACACGACGATTATACGCGCGGTCGAGATCGTGCGAAATCACCGATTACCGCCGGGCCCCTGACGCTCCGCGTCGGCGGAGCTGGTCGAATCGCTAGCGGGCCGCGTGAAGCTCGCCCAGCGTGCCGGCGAACAGGTCGAGATCGACGGAGCCTTCGATGCCGGGGACCGCGCCGCGGTCGGTGTGCTGCCAGAACGTCCAGCGGGTCCACGGCGCCGGCAGCGCCGGGCAGCCTTGCGTGTAGTGGGCGATCCACAGCGCCTGCGCGCCGAGCGGTTCGGCGCCGCCGTTGCGCCACAGGTCGCTGCCGGTGTAGACGATCGGCTCGACGCCGAGCCGGCCGCGCACGCGCTCGATCCAGGCCTGGGCGCGCTCGGCGACGGTCGTCGGCTCGAACCCGCCGTCGACCTCGATGTCGATCACCGGCGGCAGGTCGTCGCGATCGCGATCGCGCATCGCGGCGATCATCAGATCGGCCTGCGCCGCGATGCTCTGGTCGGGACGGAAGAACTGGTAGGCGCCGCGCACGACGCCCGCCTGCTTCGCCTCGGCCCAGTTGGTCGCGAACATCGCGTCGCGCAGGGCCGCGCCGTCGGACAGCCGGATGAACGCGAAGCGAATCCCGGCGCGCTGGACGCGCGGCCAGTCGATCGTCTCCTGGTGGTAGGAGACGTCGATGCCCGGGGTGATCGGCCCGAGGTGGCAGCCCGGGCGTTCGGGCGCGGCCGGATTGGCGCGGGGACGCAGCAGCATGGCGGCGGCCGCGGCGGCGCCCAGCGCGAGGCCCAGGACGACGAGGCGCGCCTTGCGCACGATCAGCGAGCTCCAGCGCGGCATCGGGTCGCCATGCGCCGCCTACTTCATCTCGTCGCGCCGGTACGACAAGCGCGCCGTCACCGAGCCCTTGGCGCCCTTGCCGATCTGGATGGCGAGCGATCGGGTGCCCAGCGTCGGGTGCCAGGCCTCGAGCGTGTAGCTGCCGGGGGGCAGGCCGGTGAGCTCGAACGTGCCGTCCTCGCCGGTCACCGCGAACGCGGTGTGATCTTGCACGACCGCATAGGCATGCATCCAGGGGTGGATATCGCAGACGACGTCGATCACGTCGCCGGCCCTGGCGCCGGGGTCGAGCGTCAGATCGGGGTCCTTGGGGGAGGCGGGCTTGTTCCACGCCAGCTTGCCGGCGATCGTGCCGTGCACGTTGTGGAACGTGCCGTCGCTGTTGCGCACCACCAGCTTCTGGCCGGCGACGAGGCCGATGACGCGCGGCGTGTAGGTGCATTCCTTCTGATCGATCATCGCCGGCAACGCCGGGCTCGGCCGGGGCGCGGGCAAGGGGCCGTTCTTGACCCGCACGAGGACATCCTTGAGCTTGCCTCGGGTGACGATCACGTCCTCGGAGAACTTGTCGAACCTGGCGCAATACGGATCGGTCTCGCGGTGCAGCCGGGGCCGATCAGGCGGCTCGCCCTCGAAGATCACGGTGCCCTTCACGGTACCGGTCGGGTCGGCGTGCGCGGCGGTCAGAAGACCGAGCGCGACCGGGAGGGCCCAGGCCAGCCTGGCGAGGACTGCATGGACGACGCTCACCATGTCGGGCGGACTATCGCACATCACCGGCGCACACCGGCGGCAATACCCGCCGGCCCCCGGCCCGCGGTGCGGCGAGTTTCGTTATCCTGGGTTGGTGCCAGAGCCAGCTCCGCCCGGGGTGTGTTCGACCCCCGAATGGGCGCGTACGACCGAGGCGCTGCCGCCGGCAGTGCGTTACCGGCTCGCCGACGTGCTCGGCCGCCTGCCCGCCGCCGGGGCGGCCCTCGAGGGCGCCGCGCGCGAACGCTTCGAGCAGCTGATCACGGAAGGCGAGCCCTGGCTCGGCGCCGAGCCCTGGCTCGCCGAGCTCGGCTACTGGATGATCGACCCGCGCAACGCCGTGGCGCTGCGCCGGCAAGGCTGCCGCTGGCTCGTCCAGTTCCCCACGGTCGAGACGATGAAGCGGCTCGGCGCCCTCGCGCTCGATCCGGCGACCCCGCCGCCGGTGCGCGAGCAGGCGATCGGGTCGCTGGGGTTTCGCCAGCTCCGCGCGATGCACCCGGCGACGCAGTGGTCGGCCGAGGCCGTGCAGCTCGCCGACGAGGCGCTCGTCCGGATCGCGGGCGACGCGACGATCGCGGGCAAGATCACGAGCGAACAGCTGCCGCACGCGCTGCGCCACGTCGCCAGCGACGGCCTCGCCGCGGTGTTCGCGCGGGCCCCGGGCCTGTGGGGCGATGCGATCGAGTGCTTCGCGTCGCCGCCGCTCGCGCGCGTGCTCGCGGTCTCGATCGAGGACATCCCGCCGCAGCACCGGGTCCGCGTGATCCGGCTGGTCGCGGCGACGCTCGGCGAGGAGGCCGTCCCGCTGATGCTGGCGCGGGTCCCGCGGGCGGCCGCCGGCGAGCAGCTCGAGATGCTGCTGCTCGCGGTCGCGCTCGGCGGCGAGGCCCGGCTCGGCAAGCTCGAGGACCACCTGCGCGGCGGCAAGCTGCTCGACCACGTACGCGCGCGGGCGAGGTGGCACCTCCAGAACCGCGGGCTGGTCCCGACGGTGCGCGGCCTGCGCGTGGCGCGGACGACCGCGACGCTCGGCGCCGCCGAACGCGCGGCGCGGTGTGCCCAGGCCGCCGATGATCTGGGCGTGTTCGCCCGCTACGAGCGCTACGCCGAGGCCTACGTCTACACGATGTGGGGCTGGATGGTGCGCGGGGCGGCCGATCCGGCGCGCGCGCGCGAGCTGGTCGCCGCGCACCCCGCGTCCCAGGAGCTCGTGCGCGACCTGTACATCGAAGATCTCGCGCGGCGCGGGCGCGTCACGGAGCTGGCCAGCGCGGCGCAGGCGCTGCACGGCGTCGATCGCGGGGCGCTGGCGCTCGCGATCTGGGGCCGGCCGCTGGCCGCGCTGGAGCTGGCGGCGACGGCGAGCGCGCAGACGCCGGAGCTGGTGTGCGCCCGCGCGCTCGCGTGCTACCGCGCCGGCCGGCCGGATCTCACCGATCACATCCTCGTCGAGGATCTACCGCCGCCTGCGATCACCGGCGGCGACGCGCTCGGCTCGTTCCCCGGGCCGGACGAGCGGTGGGTGATCCAGCACGCGCCCGGCGCGCGCCCGGCGATCGAGGCGCTGGTGTCCGGCCGGGACGCGATCGTCGCGCTCGCCCAGCCCGCGCCGCACGACGCCGAGCCCGACTCCCCGACGATCGAGCCGGTCGCGGCGGTGGTGCGCCGGCTCGATCGCGGCCTTTGGGGCAAGACGGTGTACCTCGCCGGTGAGTTCGCGCCGGCGAGCCGCGACAAGATCGCCGGGGCGATCGAGGCGGCGGGCGCACGGCTGGTCGCCGGACCGCTGCCGGGGACCGACTACTACGTGCTCGGCGGGGCGTGCCCGGTGCCGGCGATCGCCCAGCTCGAGCGCCAGGGGGCGCGGCGGCTGCGCGAGCTCGAGGAGGTCGGCCGGTAGTGCCGGCGCTCCGCAAGCCCCACCGCGTCGCGTTCCTCGTGCCCGAGCTCACCGTCGAGGGCGCGGACGCCCCCTACGCGAGCGAAGCCGGCCTCCTCCTGTGGATCGCGTGCATCGAAGCCTGCCAGCGCCACCCCGGCCTCGCGGTCTACGACGCCGAGTCGACGCCCCTGGTCTCGCAGGACGGGCACTTTGCGCCGCACCACGCCCGGCCCGGCGCGACGCCGACCGATTCGTTCTACGGCTCGAGCCGGCGCGACGAGCTGGTCTGGCTCGAGCTCGCCCTGCCCAGGACCGGCGCGGTGCGGCTCAAGACGCTCGCCCGCGACGGCAAGCACGAGACCTTCGAGGTGCTCGGCCGCAACCCCGGTGATCAGATCCACCAGGTGCTCGAGCGCTGGCTCGCCGCGCGCGAGCTCGGGGCGCTGCCGCGGCGCTTCGAGGCCGCGGAGGCCGGCGAGCTGCTCGCGGCGGTGCGCGTGCTCGCGCCGGTGCTCAGCGAGCAGGCGCGCGCGACCGTGCAGCTCGAGGATCTGGCGTGGATGATGGCCGTCGATGCGGGCGCCCCCGATCGGACGGCCGACACCCGCGGCGATGCCGACCGCGGCACCGACGCCAGCGTGGCGGCGCCTCCGGGCAGCGCGCCCACCACGCCCTTGCCGGCGATGGCCGGCCACAGGGTCGCGCGTGCCCTCGCGAGCCGGCTGACCGCGACGCTCAAGGTGCCCGCGCTGCGCCTGATCGAGCTCGCCCTGCACGAGGACGTCGGCGATCTGATCCTCGCGGTCGATCCGGAGCAGCCGCAGGCGCTGCTCCACGCGTTCGGCGCGACGACCACGCGCGGCCGCAACTACGCGCTGCTCCGCCGGATCATCGCCAGCGCGCCGTGCTGGGCCTTGCCCTACGGGGCGCTCGTCGGGGACGACAGCGTCGATCCGGGCGCGCCCGGCCAGGCCCCGCCGACCGAGCTCGAGACCGTGGCCGGCGCCGGGCTCGCGGCGATGTGCCGGCCGGGGAGCTCGGCCGTGCTCGAGACCGCGGCCGCCCGGCTCGACGACAACGGCCGCGTCGACGAGGGCATCCGCATGCTCGAGCGCGCGATCGCGCTGCACGGCTCGCCGGGCGCCCACCTCGCGCTCGTCGGCCTGCACCGCCAGACCGATCGGCTGGGCGCGCTCCTGGCCCAGGCGCAGCGGAGCGCGCTCCTGCACGGCTGCCCGATGGAGCCGGCGCTGCCGTGGTACCCGGACCAGATCCAGATCGACCTGCTGGTCGCCGACGCGCTGCTGCACGTCGGCCGGCTCGACGAGGCGATCGCCCTGCGCGCCAACCGCCTGGCGGGCCGCGAGGGGAGCTGGCCCCGGCACACCCGGCTGCTCGCCCGCTGGCGCAGGGATCCGCGGGTCGTCGCGCGGAGCTACGCCCGCGAGGGCTTCGTGCGCGGCGATCTGGCGCGGGCTGCCGTCGGCTTTGGCCGGGTCGAGCCCGACGACGCGATCGACGTCGCGATCTTCCTCGAGGCGCTCGTCGCGACGGGGCACGAAGACGAGGTCGCGCTCGCGTGGTCGCAGTTCGGGCTCGGCAAGCAGATCACCGATCCGGTCGCGCGGCTCGCGGCGGCGCGCTGCCTGCTCGCGGCCGGCGAGTGGCGGCGCGGGATCGAGGAGCTGTGGCGGGTCGAGCTGACCGAGCCGGGGCGCGATGATCAGGTCGCGATCGCGCGGGCGGGCCTCCTGCTCGCGAGCGCGCCGCTCGACGTCCTCGAGACCGCGCTCGGCGAGCGCGTCGCGATCGGCGCCAACGCGCTGGCGCGCCGGATGGCGCGCGACATCGCCGACTTCGTGCCGGGCGCCGCGAAGAGCTCGATCGTCCTGCGCGCGCTCGGCAAGCCGACCCCGATCGAGTTCGATCCGGCGTGGCTCGCAGGCTTTGCGCCCGACACCCGGAGCCGGCGCGCGCTCGACGCGCTGTTTGCCGACCACGCCGGACCGGCGAAGCCGGGGGCGGCCTCGGGGACCGCGGCCGGCGACCCCGCCGTGCTGCGCGCCGACCGGCTGGTCAACCGCTGGCTCGAGGTCGTGTTCACCGAGGCCGCCGAGGACGACGCGCCGGCGCTCGCCCAGGCGGCCGGCTATGCCGCCGCGCAGGCGCTCGGGCGCTATCTCGCCGCGACGACCGCGCCGCCGAGCCCGCTCACCGGGGCCTACCGCATGGTGGCCGCCGAGGCGCTCGCGCTGGTGTGGCGGCACCGCCACGTGCTCGGCGATCGCGAGGCGCGTGCGGTGCTCGGCGTGCTCGATCCGGTGCTCCGCCGCATCGATCGCTGGGTCGGCAGCGCCTGGCTCGGCACGGTCGAGCGCAGCTGCGCGATCGACGAGCGCGCCAACGGCGACGTCGCCGGGTTCGTGCGTGACCACTCGACCGTCGCGGCGCGCATCCTGGGGCCCGAGGAGGCTGCGGTGCTGAGCGCGTCGGTCGCCCAGCTGCACCGCGATCGCCCCGAGGGCTGGGCGTCCGCGGTGACGGTCCAGGCGGGGCGGCTCGCGCTCCACACCGGGTACGCGGGCGCCGACGAGTGGGCCGACGCCGTCACCGCGCAGCTCGCGGCCCACGAGATCGAGACCGACGATGCGATCGACGTGCTCCACACCGCCTGCTACCTGACCGAGGGCGTGAGCACGGGGCCCTGCCTGCACGCGGCGGCCGTGCTGCTCGCCGCCGGGCGCGCGCCGGCCGCGTTCGCCGTGCTGTGCGCGGGGCTCGGCTCCGCCGACGTCGCCTGGCAACGCGCGCAGCTCGCCGGGCTCGCCGACGCGTGGAAGCGGGCGAACCTCGACGTGCCGCTCGCCTTCGATCAGGTCGCGGCGCAGATGTTCGAGGCGCTGCAGAACGGCGATCCGATGCGCGCCGAGAAGCTCGGCCGGTTCGCCGTCGCGATCGACCCGCCCAACGCCGAGGCCCACCGAAACCTCGGCATCGCCCTCGCCCAGCAGGGCAAGATCCCCGAGGCGCTGCATCACTTCATGCGCGGCACCCCCGAGCAGGCGACCCAGCTCCTGTGCGGCCTGCTCTACCAGACCGGCAAGCTGCGCGGCGCGATGGCGGTGCTCGACTACGCGAGCCGCTGGTACACGCGCGCCGATCAGTGGCTGACCTACGGGGGCATCACCTACGCGGCGATGGACCCCGCGCGCACGGTCCGGGCCTACACCCTCGCGTACCAGCTCGATCCCGGGGCCTACGATGCGACCCAGCTCAACGCCTACGCCGGCGTGCTCGACGAGATCGGCGACTACGCGACCTGCGAGACGATCGCGAACCACCTCCTGCGGGTCGCCGGCGACGACCTGCTGTGGAAGACCTGCGCCTGGGCGCACCTCGCCGCCGTGTCCGTGGGCCAGGGCAAGTTCGAGCAGGCGATCACGCTCGCGCAGCAGGCGGTCGACGGAAACCCGCTCCCCGACAACGCCGCCGGCTTCGCCGCGACGCTCGCGCGCGCGAAGGCGAAGGTCAGGCCCACGCCGCCCGCCCTGCCGCCGCCGGGCAAGCTCCGCGAGCCGGTGTTTCACCTCCTCGAGGCCGGCGACTTCGCGGCGGCCGGAACGCTTTTCGCCGATCCGAGCTGGCGCGTGCGGCGCGCCGCGCTCACCGCCCTCCGCCACCGCTTGCCGTCGGAGAACGCCGTCGAGGTCACCCCGCGCGCCCGCGCCGCCGCGACCGCAGTGCTCGCCGACACGGCCGGGCTGGCCGACCGCGAGGCGCTGGTCGCGCGCGACCTCGCGCTGACCATCCGCGAGCAAGCCTGCTTCGCGCGCGATCCGGTGCCGCGGCTCGGCGGGCGGATGACCCGCGACGCGTTCGATCGCGAGCTTTCTGCCCGCGGCGGCGTCGTGCTCGGCGCCTCCCCACCCGCACCTCCGCCCCCGAGCTTCGTCGATCGCGTCGTCGTGCCCAACGGCCGGCTCGCGCGCATCAGCGACTACGTCGCGCTGCTGCGCGATCTCGCCGCGCTCCCGCCGCGCGAGGCGCTCGCGCAGTTCGATCTCGACGACGCCGCGTACGTCGAGGTCGCCAAGGCCTGGGCCGCCGCGATCGACGCCGACCCGACCATCGCGCAGGCCATCGCCGCCGGCCTGGCGAAGCGCTAGCATGGTGAAAGGATCGGCCGTGTCGGCTCACGCCGCGAGCGCGGCGTCCTCCCGCGGAGGTTGCCCCCACCGATGAAGGCGACGCTGCGGCCGTGAAGGTGCACGCCTCGACGCGAGCCTCGATGCGTCGAGTCAACGTACCTGATCGTATGCTCTGGCTCACCCGAAGATCTGGCGCTGGATCCGGAAGCCGTCGAAGCCCGCGTTGCGCACGCGCTGGTGCAGCTCGTACGGCTGCATGTCCCAGGTTCTTCGGTCCCACAGCGAGAGGTGGTCGAGCCGCGTCACGAGCTCGGTCGACAGGAGCTCGCGGAGCGCGTCGGCCTCGCGGAGAAACACCACCAGGTGCTGAAGCCGCGGGAAGCCGGTGGCATCGCGCAGCGCCGCGACCAGCTCGCGCTCGTCGCCGGGGAACCAGCAGAACGACAGCATCTCGAGCTGCCTGGGGGCCGGATCGCCGAGGTACTCGAACGCGAACCGGCCGGTATGGATGTTGAGGCGCCGCAGGCCGGCGAGCTCCGGCGCGAGCAAGATGCGGTTGGCGCCAAAGCCGGTGCCCTCGGCGGTGATGGTGTGGACGGTTCGCCAGGCGGCGTGGCCTGCCAGGCGCGATCCCACGGGCTGCTCCGACTGGCGCAGGTGACAGCGCGCCAGGAACCCGCGCTCGAACCGCAGCGTCACCCGCTTGATCTTGGAGAGGACCTCCGACGGGACCCAGCGGGCCGCGTGGGCGGCGAGCAGCCGGCGCTCGGTGCGCGCCTCCTCGCGGGTCAGCGCGCGGCCGAGCCGCTTCATCTGCAGCGAGATGAACTCGCCGCGCGGATCGCCGCGATCCTGCAGGTAGTCCATGTAGACGAGGCGCAGCGCGTCGTCGTCGGGGCTGGCGTAGATGGCTTCGAGCAGCGCCTCGTTCTGATCCATCGGTCAGGTCTCTTGGGGGCCCCTTGGCCAAGACACCGGAGGAGGCGGCGCCGGGCTCAGGTCGAGGTCACGCCGCCGTCGACGATCAGGGTCGTGCCCGTGGTGAACGACGCGGCGTCGGACAGGAGGTACACCGCCGCCCCGGCGAGCTCGGGCGGCTGCCCATGGCGGCCGATCGGGCTCCGGCTCACGACGCGCTCGAGGATCGCGGGGTTGTTCACGAGGGTCGCGGCGAACTTGGTCTCGACCAGCCCGGGGGCGATCGCGTTGACCCGGATCTTGCTCGAGCCGAGCTCGGACGCGAGGGTCTGGGTCATGCTGATCACCGCGGCCTTGGTGGCGCCGTAGATGCCTTGCATCAGCGCCGCGCGGATCCCGGCGATGCTCGCGATGTTGACGATCGCCGCGCCGCCGCCGCGGGTCCGCACGTGTTTGACGAGCGCGCGCGCGCAGTACAGGTAGCCCTTGACGTTGACCTCGAACGTCTTGTCGATCGCCGCGTCCGGCGTATCGATGAGCGGACCGAAGTACGGGTTCGTCGCGGCGTTGTTGACCAGGCCATCGACGCGGCCGAACCGATCGACGGCCCTGGCGAACATCGCGTCGACCTCGTCGGGCTTGCCGGTGTGACACGCAACCGCGAGCGCGCGATCGGCGGGCAGCGAGCTCGCGACCACATCGAGGTCGGCCTGCTTGCGGGACGCGAGCACGACCTTGGCGCCGGCCTCGATGCTCGCCCGGGCGATCGCCTCGCCGATTCCACGACTCGCCCCCGTGATGACGATGACCTTGTCTTTCAGCACGCGGCGAACGTATCATCGGGCAGGCTCACTTGCCGCATGGCCGGCCGGGTCGAGCGGGTACCGGCGGGTAGACGCCCGCGGAGGGCAACGTTCTACGCCGGATCGCCAGCGGGCGAGATGCCACCTGAGGCGACGCCGCTTCACGCTTCACGCCGCGAGCGCGCTCGCCTGACCGGGGCGCATGTGCCCGGCACCAGATCCGTACAATAGTCGGGAACCAGATCGGCGGTTGTTCGATATACCCGGGTGATGCTCCTGTCTCGCAAGCCGCGCCCCCTGGCCGTGGTCGCCGATCGCGCCGATGATCGCCCCGATCCGGCGGGCTCGCTCGCCGAGCAGGCGCTCGCACACGCCGATGAGCTCTACGGCCTGGCGCGTCATCTGTGCTCGACGTCGAGCGACGCGGAGGATATCGTCCAGGAGACCTACGCCCGCGCGCTCGGGGGCATCGCCCGGCTCACGCCGGGTTCCAACCTACGGGCCTGGTTGTTCCGCATCCTGCGCAACTGCTTCATCGATCAGGCCCGGAGGAAGAAGATCGTGCTCGAGATCTCCGACGACACCGTCGGCGAACGCCCCGCGAACGAGGGGTGGGACGCCGCGGCGCTCGACCAGCTGCGCTACCTCGCCGCGGCCGATCTCGAGCGCGCGGTCGGCACGCTGCCCCACGAGCTGCGGTTCATCGTGCTGCTCGACGCCCAGGGCTTCAGCGAGGCGGAGATCGCCGAGATCGCGCGGTGCGCGGCGGGCACGGTGAAGTCGCGGCTGTCGCGCGCCCGGGCCCGCCTGCGCGCGGCGCTCCAGGGCTCCGGCCGGGGAGCCGGCAAGCGCGAGCGGGGGAACGTATGAGCGAGCCCGTAAGCGACCTCGATCCCAACGTCGCCGAGGCCGATCGGCTGATCGCCGCGGCGCTCGCGGACCACGTCCGCATGCCGGCTCCCCGGCGGCTGCGCGAGCAGCTCGCACGCCGGCACCTGGCCACGCAGAAGCCGTGGCGCTCGTGGTTCGCGGCGTTCGCGCTCGGTGCCGGCATGGCCGCCGCGATCGTCTTGTTCGTCGTCCGCCAGCCCGCCGCGGACGCGGTCATCGTGGATGAAGCCGTCGGCGATCACCTGCGGATCGTGAGCGCGCCGCACCCGCTCGATGTCGAGACCAACGATCTGCACAACGTCAAGCCGTGGTTCACCGGCCGCCTCGACTTCGTCCCGCCGGTCAGCTTCGTCGGCGATGACGAGTTTCGCCTGCGCGGCGGCGAGCTCGCGGTGTTCCTGGGCCACAAGGCCGCGGCGTTCGTCTATCAGCGCCGGCTCCACACCATCTCCCTGTTCGTGTTCGCGGACCAGGCCGTCAAAGCGCGTGACGAGATCACCTCCCGCGGCTTTCACGTGATCGTCTGGGCCGCCGGAGGCCTCGGCATGGCCCTGGTCTCCGATGTCAACTGGGATGATCTGCGCCTCCTCGAAGCCCGCCTGCGTAGCTGATCCGGGAAGTTGCGCAGACCCCAAAGCGGGCCTTGACGCGGCGTGTTAGCGGCGTCATAAAATGAATGACGGTTCATTCATCACCGCGAGGCCGACGATGCCGCAGCTCAACCAGTACAAGTCCAACCTTCGCGATCTCTCGTTCCTGTTGTTCGAGCAGTTCCAGCTCGAGGAGCTGCTCGGCAAGGCGCCGTTCGCGAACTGGGGCAAGGACGAGGTGATCGCCGTCCTCGAGGAGTCCTACGCGTGGGTGCAGAAGCACCTGGGGCCGCACAACCGCTCCGGCGACGCCGAGGGTTGTCACCTCGATCACGGTCAAGTTCGCGTGCCGGCCGGCTTCAAGGACGCCTGGAAGGCGTTGTTCGAGGCGGGCTGGCGCACGCTGTCCGTCGAGGAGCGCTTCGGCGGCCAGGACAGCCCCATCACGCTGGCGCTCATGGTCGAGGAGTTCATGTCCGGCTCGAACACCTCGTTCAACATGTACCCGGCGCTGACCGCGGGCGCGGCTGACGTGATCGTCGCGTTCGGCACCCCGGAGCAGCAGGCGACGTACGTGCCCAACATGTTCAACGGCAAGTGGGCGGGCACGATGTGCCTCACCGAGCCGCACGCCGGCAGCGACGTCGGCTCGGCGAGCTCGCAGGCGACGCGGCGCCCCGACGGCAAGTACGATATCCGGGGCGTCAAGATCTTCATCTCGGGCGGCGATCAGGACATGACCGAGAACATCGTCCACATGGTGCTCGCGCGCACGCCGGACGCGCCCGCCGGCACCAAGGGGCTGTCGCTGTTCATCGTGCCCAAGGTGCGGCCCGATGGCACGCCGAACGACGTCACGGTGGGCGGCATCGAGCACAAGATGGGCATCAAGGCCTCGACGACCGCGGTCCTGCACTTCGGCGATAACGGCGGCTGCGTCGGCGAGCTGGTCGGGGCCACCGAGCAAAAAGGCATCTCGCAGATGTTCCACCTGATGAACGCCGCGCGGATCGGGGTCGGCATCCAGAGCATCGGGATCGCGTCGTCGGCGTACCTGAACGCGCTCGACTACGCGCGCGACCGCAAGCAGGGCAGCTCGATCAAGCAGTGGAAGGACGCCACCGCGCCGCGCGTGCCGATCATCGATCACCCCGACGTCCGGCGCATGCTGCTCGACATGAAGGCGCGGGTCGAGGGGCTGCGCGCGCTCGCCGTGAAGCTGACGATGCACATGGATCGCGCCACCGCGATCGAGAAGACCTCCGGCGACAAGGCGGCCGCCGAGTACCATATCGGCCAGGTCGACCTGCTCGTCCCGCTGCTCAAGGCCTACGGCAGCGATCAGGCGTTCCAGATCTGCGCGACGGCGATCCAGGTCTACGGCGGGGCCGGCTTCCTCCAGGACTGGCCGGTCGAGCAGTACTGCCGCGACTCGAAGATCTTCTCGATCTACGAGGGCACCAACCACATCCAGGCGATGGACCTCGTCGGCCGCAAGCTGATGCAGCGCGGCGGCGCCAACGTCCAGGCGTTCGGCAAGGACGTCGGCCGGTTCATCGCGGCGAACAAGCAGCACCCGACGCTCGGCGAGGCGGTCGGCATGCTCGCCCAGGCGATGGAGGCGCTGACCGGGACCGGCGGCAAGTTCATGCAGTGGTTCGGCGGCGGCAAGATGGAGATGGTGCCCGCGGTCTCCAACCGGTTCCTCGAGATGATGGCCGAGACCACGATCGGCTGGCTCCTCCTCGAGGCCGCCGTGATCGCCGAGGCCGCCGCGCCCAGGCTCGCCGCCGATCATCCGGATCGCGCGTTCTACGAAGGCAAGCGGTTCGCCGCCCAGTACTTCGCCTATAACGTGCTGCCGAACGTCCTCACCAAGGCGCAGATGATCGCGCGCGAAGATCGCAGCGCGCTCGACATCCCCGCCAGCGCGTTCGCGCCGGCCTAGCGGTCGCCCAATCGCGGCGCTCATGTAGGTGTGCGCTGCTCGACGCTGTGTAACGCCCTCGCTGAATCAAAATGATTCTCGGTGTTACCTCCAGGGTACAGCGCAATGTTACCTTGAGGACACAGTGCGATATTTCCGGACAAGCGCGAGTTGGCAATTTTGGCTATGACCGTGAATGGGTTGTGTCCAGAGCGTACAGCGATGAATCAGTGACAATCTGGACACGCGCGCGGCCGTCACGGGAGTAACAATCATTGTTATGACGGTGGAGCTCGTGATGTCGGTGTTGCAGCGAACCGATGCCGCGCTGGGATATGTGGCGGGATTTGCGGTGACCGACCAGGTGATCGTCGCGCTCGGCCGCACCTCGTCGCGGTCACCGGCGGTGATGGTGTCGCCGGATGCCAGGCACTTTGCGCGGCGCGCGACGCCGTGCGAGCTCGGCCTGCACGGTATCCTGGCGGTGGGCGATTCGCTGTGGGCGTGCGGCGAGTCCGGCCAGCTGGCCGTGTCGCGCGACCAGGGCCGGCGCTGGCAGCTGCTCGGGACCGGGACCGAGCGATGCTTGTGCGCGCTGACGCTCGGGAGCGACGGCGCGCTGTGGGTCGTCGGAGAGGCCGGCTACGCGGCGCGCGTGCGCGGTGACCAGCCGCAGCCGATCGACGTGGGAACCGCGGCCTCGTTGTCGAGCGTGCATGCCGTGCGCGACGAGATCGTCATGCTCGGCGGCGATGGGATCGTGCGGCGATGGCGCGCGGGCCAGACGAGGGCCGTCGCCTGTGGGGCGACCAGGCCGCTCAAGGCCCTGGCGATCACGCGTCGCGGGACCTGGGTGGTCGTCGGTGACGGGGGGTTCATCGCGCGGTCCCGAGACGGAACGTGGTATTCGCGGATCCCCACGGGGATCGACGTGGATCTCGAAGCGATCGGCGTCCTGCCCGACGGGACCCTCGCGATCGTCGGAGATCGCGGGCAGCTGCTGGTCTCGAGCGACGATGCGCAGACCTGGCGCGGGGTCGCGAACGAGCTCGGGCTCGCGCACCTGTGGTCGATCGAGCGGTTCGGCGGCGGCGTGTTGATCGGTGGCGACGGCGGCCTGATCGCCAAGCTGGCGCCGCCCGACGATGCGACGTGGCAGGGCCGCGCGAACACGTTCGGCAGTGCCCAGATCCGCGGCCGTGGCGTCGCGGCGGGGCCCGCTGGGGGGGCTGACGACGTGATCGCGAACGATGCGGCGAGCACGGCCGACCCTGACGCGGCGCTCGCCCGCACGCCGCCGGAGCGATGGAGCGAGCTGGCGTGGCGATGGATCGACGACGGCGCCGGGCATCGCGCGCTGCTGGCGCGGCTCGCGCAGACCCGGGGCACCGAGCTCGCGGCGATCGAAGCGCTCGGCGAGGCGAACGACGACGAGCGAGCGGTCGCGCTGCCGCGGGTCGCCGCCGAGCTGTCGGCCGAGCTCGAGGCGGTGCTGGTCGGCAGCCTGGTGCGCGACGACCAGCTCGCGGGCGTGCCGGCCTCGGGTCGCGGTCACGCCGACCGCGCCGGCGGAGCCGGCCGAGCCGATGACGACGACGGCGACGATCGCGACGGGCCGCCGGATCCCGCGCGCATCGCCGCGGCCCTCGCGATGACCCGGCGGGGCCTCCTGCTCGCGCCCGGCGACGGCGATCTCCAGTTCACCCACGCGATGCTGCTCGTGGACGCCGAGCTTGCGGGAGATCTGGGGAAGGCCGACGAGCTGTTCGCGGTGCTCGGGACGTTCACGCTGCCGGTGCAGCTCCAGGTCGTCACCCGGATGGGCACGCTGGGCCACCCGCGGTTCGGCGAGGCCATCGAGCGCGTGCTTGCCGAGGTGGTCCCGGCACGGAACCCCGGGAGCCCCGGGGGGCGGGCGACCTGCGCGGGTGGGGGCGCGGCGATCACGTCGCTCGGTGAGATCGCGCCCGAGCTGTTCGGCGAGCTCGGCGAAGCGATCCTCGCCCACGCCCCGAGCCACCTCGCCAGGCTCGTGCCTCACCTGCCCGATGATGCGGCCCTGCTGGCGGAGCTCGCCGCTCAGGCCGTCGAGGCCCACGCGCGCGCGGCCGCCCTCGCGCTCTTCGATCGGCTGATCGCGCTGCCGATCCCTGGTGACCGCGGCGAGCGCATGATCTACCTCCGCGCGCTCGGCCAGGCGTGCGTTCAGGCGCATGCGGCCGGGGCGTTCGACGCCGCGGTGCGGCTCGCCGACCGCGCCCAGCCGGTCGCGTACGAGCACCCGTGCCTCTACCACGCGGCGGCGTGTGCGTACGCCGCGGTCCACGACCACGTGAGGGCGTTCGAGCAGGTGAAGCTGGCGATCGAGCACGGCTACGATCAGGTGGCGAACATCGAGACCGACGCGGCGCTCGGTCCCCTCCTCGAGTGGCCGGCGCTCAAGGTGCTCTTGCGTGACTGGCATGCACGGCGGGACGGCAACTGATGCACGTCCACGTGCACGGCCTGGGGCCGCGCGAGGGCGACACCGTGTTTGCCTTCCTGGTGCTGCGGCTCGCGGTCCCCGTCGATCGCGCAGGTCTTGGCGAGTTGATCTACCGGATCGCCCCGCTGGTCCCCGACGCCGAACAGCTGGTCAGCGAGCTGCCGGAGGACGCCGAGGAAGCGCTGTGGCTCGTCGGGCTCCCGTGGTCGCCGCCCGAGGCCGGCCCGGCGCTGAACGTGCAGCGCGAGCTGATCGAGGGCGCCGCGCCGCACGGCATCACCGAGGCCTGGTTCTTTCAGACCGGGACCCGCTTGCCCGTGATCGAGACCGACGCGGCCGCCGCCGACCTCGATGACGATGACGCGGGCGATGTCCTCGAGGTCGATCAGGATGGCGCGGAAGGCGATCTCGTTGCCGGGGACGACGCAGCCGCCGCCCTCTGGTCACATGGACGGCCGCCGCAGGTCCGCGAGGTGCGGTTTCCGGTCGATGGCTATCCGCGTATCCTCGAGGAGCTCGACTGGGAGGGGTTCGGCATCGCGTTCAAGCTCGCCGGGGCGTGGATCCCGGGGGAGCGCACGGTGCTGCTCGGGTTTCATGCGATGTGGCTGGCCCCGTACGGCGAGCGTTATCGCAACACCGCGGTGACCATCGACCGGCGCCACCACGCGGCCCACCTGTGGGTCGATCGGTTTGCGGTCCCGTGCTCATCGCACGAGCAGGTCCATCACCTCCTGTGGGTGGTGCAGAAGCTCGATGAAGTCACGCCCATCCTGCACGCCCGGTTCGGCGCTGCGACGATGGCGCAGAAGTACGGCGCCATGCTCGGGGCCACCGGCGAGCCCCTGGTGCTCGGCGGCAACCCGTTGATGGCGGCGTACGCGAACGGGGGCGAGCGCGGCGTGGATGCCTGGATCGCGTCCCAGACCGACTGGTCGAACGAGGAGCTAGCAGAGATGCTGCGCGAGCTCGCGGTCGAGATCGTGATCCGGCGCGACTCCGGCCTGGCGTCAGGTGGTGCCGGCCCGGATGGGCCAGATGCACCAGATGCACCAGACCCTCATGTGGATCGGGGCGTCGACCATGACCCGGGTTGCCGTCGAGGTCTCACCTCGTATGCCGGCGAGCTCCTGGCCGCGCGCGCGAGGGCCGGCGTGCTCGACCCGCGCGCCGCGGAGAAGCTGCGACCGCTGCTCGCGGTCGGTGCGCGGGGCGAGCAGCGCCGTACCGCCGCGGTCTCGATCCTCGGGGCGCTGCACGATCGCGCCAGCGTGCCGGCGATGCTCCGGCTGCTCGAGGCCACGCCTCGCCCCGACCCGGCGAGCGCGGCGAGCGCGGCGAGCGCGTGCGATCCGACCGGCCGAGCGGAGCTCTTGACCGCGACCGTGACCGCGCTCGGCGCGATCGCCGATCCCGCGGCGATTCCGGCCCTGTCCAGGCTGGTCGCGGCGCCCGGCCCACCCGACGACCGGTCTCGCGCAGCGGCGGCCTCGGCGCTGGCGGCTTGCCGGGCGGCGGTGCGCCTGCGGCCGGCGACCGACGACGCGACCGAGGCCACGATCGACGACGCGACCGAGGCCACGATCGACGACCTGATCGGCGGCGCTGCCGGTGCCCGCCGGTGACCCCAGCGACGCCGAGAAAATCGGAGGTGGCTCCGGTGACCTGACCACGCGGGACCGGTGAGCCGGCGATGATCATCTGGTCCGGCGCACGGCCGGTCCCGGCGGCTTTTCGCTACGATGTGGGTCTGATGCGGCTAGGGCCGGACGATGACGTGACGATCGAGCTCGAGCTCGACGAGCTGGCGTTGCCCGACGATGAGCCGAGGCTCCTCGTGGCCAAGCTCACCCAGAAGCTCGGCGGGTCGCCGGCCGAGCTGCCGCCGCTCGAGGTGCGCAAGCGATCGCTCGACGCGCGGCGCGGCCGGGTGCGGTTCCATCTCATCGTAGGAGTTGCGCGCCACGCCCCGCTCGGCGGCGCGCCGGTGCGCGAGGTCGCGGGATCGCCGGTCGTGATCGTCGGCGGCGGGCCGGCGGGCCTGTTCTGCGCCTACGAGCTCGCCCGGGCCGGGGTGCC
>Ga0308175_100000055_pt1 | contig 90459 bp, 64 predicted proteins | sample PhyCR1_3_FD_203893 | JGI IMG/M metagenome (GOLD analysis project Ga0308175, IMG submission 203893) | Soil microbial communities from UC Gill Tract Community Farm, Albany, California, United States - DLSLS.C.R1 | ecosystem: Environmental > Terrestrial > Soil > Agricultural land | place: USA...
ACTCGTGCCGGTGGGCTAGGCGGTCTCGACATCTGGCATGCGACGTGGGCAGGCAACGAGTTTGCGACACCTACGATCGTCGCAGAGCTAAATTCGTCATCGGACGATTTTTTGCCGACGTTGAGCGCCGACCGGCTCACAGTCTACTTCGCATCGACTCGTGCGGCGGTCGGCACGAAAGGCGGGTTCGACATCTGGACGTCACACCGTAGCACCGTCAACGATGGCTTTCCTGCGCCTACGCTTGTCGACGAGCTCAACACGACTGGAAACGACTTTACGACGTGGCTGTCGGTAGACAATTGCCGGATGTTCGGCGTATCGTATGCTACGGGACCTGGTCGTCTCTTCATGGCGACGCGCCAGCAATGAGCGAGGGGTGGACCTCGAGCTTGGCTGACCTGGCTTCTCAGGCACGAGGCTTGGGCCCGAAAGCGCCCACAGCGTGCACTGGCGGCTACCACTACGTGATCGACATCGGCTGGTTCGTCAGCTCAGAGCGCGGGCTCTCCAATGCGGAGGGCCGCGGCGGTCTCGGCGTCGCCGGCGATAGCTTCGGCGAGCGACGGCACGCTCCACCTGGCGCGCTCGGCGTCGTCGACCGACGGATCGACGTTCCACAGGTCGCGCTTGTCGCCGCTGGTCACGAACTGCGTGCCGTACTTCTGCGGCTTGCCTTCGTGCTTGAGCCGGCGATCTTCGGAGGCGGCGGCGAGCCACCTGGCCACGTCGCTGTCCGGATCGTGCTCGAGCGCGGTGAGCGCGAGCTCGTGGGCGCGCGCGGCGCCGGCGGCCGTGTCGGCGCGGTAGTAGATCATCGCCGCCTGCAGGTAGTCATCGGCGATCGTCGCGCCTCCGGCCGTGAGGATCGCGGCGACGCGGGGGAGGCGGGCGGCGAACACGTGGGCATCGGCGGGGTGCGCCGGCGGCTGGCCGGGAGCGTCCTCGGCGCGCGCGAGCTGCTCGAGCTCGACGTTGACGGTGCCGCGATAGGCGGCGAGCTTGGTGGTCGCGTCGGCGAGGATCGGCTGCCAGCGAGGATCGCGCTGCAGCGGGGCGAGATCGGCGTCGCTGCACAGCTTGTCGAGGTCGCTCAGGTTGCGGGCGAGCGCACGCTGCAGATCGTCGAGCCCTCGCGCGGTGTCGCGGGTGTGAGCGACGCAGCGCGCCGCGTCGGCCCAGCTCTGTGCGGTCTCGAACAGCTTCGTGCAGGTGTCCCAGTCACCGCTCGCAAAGGCGGCCCTGCCTTGCGCGATGAGCGCGCGGCGCGTCGCGAACCCCGGGCGTGGCGGAAGCGCGCTGGGCGGCTTGCTGGCGGCCGCCATCGCCTTGCCCGCGGCATTGTTGTCCTTGCCCGAGCAAGCGGCCAGGAAGAGCGCGAGGAACAGGACCGTGGCGGCGGGCATTGCGAGTTCGGCTGTGAGTGCCCACACGTGGCGAATTGCTTCGCAGGAAACAGCTCGCCAGCGCAGAGCGATTTATGGAACTACTTATGGACTACCTGATCGACCGCTGGTCCGCAACACGACCGGGAGCGGATCCCTGTAGCGCTTCCATTGCGCTTGATGCGCGCACGCGTCACGGGCGCTGCGCAGCCTCGTGAAGCAGGTACGTTGAGGGAGTGAACGCTCCGGAACTGGACATGGGGTTGACCTCACGCTCAGGAGTGATGCGCGCGAGCGTCACGGGTGCCTGTCCAGCTCATGGCTTGTCAACGTCCGCAATCGGACACTGCGGGGCGGCACAGTCTTTTGCGTGCGGCCCTGCTGCTGATCGACGCCGTTCGGCGACGATGCCGGGACGGTCCTGCCGGCCTCGGTGAACGTCGCCGGCGGCGTAACGCCAGGGCCGGCGATCGACGGGGTCGATCGCCTCGCCCTTACTCTCGGGCAAGCGGCCCGAGGCCAGGTTCGGGAAGCTCGGCCTCTACCGCGTGCGCGTCACGCTCGATCCCCGCACGCCCTGAGAGGATGAGGGGTAGAGGCCGAGTCTGCGGTTCGCTACTGGTTCGTGATCAGGACGTCATCGACCGCGGCCTCGATGAGGCTGCCGGCCGCGTTGTCGGCGGCCGTGATCACGATGCGGACCGACTGGCCCGCGAACGACGAGATGTTGAACGACTGTGCGGCGAACGTCGCGGCGACGTTGGTGGCCGCGCCGGTCTGGTTGAGCAGCGTCGTGGTGGTCGTACCGACGATCTGCACGCGGAAGAAGTCATCGACCGTCGCATTGTTCAGGTGCGCGAAGTACGACTTGAACGTCAGCGTGGTGGTGCCGGTCGCCGGGATCGCGATCAGCGGCGACTGGATCGTGGTGACGCCGCCGTCGACGTCGTTGTCGCCGGCCGCCGCGCCACCGGCGCCGCCGGTCACGAGGTCGAAGCTGCCGCTGGTGGTCGTGCCGTTCTGCGTGGTGATGTTGTTGCTGGTGGTCGCGTCGGGGTTGGCGCGCTCCCACTTGCCGGTGACCGCCGTGTCGGTGGCCTTGGGGTTCGAGACCCAGCCCTTGTCGGTCTCGAAGTTGTCGCTGAACACCGTGGTCGCGTTGCTGCACTCGGGCGGCACCGCGGTCGACGTGACGATCCCCGTCGTCGTGGTGTCGTTGGCCGACGCCGCGCCGGTGCCCATCAGCCGGTGGGCGAACGCCGCCCACAGCTTGCACTCGTTGGCGCCGGCGTTGATGTTCACGTCGGCCTGGATGATCGCGTCGCGCGCGTTCAGCATCGACGGGTTGCACGGCGTGAGCTTCATGCCGGAGACGACCAGCTGCTCGACGACCGCGGCGCCCACGCCGCCCGTGCCGCCCACGCCGTTGCGGATGTCCCACAGCGTGGCCGCCCACAGCTCACCGACGTTGTGCACCTCGGCGAGCGTGCCGTTCTTGATATCATTGTAAGTGAACGGGGAGTTGTCCATCGGGAACTGGCGGATTCCTCGGGTGGTGTTGCCCGTGACGTAGGCCCCGACGACGGGGTTATTGAGGAACGACGAGCCCATGAAGTCGCCCCAGCCTTCGCCCATGCCGCCGGACTGCAGGTTGCGGAGGCAGGTGGTCGCGCCACCGCCGACCAGGCGGTTGGACAGGCCGTGGGTGTTCTCGTGGTAGATGACGCTCGGGTCGAAGTCGCCGTCCTCGGTCGGGCCGCCGTTCGAGGTGAACAGGAACATCTGCATGCGCGGCCGCGAGCCGTCGGGCGGGGTCGAGAAGTTCGCGTTGTTGGTGCCCGAGCCGTCCTGCGCGTCGACGTTGACGGGGTCGTTCTGCGCGCCGCCCAGGCCGAAGTTGTTGGTCTGGAAGTTGCGGGCGGCCTCGGTGAAGCCGAGCCGGTAGGTGCGGTCGTGGTAGTCGTTGACCAGGAAGAACGCGTTGGCCACCGAGGCCGGCTTGAAGTTGGAGGCGTTCTGCGTCGGGTCGAACGCGAAGTCGAAGCTGTTGTTGACGGCGGACGGCTGGGTCTCGTTGGTGCCGACGGTGTTGTCGGCGTTCAGGTCGGTCGCGGCGACCGCGTTGTTACCGACCGTGTTGCCGGCGGCGCCGACCCAGCCCTGGGGCGACGCGGCGGGATCGCCGTCGAACGAGACCAGCGTGCGGGTGTCGGTCGTCATGTTGGCGGTGGGCTGCGCGCCCACGTTGAACACGCGGCCGGTGAACGTGTTGACCAGCGACTGGTTGAACAGCAGCGAGCCGTCCTGGGCGTCGACCAGGGCGAGCTGGTACTGCTGCTCCTTCTGCGAGTCGAGCCACGAGATCAGCACCTGGAACGCGAAGCGGTTGTCGCCGGGCGCGACCTGGAAGATCCGCGGCTCGACCTTGACCGGATCCAGCGTGCCGGGCGCGCTGAACGTGGTGCTCAGGTCCTCGCTGGCCACGTGCGTGAGCGACAGGCCGACGCCCAGGGCGCGGCCGGCGGCGGCGGCGGCCTCGCCGGGCGACAGCGTCATCCGGTTGGTCGGCGACGTGACGCGGTAGAAGTCATTGCCCATCGCGCGGAACACGCCGTTGCCGTTGTCCAGGTGGACCGTGATGGCGCCCTGGAACACGGGGATGCCGGCGAACATGCGCTGCAGGGTGACGTGGCTCATGTTGAGCCGGGGCTCGGCGTCGACCCGCGCGACGACGAAGCTCGCCGCGTCGGCCGCGTCCAGCTGGAAGACATCGTGGTGGGCGGCGAGGAAGTTGGTCGCGGCCTCGGCGGGATCCGTGGCGTGGCCCGGCACGGGGAACCGCGCCGTCATGCTGAGCACGCGCGTGGTCCCGAGCTCGTTGACCTCCACCGTCACCGGCGCGCCGGCCTGGCGTTGCAGGGTCGTGATCGCCTTGGCGCGATCGTCGGTCGGCTGGGCGCTATCGTCGCCGGTCGTGGCGCACGCTGCTAGCCACAGCGCAGAAGCGGACAGTAACTGTGTCAGTCTGGGATTTCTGAACATCTGGATTGTGCCCTCGGGTTGCGAGTGGGGCACAATGCCGGTACGTCAGTTGATCAGTAAGTACCTTTCTCGTATCAGCTGGTGACAGCTGCTCACAGCGCGTTTCGCTAGGTGCATGTGTGCTTGCGTATGACAAGTGATGGCAACGCGTGGCGCGGTGGACACAGCATGCAGATCCCGCGCTACGCCATCCGGCTATTTGTCGACCAAGACCTTGACCGCAGGGGCCCAGGCCTTGTCCTCGGCGGTATAGTAGAGGTAGGCCGAGGTCGCGGGCGCCTCGTAGCTGCCGGGCACGGCGGCGAGCAGATCGAGCTCGACGTCCTTCTTCGCCGACGGAGCCAGCGCGCGCCAGTACAAGATCACCTCGCGCGGGCGGGTCTCGTAGAAGTCGATCACGCCTTTATCACGTAGCTCCTTGAGCTGCCAGGTCTGGAACGTCAGGCCGCCGGGGATGCCGACACGAGCGAGGGTCATCGGCACGCCGCCGGCCGAGGTGTTCTCGACGTGGGCGCGCAGCTTGACGCCTTCACCCAGCTTGACGTGCTCCTTGGCGAGCCGCGTCGAGACGGCCACTTTGGCGGCGGCCGACGACTGGGGCTTTGCTGAGCGGTATTCAATCGCGATGGAGTAGGGCAGTTGGGCCTGGCCATCGAGCCGGAGCTCGATCGTGTTGTGGCCGGGCTTGAGCGCCGCCGCGACGTCGTCCCAGACGAGGGCGTCCTTGCGGCCCTTGTCGAACTGGATCGTGCCGGCGGGCGTGCCGTTGATGACGAGGGTCGCCGCGCCGGGGGCCTGCATCTGGCGGGCGTGCTCGGCGTAGGCGGTGAGCGCCTTGAGGCCGAGGATCGTGGCCTGGGTATTTCCCCACTGGCCGTAACCGCTGCGCCGGGCGTTGAGCCAGTCGGCCGCGGCACGGAGCGCCGACTCGTATTCATGATCCGGTGACGCCTTGATCAGCGCGAGGGTCGCGAGCGCGGTGGTCTCGATCGCGAGCGACTCGCCGCCCGACATCGTGATCGATTCCCGGGCGCCGGGGAAGCTGCCGTCCTTGGCCTGCATCGCGGCGAGCCGCTGGACGATCGCCGTGGTCTCGCTGGCCCGGGGTGTGACGAGGAGGTTGGTGTTCGCGGCGAGCGCGAGCAGGTACGGATCCTTGGTCTCGCCGCCGAGGGCCTTCTGGCCGGCGAGCTCCTGCTCGAGGCCGGCGGTGCGCCTGGCCTCGGCGAGCGCCCACATGATGTAGGCGGTGGTCGTGGTCTCGCCGGCGCGGCCGAACGAGTCGAGGGCCTCGGCGCTGCGCAGGAAGCCGCCCTTGTGGTCGCGGCGGCTCATCAGCCAGTCGGCCGTGCGCTCGACCATCGTGCGGTCGACGTCGTAGACCTTGGCCATGTCGGCGAACTCCATGAGGCCGTACGCGGTGAGCGCCTCGTGGCCCGGCGTCTTGCCGAACCACTCGTAGCCCTTCTGCGTGGTCTCGTAGCCGGTGAGGAGCTTGTAGCCGCGATCGAGCGTGCCCTGCGTCTTCTGCACCAGGGCGGGGTCGGCGGCGTCGTTCGAGCCCAGGTAGCTGAGGATCATGATGTTGGGGTAGTTCGACGACGAGGTCTGCTCGAAGCAGCCGCCGGGCTCGCGGATCATCGCCTCCATGCCCTTGGTCATCGCGGCGAGCGGCGACGGGTACATCGTCACGGTCGCGTGGATCGAGCCGGGCAGGGCGCCGGCGAGCTCGACGTCGTGCGTGGCGCTGGTGCCCTGCTTCGCGGTGCCCGAGGCCGAGATCTCGAACGGAAAGCCGAGCGGCACGACGCGGATCTTCTTCTGGATCTCGTCCTTGAGGCCGAGCGTCGTCATCGTGACGTCGACGTCGGCGTTGCCGCCGGTGGCGATCACCTTGAGCGGGAAGAACAGGCTGCGCTTCTCGCCGGCACCCAGGTGGACCTTGCCGGTGACCGGGTTACTGGTGAGCTGGAAGGCGGCGCCGAACCGGGCGTCGAGATCGGCGTCGAGCGCGCCGTCGGTCTCGTTCGACAGCGTGACCGGCAGCCGGATCTCGTCGCCCGAGGTGACCTCGAGCGGCAGGTGGGCATCGAGGGTGAGCGGCATCTTCGACTGGATCGCCAGCGTGCCGGAGCCGGGCGTCCCGCCGGCCGAGACGCCCTCGGCGCTCGCGCGGAACGAGGTGATCGCGTCGGAGGCGACGAACGAGACCGCGGCGTTGCCGTCGGCCCCGGTCTCGACGTTGCCGTTCCAGTAGATGGTCTCGCGGAAGTCGGTGCGCGGGCCGTCGTAGCCCTTGGTGTACTGCGGGACCGGGAACACGCGGACGGGCGCCCAGGCCTGGATCTGCTCGCGACCCAGCGGGTTGTCGAGCATCTCTCGATCGATATGGAGGCCGCGGGCGCGGTCGGCGCGTCCGCCGCCGTGGCCGGCCGGTTGTGCAAGCCCGCCGACGTCGGCCTGCTTGTTCCCCAGGACGGCGTTCTTGTCCATCTCCTGCCTGACGGGCCCCTGTGCGATCTGCTTCGGCGGCGGAGGCGGGGCCGCCCCGGGGACAACGGGCGCCGGCATCGCCATGGGCCTGGCCATCATCCGCCGGGGCCGCACGGCGTGTTCGATGCCCTCGTTGCGCTCCTCTTCCGGGGCCTCGAGCTTTGCGATGTCCATCGCCGCCTCCGGATCCGCCGCGGTCGCGGTCGTGATCGCATAGCCGGCGGGCTGCGGGGGGGCGAACACCGGCTGCCACTCGAAGCGGCGGTAGCCGCGCGTCGCGAGCAAGGCATCCATCGCCGCGGGAGCCTCCGGCTTTTCGGAGAAATAGAAGTTGGGCTCCTCGACCGGATCGGCCGCGGTGGCGCCGAGCTCGGGCTCGAGGTACACGTGCGCGAGGATCTTCGCGCTCCTGTCATCGGCGAACGACAGCACGGTGTCGTCGACGACCGCGACGCCGAGGCTGGCCTTGACCGGCCGGCCGGCGGCATCCGCGGCGTGCAGCGTGAGCTTCACCGGATCGCGCGGCGCGTACGACTTCTTGTCGGCGGCCAGCGTGATCTTCAGATCCTGGCCGCGGCCGTGGTAGACGAGGCGCTCGGCGAGCGGCTCCCCACAAGGGGTACCCTCGCCGTAAGGTGATTCCGATCCTTGCTTCGCGGCGGACCGGAATTGATCAGTCCGGCTCGGGCACTGCTTGGTCGAGAACAGCGTGACGCGCACGGCGCCCTGGGCCGTCGGATCGACCGGCAGCTCGAGCAGCGTGGGGGTACCGGCCGGAACGTCGATCGCCCCGGCGGCGAGCCGGGTCTCGCGCAGGACGGCCTCGACGAGCAACGTCCGCGCGGTCGTGCAGGTCGCCGCGACCCGCAGCGTGTCCGCCGATGTCTCGGGGACGCTGCGCAGGACGCAGCCGCCGGGCCGGGCGCTCGGCACGTCGAACTTCTGCGTGATGCCGGCGGGCCTGGTGATCTCGACGTGGTAGCTGCGATCGGTGGCGGGCTTCAGATCGAACCGGCCGAGCCCATCGTGGATCGAGGTGAACTCGCTCACGACCTGGCCGCGATCGTCGACGACCTTGGCTTCGATATCGGCCGGCTTGCCGAGCGTGTTCTTCGCCATGACGTAGACCCGGCCGGGCAGCCCGTCGACGAGATCGCCGCCCTCGGGGTAGAGGCCGAGCGCTAGCGTCTTCATCACGATCGGGATGCGCCTCTGGATCGACTCGGTGACGCCGCCGTCGTCGGCGAGGATCGTGAGGAGGCCGTCGCCGCGCGCGAGCGTGGCCGGCAGCGCGAACTTCGCGACCGCCTTGCCGTCGCCGTCGGTCTTGATCGGGAGGCGGGCGAGCTCGACGTCGTCGACCGTGACCACGCCGGTCAAGGCCTTGCCGGCGAACGGCTCGCCGGTGGCCCGCTTGACCTCGATCGCCGCCGAGACCTGATCGCCGGCGCCGTAGGCCTTGCGGGCGAACTCGAGAGTCTTCATCAGGCGCGGCGCCTCGTAGGTGTTGACGATGATCTTCTTCGTGTCGACGGTACCGTCGTCCGCGGTGAGCTGGATCGTGTACTCGCCGCCTTCGACATCGGGGGCGAGGATGAAGTCGTTCTGCGCGACGCCGTTGGCGGTCGGGATCCGCTTCTGCATCGCGATCGCGCCGCGCGGCGAGACCAGCTGCATCGTGAGGCCGGTCGGGGCGGCGCCGACCAGCGTGCCGGTCGACCGCAGATCGGCGCGGAACCAGATCGTCTCGCCGGGCTGGTACAGCGGCTTGTCGGTCATCACGTAGCTGCGCCGGGTCGCGTGGCGCTGAAAGTGTGACGCGATCGCGGCGTCGATCTTCTTGGTGCCGTCGCTCGGCGCGAGGCGGGCCGGCCGGAGCGAGGCGAACATCAGATCGATCGAGCTTTGCGGGACCGCGGAGTCCTTGGTGGTAGTTGCGGTCGGACCGGCGCCGGTCGCGCAGCTCGCCGAAGCCAGCGCGGCAGCAAAGAGGACCCGTTTGAATGTGAGCATGACGTGGGCGTTGCAACGCCCCGTGCCGCCGAACGATCTGCGGTGCCCGCGGTGGGCGTTGTCGCGGGTGGGCCGCGCGGCCGGCTGGCCGCCGGCGGGTCCAGGTTCGCGCCGTGCGCGATGCCCAGCGGCGTCGCGGGGTTAGCGCGGCTGGGCTGCCCCGCTGGAAGCGTCGCTAGCGCTTGCGGCCGAACAGGCCGGTGCCGGTCTTGCTGGCGGCCTGGAGCCGGGCCTCGATCGCGCGGACCTCGCTGGCCGCGTCGCCGTGGTTGGGCTTGAGCGCGAGGACCTCCTGGAAATGCTGCAGCGCTTCCTTGTCGCGGCCGAGCATGCGCTCGACGCGGCCGAGGTAGAACCGCGCGCGCTCGGGGCGATACGACTTGAACACGGCGCGCTCGAGGGCCTTGCGGGTCTCGCCGCCGACCGCCGCCTTGTCGCCTGCCGCGCAGAACATGGCCCACGCGAACATGGCGGCGTAGTCGACCTCGTTGGGGTTGAGGTCGCATGCGGCCTTGTACTCGAGGATCGCCTCGCCGGGTTGATCGCGCTTCATCGCGAGCTCGCCGCGCTTGAAGGCTTCCTCGGCGGCGATCGCGGTGTCGGTCGAGACGCGCGACGGGGTCGGGCCGGAGCCGTACGCGCGGGGAACCGCCTGGTGGCTCGACGTGCGCTGATCGGCCGGCGTGTACTGTACGCCGAACCCGGGCGTGCGCTGGTCGAGGAAGCCGCCCGGTGTGTGCTGCTCGGCGAAGCTGCGGACCACGTCGGCGTCGCTCGTCGGCACCCGGGTCACCGCGGGTCGTGGGGGGCTCGTTGTCGTCCCGGTCGGGGTCCGCGAACGTGCCGCGGTGGAGACGGCCGGGGTCGGCGTGCGCGCCGGCATCGGGAGGGCGGGGGTCGGCGCGCGCGCGGTCGAGGGGGGCGGGGCCGGCTGGGCTCGCGAGGCGCCATGGTCGGTCTGCGCCCGGGGCCGCGTCGCGGCAGGGGTGTTGGTTCCGGAGTCTTGCGCCGTGGTGCTGGAGTACGTCGTCGGCGAAGGCACGACGGTCCGCGGGGCCGCCGGTGACGTCGGCGTGCGTGCCCGCGCGCTCGCCGGGACCGCGGGACTGCTCGACGCGGTCCGAGGTCGCGGCGGGCCGGGATCGCGCGGGGGCGGCGGCGGCGCGGCGCGCGGCGCGCCGGGCTGCGAGGTTGCCGTGCGCGGTGAGAGCACGCACGCGCCGCACGATGCCAGGGCGTAGATGACCGCCTGCGCAAGGCGCGGATCGAGATCCCGGTTGGCGGCCTCGAGCTCGGGGAGGCTGGTGCCGGCCTTGAGCGCTTCGAGCACCGGGTGCGCGCTCGGTTCGAACCCGAAGAACGGGAGCGCCTGGATCGCGTCGGGCCTCAGCACGAAGTGGGGGCCGAGCTGGCGCAGGTCGTCGATCAGACGTTGCTCGGACAAGTTGGTTCGCACGCCGAGATAGATCGCGTAGCGGTGGTCGATCGTGACGCCCGCATACACCGGGATCGTGATGCGATCCTCGAGCACGAAGTCACCCTGCTCGAGCGAGAACGTGCGCGCCGCGCGCTGCGCGACGAGCCGGCGGCGCAGCTTGCCGGCCTGATCGGGCGAGCACCGGATCGTGTCGACGAGCACGTCGACCTCGTCGCGATCGGGCGACAGCGCGAGCCGGCGCGTGATGTCGCCGACCTGCGTCGACGTGATGAAGTGGTTGGTGAGCGCGACCCGCGCGATCGCATCGGCGGCCAGCGGCGAGGTCGCCGCGACGATCGCGCCGTCGGTGAACGCGGTGGCGTAGCGCTTGCCGTCGCTCTCGACGGTGAGCTGCCCGGTGTGGCGACGCGCAGCGATCGCGCCGAGGGTGATCCCCCAGGGCCGGTCGGTGATGTTCCCCCGCACCTCCTTCATCGCACCACCGGCACGGTGGACATGGCTCCATTTGACGGGGTTTTCGCGCGCGACGCAATGCTCCTGTGATCGGGCCCTACGGGATAGTCCCAGGAAACCCATCGTAAAAATCGTTGACCGGTTCCGGACCCCGAGCGCCCACGGGAGCGGTCCGCGCTCGGGCCTTTGCCGGCGGCACCGTGCGATCGCGGCGGCGCGACCGGGCGGGGCGATCCCTGTCCCATTGCGCGACGCGCTGGGACAGCCACTGCGACAGACAACGTCTTGCGACTATTAGCTATTTCATCATCGGGGGCGTGCGCGCAATATGGGCCGCATGAGGAACGTGTTTGCGATCGCGATGGTGTTGCTGGTGTCGCTCACGCAGGCGAGCCGTGCAGCGACGCTGGAAGAAGTCCTGGCGAAGAACCTCGCCGCGCGAGGTGGCGAGGCGAAGCTGCGCGACCTGAAGACGCTTCGGCTCACCGGCCGAGGCGTGTTCGGCGACGGCGGCTCCCGCAGCGTCGAGGCGGCGTGGAGCCAGATCCAGAAGCGCCCGGGCTCCGTGCGTAGCGAGCTCACGGTCCAGGGCCTCACGCTGATCACCGCGTACGACGGCCACGAAGGCTGGACCGTGTCCCCGTTCCAGGGCCGGCGCGACGCCGAACGCGCCTCCGGCGACGACGCGCGCTCGCTGGCGCAGCAAGCCGAGATCGAGGGGCCGCTCATCGGCTGGCGCGACAAGGGCCATCACGTCGAGTACCTCGGCACCGAGGACACCGATGGCACGCCGGCGTTCAAGCTCCGCGTGACCCGCAAGGATGGCGATCTGCAGTACGTCTACCTCGATCCCGATTCGTACCTCGAGATCCGGATCACCACGGTGCACAAGGTGCGCGGCGCCGAGCAGATCAGCGAGACCGATCTCGGCAACTACCAGCAGGTCGCCGGGGTGTGGTTCCCGTTCGCGATCGAGTCCGGCGCCAAGGGCGGCCCGCGCGGCGCACGGATCAGCGTCGAGCGCATCGAGGTCAACGTCGCGGTCGACGACGCGTGGTTCACGCTGCCCGCCCCCAAGGTGTCGGTGGCGGCCGTGATCGTCGCCGGGCCCGCCGATCCCAGGGCGAGCGCGCCCGGGGTCACGGCGCCGGCGCCCAGCGAGCGGGCGACGCTCGACGGCGGCACGATCTCCGGCCTCGGCGCCCGCAACATCGGATCGGCGACGATGAGCGGCCGGATCGCGGCGGTCGCCGGCAAGATCGTCGGCGGCAAGACCCTGCTCTACGTCGGGGCGGCGTCGGGCGGCGTGTGGAAGTCGCAGGACGGCGGGACGACGTTCGAGCCGGTGTTCGACAAGCAGCCGGTCCAGTCGATCGGCGCGATCGCCATCGATCCGAGCAACAGCAACAACGTCTGGGTCGGCACCGGCGAGGCGTGGACCCGCAACTCGGTCTCGGTCGGCGACGGCATCTATAAATCGACCGACGGCGGCGCGACCTGGAGCAACGTCGGGTTGCCGGAGTCCGAGCGGATCGTGCGGATCATCGTGCACCCGACGCAGAGCGCGGTCGTCTACGCGTGCGTCCCGGGCAAGCTGTGGAGCGACTCGACCGATCGCGGCCTGTACAAGACCGCCGACGGCGGCAAGACGTGGTCGCTCGTGCTCAAGGGCCCCAACGCGTCGACCGGGTGCTCGAGCGTCTCGATGGATCCGCGGAACCCCGAGGTCCTGATCGCCGGGCTGTGGGACTTCCGCCGCCAGGGCTGGACGTTCCGGTCCGGCGGCGACGGCCCCAACGCCCCGAGCGGCAGCGGCATGTTTCGCTCGACCGACGGCGGCAAGACGTGGGCGTCGATCGCGGCGAACAAGGGCCTGCCGGCGGGGCCGTGGGGGCGCGTCGAGGTGGCCCACGCGCCGTCCGACGGAAAGATCGTGTACGCGCTCGTCGAGTCGAAGGCGTCCGCGCTGTTTCGCTCCGACGACGGCGGCACGACCTGGGAGCAGCGCGACGCGAGCCAGCTCATGGTGTGGCGGCCGTTCTACTTCGCGCGCCTCGTCGTTGATCCGACCAACCCCAACCGGATCTTCAAGCCCGACCTCCGGCTCTCGGTCAGCGAGGACGGCGGCCGGAGCTTTGGCACCGCGAACGGCGGCTCACACGGCGACTGGCACGATCTCTGGATCGAGCCGACCAACCCCAGGCACGTGATCGGCGGCGATGACGGCGGCCTGTGGCTGTCGTACGACGGCGGCAACCGGTGGTGGAGGGGGATGAACCTGCCGATCTCGCAATTTTACCACGTGAGCGTCGACAACAAGGATCCCTATCAGGTCTACGGCGGCCTGCAGGACAACAGCGCCTGGGTCGGCGACTCGTCGTATCCCAACGGCGTCTCCAATTCGCGGTGGGAGAACCTGTACGGCGGCGACGGGTTCTGGACGATCCCGGATCCGACCGATCCGGACTCCGTCTATGCCGAGTCACAGGGCGGCAACATCGGGCGGGTCAACCGCAAGACGCTGGTCTCGCGCACGATCCAGCCTACCGCCGGCTACCACGAGAAGCTGCGGTTCAACTGGAACACGCCGATCCACGCGAGCCCGACGCAGAAGGGGACGATCTACATCGGGGCGCAGTTCCTGTTTCGCTCGCGCGATCGCGGCGATACCTGGGATCGCGTCTCGCCCGATCTCACGACCAACGATCCCGAGAAGCAGAAGCAGGAGCAATCGGGCGGCGTGACGGTCGACAACTCGTCGGCCGAGATGCACACGACGATCTACTCGATCAGCGAGTCGCCGAAGAACGCCAGCGTGATCTGGGTCGGCACCGACGATGGCAACGTGCAGCTGTCGCGCGACGGCGCGAAGACCTGGACCAACGTCGCCGGCAACGTCCCCGGCCTGCCGAAGGCCTCGTGGGTCAGCTGGATCGAGGCGAGCCGGTTCGATCCGGCGGTCGCCTACGCGACGTTCGATCGCCACACGTTCGGCGACCTGACGCCGTGGGTGTTCAAGACCGCCGACTACGGCAAGACCTGGACGCGGATCGTCGGGCCGAGCCAGGGCGTGCGCGGCTACGCCCACACGATCAAGGAGGACACCGTGAAGAAGGACCTCCTGTTCGTCGGCACCGAGTTCGGGCTGTGGATCTCGCTCGACGGCGGCGCCAGGTGGGCGCAGTTCAAGGGCGGTGACTTCCCCAACGTCGCGGTGCGCGAGGTGCAGATCCACCCGCGCGACGGCGATCTGGTGATCGCGACCCACGGCCGCGGCATGTGGATCGTCGACGATCTGACGCCGCTGCGCGCGCTCAGCGACGAGATGCTCCAGAAGCCGACCGCGTTCTTGCCGATCCGTACGGTCCAGCAGCGCCTGCAGGGCAACGGCGGCTGGCCCGAGGGCGACGCGACATTCAGCGGTCAGGGTGAGCCCGAGGGCCTCGCCATCACCTACTACCTCCGGTCTCGCCACGTCTACGGACCGATCAAGCTCGAGATCCTCGACGCCGCGGGCAAGCTGGTCGATACGATCATCCCGACCAAGCGGCGCGGGATCAACCGGATCGGCTGGAGCATGCGCGTCAAGCCGCCGAAGGTGCCGCGCGCCGCGCAGATCGCGGGCGGTGCCTCGCAAGGCCCGCGGATCCTGCCCGGCACGTACACGCTGCGGCTGACGCGCGGCGCGGAGGTCGTCGAGACCAAGCTCGCGATCGAGCTCGATCGCCGCGTCCCGTACAGCGCGGCCGATCGCAAGGCGCAGCTCGACGCCGTGATGAAGGCGCACGGCCTGTTCGGCGAGATGACCAAGCTCGCCGCCCGGATCGACGCCGCGCACGACGCCGTCCGCGCCCGCCTGAAGGGGCTGCCCGACGGTGACGCGCTCGCCGGGAAGCTGCGGGGGCTCGCCGACCAGCTCGAGGCCGCCAGGAAGCAGATCGTCGCCACGACCGAGGGGGGCGCGATCACCGGTGAGGAGCGCATCCGCGAGCACCTCGACGTGCTGTACGGCGCGCTCAACAGCTGGGAGGGCCGGCCGGCGAAGTATCAGCTCGAGCGGATCGACGTGCTGCGCCGCGAGCTCGCCGACGTCGACAAGCTCGTCGAGGCGATCGTCGGCAAGGGCGCGCGCGCGCTCGACGACGAGCTCAAGCAACACAAGCTTGAGCCGTTGCCCGCGGTAAGCGTGCTTGATCGCGCCGGGCACGACGAGCTCGACGCCGTCGCCCTGCAGTGCGTCGCGACGCGCGGCCAGGACTGCAAGGGAGACGACGAGGTCGCCGCCACCAACCGCCGCGAGCGCGACTGAACGGGAATCGCGGCGCGAGCGTTAGCTCCGCCCCACGCAGCGGGCGTGATCTAGCCCGCGCCTTTGGTTGGTCCGACCACGCGCTCAATGGATCGTAATGATCCAGCGCTGCGGATTTCTCGTATCATCCTGCGCATGAAGCTCGCCTGCGCTCTGCTTGCCACGATGCTTGGGATGGGTTGCGGTATCGATACCGCCGCCCCGGGCGCCCCGGGACCGGGGAGCGACCCCGGCACCGGCAGCGACCCCGGCACGGGCGGCGATCCCATCCCCGTTCCCGGCACCGGCACGGTGACCGAGGTCTCGGGGCACATCACGGCGAACACGACGTGGACGGACACGATCCACGTCACCGGCGACCTCACCATCAATGCCGGCGTCACCGTCACCGTCGCGGCGGGCACCGTCGTTAACGTGACGTCGCCGTTCGGGATCACGGTCCTGGGTACGCTCGCGATCCAGGGTACGAAGGCCGGCAAGGTGACGTTTCAGCCGGCCGACGTCGGGACGTTCTGGTCGCACATCGTGGTCCCCTCCGGCGGCGTGATGACGGCGAGCTACCTGGTGCAAACCAGCAGTGGGCTCACCACCTCGAACTCGGGCAAGATCACGCTCGTCGATACCCAGCTGTCGCACGCCGGCGGCGATCTCCTGACGATGTCGGGCGGCACGCTCGATATGTCGTATTCGGGGATCGGCCTCGCCTCCGGCCGCGATACGACCCACTGCAACATGCACGTCAGCGGCGGGGTCCACCTCACGGTCACGCACTCGAACCTCAGCACGGCGTTCTTCGGCCTCATGTTCTACGGCGGCGTGAACGCCAACTTCACGTACAATAACTGGTTCGGGAACAACACCGATATCGACACCGAAGCCGCCTATCCGGTGACCGGCGACTTCAGCTACAGCTACTTTGCCAAGGGTGCCCCGACCATCTCGGGCGTCACCACGACGAACATGGCGACCGCGCTCCTCACCGACGCCGGCCCGCGCTGACCAGGCGATAAGGCGAGCGGACCGCGATCGGTGGTCGATCTACCGGGCGCACGCGCATCCGCACGAGCCTCGACCGCAAACGTAGACACCTGATCTGGATGCCTGCTGGAGACAAGCAGGCGGTCCCGGTGCAAGCGCTCCGTGGAGCCACCGAGTTGCCAGGGGCGCATCGCTCGTGTGACTCGCCGGTCGGCCCGCGGGCGTGCAGCGCGACCCTTCATGTCGCCTTCATGATCGCCCGAGGCGCACGCCGAGTTTTCGTTCGCGGTCTACATCGGGAGCGATGGTGCTGGCTCCTGATAACCTGATCCGTTCAACCTGATAGGGCGAGTCGCAGAGGTGAGGGCAGGGGGTTAGAACGGCGTGAACCTCATGAGGGAGTCTGCCGGTGTGTGCAAACACTGCGTCTGCGATTGAATCGCAAGAGTGCAGGAGTGGGCCTGCCTCTGGTCGGAGGTAAAATGAGGATTGGAAGTCTATTACTCGTCTCTGTGATTGCACCGGGGTTCATCACTGTCTCAGCGCACGCGCAAACCCCGATTCCCGATCCGCCCGCGACCTTCCGGTCGCTCAAGGGTGTGCCGGTCCCCGGGCCCGCCAGCCTCGACGATCTCGTGCGCGACCGCAAGGCCGCCATCGCGCTGGGCAAGGCCTTGTTCTGGGACACGGAGGCGGGCAGTAACGGCCAGGCCTGCGCCAGTTGCCACTTCCATGCGGGCGCGGACAATCGGGTCAAGAACCAGATGAACCCGGGTATCCTCGGCGGAGATACCAGCTTCACCAGGCCCCTGGGCGGGGGAGGTGCCGGCGGGCCGAACTATACGCTCAGCGCCGGTGACTTCCCGTTCCACCGGCTGAGCGATCCCACGGATCGCAACTCGACGGTCACCTTCGATACCAACGATATCGTGTCCTCGCAGGGCACGTTCGACGGCGGCTTCGTGACGTCCGCGCCCCTCATCTTCCCCGATATCTGCGGCGCGCCCGACACGTCGGTGTTCCATGTCGGGAGCCAGGCCGTCCGCAAGGTCGAGCCCCGCAACACGCCGACCGTGATCAACGCGGCGTTCAACTTCCGGAACTTCTGGGATGGCCGGGCCAACAACCGCTTCAACGGGGTGAGCCCGTTCGGGGCGCGGGACACCGGCGCGCGCGTCTTCGTGATGCAGCCGGATGGCAGCCTCGCCCCGGTCGCGATGTCGCTCGAGAACTCGAGCCTGGCATCCCAGGCGGTGGGGCCGCCGGTCAGTAACTTCGAGATGTCCTGCCAGAACCGGAGGTTCGCGGACGTCGGCCGGCGGATGCTCGCGCGGATCCCGCTGGTGACGCAGCTGGTCGCGCTCGACGACAGCGTGCTGGGGCCGTTTCGCGCGCTGCTCAGCTCCAAGGGCCTGAGCCTCACCTACGACGCCCTGGCCCGGCAGGCGTTCCAGCCGAAGTACTGGAACTCTTCCCAGAAGGTGAGTCTCGGGGGAGCGCTGTACAGCCAGGAAGAGGCGAACTTCTCGCTGTTCTGGGGACTGGCCCTTCAACTCTATGAGTCGACGTTGGTCTCGGACGATGCGCCGATCGACCGGTATCTCGACGGCGACCAGACCGCGCTGACCGACCAGGAGAAGCGTGGCTTCGCCATCTTCCAGGGGAAGGGCCACTGCGCCGGGTGCCACGCCGGCCCCGAGTTCACCGCCGCGGCCAGCCTGCTGCAGGCCCAGAACGAGGAGAATGGGCTCGTGGAGCGGATGGTCATGGGCGACGGCAATGTCGCGCTGTACGACAATGCATTTTACAATACCGGCGTGAGGCCGTCGAGCGAGGATCGCGGCGTGGGCGGCACAGACCCGTTCGGCAACCCGTTGTCGTTTACCCGGCAGTTCAAGCAGATGCTCCAGGGCCAACACGTCTTCGATCCGTTCCAGGTGGCCCCCTGCACGTTTGCCGTCGATCCGTGTGTTCCGGTCACGAACCCCAACTTCCGAGATGCCGTGGATGGGGCGTTCAAGGTCCCCACGCTGCGCAACGTGGAGCTCACCGGTCCGTATTTCCACAACGGCGGCGAGGCCACGCTGGAGCAGGTCGTGGACTTCTACAACCGAGGTGGCGACCGCCGGGGAGAGGATGGCAACGATACGACAGGGCTCGGCGCCAACCACAGCAACCTCGACGTGGACATCGAGCAGCTCGCCCTGACCGCACAGGAAAAAGCCGATCTGGTGGCGTTCCTGAAGCGGCCGCTCACCGATGATCGCGTGCGCTGGGAGAAGGCCCCGTTCGATCACCCCGAGCTGCTCATCCCCAACGGTCAGCTGGGCAACGAGTCGGCGACCGTGGACCTGAACCTCGACGGCAAGGCCGACGATACGTTCACCACCATCGCACCGACGGGAGCCGGCGGCCGGCTGTTCCTGCTCGGCCCGATCGAACCGTTCCTGCAGTAGGAAGGCGAATCCCCACGGCGGCAGGAGTCGGCGTCATGGGACGACGAAGCGAGGCAGGGAGCTGTTGCGAGGCGTTGCGCGGCGTTCCGAGCTGTTGCGCGGCGTGTAACTCGAGGCGCGTGCCCGTGTAACCCGTACGCTGGGCTTGTGTGCGCGTTGCCGTGGTGGTTCGATCGCCGGGCGATGAGCTGTCTGAGCTGTGGTGCGGTGCCGGAGGTCGGGGCGTTGTGTCGCCCGTGCGCGCTCCAGGTCCCGCCGTGCGACGGGCTGATCCCGGATCACCTGCGCTCGACGCTCGAACCGACCGAGGCGGAGGCCTGGGTCGTCGATGGGTTCGGCGGCGCGCACGCGATCGGCGCCCGGGCCGCGATCGGCCGCAACCACGACTCGGACCTCGTCGTCCTGGCGAGCTCGGTGTCGCGCGAGCATGCCGAGCTGGCTCGGACCAGCGCGGGGTGGACGGTGCGCGACCTCGGCAGCCGTAACGGCACGTTCGTCAACGGGGTGCGCAGCCAGGGCCTGGTCGCGCTGCCGGGGCGCGCGCTGCTCAAGGTCGGCGAGGTCGCCCTGTGGTTCCTCGCCGAGGTCATCGAGGAGCCTCCCCGGAGGCCGGTGATGACGACGGACGGCGCGGGCGGGCTCGTGCGTTATCTGCTGACGCACGGTGCGCTCGAGCTGTGTGTCGTCGCCGGCGACGATCTGACGGCCGCAGGTCCGCTGCTGTGGCGCGCGGTGGGCGACGAAGGTTGGTCCGAGCGCGGGCTCGCGCCGCTCGAGTTCCAGCTGCTACGTGCGCTGTGTGACCGCGCGCATGCCGAAACCGCGTCTCCGTCGGGGATCCGCGGCTGCGTCCCGACCAAGCAGCTCGCGCGCGAGCTACCGTTTCAATCGAAGTACGCCAACCAGGAGAACGTGCGGCAGGTCGTGCTGCGGCTGCGCGGCGTGCTGGGCGAGGTCGGCGCGGTCGGAGTCCTCGCGGTGGCGCCCGGACGCGGCTATTACCTCGCGGGTCGCGTCACGGCCGCCGGTGTGCCCGGCCCCGGCGCAGATCGACGACAACCGCGCGGTTGACGGCGAGCCGGATCGCGACGGCGCGGCACGTGCGTACGCCGCAGGCAGCGCGGCGCGCTCGCGGTTGCCACGATGTGCCGCCTCGGCAGGAGTTTGCCAGGTGCACGAGCAGATCACGCCGTCTCCGTGATTCACGCGCGAAAATCTCGTCGAGAACGCGCCCGCTCCCGGTGTGCGTGACCACGCTTCGCCGGAACTTGCCACGTGGCAGCGTTCGGCGATCACGCGGACCTTCTGGCTTCGCGTGAGCAGGTCGGGTGGTCCGACCTTAGAACTGTCGAATGCCACGCCGCTTCGCCGCGCTGCTCGCGCTCACGATCGCGTCGCGCAGCGTCGCGGCGGATCCCGATCCGGGGGCCAAGCCAACCTCCGAGGTGACGCCCGAGGACGGGCCGCGCGCGGCGTCCCCCGATACGCCCGACGAGCCGCACGAAGCAACCCGCGAGGAGACGCCTGCGACCACGACGCCGGCGCGCGAGGCCACGCTCGGCGCGCTGTTCAGCCGGCGGTTTCAGAGCTCGCGGCTGTTCGCGATGCCGTCGGCGGATGTCGTCGGCGCGTACATCCTCAGCCTGTCGGGCGACGCGAGCCTGCTGCAGAAGCCGGGGCTCCTGACCTCGGCCGGCGTCGTCGCGGTAGGCTTTGGCGACATCGCGCAGATCGAGTATCGCCACACCGAGGCGATCGGCATCACCGGGCTCGACGCGCCGGTGCCGGCGGTGGGGGTGCAGCTGAAGCTGCCGCTCCCCGAGCGCTCCGGCGTCCCCGCGATCGGGGTCGCGTTCCGGCTCGGCGTGCCGCGCAGCGAGGCGATCGATGGCATGACGGTCAACGAGACGGTCACGGATCTCTACCTCGTCGGCCGGCTGCGGTTCGCGAGCGTGCCGTGGTTGACGCTGCACGGCGGCACGCGGGTGTCGAGCGTGAAGGCCGCGCCGGCTGATCCGGCGCTGGCGCAGAGCCGGACCTTGTGGCTGCCGACCGCCGGCTACGAGGTCGCGATGACCGGGGCGGCCAAGATCATCGGCGAGATCGCGCTCGCGCCGCAGTTCCAGTGGATGGCCACCGGAAAGCCGGTGATCGGACGCGGCCTGCTCGGCCGGCTCGGGATGCGCTGGCAGCTCCTGCCGTCGGTCATCCTCGACGGCAGCCTCGGATATCAAGTCGATGACGCCGCGCCGACCGGAGGGGTCGACGCGGTCGTGACCTGGGACATCCGGCTCGGTGCCGAGGTGTTCGTGCCCTGGGGCGCGCTGGCCTGCCGCGCCGCCGGGGTGTTCTGCAACTAGCGCGCGGGCGCGCGGAGACCAAAGCCATGAAACAAGCCAACGGAGTGATTTTCGCGACGGTGCTCGCCACCGGAGCGATCGCGCGGGCCCAGCCAGTACCCGACGATCCGGCCACGACCGGCACCAGCGCCGGTGGCAATGCCGCCGGCAGCCCGACAGGCGCGCTCGGTGCCGGCAGCGCCGCCGCGAACCCCGGCAGCCCGACAAGCCCGACGGGCGTGCCCGGGGCGACCGGCGGCGCCGCGAGCGCGGGCAGCGTGACGCCGGATCCGGGACCGTTGCTCGGCGGGGCAACCGATGCGCCGGCCGATCCATATGCCCCCAAGCCCCACCACCCCGAGGCCGACCGCAAGCCGATCAACTTCCCCGAGGTGCTGACGACTCCGACGGGCTGGCTCCTGCCGGCGGGGGTCCTGTACTCGAACAGCGCGATCGATACCGGGGGCGGCGTGAGCAGCGACAACCGCGTCGGCCTCGGCGACGTCGCCGAGTTCGGCGTCGCGACCACCGATCAGGTGCGCGCGCGCGCGACGGCCGACGAACAAGCCGAGCGGATCCAGCCCTACGTCACGGCGTCGTTCCGCCTGGGCGTCGCCGAGGACCGGCTGTTCCAGAACCAGCCCGGCATCACGCTCGGGTTCCGCAAGTCGTTCGAGCGCAACCACGACGGCGAGAAGACCCGGATCGCCGAGCTCACGCTGGTCGCGAGCAAGCACCTCGGCGAGCGCGTCGCGCTGCACGTCGGCGGTGCGCTGTGGGACGCGTCGCTGCAATCGAACGCGGCGGTCCCCGAAGGCCAGCCGCCGCCGCCGGAGGTCACGCTGCACGGCCACGGCTTCAATAACCAGGTGCGCGTGTTCGGCGGCTTCGAGGCCCGGCCGCTGCCGAGGTCGGAGATCCTGATCGATCTGGGCTGGTCGCCGGAGTTCTGCTACCAGTGCGCCGCCGACACCGACGAGATCAGGCTGCGGCCCGAGCTGTCGTGGGGCGTGCGCTACGAGGTCGCGAGCTTCATGCACATCGAGTCGGGGGTCCGCGTGCCGGACATCGGCAACTTCAACCTGCTCGACGCGCAGATCTTCGGGCAGATCACGTTCACCTCGTTCGCGTTGCAGAGCGCCGTCGAGAGCCTCAAGTAGCCATGCGCGCGGTGGTCGCAGCGGCCGCCCTGGTGATCGCGGTGGCCCGGCCGGCAGCGGCGGACCCGTCGGGATCGCGGGTGCTGACCGCGCCGACGGCCTGGTTGCCGCGCGCCGGCGAGCTCGCGGCGATGCTGGGGATCGATCATCGCGGTGATGGCGCGGCGGTCGCCGGGTACGGGCTCGGCGGGCTCGCCGAGGTCGAGCTCGGCAGCGAGACCGATATCCGGGCGTGCACCGACTGCACGGGGCGGCCGACTCCGATCGCGCTGGGCCGCGCCGCGTTCCGGATCGGCGCGCGGTCGGACGCCTGGTTCACCGGCATGCCGGCGATCGTGCTCGGCGTGCGCACGACGTTCGCGGCGCGCGGGCACGACGTCCACGACCCCCGCGCGACCGACATCTATCTCGTGGCGAGCCGCGATCTGGGCGTCGTGCGCCTCCACGCGGGCGTCGATGCGCTCAGCGCCAGCGTCTCGGGCCACCGCACGGCCGCACAGCTCCGGCCGCTGACCGGGTTCGAGCTTCATCCGCCGATGTATCCTCGATCGAGCTTGCTCGGCGACATCGCCTGGGAGCCCACGCTCGACGCCCAGCGCGGGCCGGCGCTCGGGTGGCTCCTGGGCGTCGGGGTGCGCTATCAAGCGGTGCCCTGGGCGTCGGTCGAGCTCGCGGTCCGGGCGCGGCAGGCCGAGGACCTCGGCGCGAGCACGGTCATGATCCGCGTCAACGCGCGCCTCTCGCGCTAACCTTCTCCTTCCCATGACGAGCGCTGGCCGTGGTCGATGGTGTACGGTCACGGCACAAAGTAGCGCCCCGGAGGGCAACGATGCCCGGTGTCATCCCCGACGAGCAGCTCGCTCGCGAACAGCTTCGCTATCTGGAGATCGTCCCGGAAGGGATCGCCCGGATGGAGTCCGTCCTCGCCGAGGAGCCCCTCTCGCTCCCGCGCTGGGATGACGCGCCGATCCTGCCCGGGGTGACGCCCGAGGTCGCGGAATACATGCTGCTCATCAACTCCTGCAACTTCTCCTACTGGCCGGATCCCGGGCAGCCGGAGTGGGGCGTCGAGCTTTTGGGGCGGTGGTGGCCCGACGCCCTCGGGCTCTTTGGCTGCTTCGCGCGGGCGCTCGAGCGCGATCCGCGCTGGCTGGAGGGGGGCTTCCTCGCCGGGCTGTCGCGCGCGAGCTTCGACGAGGCGTTCGCCGGCACCGGACCGCTCCCCATGGCCGACGCGCGCTACCGCATCCTGCGCGAGGTGGGCGAGGCGCTCTCCGCGCGCTGGCAGGGGCGCTTCCAGCACCTCATCGAGGAGGCCAGCGGAGATGCGGTGCGCCTGGTGGAGCTCCTCATCGCCACCGTGCCGCCGTTCAACGATGTGCGGGAGCTGGGGGGCGCGATCTACGCCTTCCACAAGCGGCCGCAGCTGGCGGTGGCGATGATCTGCGGGCGCTTCGAGCGGCGAGGGCTCGGCGATCTGCGCCGCTTCGAGGAGCTGACGGTGTTCGCCGACTACATGCTCCCGCGGGCGCTCCGGGGGGCGGGGATCCTGCGCTACGGCGAGGAGCTCGCCCGGATCATCGACGCGGAGCAAGAGATCCCGCAGGGCCACCCGATGGAGGTCGAGCTCCGGCAGGCGACGCTGATCTCGACGCAGCGCATCGTGACCGACCTGGTGCAGGGCAGCGAGGCGCGCAGCCCCCGCCCGGAGATCACCGCCTCTCACCTCGACCACTACCTCTGGCGCGCGGGCTTCTCCCAGCCGGGGCTACGGCCCTTTCACCGCACGAGGACGACAAGCTACTGAGCGAGGGGGCGAGGCCGATTCACCAGCTCGCGGCGGTGTTCGACGGCAAGCGGGCCCACGTGCGAGCGACCGGTGGGCGAACCGAGGCAGCCCGCGCCGAAGCTGCGCGCGAAGTCACAGACGAGGGGGAAGCCGCCGCGGCGGTAGCGATCCGCAAGCGGCTCTCGAGTACATTCGCGCCATGCGCGTCGGCGACCTTCCTCATCGCTTGCTCCTCGGTCCGGGCCCATCCCCGGTGTCATCCCGCGTGCTGGGCGCGTTCGCTCAGCCGACCATCGGCCACCTCGATCCCGCGTTCCTCGCCCTGATGGACGACGTCCGCGACCGGCTGCGCCAGGTGTTCGGCACCCGCAACGAGATGACGCTGGCGATGAGCGGCACGGGCTCGGCCGGCATGGAGACCGTGATCGTCAACCTCGTCGAGCCCGGCGATCGCGTCGTGGTCGCGGTCAACGGCGTGTTCGGCGGCCGGCTCGCCGAGGTCGCGCGCCGGGCCGGCGGCGAGGTCACGACCGTCGAGACGCCGTGGGGGCGCACCGTCGATCGCGACGCCCTGCGCCGGGTGATCGCCGAGCGCGGGCCGCGGATCGTCGCGGTGGTCCACGCCGAGACCTCGACCGGCGCGCTGACCCCGCTCGACGGGCTCGCCGACGAGGTCCACGCGCAGGACGGCCTGCTCGTGGTCGACTGCGTGACCTCGCTCGGCGGCCTGCCGGTCGAGGTCGACGCCCACGGGGTCGACGCGGCGTACAGCGGGACGCAGAAGTGCCTGTCGTGCCCGCCCGGCCTGTCGCCGGTGACGCTCGGACCACGCGCGGTCGCCCGGCTCGAGCGCCGGACCCACAAGGTGCCGAGCTGGTACCTCGACCTGACGCTGCTCAAGTCCTACTGGGGACAGGAGCGCGCCTATCACCACACCGCGCCGATCAACATGCTGTACGCGCTGCACGAGGCGCTGTCGATCGTCCTCGAGGACGGCTTGCCCGCGCGCTACGCGCTTCACCGCGCGGCCCACGAGCGGCTCGCCGCCGCGCTCGGCGACCTCCGGCTGGCGTTCGTCAGCCAGGACGGCTACCGGCTGCCGATGCTGAACGCGATCGCCGCTCCCGAGGGGATCGACGAGGCCCAGGTCCGACGGCGGTTGCTCGAGCACCACGCGATCGAGATCGGCGGCGGCCTCGGCGCGTTCAAGGGCAAGGCGTGGCGGATCGGCCTCATGGGCCACGGCGCGACCGCCGAGAGCGTCGACCGGGTCGTCGCCGCGCTGCGCGCGGAGCTGTGATCCGCGGCAGCCTTGCGTTGGGCACCCGGGAACACAGAGCATCCCGACCCCGATGAGCGCCACCATCCCACCGAGCAGGATCGCCGTCGAGCGCCGCCGCCTTCACGGTGCGCTGGAGCTCGATCTGCACGCCTCCGGGTGGAGGCATCACCGGGCGCCGCACGATGACTCCACCCGCAGGATCCGGAGTAACGTCGAGCTTCGACCTGGGCGGAGCTGATCGGACTGATCATCGGGTCGTCGGTCGTCGCTGGGCGCACGTGCGGCGAGCCGCGCCGTGGCGGGAATGTCCAACCCAGGTACCCTGATCGCGACCTGCGCGGCACACCAGAGCGGACTGTGCCTTGCACTCGCTCGGCGCATCGACCGTGTCAGACCTCTATCCGCGCTGGTCCAACACCGTGTATCGCACCGCGATCTGCTTGCTGGTGCTGATGCTGGCGAGCCCGATCGTCCTGCCGATGTTGTACGTGCGCAGCACCTACAACACGAACCAGTTCGTGCCGTGGACGCAGCCCGTCGAGTTCGACCACCGCCATCACGTCCGCGATGATGGCATCGAGTGCTTGTACTGCCACTCATCGGTCGAGCGGTCCGCGAGCGCGGGTGTGCCCCCAACAGCAGTGTGCATGGGGTGCCACACGCAGATCTGGAATCAGAGCCCCTTGCTCGAGATCGTCCGCCGCAGCTACTTCTCGGGCACGCCGATCAGCTGGAAGCGGGTCCACCAGGTCCCGGACTTCGTGTACTTCAACCATTCGGTCCACGTGGCGCGTGGCATCGACTGCACCAACTGCCATGGCGACGTCGGCCAGATGGCACGGGTCCAGCAGGTCCAGCCGCTCACGATGGGCTGGTGCCTCGACTGTCATCGGCGCTCACAGGGCACGAGCCCACCAAGCCCACCCGCGCTCTCGATCCCGACCAATGCGTGGAGCGCGTCGGTCGGCCTGTTCGCCAAGCACGTCGCGCGCAACCGAGACGTCACCCTCCTCACCACCTGCACGGCCTGCCACCGATGACTCACCGCAACCGAGATCTCCGCGTGCTGCCGGACGAGGATCCGGAGTTCGCGCCCGGCGTCGACGAGCCGCCGCGCGAGCTCGATCGCCGCTCGCTCATGAAGCTGCTCGCCGCCGGCGCCGGGCTCGCCGGGCTCGGACCGATCGCCGCGTGCATGGAGCCGCCCAGCAAGCGGATCATGCCACGCATCGAGCAGCCGCCGGAGCTGACGCCCGGGGTGCCGCTCGCGTACGCGACCTCGATGGTGATCGACGGCTTCGCCACGGGCCTCCTGGTCACGACCTACGAGGCGCGTCCGACCAAGGTGGAGGGCAACCCGGACCACCCGGCGAGCCTGGGTGCGACCACCCAGTTCCACCAGGCGTCGGTGCTCGAGCTCTACGAACCGGACCGCCCGTCGGGCGCGCTCGAGGCCGGGGTGCCGATCTCGCTGGAGGTCCTGCTCCGCACGATCGCGCGCCGCCCGCCGATGCCCGGGCTGTGGTTCCTGCTCCACCCGCAGAGCTCGCCGCTCGCCGAGGACCTCATCGGCCGGGTGCGCGCACGCCACCCGAGCGCGCGGTTCGCGTGGTACTCGGCCCTCGATCGCCGCTCGGCCTACGAGGGCGCGCGCCGCGTGTTCGGCCGCCCGCTCGAGTCGCAGTATCGCTTCGATCTGGCCGACGTGGTCGTCTCGCTCGACGCCGACTTCCTGGCGGCGATGCCCAACTCCGTGCGGTGGTCGCGCGACTTCGCGAGCCGGCGGCGGCTGCGGACTCCCGAGGATCGGATGTCGCGGCTCTACATCGCCGAGCCGTGTCCGAGCCCGACCGGCAGCCTGGCCGACGAGGCGGTGCCGGCCCGGCCCACGGAGATCCGGCGGCTCGCGGCCGCGATCCTCGCGCGGCTCGAGGGGCGCGCGGACGATCGCGCCCTGTCGCCGCGCCAGCAGCGGTGGGTTGCCGCCGCCGCCGCAGACCTCCGCACCGGGCGCGGCCTCGTCGTCGCCGGCGACCGCCAGCCCGCCGAGGTGCACGCGCTCGCGCACCTGATCAACCAGGCGATCGGCGCGGTGGGCACCACGGTCGGGTTCACGGCGCCCGCCGTGATCGATCCGCTGGGCCTGGGCCTGCCCGATCTCGCCGACGCCATCCGCCGAGGTGGCGTGCAGACGCTCGTGATCGTGGAGGCGAACCCGGTCTACAGCGCGCCCCCCGAGCTCGACTTCGCGGCCCTGCTCGGCCGCGTCCCGGAGACGATCTGCAGCGCGGCCCTGCCGAACGAGACATCGCGCCGGTGCCGGTGGTTCGTCCCGCTCGCCCATTACATGGAGAGCTGGGGGGACGCGCGGGCCTACGACGGCACGCTCTCGATGATCCAGCCGCTGATCCGGCCGATGCACCGGAGCACGACGCTGCCCGAGCTGCTCGCCGCGTTTGCCGGCACCGAGCAACCCGATACCCACCGCATGCTGCTGGACCGCTACGAGCACGGCGACCCGGCGGCGTGGCAGCGCCTGCTCCAGCGCGGCGTGGCGGACGGCGGCGCGGCGCGAGGCGAGGCCCCGCGGATCCAGCTCACCGCCGCCGATCGCCGGGCGCTGCTCGCCCCTGCGCCGGCCGAGCCCGCGGGGGACGCGGCGGTCGCGCCAGCCCTCGAGCTCGCGTTCTCGCCGTCTCATGCCGTACACGACGGGCGGTTCGCCGGCAACTCCTGGCTGCAGGAGATGCCCAAGCCGATCGACAAGATCACCTGGGGCAACGCCGCGATCGTGAGCCCGGCCACGGCCGAGGCGCTCGGCGTCGGCGACCACGACGTCGTTCGCATCACCGCCGGCAAGGCCCAGGTCGAGCTGCCGGTGTTCGTGGTGCCCGGGCACGCGGATCGCTGCGCCACGCTCGAGCTCGGCTACGGCCGGTGGGCCGCGACACCGACCGCCGAGGGCGTCGGCGTGAACGTCTATCCGCTGCGGCCGCTCGCGACCCCGGCGTACGCGACCGGCGCCCGGGTCGAGCCCACCGGCCAGCGCGGCCAGCTGGCGAACACCCAGCGGCACTTCACGCAACACGGCCGGGATATCGCGCCGATGGCCGATCTCCAGACCTACCGCTCCACGCCTGACTTCACGGCCCACCTGTGGGGCGACCAGCCCACGTGGCTGCCCGATCTCATCCACGGCACGCCGCAGTGGGCGATGACCATCGACACGATGATCTGCAGCGGCTGCAGCGCCTGCGTCGTCGCGTGTCAGGCCGAGAACAACATACCGGTGGTCGGCGCAGACGGCGTGCGCCGCGGCCGCGAGATGCACTGGCTCAGGATCGATACTTATCGCGAGGAGCGCGGTGACCGCGTCGAGTACGTCAACCAGCCGATGCTCTGCCAGCACTGCGAGAAGGCGCCGTGCGAGTACGTCTGCCCGGTCTACGCGACCCAGCACAGCCCCGACGGGCTCAACGAGATGGTCTACAACCGCTGCATCGGGACGCGGTTCTGCTCGAACAACTGTCCCTACAAGGTCCGGCGGTTCAATTGGTTCGACTACACCGAGCCAACCCCGAAGACCCTGCAGCTGCAGTACAACCCCAATGTCACGGTGCGCGCGCGCGGCGTGATGGAGAAGTGCTCGTACTGCGTGCAGCGGATCCGGGCCGCCGAGATTGGCGCCCGCAAGGCCAACCGCGAGATCCCGCCGGACGAGGTCGTCACCGCGTGCCAGCAGGCGTGCCCGACGGGCGCGATCCAGTTCGGCCAGCTCCAGCACGAGGGCACCGAGATGGTCGAGCGGCGCAAGCAACAGCGTCACTACGCCGTGCTGCATGACCTCGACACCCGGCCGCGCACCGCCTACCTCGCCAAGATCTCCAACCCGAACCCGAGGCGGCCGTGAGCTCGCGCCTGCTGATCGGTCGCCCGAGCGACGCCGAGCTCGGACAACAGCTGCTCGGCACGACCTGGCGCCCCGGAGGCCCAGGCTGGCGGTTCGCGTTCCTGATCACGGGCGGCCTCACGCTGCTCCTGATCTCGCTCATCACCTACACGATCGGGACCGGGATCGGCGTGTGGGGCAACATGATCCCGGTCGCGTGGGCGTTCGGGATCATCAACTTCGTGTTCTGGATCGGGATCGGCCACGCCGGCACGTTCATCTCGGCGATCCTCTACCTGTTCGAGCAAGGCTGGCGCACCTCGATCAACCGCCTCGCCGAGGCGATGACGCTGTTCGCCGTGCTCCAGGCCGTGCTGTTCCCCGTGCTCCACCTCGGGCGGCCGTGGTTTGCCTACTGGCTGTTCCCGTATCCATCGCAGATGGAGGTCTGGCCGCAGGTCAAGAGCGCGCTGCCCTGGGACGCCGCCGCCGTGACCACGTACTTCACGGTGTCGCTGCTGTTCTGGTACCTCGGCTTGATTCCGGATCTCGCGTCGCTGCGCGACCACGCGCCGACCCGGCGGCGCCGGTTCATCTACGGCCTGTTCGCGCTCGGCTGGAACGGCAAGGCGACGACGTGGCGGCACTACCGGGCGGGGTACCTCCTGCTCGCGGGCCTGGCCACGCCGCTGGTCCTGTCGGTGCACAGCGTGGTGTCGAGCGACTTCGCGATCGGCCTGACGCCGGGCTGGCACTCGACGATCTTCCCGCCGTACTTCGTCGCCGGCGCGATCTTCAGCGGCTTCGCGATGGTGCTGACCCTCATCATCCCGGTGCGCGCGGTGTTCAAGCTGCACAACGTGATCACCGAGAAGCACCTCGAGAACTGCGCCAAGCTCACGCTCGTCACCGGCCTCATCGTCGCGTACGGCTACATCCTCGAGTGGTTCCTCGCCTGGTACTCGGGCGAGCCCGCGGAGCTGTACCAGGCGTGGGTCGCGCGGCCGACCGGCCCCGGCCTCGTCATGTTCTACCTGTCGATGATCTGCAACGTGCTCGTGCCCCAGCTGTTCTGGTGGAAGACGGCGCGCACGAAGGTCTGGCTGTTGTGGCCGCTCTCGCTGCTCATCAACGTCGGCATGTGGTCCGAGCGCTTCATGATCATCGTGCAGAGCCTCGAGCGCGAGTACCTGCCGTCGATGTGGCGAGGCTACCTGCCGACCTGGGTGGACCTCGGCATCCTGTTAGGCACGTTCGGCTTCTTCACGTTCCTGTTCCTCTTGTTCCTGCGGTTCGTCCCGATCATCTCGCTGGCCGAGATGCGCGACATGAAGCACGAGATCGTGCACGGGGAGGCGCGCCATGGCTGATCGGATGCTCGCCGAGTTCGAGGACGAGGACGCGATCATCGCGGCGATCCGCCGGCTGCGCATCCAGGGCTTCGACCGGCTCGAGGTGTACATGCCGTTCCCGTCGCACGAGGTCGAGGAGGCGATCGTGGAAGCGACCAGCGGCCACCGCTCGCGGTTGCCGCTGGCGATCTTCCTGTTCGGGATCGGCGGCGCCGGCACCGCCTATTTCCTGCAGTGGCTGCTGGTCGGGCTCCTGTATCCGCTCGACGTCGGCGGGCGGCCGCCGCACTTTCCGCTCGCGTTCGTGATCATCACGTTCGAGATGGGCGTGCTCGCGGCGTCGTTTTGCGCGTTCTTCGGCACGCTGATCCTCGGCCGCCTCGTGCGCCTCACCGACGACGTGCAGGGGACGCCGGGGTTCGAATCCGTCACCCGCGACGGGTTCTGGCTCGAGGTGTCGGCGCGCGGCGCCTTGGACTCGCCCGAGCGCACCCGCCAGGCGCTGACCGACGCCGGCGCGCGACGCGTCGAGATCCCGGGAGTTCCGTCATGACGAGAGCGTTCACCATCGCGGTGCTGGTCGCCGGATCCGGATGCAACGACTGCGATCTGAACCGGATGATCGTCCAGCCCAAGGCCACCACCTACGAGCCCTGCGAGGTGTGCCCGAACGGGACGATCATGATGATGCCGCCGCCCGGGACCGTCGCGCGCACAACGCCGATCGATCCCCCCGACGTAACGACGGGACGCACCGCGACCGGCTACCTGGCGCAGATCCCGCTCGCCGTCGACCGCCGCCTGGTGCTGCGCGGCCGCAACCGCTTCGAGATCTACTGCGCCGCGTGCCATGGCCGGCTCGGCGACGGCATCACGAAGGTCGCGGAGAACATGACGCTCCGCAAGCCGGCGAACTTCTTGACGGCACCCTACCTCACCTATCCACCGGGCCGGATCGCCACGGCGATCGCCGAGGGTTACGGGCTCATGCGGTCCTATGCAGCCGAGCTGCCGGTCGAGGATCGGTGGGCAGTTGTCGCCTACGTGAAGGCGCTGCAGCTCTCGCAGCACGTGACGCTCGGCGAGCTCCCGGCAGCGATCCAGGAGGAGGCGGCCAGGTGGCTGAAATGATCGCTTCCGTGACCGCGATCCGCGGGTTCCGCGGCCGCCGCCTGATGATCGGCGCCGCGATCATCGCGGTGATCGGGTTCATCGCGCTCGGCATCGGGCTCGCGATCGACCCCGAGCGCACGTGGCTGTCGTACCTGATGGCGTATGCGTTCGTGTTCACCACGTCGGTCGGTGGGCTGATCCTCCTGATGTCGGGCTACGCGACCAACGCGCGCTGGATGGCCGTCGTGCGCCGGGCGAACGAGGCCGTCGCGCTGCCGCTGCCCGCGCTGGCCGTGCTGTTCATCCCGATCGTGTTCGGCGCGGCGTGGCTCTATCCGTGGCAGTCGCCGCCGCTGGACCTGCCGAGCCACGAGCTCGAGATCCTCCGCCACCGCAGGGCGTACCTGAACCTGCCGTTCTTCACGATCCGCGCGGCGATCTACTTCCTCATCTTCATCATCGCCTCGTACTTGCTGCGCCGCTGGTCGGTGCGGCGCGACGGCCGCCGTGACGAGCTGCCACCTGCCGAGGACGAGGCCGCGAGCGAGGCGTACCTGGCGCGCGACCGCAAGCTCGCCTCGGCGATGCTGCCGCCGGTCGCGCTCGCGCTCACGTTCGCCGGGATCGACTGGATCATGTCGCTCCAGCCGATCTGGTACTCGAGCATCTTCGGGTTCTACCTGTTCGGCGGCGGCTTCCTCGCGGCGATCGCGGCGGTCGCGGTCATGGCCGCGCGGATCCGGACGTTCGAGGACGGCGGCGGCATGGTCACGCCCAACCACTTCCATGCGCTCGGCCGCCTGATGCTCGCGTTCGTCGTGTTCTGGGCCTACATCGCGTTCTTCCAGGCGTTGCTGATCCGGATCGCGAACAAGCCCAACGAGGTGGCGTTCTACCTGCAGCGAATCGGCGGCACCTGGGCCGTGTTCGTGTACGTCCTGATCCTCGGACACTTTGCGGCGCCGTTCCTGGTGCTGCTCCTGCGGCACATCAAGTTTCGCCCGGGCGCGATGGCCGCGGTCGGCGTGTGGCTCGTGATCATGCACCTCGTCGACGTCTACTGGCTGGTCATCCCGGCGCGGGTCCAGGGCGTGATGGTGTTCTCGTGGCTCGATCTGGCGGCGCTCGCGGCGGTGGTCGGCACGGCGGTGGCCGTCGCGGCCTGGCGGCAGGATGGCGTCCCGATCATCCCACCGGGCGATCCGTTCCTCGCGAAGGGCGCCGCCTACCGGAGCACGCAGCTATGAACCATCCGCCGCAGGAACCCGATGTCCTCCCCGGTCGCGGCCTCACCGGCGTCGGGGCCGGCGTGGTGCTGGCCATCGTGATCGGCGTGCTGATCGCGTCGGGCATCGGCCGCTGCCGCTCGCGCCAGCTCGGGCACGAGTGGGTGCCCATGCCGGGGCCGCCGATCACCGGGGACATCAACGCGATCGAGACCCGGCCGTTCTCGGTCGAGGCGCAGGGGCTCGACGCGCACCAGCGCGAGGCCACGTGGCTGCGCAGCTACGGATGGGTGGATCGCGCTCACCAGGTCGTGCACGTCCCGGTCGACGTCGCGATCGATCTGTACCTGTCCACCCAGCAAGGATCGGGCAAGTGATCCGGCTTCCGTTCACGATCTTGCTCGTGGCGTCGGTCGCGGTGGCCGAGCCCGGCCGGCCCCCCGCGCTGCGCGACGTCGGCGTCGAGGAGCACGTCGGGATGCGGATCCCGCTCGACCTGACGTTCAACGATACCGCCGGCCGGCGCATCCAGCTCGCGAACCTGTTCGGCGGCGGCAAGCCCGTCGTCATGGTGCTCGCCTACCTGCGCTGCAAGATGCTGTGCAGCCTCGTCCTCCACGCGACGACCGAGGCCGTGAAGGCGATGCCGCTCGAGCTCGGGCGCGACTACCGGCTGGTCACCGTCGGCATCGACCCGACCGAAGACTCGGCGAGCGCAAAGGTCAAGCTCGCCGAGCTGGTCGCGCGCGCCGGCCACCCCGGCGAGCTCGATCGCTGGACCTACCTCGTCGGCGCCGATCGCGCGATCCACGCGCTCGCCGACAGCCTCGGCTTTCGCTATGCGTGGGATCCGCGCACCGAGCAGTACGCGCACCCCGCGGTCGTGTTCGTGCTCACCCCCGACGGCACCATCTCGCGCTACCTGCAGGGCGTGCAGATCGGTCCGGACGACCTCGCCGGCGCGCTGCGCGCCGCCGCCGCCGGCCAGCTCCAGACCACGTCGATCGCGGAGACCGTGCTCAGCTGCTTCCACTACGACCCCGCCGCGCGCGCCCACCGCGCGGCGATCGCGCGGTACCTGCAGATCGGAGGCCTGGTGATCTGCCTCCTGCTCGGCGGGACCGTGCTCGGTCTCTTCCAGTGGGAGCGCCGGCGCAGGAGGCAGCCGTGAACGAGTTCATGCGCAAGCTCCTCATGCTCCCACCGCAGGCCTCGACGCTGGCCAGGAGCATCGATTACCTGCATTACTTCGTGATCATCACGACGATGATCGGCGCGGCTGGCGTGGCGGCGCTCACGCTCTACTTCCTCATCCGCTATCGCGAAGGCACCGGGCGCGACCGCAACCCTCCGCCGGATACGCGGCCGCACCATGCGCGCGGTGGTGTGTCGCTGTGGTTCGAGCTCTCGGTGTTCGGCGGCCTGCTCGCGCTGTTCGTCGTGTGGTGGATCATCGGGTTCTCCCAGTTCATCCGGATCGCGGAGCCGCCGCCCGACAGCATGACGATCTACGTGGTCGGCAAGCAGTGGATGTGGAGCTTCGCGTACCCGCACGGCGCAGGATCGAACGGCGTGCTCTATGTGCCGGCGGGTCGCCCGGTGAAGCTGCTCATGACCTCCCGCGACGTCATCCACAGCTTCTACGTACCGGACTTCCGCTTGAAGACGGACGTGGTCCCGGGCCGCACGACCCAGCTCTGGTTCGAGGTGAAGGAGCCCGGCCGTCATCCGGTCTACTGCGCGGAGATGTGCGGGCCCGGACACTCGGAGATGCGCGCCGAGGTCATCGCGCTGGCCGACGCCGACTACGAGCGCATGATCCAGGGCCTCGCGCAGGCCCAGGTCGCCGGTCCGGTGCAGGGCCTGGCGATCCCGTTCGAGGCCGAGCCGCGTGAGCCGCTGTCGCTCGCGGCGATGGGCCAGCGCGTCGCGGCCGAGGCCGGTTGCCTGCGGTGCCACACGGTCGACGGCACGCCGCACATCGCGCCGACCTGGGCGGGCCTCTACGACGCGGTGATCCCGCTCGCGGACGGCACGCAGCTGATTGCCGACGCCGCGTATCTCACGCGATCGATCATGGATCCGGCCGCGGAGATCCACCGCGGCTTCACGAACGTGATGCCGAGCTATCAGGGGATCTTGACCGCGCCGCAGATCGGCGCGATCGTCGAATACATCCACTCGCTGCGCGACGTGAGCCGGTCGCCGGGCGAGGCGCCGCTGCCGGCGCCGATCCAGGGCACGGTGCCGCTCGTCACCCCACTCGAGGGCACGGCTCCCGGCGAACCGCGCGCCGCCGTGCCGAACTCCACAGGAGCCACGCCGTGACCAGCTATCTCACCGAGACGACCGGCATCAAGTCGTGGCTCCTCACGAAGGACCACAAGCGGATCGGGCTCCTGTTCATGATCGCCACCGCGCTCGCGCTGATCCTCGGCGGCGTGTTCGCCCTCTTGCTCCGGTTCGAGCTGGTGAACCCTGGCCCCGACTTCATGGACGGGCTGACCTATAACCGGATGTTCACGCATCACGGCATCGTGATGGTGTTCCTGTTCATGGTCCCGGTCATCCCGACCGTGTTCGGCAACTTCTTCCTGCCGATGATGCTCGGCGCGCCCGACGTCGCGTTCCCGCGGCTCAACCTCGCGAGCTTCTACGTCTACTGCGCGGGCGCGGTGATCGTGCTCGCGTCGCTGTGGTTCGGCGGCGTCGACACCGGCTGGACGTTCTACACCCCGTACAGCACGAGCTCGCCGACCGCGGTCGCGACCGCGGCGTTCGGGGTGTTCGTCGTCGGGGTGTCGTCGATCCTCACCGGCCTCAACTTCATCGTCACGGTCCACACGCTCCGGGCCAAGAACCTCAAGTGGATGGAGATGCCGCTGTTCGTGTGGGCGATCTACGCCACCGCGATCATCCAGGTGATCGCGACCCCGGTGCTCGGCATGTCGCTCACGCTCGTCGCCGTCGATCACGCCTGGGCCCTCGGCATCTTCGATCCGAACATGGGCGGCGACCCGGTGCTGTTCCAGCACCTGTTCTGGTTCTACTCGCACCCGGCCGTGTACATCATGATCCTGCCGGCGATGGGGGTCGTCAGCGAGGTCGTGTGCACGTTCAGCCACAACCGGCCGTCGTCGTATCGCGCGATCGCGTTCTCGTCGCTCGGCATCGCGTTCATCGGCTTCCTCACCTGGGGCCACCACATGTTCGTCGCGGGCATGTCGGTGCTCGACGTCGGCATCTTCGGGATCCTGTCGATGTTCGTCGCCATCTTCTCGGCCATCAAGGTGTTCACCTGGACGATCACGCTGAAGCACGGCCGGATCCGGTTCACGACCCCGATGCTGTACTTCTTCGGGTTCATGTTCCTGTTCGTGTTCGGCGGCATGACCGGCGTCGCGGTCGCGACGTCCTCGCTCGACGTGCACTGGACCGACACCTACTTCGTGGTCGCGCACTTTCACTTCATCATGGTCGGCGGCACGCTGACCATGTACCTCGCGGCGATCCACTACTGGTTCCCGAAGATGTTCGGCCGCATGTACCCGGAGCGCTGGGGGTTGGTCGGCGCGACCGGCGTGATCCTGGGCTTCATCTTCACGTTCACGCCGCAGTTCCTGCTCGGCAATGCCGGCATGCCCCGGCGATACTGGACCTACCCGGCCGAGTACCAGTGGCTCCACGTCGCGTCGACCGCGGGCGCGACCATCCTCGCGCTCGGCCTCGTGGTCACGCTCGGCTACTTGATCTGGGCGCTGTTCAAGGGGCCCAGGGCCGAGCGCAACCCCTGGGACTCGCGCAGCTACGAGTGGCTCGCCCCGACGCCGCCGCCGGTCCACAACTTCGAGGCGCCGCTCGAGATCACGCGTGGTCCGTACGACTACCACCTGCCGGAATCACCATGAGCGACCACGGCCCGCAGAGCTCCGCGCCCCGCGTCGGGATCCAGTTCCAGGACCTGGCGAAGCAGGAACACGCGGCCCATTTCGGCATGTGGGTATTCCTCGGCAGCGAGCTCTTGCTGTTCGCCGGGCTGTTCGGCCTCTACACCGCGTACCGCGTCAAATACGCTCCCGAGTTCGCCGAAGCGGTGCATCATAATGAATTATGGATCGGGACCACGAACGTGGTCATCCTGATCTTCTCGAGCTTCACGGTGGCGTGGGCGGTCCACAGCCTGCGCCGGGACCGCCGCCGGACGACGCTGTGGTCGCTCGCGATCACGCTCGTCTGCGGCCTGTTGTTCCTCGTGTTCAAGGGCATCGAGTACGGCATGCACTTCCAGGAGGGCGTGTTCCCCGGCCACCACTACGCCTACAAGGAGATGCCGGGGCACGGCGCCCAGCTGTTCTTCACGCTCTATTACTTCATGACCGGGCTGCACGCGCTGCACATGATCGGCGGGCTCGCGGTGATCGGCTGGGTCACGGCGCGCGTCGCGCGCGGCAGGACGACCTCGGCGTATCCCGTCCCGCTCGTGCTCGGCGCGCTGTACTGGCACCTCGTCGACAGCATCTGGATCTTCCTCTGGCCCATGTTCTACCTGACGACCTCTTGACTGGATGACGCAGCGATGGACAAGACCGAACCACAAGTGATGGCCGAGCGCGAGCATCCGGGATCGGGTGCGAAGTACGTGGTCGCGCTGATCGCGCTGCTCTGCCTCACCGCGCTCACCTTCGGCCTCCACTACGTCACGGTCGGCGAGCTCGGCATGGCCGTCGCGCTCACGATCGCCGCCGTCAAGGTCGCCATCGTGGCGCTCGTGTTCATGGAGCTCCGCGAGGCGATGGTCGCCACGCGCACCGTGGCTGCCGTGGCGGTCGCCTTCGTCGTGCTCCTGTGCCTTGGCGTGTTCGCCGACGTGGGCTTTCGGTGAAGCGGCCGATGGCTGCGGGTCGACAGCGTCCTGGGCGAGTTCTACTGGCGCGTCCAGGCGGGCGAGCGCGTACACGCGGAGGACTACATCGCGCCGCCCGCGATGCTGTCGATCGAGGCCACGAAGTCGGAGCAGAACTGGTCGCTCTCGACCTACCTGACCACGAAGGACATCGATAAGACCTTCGGTAAGCCCATGGGCCTCGCCAGGCCGATCGGCGTGGGGCCGAACCAGCCGTACGGCGCGGGGTTCGGCAGCGTCATGGCGCTGGTCACCGTGGCGTTCTTCGCGGTCGGCATCGGCAAGTGCGCCACGGCACCGGAGGCCGAGAAGCTGCGCCAGCCTTTCGCCGTCCCGATGAACGCCGGGAAGCCGACCCCCACCCCGGTCGATTCGAGCGGGGCGCCAACCCCGGTGGCAGCACCGTGCCAACGCCGGTGACACCCCTGTACAGGCGGTCGATCCGACCGACCCCACGGCGACGCCGGCGGTGGGCAGCGATACGGCGTCTGCCGTCGCCGGGCTGAAGGACGGCATGCGAACACCGTCCCGGGCACGATGCGACCGGTGCTTGCAGTAGCGTCGAACGGACGCTGTTGTCGGCTCAGAGGATCGGCGTGAAGCAGGTGCAGTTGGTCGCTCCGTTGCACGGCACCGGCGGGATCGTCCCCGAGACGTTGCAGTCCATGTTGCAGCAGTCGCCGTTCTGCTTGCACGACTGACCATCCTGCGCGCACGTGCCGCCGCCGCCGCAGGTGCCGTACGTCTGGCCCGGCGTGAACACGCAGGACGCGCCGTTGCAGCAGTCGGCCGTCGCGGTACACATCCCCCCCATCGCGACGCAGGAACTCCCGCCGCAGTGCAGGACGCCAGTTGCGTCGGGCACGCACGGCACGCCGTTGCAACAGTCGCCGGCGAACGCGCACGTGTCGCCGGGCATACGGCAGCTGGTGCCCAGGCCGTAGCAACGCGGCACGCCGAGCCCGTCGAGTTGACACACGCCGGAGTTGCCGGGGGCACCGCAGCAGTCGTTACGCGCCGACGAGTTGCCGCACGTCGAGTAGTTCTGGTAGTGGCAGACGTCGCCTTCGGGGTTACATGCGGTCGGGTTACGGCAGATCCCGGTAGGGTCGGTCGCCTTCTCCCTGAGGCAGGTTACGTGGCCGTCGCCGGGCAGCCCACTGCCGGCGGCGCCGCAGCAGTCGGTGTCCGTGCGGCAGATATCGCCATCGACGCGGCAGCCCTCCGCCGGCTGGCAGACCTTGACGCCGGTCGGCGCGTAGACCTCGCACAACCGGCTGCAGCAGCCGCCGCAGTCACTGCACACCGTGCCATCGACGCCGGCGCTGCAGTTGGTGCTCCCGGGGTTCGGGTGGGTGCACAGGCCGAGCGTGCCGGTCGCGCCGAGCTGGCAGATGCCGCCGCAGCAATCGGCATCGTGCCCGCAGGAGTCGCCGTCCTGGGTGCACCACGACGCCGGGCCGCACGTGCCGCTGGCGTTACAGAACGACGAGCAACACTCTGCGCCACCCGCGCACGGGTTGCCGTCGGTCTTGCAGCTGGCGTTGAGCGGCGTGCACTTGTTGTTTTGACACGACCCGCCGCAGCACTCGCCATCCTGCGCGCAGGTGCTGCCGTCGGCGATGCACTGCTTGTCCTGACACACGTTGCCGACGCAGCTCGTCGAACAGCAGTCGGTGTTCGAGCTGCACGACGTGCCCGGCGTCCCGCACATCGACCCGTTGACGCTGCAGCTGCCGGTCGAGTCGCACATCTTCGAGCAGCAGGTATCGCCCGTCGAGCACGGCGTGCCGAACACGCCACACGGATTGCTCGCATCCGGCGAATTGCCGTTGTTGCCATTATCGTGCTTGCCTCCGCACGCGACGACCAACACCGCGACACATAGCGTAAACCAGGCTCGTTGAATCATGGGGTATCTCCATTGATGCGCTTCAAGCGAGCAAGCAGCTGCTTGGCGTCCGTTGCGTTCGCGCCGCTCGGAAACCGCTGAAGGTAGATCCCAAGCAGCGTCTCGGCGCGTTTATCGTGCTGGTCGACGGCGAGGCGCGCGGCGGCGAACAGCGCCGGATCGGCCCACCGGCTGGTGCCGCGGGCGAGCGTCAGGTAACCCGTCAGCGCGGCCGCCGGATCCCGCGGCTCGAGCGTGGCGAGTCGATCGTACTCGGCGCGCTCGCGGTCGATGTCGGCGCTCTGTGTCCCGCGGAGCTTGGGCTCGGGCTTGGGCTCGGTGTCGAGCTTGGCCTCAGGCTTGGCCTCGAGCTTGGCCTCGGGCTTCGAGGCCGGCTTGTCGTCGGACTTTGGCTCGGGCGGCGTTCGCGTTGCCCCGGGCACGTCGGGCCGGATCGACGGATCGGCCACCGACTCGGCGGCCGGATCGACCGAGCGCTGGATCACCGGCTGAGTCCCCGGCTGGGCCGTCGCCACCGGCTCGCTGGGCAGCGGCGCGGCGGCGACCGTCGAGATGTTCCCCGGCGAGTCCGAGGACCAGTGCTGGCTCGCGCCGACCTCCACCACGCTGCCCCGGAACTGGACGTCGACCATGCCGCGCTCGACGGCGACCGCGATCCGCTCATCGGAGCGGGCGACCCGGAACCTCGTTCCGACCACTTGCACCGTCGCATCGCCCGCGTGGACGACGAACGCGGAGCGCTCCTTGCGAGGCGCCACCGTGAACCACGCCGCGCCGCGCTCGAGCAGCACGGTCGGGTGCCCGCTCTCGTGGCTCATCACGACCGCGGTGTTGGGGTCGAGCTCGACGTGAGAATCGCCGAACGACGCCGCCGACGTCGCCAATCCCGACACGACGCGTGCCGGCTCGTCGGTGACCGCGACCTCTCGCGGGCTCGGGCGGGTGCCGACCACGACCGCGGCGACCGCCGCCGCCGCCACCAGGGGAGCCGCCAGGACCCACCAGCGGGGCGATGGCGAGGAGCTCCGGTCGAGCTTCGCGGTGGGATCCGCCACGTCCAGCTGCGTCCACAGGGCACGCTCGATCCGAGACCAGGCGGCATCGGACAGCGGTTCGATGGGCGGTGGCCCGAGACGTTCTTCGTCGGTCATGACTCACCTCCTTGCAGTTCCTCGAGGTACGCCGCGAGTACGGCGTCCTTGCTCGCGCGCCTCATCAACTCGCGCCGCGCGCGCCACACCCGGGTCTTGACCGCGAACACCGAGGTTTCGGTGATCTCGGCGACTTCCATCAGGGACTTGCCATCGATCACGCCGAGCGCGAACGCGATCCGCTGCTTGGCCTCGATCCGATCCAGGGCGGCATAGAGCCGCCGCGTGACCTCCCGGACCTGGGCGTGGCGCCGCACATCGACGTCGCTCGCGACGCTCTCTTCGACGAGGGCCAGCGCGACCGACGGCGGCCGGCGCCGTGAGATCGTGAGGTACGCGATGCGGACCGCGATGGTCTGACACCAGCGACCGAGCGTGCTGTCGCCGCGGAACGACGGCAGCGCCCGGAAGATCTCGATGAAGGTGTCCTGCAGCAGATCCTCGAGCTCGCGGTTCGAGCCGAGGATGCGGTACAGCGCGCGGTGCACGTTGGTGCGCTGCTCGAGGAACAGCTCGCGCTGCGCGGCGCGATCACCGCTCGCGGCACGCTGGGCTAACTCGAGATCGTGCTCGCGCGTAGCAGATGCTGGAGCTCCCACTGGGCCTCTAGTGGGCGGTACGCCCGTAAAGGTCACATCCTTTCATAGATCCACGGCAACCACGGCACCAAGTTCGGCGCCCACCCCAGGTACCTGGAAGATTGCGGCGGGCTCACCGGTCTTGCTGTAGGTGGGAGTGCCGAAACTCCCATCAACATCGAGCGCAGCTCCGAACGTCCACCGGGAAACTCGCCCGCGCACCCACAGCCCGCCACGTGCGGTCGGCAGGGTCGCCGATTCGCTGCGTATGATGGTCGTCTCGTTACCATCGAGCGTGGAGCTGCGGATGCCGGCGCCGACATGCGGCTCGAACTCCCAGGCACCGCGTATGTAGGTCCAGCTCACCAGTCCGAGGGCGGCCCACTCGCTCCACGTACCCTTGAAGCTCGCTCGCGAAACCTCCGTGGCGGTGCCGCCATCTCCGGCGACGCCGAAGCGCCAGCCCGAGCCAGCCCACGGCCGGATCTCCGCCGCGCCACCGAAGCGAGCCGTGATGCTGGTGTCGCTGCCATGGGTGATCCGCGTCGCGATACCGGCCTGGAGCCGCAGCTCGAACGAGGACCCGACGGGGCCTCCTGAGGACGCTGGCGGGACCGCTTCGATGGAAGGCGGTGGCGGTGGCAACCGCATCATGGTCTTGATCGTGAGCGCGGCGGCGGCGGCGGCCGGCGGATCGAGCACGCCGGCCTGGCTGGTCCGCTGCTCGGTGAACCCGAGTTCGCGATCGTAGACCACGAGCTCGCCGCCCTTGCGCCAGACCACGAAGCGGGCCGTATCGGCATCGGCCCGCTCCTGCGCCATCGCCGTGTCTGTAGGCGAGGGGCCCTCGATCACGATCTCGAGGTGCCACGGCGCGAGGGCCTGCTCCATCGCATGGCGCAGCTCGGGATCCGGATCAGCCAGCACCACGCGCTGGCGCGCCGCGGGCGCAGTCATGGCCGTGGTGGCGGACCACCCGACAACGAGCAGGAAGATCAACGCGCTGCGTACCACGTGATGAGCATAGTTCTGTCGCCGCTCGAGTGGGGCGATCGGGAGCGCTCGGTCACCGGGTTTGCAGACTATCGCACCGCCAGGGTGTCCTTACGTGCGGTGCGCCACACCTCGAGGTCGGCGGCCGTCACCTCATGCTCATGATGGAGGGTCCAGTTGAGGCATGCGATGAGATCCTCAGGGTCCTCCACGCCGGCGCCGAGCCGGATCAGTCGATCGATGCCGAGCCGCGAGATCTGATCGGGGGGCGTGAAGTACTCCGAAACCGTCCGGTGGTGGTTCACCTTGGTCGCGAGGCCATCGAACGACAGCGCGTAGCGCAAGACGTCGCACGACGCGAGGACGTCGGCGATGTGGCGGTGGCGGGCCTCGTCGGCCCCGGCGACACGAAACGCCAGGAGCGACCCGGTGCGCTGGTAGTCGCGCGCGATCACGTGGGCATCGGGGTGATCGGGCCGCGTGGGGTGGAACACGCGCTCGATGCGCGGGTGGTGGGCGAGGAAGCCGGCGATCCGCGCCGCGGTCTCGCAGCGCCGCGCAAACGCGCGCTCGGCGGTGGGCAGGCCGGCGGCGATCCGGCCGGCGCGATCGTCGTCGAGGATACCGCCGCGCATCGCGACCAGATCCATGAGCTGGTTGGCGAGCTCGGTGTCGTTGGTCGCGATGTAGCCGCCGAGCGCGGTGTCCTGCCCGCCGAGCGCCTTGGTCAGGCTGCCGACGACGACGCGCGCGCCGCGGGCGAGCAGGGGCGTGCGAAACGCCCACGGCGTCGCGATCGTCGAGTCGATCACGAGGCGATCGGTGATGGCGGCGAGCGCGGGGACGTCCTGCGCGCGGGTGAGCGGGTTGGTGAACGTCTCGGCGAACACCAGGCAGGTCTCGGGGCGGATCGCGGCGGCGAGCGCGGCGTGATCGCCGTCGTCGACCAGCGTCACCGCGGCGCCGACCCGCCGGGCGCCGTGCTCGATGAACGCGCGGGTCTTGTTGTAGACCTGCCGCATCACGACCGCGTGACCGCCGGCGGCAAGCACGCAATCGGTGACGAGCGCGACCGCCTGCATCCCGCAATCGGTGACGAGCGCGGCGCGGGCGCCTTCCAGCGTGCGCAGCGCGGCGATCAGCGCGCGGGTGCCCGGCGTGCCGTAGCGCGCGTAAATGTCGGGCAGCTCCGACCACGCGCCCTCGCCGCCGAGCAGGAACGCGGCCTTGGCCTCCTGCCACGCGATGACCTCGGGCGAGCCGAACAGATCGCGCTGGATCGTGCGCCGCTCGGGGTGAAGCCACGCGACGCCGGCCTTCCGCGCGTGGGCGTCGAGCGCGGCGTGGAGCTCGCGGGTCGCCGCGCCCATCTCGGTGACCGGGGGGCGCTCGCCCGGGCAGCCCGCCGGATCGAGCCACGCGGCCACCCGCGACGCGCTCACTCGACGACCCCGAGCCACAGGGTCTGTTCGACCCGCCCGAGCGCGCGGATCTGCGCGACGACCTCGGCGATCTGCGCGTCGTCGCCCGCCGAGATCACGAAGCCGTGGTGGGTGACGCGCGGCTCGCTGCGGGCCGCGCGGTTCTGCACGGTGAGCCCGGCGCGCCGCACCAGCGAGTCGACCCGGCGGTCGAGGCCCGGGTGCGCCTGGGCCGTGACGCGCAGGTAGTGGCGCCGCGCGGGCGCGGGCGCGGGCAGGCCGCGATGCGGCGCCGGCCACTGCACGGAGTTATCCTGCGCGAGATCGATCAGGTCGCCGAGGATCGCGGTCGCGGTCGGCAGCGCGCCGGCGCCCTTGCCGAACATCGACAGATCGCCCGACGACGCGCACTTCAGGTAGACCGCGTTGTATTCCTCCTCGATCGACGCGAGCAGGTGCCAGTCGGGGAGCAGGAGCGGCTCGACCGCCGCGCCCAGCTGGTCGCCACGGCGCGCCGCGTGCGCGATCAGCCGGATCCGGAACCCCATCGCCTCGCCGAGATCGCAGTCGGCCGGTGACAGCTCGGCGATGCCGCGGATCGCGAGGCTATCGGGTGGCAGCCACGCCCCGAACGCGCGGTACGCCAGGATCGAGAGCTTGGCGGCGGCGTCGAGCCCGTCGAGGTCGGCCGATGGATCGGCTTCCGCCAGGCCGAGCCGCTGGGCCTCGGCGATCGCGCGCGGCAGCGGCCACTCGTCCTGCTCGAGCCGCGTGATGATGTAGTTGCAGGTCCCGTTCACGATCGCCATCAAGCTGTCGATCTCGTCGGCGCGATGCGACAGGTGGCGGATGATCGGCAGCGCGGCGGCGGCGGCGGCCTCGCACAGGAGCGGCGTCCCGGTGCGCTGGGCGAGCACGCCGAGCTCGGCGAGCTTCTTCGCGAGCAGGGCCTTGTTCGCCGTGACGACGGGCTTGCCGGCGGCGAGCGCGGCGGCGACCGTGGCTTCGACCAGGAGGCCGCCCGCGACCTCGACGATCACGTCGACGTCCGGATCGGCCACCAGCTCGAGCGCGGTGGTCGTCTGCGCGATCCCGTCGGCAAGCCGGGGGCGCGGCTTGGCCGGATCGCGGACGGCGATCCGGGTCACGCGGAAGCGCACGCCGTAGCGCTCGGCCATCGCGCCGGCCTGGCGATCGAGCAGCTCGAGCACGCCGCCGCCGACGGTGCCGCAGCCGAGCATCCCGATCCGGATCTCGCGGATCGGGCGGGCTCCGACCCCCTCGAACCGCGCGCGCGGCGTGGCGGCGCCGAACGCGTGCGCGTCGCGGAGCAGCGCCGCGAGCCGGTCCTGATCGGCGAGGAAGGCGTCGTGGCCGTACTCGGAGTCGAGCTTCCACAGCGAGCACGTCGCGCCCACCGCCTGGAGCTCGCGGTATAGCTCGTGCTGGAGCGCGAACGGGAACACCAGATCGCCGGGGACGCCGACCACGAGCACGTCGGCGGTCACGCGCGCGAGCTGGGCCCGCAGCGCCTGGGGAGTCGTGCCGAAGTGGCTGCGATCGATCGCCTCGGACAGCAGCAGGAAGGTCCGGACTGGAAACCTGGCCGCGAACCGCTCGCCGTGATGATCGAGGTACGCGGCGACCGGCGGACGATCGAGCTCGGGCACCAGCACGCCGAACCGGGTGTCGAGCTCGTCGCGCCCGCGGTACGTCAGCATGCCGAGCTGGCGCGCGCGGATCATGCCGGTCGCGACGTCGCCGGTGCGCTGGCCATCGCGCACGAGCTCGCGCTGGAGGTGACGGGTCGCGGTGCCCCAGCCGTCGGGGCGCAACCCCGCCGAGATCGTGACGAGCCGCGCGCAGCGCGCGGCGTGGCGAACCGCGAACGCGATCCCGACGAGGCCGCCCAGGCTCGCCCCGACGTAGGTCACCGCGGCCGTGCAGCCCAGCCCATCGAGCCAGGCGGCGATGAGATCGGCGAGCCCGAGCGCCGACAGCGGCGGCACGGCGCCGTCCTCGAAGCCGCGCCAGGTCGAGCCGTTGCCGGGCCAGCACGGGCACAGGACCGTCGTGCACGCCGGATCGACGAGGTCGGGCGCCTGGAGCGCCGGCCACCAGGCCTCGGCGCCGCCGGCCGGGTCGCCGAACGGAAACGGTGACGCGGTGATCCCTCCGACGACGATCACGACCGGCGCGGTGCCGAGCGGCCGGCCGAGGACGTAGCCGGCGAGCACGACGTCCGCGAGCGCGTGGCCCTCGACCACCATCGCGTCACGGCGGACCTCGTAGCGACACGGGCTCGACACGGGCACGTTCGCGGCCTGGATGCTGGCGGACATATATCCGTAATAGTGGATGAGGGCCGTTCTGCGGTCAATTCCAGGGCGCTGTGAATCCGCGTCTACTTGCGGTGTTGTCCTGTTCCGTAAGCGCGCAGAGGCGTGCGCCGTGGGCGCGAGAGGCGCTTCCGGCTGGCGAGCAGCGCCGCGGACCACGCGCAAAGAGGGCAGGGGCTCTGCGAAAAAAAACTTAAGTTAAAACAGTTGATTGAGACAGGATATGGCCGATCGTATCGGCGGCGTGCGGACGAACTTCGATCTGTTCGGGCGATCCTCGCACGGGAGGACCATGGTGCCGGCTTCCGCTGCAAGCTACGATGTCGTGGTGGGGGGGATCGATGAGGTGAGCGCGCGTTCCGTGCTCACCGCCATGCAAGATCGGCTCGTGCGCGATCCAGCCTCGGCGCTTGGCCTCACGGCGGGCGCCACGGTGGACGAAGTGCGCGCCGCGTTCCTCCACCTCACCAAGCAGTATCACCCGGTGCGATTCGGCCGGATGGCGCTCGATATCCAGAAGCTCTCGAACGAGGTGTTCCTCGCGTTGCGCGCCGCCCACGACGCGCTCGCCAGGACCGCGCGGCGCCAGAGTGGACAGCTCCCGGCCGTCTCGATTGCGACCGGACGCGCACCGACGCCATCGGCGATGCCGCTCTCGCCGCAACCACCGCAGGCGGCGCCGGCTCCGTCGACTCAAGGCCAAGGCGCGCGGATCACCCAGCAGCTCCCGGTGAAGCCGCTTCGTTCACCTTCCGCGAACGACAGCGGTGAGCGACCGCCGGTGCCGCTGCGCACGATGACCCCGGCGGCTGACGTCACGTCCGTACCGGCCCGCCCGTCGGGGCAACTCGCCATCCGTTCGTCCGGCCCGGTGCGGCAGACCGGGGTGCAGCCGATCGTGGCACCTCCCGCGGCAGGGCCGGTGCGGCAGACCGGGGCGTATCCGATCGTGGCACCACCGGCCGCGGGGCCGGTGCGGCAGACCGGGGCGTATCCGATCGTGGCACCGCCGGCCGCGGGGCCGGTGCGGCAGACCGGGGCGTATCCGATCGTGGCACCGCCGGCCGCGGGGCCGCCGGGCCCGACGCCGCAGGATGAGGCGGTCGCCATCGATCTGCTGCAGCGCCAGCAGTGGGATCATGCCCGCAGCGTGCTGCACCAGCTCTCGGCGCGCGATCCGAGCTCGAAGCGGATTCGCGCCCTCATGTGTTACGCCCGCGGGCGCGAGGCGCAGCTCGATCGCCGCGTTGATGATGCGCGCGTCGAGTTGCAGGAGGCGCTCGACCTCGATCCCGACCTCCAGCTCGCCAAGACCGCGTTGACCGAGCTGTTCACTCGCCGCAAATAGGTATACTGCCGTCGAGGCATGGGCCGCGTCATCGGGATCGATCTCGGCACCACGAACTCGTGCGTGGCAGTGCTCGAGGGCGGGGAGCCCACCGTGATCCACAACCAGGAAGGCGGGCGAACGACCCCGTCGATGGTGTCGTGGAACGCCGATGGCGACGTCGTCGTCGGGGCGGCGAGCAAGCGGCAGATGGTGACCAACCCGCAGCGCACCGTGTTCGGCGTCAAGCGGCTGCTCGGCCGCAAGATGCACGACCGTGACGTCCAGGCACTGGCCGCGCGGCTGCCGTACACCGTGGCCGCCGCCAAGAACGGCGACGCCTGGGTCGACATCGCCGGAACGCCGCGTTCGCCGCAGGAGATCTCGGCGCACGTCCTCGCCAAGATGAAGCGCGTCGCGGAGGACTACCTGGGCGAGCCGGTGTTCGAGGCGGTCGTCACCGTGCCGGCGTACTTCGATGACGTCCAGCGCCAGGCGACCAAGGACGCCGGGGCGATCGCGGGGCTCACCGTGCGCGCGATCCTCAACGAGCCGACCGCGGCCGCGCTCGCCTACGGCGCGCAGCACCAGCACAACCAGCGGCTCGCCGTGTTCGACCTGGGCGGCGGCACGTTCGACATCTCGATCCTCGCGATCGAGAACGGCGTGTTCGAGGTGCTCGCGACCCACGGCGATACGTCGCTCGGCGGCGACGACTTCGATCGCGTGGTCATCGACATGCTCGTCGAGGAGTTCCTGGCCGAGCACGGCATCAACCTGCGCAACGACTCGGTCGCGCTGCAGCGGCTCAAGGAGGCCGCCGAGCGCGCCAAGATCGAGCTGTCGTCGGCGATGACCACCGACGTCAACCTCCCGTTCATCGCGGCCGGCGCCAAGGGCCCGCTCCACCTGATGCGCGAGCTCGAGCGCGGCCAGCTCGAACGCGCGTGCCGCGGCCTCGTCGATCGGCTCGACGCCCCGTGCCACAAGTGCCTCTCGGACGCGCACTGCACCCCCGCCGACATCGATCAGGTCCTGCTCGTCGGCGGCATGACCCGGATGCCGATCGTGCAGGAGCGGGCGGTCCAGATCTTCGGCAAGCCCGCCAGCAAGGGCGTCAACCCCGACGAGATCGTCGCGATGGGCGCGGCCGTGCACTCGGGCATCATGGGCGGCGAGCTCCAGGAGGTCGTCCTGCTCGACGTCACGCCGCACAACATGGGCGTCAAGGTCGCCGGTGACCGGATGTCGGTCGTGATCTCCGCGAACACCAGCATCCCGACCCGCGCCAAGAAGATCTTCGCGACCACCGAGGACAACCAGACCTACGTCGCGATCGAGATCTACCAGGGCGAGAACGAGCTCGCGTCGCGCAACCGCCGGCTCGGCCGGTTCGTGCTCGGCGACCTCAAGCCCGCGGCGCGCGGCGTGACCAGGGTGGAGGTCAGCTTCACGATGGACGCCGACGGCATCCTCGAGATCACCGCCGCCGAGATCGGGACCGGCCGCGCGGCGAGCGTCCAGATCGAAGCCTCGAGCGGCCTCACGGCCGAAGAGATCCAGCGCCTCGGCCAGCGCCTCGGCGCCTGAGGTCACCCCGTGTAGCTCGAGCCTCGGCACCAAACCGTGCACGACGCTAACCATCCGAACGCTTGAAAGAGCATCGATCGCTTTACTGGACCAATGCTGCTGTTAACGGATGGAGCATCTAATCTGAATAATTTACAAAGCTCGTTCGGACCTAACACGCAGCATCGTTTTATATAAAGTAGCAGAAGCTGCCTCTGTAACGTCTGGCGGTGGGGTGAGCATCGGTCTCTTGGCGCGTTTAAAGCTGCTCCACATGCAGCATTGAGCCGGAAACCCGCCACGAGGCACTCTGATAATCAAGAGCATCAGATGCTTTCAACTTCGAATGCTCGATAAATTTCCGGCTGTTAGCTCTCATATGGGCCGTGGTAGAGCTGCTAGCTGGATGTCGTAGGTGGTAAGCTTTCCTCGATGCAGCCGCTGAAGGCTCATGTCCGGAACGGACGACTCATGCTGGATGAACCGACCCATTTGCCAGAAGGCGAGGTGGTAGAGCTTGTCCTGCTCAATGACGTGTTGGCCGCTGGAGGCGACGATCTCGACGACGAAGAGCGAGCCGCATTACAGCGCGAGCTCGAAGCGTCGTTTGACGAGGAAGAGGCCGGCAAGCTGATTGACGCCGCCGATGCGATCGCGGATCTTCGCACTAGACGGTGAGAGTGAAACTGACTCCACGTGCTCTGCAGCGAGCACGCATCATCACGGCGTGGTTGCGGAAGCACCGGCCGGGGGCCGAGGAAGTGTTCGAGCAAGAGTTCGAGCACGTGATCGACAAGCTCGCGTTGATGTCTCCCTTGGGGGCGGTGGGCAAAGCCTACGGCCCCAGCCGCGGTAGGACGATCTGGCGAGTCTTGCTGCCGAACAGCCAGCAGCACCTCTACTATTCGATCGACGAGGCCAAGGGCATCGTTACCGTCCGCACGATCTGGGGCGCTCGCCGAGGGCATAGCCCAAAGCTCTGACGGCGAGCACACACGCGAGCACGCTCTTTCAGGGTGTGGCGAGCGACACGGTCGCCTGGCCGTAGCTGCCGGAACCCATGCTGCCGGCCTCGAAGATCTCGCGCGAGGCGATCCAGGCGAACGACTCGTCGAACACTTCCTTGCTGTACGGCTCGAACACGAGCCGCTCGCCCGGCCCCCACCGGCGGGTATCCATCGCGGCGTGGAACCGCACCGGAAACTCCTTCTCGTAGTAGTGCGTGTAGAGCTCGGGCCGAAGGTCGATATCGCGTTGCGCGCGGCGCAGCGCCTGGAAGTACTTGCGGACATCCTCCAGATCGGGCTCGCCGTTGAGCATCGCGGCGATCATGAACGTCGTGTCGATGATCTTGCGATAGCCGAGCTGCTCGGCAAAGTAGTAGGGGCCGCTGAACAGGGTCGCCGCCGCCGCCTGGCCCGCGAAGAACGCCTCCATGCGGTGGAACAGCATGCCTTCGCCGAACGACAGCGTGATCTGCTCCTTCTCCAGGTAGCGCTCGAGCGCCTGGATCGTCGCGTAGTGGCTACCGGACTGAAAGCCGACCGACACCGGCACGCCGGCCAGGTCGGCCGGCGACTTGATGGGGGAGTCCGCCGGGACGAAGATCCCCGACGGCGCCACCGAGTACGCATCGGCGAACAGCTTGGTGTGCCCGCGCGACGCCGCGACGTTGACCGTCCAGTGGCAGGCGCAGGTGACGTTCGACGAGCGGCCTTGTTCGATGCTCTGGAACGCGCCGGTCTTCCCGGACGCCTTGTGGTGCCCGCCGTCGGTCGACCGGATGTACTCCTGGAACTCGTAGTCGAGCCCTTCGGCGCGGAAGTAACCTTTCTCTTCGGCGACCCATTCTTGCAGGCGGAAATGCGGCTCGATCGAGAACTTGGCCATGGTTCGCAGCGTAGCGAACCGCGCGGGCGGCTACGATGCCCATTCTGGAATGATGAACATGCCCAGATCGAATGAGCAGGGCGTTCGCCTCCGCGATCTCCGGATCCTCGACGTCATCCTTCGCGAGCACAGCCTGACGCGCGCGGCCGAGCAGCTGGAGACGACCCAGCCCACGATCAGCAAGGCGCTCGCGCGGCTGCGCAGCCAGCTCCAGGACCCGCTGCTGGTCCGCGACGGGCCGGTGATGCGGCCAACCCCCCGGGTCGCGGAGCTCGCGGCGCCGCTGCGCGCGTTGCTCGAAGCCGCCGATGGCCTCCGGCGGCCGCCCCAGGGCACCTTCGATCCCGCGGCCTCGGCGCGGAGGTTCCGGCTGCTGGTGAGCGACGTCGGGATGATCCGCTTCCTGCCGCCGCTCACCGCGCGGCTCGCGGCTTCCGGCCCGCGCCTGACGCTGGAGGCGGTCCCGCTGGACTCGCGGCACTTCGAGGCCAAGCTCGCCTCGGGCGCGGCCGACCTGGCCCTGGGGGCGTTTCCGGCGGCGCCGCGCGGCCTGCGCCGGCAGCTCCTGTACGCCGATCGGTACGTCAGCGTGGTCCGCCGGGCGCACCCGGCGCTCCGCAAGCTGCGAACTGCCGCCGGGTTCCGCCAGGCGCGCCACGTCCTCGTCACGGCTTCGGAGACCGGCCACGGCGCCCACGAGGCGGTCCAGGGCGCCCTCGAAGCCGTGATCGCTCCCGAGAACGTCTTGCTCCGGTTACCGAGCTTCGTCGCCGCCGCCGTGGTCGCGGCGCAGACCGATGGCGTCGCGACCATCCCGGCGAACCTGGCGCGCGACCTCACCAGCTTGCGGCTCACCGCCTTCCGGCCGCCGGTCGCGATCGCGCCGATCGAGGTCGCGCAGTACTGGCACGAGCGGTACCAGCGGGACCCGGGGCATCGCTGGCTGCGCGCGGCGTGTCTGGCCTTGTTCGGGCGAGCCCGGTAGCTCGTCGCGGTCACCAGCGCATCCAGGAGCATGCAGCGTAACGGTTCACCTCAACCCCAGGTCACGTCGCAGAATCGGTATTATGTCAACTCCGACCTCCGACCGGGTGTGGTTCTAGTATTGTGACTTCCTTGCAGAATCCGGCCCGTTTCGCACCCGCGCGCGGCGCCGCCTGCGTGCGAGCCGCTGCTTGAACGCGACCTGACGGCCCGTCACGCTACGCGCATGCATCGCCTTTGGGCGCGACTCCTCCTCACCGCAATGCTGCTCAGCTGCACACGGCGCCTGCGATTCACGGTCATGCGCTGAGCCGGGCGAGCCTGCTCGCGACCGGTGCCAAGCTCTCCCGCATCGACCTGCAGCTGATCGCGATGATCGATCACGCGCGCGCGGCGCTTGCGGCGCAGGACCGCCCGATCCAGCCAGCCTCGCGTGCTGATCGTCGGATTCTCCGCGTCGGGCAGCTTCACGAACCGGTTCGCCGTGCTGCACCCGGACCGCGTGCTCGCGGCGGCGGTCGGTTCGCCGGGCGGCTGGCCGATCGCACCGGTGGCCGCCGAGCGGCGAGAGGCGTTGCCGTACCCCGTGGGAATCGCCGCGGCCCCCGGGCACGACGTGGGGACAAGACTGGCTGCTCGATCCCGAGTACCTCGACGCCCACCTCGCGATGATCGTCCAGCTCGCGCTCGCGGCGCGCCGCCCCGGCGGATAACCCGGCGCGCAAGATCGCGCCGCCGCCTGCCGCTTGCCATGGGCCGCTGGGTGGGTTCGCCGTCGGCTCCCTGAAGCAATTTATCCACACCTCCCAAGGCGGGCGATCCGAACCCCGTCGCAAGCGCATCGCGCAGGCCGTGGTCCGTAGCCAACCGCATGCAGCAGTTGCCGACCGCGCGCGTCGTCCAAGAGCAGTCGCCTGCGCGGCGGCGCGCACCGCTTCCCGCGCGGCGGCGCTCATCATCGCCTGCGCGGCAGCGCTCATCATCGCCTGCGCAGCGGCGCACGCCGTTGCCTGCACGGAGGCGCTCACCATACGTTCATACCGGTGACCACATCCTGACAGTAGCTGTCACGTCGAGAATAACTATCGATGCCTATCGATAGATAATCGAGTTGCACTGAGGCCGGAGTGCGGTATTTTGAGCTCATGGGCGGGCAGGCGGAGTTGTCGTGGTGCTTGTCGAGGATTCGCCTCCACGGCGCATCGATTCGCCCGATGCGAGTCAAGGCTGCCGAGCACCGATCAGGCACGAACCCCGCCAGGCAAGCCGAGCCGCGCACAACGAACCCGGCTTTCCCGTGGCTGGCATGCGGCTGGCCGATATCGACTCGAACACCCGGCCCCATGCGGGCGTGCCCGGGCGGTTTGTCTGCAATCGCGAAAAGAGGAACCAATCATGAGTCTCACCGGCACGGAGCAGGTATTCGGGGCAATCCACGAGAGCGCGCTCAATGACATGATCCGGGCATTCTTCGATGCGCGCCCCCGCTATCGACGATTCGGATCGCCGGTGTTCGTCCCGGCGACCACGGTCACCGCGACCCAGATGGGCGCGATCCCGTTTCCGGGAACCGGCGGTATCGAGTGGCTTGTCACCTTCAGCATTCCGGTCATCGACCTGTTCGAGCAGACCACCCCCCTGCCACCCCCGCTGACGCTCGGCCCGGGCCAGTTCAGCCTGCGGACCACGGTCGGGATCTGCATCGACTGCGCGGCCCGCAGGGATGACCGCCAGGCGAGCGTGGCCGCAGGTCAGGGCCGTGCCGCCGCGAATCATGTGGTGTGCACGGCGCTCGACGTCTTCGGGATTGGCCACCTGGACTCCTGGCATAACAGCAACGGCGACGGCGCCGTCCGCCTGCGGGTCGACACCGTCGAGCTGGTCGACGTGACCCCCGACAGCCTCGAGACGCTGCTCGAGTGTTTGCTGAAGATGGTGCTCGACGCGGCGCTGTCTCAGATGGAGCTTCCCCTTCCTGCCCTGCGCGCGGGGGCCTTCGAGCTCATCGTGGTGCGCGGGCCCGACATCGCTGACGACCGCATCAAGGTCGCTGGAAACCTGTAAAGGAGCTGTCATGGCAGAGATCATCGCGGCGGTCGACGAGGGAGGGGCAAACACCCTGCTCGGCGATGCCATCCAGACCATCGGTACACAGTCCAAGAGCGGCAGCGGCTCCCTGGGGCCGTTCACGGCGTCCTACAACCTGACCGGGCATTTCACCAATGGCACCGTCGATCTCATCGCACCCGGCACGGTGCGAATCGATCAGCTGCGCTTCGACTGGAACGTCGATCTGTCGTTCCAGATCGACCTCAACAGCTTCCTGCCCCACTTCTGCCTGCCCCAGGTGTGCGTCGACATTCCGTGCGTCGGCACGGTGTGTACGCCGAAGATCTGCGTGTCGTGGCCGACGATCACGGTGCCGGTGTCGTTCGGCGACTTCGTGGAAGCGACGGCCGACTTCGGGATCGACGTGAGCCTGAACGGGGGCAACTGGAAGGTGCAGATCGTCGTACAGAACGTCTCGCAGCTTCAGTTCGGGCCCGGCACGGCAGGCATCCTGGCGCTCATCGGTGCGGCCATCACGCCGATCTTGCTCGCCATTCCATTCATCGGCCCGTTCCTGGCGATCGCCGTCGATACCATCCTGCTGGCGATCGGCATCGCAGGCGTGACCGGGTTCCTGGGGCCGATCATCTCGCCGTTCATCTCCGGGCTGAAGATTCCCGTGTACAACCAAGCCAAGCACTTCCAGGTCCTGCCGGCCGCCGGGCCGAACGACCCGGCGGTGTTCGTGGAGCTCGACGCCGTGACGGCCGGTATCCAGCATAGCGATGAGGACGAGCTCGTGCTGTCCGTGGACATCTCACCGTGAGGACAACCGCCATGTTTGACAACCTCGATACCATCGACAGCCGCGCGCTGCGTCCGACGGACTGCTACGGACAACGCTTCATGCGGCCGGGTACATACCACTATCACGTGTTGCCATCGGGCGGCCAGCACATCAACCGCGAACGACCCTATGTCGTTCGGGTCAGCGATCCCAAAGACAAGGGGCCTGCCATGCAGCAGTTGACGTTGATGGTCGCCTGGAACGGCCGAGAGCTGCGGCCTGACAAGATCGACGTGTCGGTGAATACGGGCGATCTCGTGGTGTGGAACTGCCCCCATCCGGCGGCCCCGCCCTACGAGGTTGCCGGCGACAAAGACTTCTTCAACAGCGCTCGGCTGGTCAACGAATGCGGCTTCAGCCATGCCTTTGGCCTGCCCGGCACCTACAGGTGGGCCGACGCGTTCGGATCCGGTGTCGGTGGTACGGTCCACGTCCTGGCACCGCGGTGCCGCACCCCCGCCGAGCTCGCCCAGTGGCAGTCCGATCTGGCCAGGGCAACGGTCGTGATGATCAGCCACGGCAAGGCCGAGCCGGCTCACGTCGAGATCGCGACCGGACAGACTGTCTACTTCGCGATCGTCGCCGGCAAGGGCATCAGCGTCACCGACACGCGCCTGCATACCATTGGCAATTGCGGCCACACGGCGACCACGGTGGGCTGATCCGCTACCCCCCGAAGAATGACACCTGCTGGAATCGTAGGCCGGCCAGAATCTGCTCCACCCGCGCCTCGGACAGCGACCCGATCCGTTCCCCAAAGCGCGCCCTATCGACCGAGGAGATCTGCGACACGACGACAACGCTCTGCTTGGAGAGATTCCCCTCCCCTACCTCGAGCAAGACATTTCCCGGCTCCTCCGCCCGACGCAGGTTCGACGTCAATGCGCACACGACCACGGTCGTGATCCGCGAATGGTTGAAGACGTCGTCCTGAACCACCACGTGGGGATGAGAGTAGCGCGGGACAGGCCCTCTCGAGTCATCTGGCTCTATCCAGAACACGTCACCGCGGTTGATCCTCGTGGATCGTGAGTTCGTTGGTTCTCGCATCGTCACCGATGGCGGCGGCTCGGCGCTCGGCATCCTCGAAGACTCCTCCGATCTGCATCGCGAGGCTCCATGCGTCGATGATGGTGAAGCTTGTCGAGCGACGATCAGCCGCAGACCGACGTCGCATTCGTCCAGCTCCAGCAACGCGCCGTGGCGCGCATGCCAGGCGCCGCTGGCGAGATCGCGCTCGACCTCGGCGACCGCTCGGCCGACGATATCCGGTGCCATGCGCGCGAACCCCGACGTCGCGTTGCGTGCAGCGGCGTCGAGCACGCGTTCGGGGTGCGCCCAGAACGAGCCGAGCATCCAGTCCTGACAGTCGCGCGGAATCGGGATCGGCTCGATCGCGACCTCGCCGCCGAGCCACGACGCGACAGCTGCGGGCGCTGGAAAGATCGCACGGTCGAGCGCCGCGACCTCGGGCAGATACTCGGCGATCAGCCACATCGCGCCGCTGATCTCCGGATCGAACGTCACGATGACGACCGGGCCACGCGAGACGCGGCGCATCTCGCGCACACCGCGCTCGCGATCGTCGTCCCAGTGGTGGATGGTGAGGATCGCCATCGCAGCGTCGGCGGCACCATCCCGTAGCGGCAACGCGGCGGCCGTCGCGCGGATCGCGGGGGCGAGCCGGCGCGAGCGCTGCGCGGCCATCACGTCGCTCGGCTCGATCGCGACGACGTGACGATCGAGCGGTTCGTACGAACCGGTGCCGGCACCGACGTTGACGACGATGCGCGCATCGCCGAGCGCCGCGTGGATGCGTTCGCGCAGTCGAGGATCCTCGCGCCGCGTGTGCGCGTAACCATGGCCAATCGTGTCGTAGCGCGGTTCCACGCCCTCGATGATACGCGCGCTTGGGCCGTACACACCGGCACAGATCGCGCTCGGCTGCAGCAGTCGCGCGATGGTCGGGCGTCTGCAAGGCACCGGAGCGGACGTGCGATGCGCCGCGGTGCTCGCTGTACGCTGGGGCGTGGCCATGGACGAGGCACTCGGCGCGGCGCTGGCCGCGACGTACCGGATCGCCCCGATCCGCGCGTGCGAGCAGTTCGACCGGATTGCGAGCATCGTGGTGCGCGTCGAGACCGACGATCGCGTGTCCTGGCTCAAGCTCATCACCGGGACCGGCCGCAGCCTCGACGAGCTCGAGGCCGAGGCCGAGGTCGCCACCGAGCTTGCCGGGCGTGGCCTCTGCGCCACGCCGGCCGTTCCGAGGCGAAACGGGCGGTATGCCGGTTTGCTCACGTTGCCGGACGGCGCCTGCCCTGCCTGCTGTTCGACGAGGCACCGGGTGACGAGGTCACGGCACCATCGCTGGAGCAAGCCGAGGCGCTGGGCGCCCTGCTCGGCCGCTTTCACGCGGCCACGAACGTGCGCGGCGCGGAACAGCGCTGGCAGATCGATGCCAACACCCTCGCTCGGGGGCGGCTGCGCGCGGTCCAGCGGTGGCTCCAGCGCGTTGGCGGGGACGCGGCGCGCCACGCCGAGCGCCGGTGCGCCGAGCTCGCCGGGCTGGTCGACGACATGGCAGTGCTGGCCTGGCCGGCCGGTGTGGTGCTGCCCGCAGGTCTCTGCCATGGCGATGTCCAGCTCGAGAACGTGCGGTTCGCCGGCGCCCGGCCGACCCTGTTCGATCTGGAGTGGTGCGGCGCCGGGCCATGCGCGTACGACCTCGCGTGCTACTGGCGCCGGCGGCTCATTCTGGCGCCGCCGGGTGAGGAGCCGCCTCACGCCGAGTGGCTGGCGCTGCTGAGCGGCTACGAGCAGATCCGCGCGCTCACGCCGACGGAGCTGCAGGCGATCCCGGCCCTGGAGACGTTGCGCGCGGTGTGGACGATGGCGCTACCCGCGGCACCGGGCGCGACGCTTCATGGCTCGCTGCCACTCGCCACGTGCCGCTTTGCCGTGGCCGCTGGGCGGGTTCGCCGCCGGCGCCCTGAATCCACTATTTACAAATGGTTTAACCAGATGTAAAAACCATTTCCATGGTGGAGATCGACCGTCCCTACTGGCGCCGACGAGTAGACGAAGCCTGGAAGAAAGCTCCCATCGTCTGGCTGGCCGGGGTGCGGCGCGTGGGCAAGACGACGCTGGCCAAGAGCATCCCGGGCGTGCGCTACCTCAACTGCGATCTGCCGTCGACCGTGGAGCTCCTCGCCGACCCTGAGCGGTTCCTGCGATCGTTGAATCGAGGCACCGTCGTGCTGGACGAGATTCACCAGCTGGACGATCCCAGCCGGGTGCTCAAGATCGTCGCCGACGAGTTTCCGGGCCTGCGCATCCTGGCGACGGGCTCCTCGACCCTGGCAGCGGTCGGGAAGTTCCGCGACAGCCTGGCCGGGCGCAAGCGGGTTGTCCATCTGCTGCCGGTGCTGGCGGGCGAACTCACCGCGTTCGGCGTCGCGGATCTACGCAAGCGCTTGCATCACGGTGGCCTGCCCGCGGCGCTCCTCGGGGACGCGCCTGCGCCCGATCTGTACGCGGAGTGGCTGGATTCATATTTCGCCCGCGACGTTCAGGAGCTGTTCTCGGTGTCGAAGCGCACCGCCTTCCTGACGCTGGTCGAGCTGCTGCTGCGGCAAAGCGGTGGGCTCGCCGAGATCACCAAGCTGGCGGCGGCGACCGGTCTGTCTCGTCCCACGGTCATGAGCTACCTGGAGGTGGTCGAGGTCACCCAGGTCGCCACGCTCCTGCGACCGTTTCATCACGGCGGCAGACAAGAGCTGACCCATCAGCCCAAGATCTACGCGTTCGACACGGGGTTCGTCGCCTGGAGCCGCGGCTGGAACGAGCTTCGCCCCCCCGACTTGGGCCAACTCTGGGAGCATGTGGTGCTCGAGACCCTGCAAGCCGAGGTGATCGGTGAAGGACGACGGGTTCACTTCTGGAGGGACAAGCAGCAACGCGAGGTGGACTTCGTGGTGCCGGCCAATCGCGGGGCCGTGCATGCGATCGAGTGCAAATGGTCGACCCAGGGGTTCGAGACCAGGGGCCTCGGCGCGTTCCGTGCGGAGCACCCGAGGGGCCGCAACCTACTGGTCGTGCCGGGCGAGTCGACGCGCGAGCGCACGTTCGGCGATCTGGTCGTCACCATCACGTCCGTCGAAGCGCTACCGACCCTGCTGGACTGAAGACACCGAGTCGAAGCGCATAGAGGTCAGCGATCAAGTGAATCGCACGCAGGCGAGCTCACGCTGCGGTTGGCCGCAACAACGCCTGGCGCACAGTTATGAGCGGCGCGCCAGGCATTGTCGGGTACCATGGCCGAGGGTACGGATGTCCGGGAAGCTCATCGACTACGGCATCGAGTGGCAGCGTCACGACGGCTTCGTCGGCCGCGAAGCGCGGCTGGACCGTCTCGGTGAGCTCCTGGCCGTGGACGGCGCCGATCACTGGGTCTTGGTGACCGGCGGCCCGGTTCCTCGACTGGCCGTCGCTAGATCACCGCAACAGCACGACCCACAGCAATCGCGCCCCCGATCGCCAGCGCACCTCCTCGGACACCGAGCCCCACTTCGCAGAGGCTGCCGATGAAGCACATGATCCTGTTCCTGGCCGCCAATCCGCTCGGTACCGACCGGCTCACCCTCGACGAGGAATGCGCCGCGATCGAGCGAGAGCTCCGCATGACCTCGGGCCGCGACGACTTCGACTTCCGCTCCAAGTGGGCCGTGAGCGTCGACGAGCTGATGCGCCACCTCAACACGCTGCAGCCAACCATCCTCCACTTCAGCGGCCATGGTGGCACCAGCGCAGCCGGCTCCGCTCATGGCGAACCGCATCGCGACATCGAGACCCCGCGAGGCGCTGGCATCTTTCTCCAGCACGAGGGCACCTCCCAGTACGTGAGCGAGCGAGCGCTGGCGAAGGTGATCGAGAGCGCCTCGCCGTCGACGCGCGTGGTGGTTCTCAACGCCTGCTTCAGCGCCACCGTCGCCGAATCTCTCCGCCACGTGGTCGATTGCGTCGTCGGCATGGACGGCGCGATCGGCGACGCCGCCGCGCGCTCGTTCGCGGTGGGCTTCTATCGCGCGCTTGGCAATCGCCGTTCGGTCGGCAACGCCGTCGCCCAGGCGATCGCCACCCTCGCCGCCAAGCAGCTTCCGGACGACCTCCCGGTCTGCAGGACCCGCGACGGCCTCAGCGCTGATCAGATCTTCCTGGCCACCACTGGCCACCACCAGCCGGACTCCGCGGAGCCTCCAGCGAGCCGCGTCAGCGCCACCGCCGTGCCATCCTCCCAACCAGGTCGGCCCGGTGCGAGCATCGCCGCGCCACCGAAGGTGGACATCGGGATCCTGACAATCCGTGATGACGAGTTTCGCGCCGTGCTTGCCGCATTCCCGAGCAAGGCCGGCAGCCGCAAGGGCCCCAACCGCGAGTACACCCTCCGCCATGCAGACGCCGGTCAGGGCGAGCAGTACACGATCGCCGTGTTGCGCCAGGTCGAGCAGGGCAACGGCGAGGCGCAAGATGCCGCCAGGGACCTCATCGAGGATCTCGGTCCCAGGCTGGTGCTCGTGGTCGGGATCGCCGGCGGGCTTCCCTCGGATGACGTGAAGCTCGGCGATGTCGTCGTCTCCACGCGGATCCACGACTTCACGGTCGAGGCGCGGAAGTCCGGGCAGGAGCCCACGTACGCGGTCACGGGCGGCCCCGTCGCCAAGGCGCTCGCGTCTCTCGTGACCAACCTTGCGGCTCGAGAGGACGAGCTAGGGAACTGGACGGCCGAGCTGCCGCCACAACCGCCGGTGACCTGGACGCGAAAGGGGCAGCTCTACGGACCGCCGCAGTGGCAGCACGAACTGCGGGCCAAGCTGGAGCACCATCATGGTGAGGGCTCCACGAAGCGCGTGCCCACCTACGCCACGGGACCGATCGCGTCGAGCGATCGACTGGTGAAAGATCCGGAGCTGCTGATCCCCTGGCTCCAGACCGCACGCAACCTCCTCGCGATCGAGATGGAGTCCGGCGGCGTCTTCCGCGGCGCACGAGAACGCTGCCCGATGCTCGCGATCCGCGGCATCAGCGACATCGTCGGTCTTTCGCGAGCGGATGCCTGGACGAAGTACGCGTGCACCTCGGCCGCCGCGTTCACCCGCGCGTTCCTGCGGACGCGCCCCATCGAGGTGAGCGACTCGGCCGACAAAGCCCCGGAGGAGATCCGTAAGCTCAGCAGCCCTTGATGCCCCCTCTCGATCCCGGCGCGGCCCGCCGGGAGGGGACGATCGAACATCGCCGCGCAGCACCCGTCGACCCGAGGGACGACCGCGAGCTCCTCGCGGCCTGGCTCCGCCACGGCGAGTGGGCGCACGCGCAGATCCCGGTGCTCGGCCTGCGGTGGAAGGCGCCGCCGGATCAACCGGCGCGGCGCCAGGCTCATCCCGAGGCGCGGCATCAGCCGATCGACGACGTCTTCGTCCCGTTATACGTGCAATCGGCGGGGGACGACGGCCACGATCGCGGACGACCTGGCGACCTGCACGGCGGACAACGCACCCGGGTCACGCTCGACCAGGCGCTCGGCTTCGCGAGCCGGCGCGGCCCGGTGCGCATGGTGCTGCTCGGCGATCCGGGCTCCGGCAAGACCACGCTGCTGCGCCACCTGTTCAGGTGCCTCGCGCGAGACGGCGCCCCGCGCCTGGACGCGCCGACGCCGCTGGTCGGGCTGCATCCGGTGTGGGTCAGCCTCTCGACGATCACCGACGGCGAGCTGGCGGCGGACGATCTTGCGCCGGTGGTCCGTCGCGTCGCCGCGGCGGAGCGGCACGCAGCTGGCGCCGAGGTGGTGCTCCGCGGGGGCTCACCTGCCCTGCTGGTCTTGCTCGACGGGCTCGATGAGATCCGTGACGCATCGATGCGGACCCAGACCTTGGCGCTGCTCGACCGTGCGGTGAGCCGGTGGCCCGCGTCAGCCTTCGTGCTCACCTCGCGGCTTACCCAGTGGCAACAGCTTCAGGTTACGCCGCAGTGGCAGCAGCTCGCGTCCCGGTTCCTGGAGGTGTCGGTCGCGGCGCTCGACGCGAAGACCCGCTCGGATTACGTCCGGGCCTGGTTCCGGGCCCACGAACGCCGGCGGAATCCGCTGCGCGACGAGGCTGCGATCGAGCCGGAAGCGCAGGAGCAGGCGGCGCTCCTGTTGGAGAGACTGGCGGCTCCGGCCTGGGCGCACGAGTTCCGCCTCGCCCAGATGATCGCCAACCCGCTGATGCTGTCGACGCTGTGCGCGCTCCACGCAGCGGGCGGACAGCCGCCCGAGCGACCGGCCGAGCTGTACGACGCGGTACTGCGGCTCCTGATCGAGAACTGGCAGCGGCCTGGGCGTCCGGCGCTGCCGCGCGAAGAGGCGCGGCTGGTGCTCGAGCCGCTCGCCTACCGGAGCCAGGAGGGCAACGGCCGGGCCATGCGCCATGACCTTGCGGTCGCCATCGTCGAGCCGCCGCTGGCCAAGACCCGCGCGCTGCGGATCCAGACGCCGACAGCGACCGAGTTCCTGGCCGTGATGCGCGACGACTGCGGGATCCTGGCGGGCGACGATCCGGGGTACGTCGAGTTCCTCCACCTTCAGTTCCGCGAGTACCTCGCCGCTGGTCACATCGGGCGTCAGGGGATGGGACAGGCGCTGGCAGCCAGGCTGGGAGAGTCCGACGAGGCCCACTGGAAGGAGACGATGCTGCTCGCGATGCAGCTGCCGGGCGTGTCCGGGCCGTTTCTCGACGCGGCGTTGGCCGGCGGGGCGCTGGCGACGTCGCCTGACCTGGTCCGCGCGTGCGTGGTCGAGGCTGGCGCGCAGCTCGACGCCGGGCCGATCGAGGGCGCGGTCGATCGGGCGCTGGCACGCCCCGGGGGCGTGGCCGACGAGGAGGTAAAGGCGGACCTGGAGGCGCTGTTCGCGCTGGTCCGCGGCCTGGAGCTACCGGGGATGTCGGAGCGGCGGCGGGCCTTCGAGCAGGCACTGAGCCGGACGGCGCTGCGGGTGGGCTGGGACTGGACGCCGGGCACTCCCATGGTCCTGCCGGTCACCGGCATGGCATTCCAGTGGATCGGGCCGGGACGGTTCACGATGGGCTCGACCGACGAGGATCTCTTGGCCTCTGAGGACGAGAAACCCGCACACGCGGTGACGATCACGAAGGGCTACTGGATGGGCGAGCACCCGGTCACGAACGCGCAGTACCGCGCGTTCGTGGCGGCGACAGGGCATCGGGCGCCAGGATCCTGGGGTGAGCGCCGGTTCAACGATCCCGCGCAACCGGTGGTCCGGGTGAGCTGGGGCGATGCCCAGGCGTTCTGCGCCTGGTTCAACGCGCAGGTCCCATCGGACGTCACCGTGCGCTTCCGCCTACCGACCGAGGCGGAGTGGGAGTACGCGGCGCGTGGCACCGGTGGACGACGGTACCCGTGGGGCAACGAACCGCCGGATGCCACGCTCGCGACCTTCAGCCTCGACTGGACCACCGGTGGACCGTCGGCCGTGGGGCAGCATCCGGCCGGCGTCAGCCCGTTCGGGCTCCATGACCTGGCCGGCAACGTCTATGAGTGGTGCGAGGACGAGTATCGCCGGTACCGGCCTGAGTCTAGAACCGACTCTGTGGTTGCTGGACGAGGCTCGAACGGGGTCCTCCGGGGCGGGTCGTGGTGCAGCGACGCGAGGTACGTGCGCGCGGCGTACCGCGACGACTACCCGCGCGGCAACGCGGGCGACAACCTCGGGTTCCGGCTGGCTGGAGGTCTGTCTGCGCCCCGGCAGCCAAAACGCAAGTGAGCCGCGGAGCGGCGAGCGCGGTCCGAAAAAACGGCCGCGAGGCTCCCAAAGACCCACTGGTGGTGGCGCTATCCGAATCAGTTCAAGTAAGCATTCGCGATCATCGTGTAGCGGTCGGCGCGCGGTCGGATCGTCAGGGCTTCTTGCGAATCTTGTAGAGCGCCGGGTCGCTCGCCTCGAGGGGCGCCGGGATGCGGGCGTCGAAGTCGAGCCACACGCGCTGGTCGGTGCGGCAGTCGTACGAGCGACAGACGCCGGGCCGCTTGTGGTAGATGCCGCAGTGTCGCGTCGCCGGGGTCGAGTAGACGCAGTAGCCGTCGTCGTCGCGCCGGCGCAGCTCGTAGGGCCGCGTGTAGTCCCAGCGCAGCCCCTCGTCGAGATCCTGGAACGACAGGTGGACCGTGAGCCGGCAGCAGCGCGCCTGGCAGATCGGCAAGAGCGTCGCGCAGGGGACGTCGGGCGACGGCGTCTCGTACTTGTTCGCGACCGGCCCGGTGCGAACGTGGTCCTCCTCGAGGCTGCGCTCGCGCGCCTGCTTCTGCGCCTCGGGCAACCGGCGCTGGATGGCCTCGTCGGCGACCGCGCCCGCCTCGCGCAGCGCGCCGGCCAGGGTCGCGAGCTGGATATCGATGCGCTCGACCGCGAGCTTGGTCTGCATCGCCATCACGTGCAGGAACCGCAGCGCATCCTCGAACTCGCCCCGGGTGACGGGGGAGGCGCGGTCGCGATCGTCGGGATCGTCGGCCATCAGGTCACCGTATGGTAGAGCACGACGGTCGCGCGCTGGCTCGCGAGCCGCACGCCGACGTGGCTCCAGCGCTCGATCGCCCGCGCCTGGAGGGTGGTCGCGAGCGCCGGCCACGCGTCGGCGAACCCGGCCGCCTCGACGACGCGGCGCGCGACCGGCAGCGGCCGCTCGGCGACATCGAGCTTGACCCAGCCGCCGCGCTCGATCGGGGCGAACGACGCGTAGGCGATCTCCTCGCCCGCCGCGTCGAGCAAGGTCGGCGCGACCGTGGGCCAGATCGGCGGCGCGTCGGGCACGAGCGCGGTCGCGAGGAAGCCGAACGCGTCGGTGACGGCGCGCGCGACCCGGCGATGGCGCACCACCGCGGCGTAGACCGCGCCGCTCGCGCCGGCGTCGTCGAGCTCGAGCCCGAGCATGTGGGCGGTGACCTGATCGAACAGCCGCAGGCCGTTGCGGATCACGACCGGCGTGTGCGCGACCTGCGCGGCCTCGAACGCCGCGGCGATCATCTGCGGCGGGAACTCGCCGCGCGCGTAGATCTGCAGATCGCCCGGACGCGCCGCGAGCTTGAACCCGACGTCGGTCGTCGCCGGTAGCGCGTCGAGCCAGCGCGCGACCCGCGCGGCGTGCGTCGGGGCGACGAGCTCCGCTGCCGCGAGGACGATCCCGCGCTGGGCGACGCCTGTGCCCGCGACCAGCTCGCTCGGCGCCGCCGGCACGCGCAGGCAGCCTTCGAGGGCGAGCGGGGTCACGCCGGCGAGCAGCGCGAACGCACGCTGCGCGGCCGGGTCGAGCTCGGGAACGATCGCGCCCATCACGGTGGCAACAGGCGCAGGAGGCTGACGTGGGGCCCCGACGCGATGCCTGGGTAGGTCGCGAGCAGGTCCTGCCACGGGATCGCCGCGACGTCTTCGTAGTGCGTGCGCGGCACGACCATCCCGATCTCGAGCACGCGCGTCGGCGCCGTCGACTGCTCGAAGTAGAACGCGAGATCGCCGCGGTCCTCGAGGTGGTCGAGCCGCATGGTCTGGACCCCGAGCCTGGCGAGATCGACCTCGCCGACCGCGCGGGTCTCCGCGAGGATGCGCGCCTTGAGCACCTCGAGCGCGAGGTCGCTGAGCCCCGCCTCGCACGCGATGATCTTCTCGCGCAGCTCCTCGTTGCCGAAGCACAGCCGCACGTGGAAGGTGCTCGCGTCGAACAGCGTGCGCGCGGTGGCGCCGGCGCGCTCGCCGAGCGCGATCTCGAACGCGTTCACGACCGCCTCGCCGCAGGCGCGCTCCTCGGCGCGATCACGGTTCGGCCACACGCCGTAGAACTGGCCGCGGGCCAGATCGAGGTACCAGAACCGGTTCTCCACGACGATCCCGCCGTCACACGCGCTGCACTTGAAGACGTGGAGGTCGCGATCGAGCACCGCCTGGCGCATGTGCGGGTGGCGCTCGGCGTTGATCGAGTCGGCGACGAACACCTGCACGCGCGCGCCGCAGCGGCACTCGATCTCGCGTGTGGCGGTCTGCGACAAGGGCTCGACTTACCACGGGAAGAACAGCGGCTCTTTGCGCTGCGCTTGCGGGCGCGGGCTCGCGGTCGCCACCGTGCTGTTCGCCGGGAGCTGCCCTCCCCCACCGCCACCGGTGCTGGCGACCGCGGGACCGCCGCCGCCCGTGGCGCTGCCGCCCGTCGGGTAGGTCACGCCGGTCGAACCGTCCGCGCTGGTCGGCGCGTAGGCGGTCTTGTCGAGCCGGTCGAGCATGGCCTTCGTGGTGTCGTCGATCAAGCCGCCGCCGGTCTTCTCCGTGCGGTAGTAGTGCGAGTACTGCTCGGCCCACCACTCGAGCGGCGACGACTGGCCGTACCACGAGACCTTCTTGTTGAAGGCCTCCGTGTTCCACTTCATGTAACGGCCCGGCGATGGATCGGCGCGCGTCAGGATCCCGTAGACCTTGTCGCCCTTGACGCGTACGCCCGCGTCGTCCCACGAGTAGCTGTCGTCGGCGCTCTGCGTCTTGTCGAGGACGATGTGCTTCCACCACTTCTGCAGTGGCACGTTGCTGTAGCGCGTGCTGATCCACTTCGCGACGTCGGCGCGGGTCGGGTTACTGTGGAACCAGCCCGGGTTGTACGTGTACGAGTTCTCGCCGTTCGTGAGCTCGCCGATCATGAACGCCTTGGCGTGAGCGTCGTCGATCTTCTGCGCGTTCTCGCTGACCGACGTATCGCCGGTGCCCGTCGGGGCCGCCCACATCTCGTCCGCCCACGCGCTCGCGCCGATGGCGTGGAAGCCGGGATAGCTCGATGGGTTGAGCGCGTAGGCATCGCCGCCCATGCGCGCGCCGACGCCGTGGCCGACCTCGTGGAGGATCGTGCCCTCGAAGTGGCCGAGCTGGGCGTTCTTGCCGCCACCGGCGACCCCGTCGGGCCCGGTATAGGTATTGCCGCCCGTCGGGCTGTTCGCCCCGGAGCTACTGCCGCCGGTCATGTCGGTGTCGCCGTGGTCGCTCTTGTCGAGCGCGGCGCTGCCGGCCCCGCTGTGGAGCGGCAGCGCGACGAGGTAGTTCCACGGCTGCCACCAGCCCCAGACCTTGCCGGACGTCGTCGTCATCAGGAAGAAGCCCTGGATCGTCTGCGCGTGACCGGTCGGCAGGAAGCTCGCGAGCGTCGTGAACAGGTGGCTGATCTGCGCGACGTTCTGCCACGCGACGACCGAGATGCCGTTGTTGATGTCGTCTTGCGAGAGCGTCGCGGTGTCGAGCAGCGTCGGATAGACCTTCTGGAAGATCGCCTTGGCCTCGGCGATGCCCGCGGCCGCGCCGACCCACTTCGCGAGCTGGTTGGCGACGCTCGCCGACACCATGCCCTTGAGCGGATCCGCGAGCAGGAACGGCGTGAGCAGGCCCACCGCCCGCATCTCGGGGAGCCACTGATCGAACTCCTCGTCGAGGAAGATCGTGTAGACGTTCATCGGCGTCAGCGGGACGTTGCCGGCCTTCAAGACCTTCGGCGCGTCCTTGTGCAGCGTGTAGAGGACGCCGCGCTGGAACGCCTCGCCCTCGGCGCCGACCTTCGCCTTCTGCTCGCTGGTGAGCGCGCCCCACTTCGTGAGCGAGTCGCCGCGGTTGCGCGCGTTGATCGCGGTCTTGAACGCTTCGTACGGATCTGCCGGCGCGGCGCCGGGTGCGGGGGCACCGGGACCGGCCGGCGCGGGCGCGGGGCCGCCGGGAGCCGGGCTGGCGGCTGGGCCGGCGCCACCGGCCGCGGGGGCGGGGCCGCCGTGATCGTCGCGGTGAATCGTCGAGGGGGCGGCCGCGCCGCCACCGCTGCCGCTGCCGCCGCGGGCGGCGACCTCGGCGTGATCGGACGGCGACGACACGCGGAAGTTACCCGGCTGGGGTGCCTCGACGCCGCGCGCCTGAGTGACGTGCGTGAGCTCGTGGCTGATCAGCGCGTTGCCGGACGGCGTCGAGGGCTGGAACTGACCGGCCCCGAAGTAGACGTCGCTGCCCGCGGTGAACGCGTTCGCCCCGAGGGCATCGGCCGCGGCGTGCGAGGTCGCGTTGTCGTGGAACGTCGCGCCCGATGGATGGGCCACGCCGCTGCCGGCCTGGGACAGCGCGCTGTTGACCGAGCCCACCGCGCTCGAGGTCTCGGACGAGGCACCGGGCTTGACGTCGCGATAGATCGTCCGGGCCTCGGCAGCATCTGCGGTCGACTTGTCCTTGCTGTCGTACTGGCTCATCGACACCTGCCTGTGGAGATCTAATCTACGACCGCGACGGCCCGAAGCTCCCCCTGAAGTTAATTCGGAATCGCGACGTTGATGTTCTCACGGCTCCATGCGGCATCGCCCGATGACGGGATGGTCAGGGACATGCGCGCGACCGGTTGGACCTTCACCTTCATGTCCGACTGCGTCGGTGAGCCTACGTGTCGGTGGCTTGGGTCAGGGTCGACCGGCTGGGGGGGAGCCGCTGCGAGAAAGTAGTGGAGGACGATGCGTGCGGTCTGACCATCGGTCTCGATCCGCGGTTGGACGTCCGCGAGCTTGGGGTCGTTTGCGTGGACGAAGGCGTCCTTCGCGAGCTTGTCGACGGCCGGCAGCGCGTCGAGGGCGGTCAACGCGTAGACGGCGTCGTCGATCGCCGGTCCCATGCCGCGGATGATGCCGAGATCGCGCAGGTACGCACCGGCGATGACCGGTCCGCGCTCGGTCACGACCTTGCCGTGGTGGACGAGGATCGGCCCCTTCGGCCCATCGTAGAAGAACGGCAGGGCATCGCTGTGCAAGGTGACCGGTCCAGCCGCGGCCTTCTGCGCGAGGGCGGAGGACTCGGCCCACGACTTCGGATTTCGCGGATCGGTGGCCGTCATCGAGGGCTCCTCACTCTGGGGGGAAGGCGTGTTCTTCGAGGTGCCTGCATGGTGCCCATCGGCACAACCGGCCGCGAGCAAGACCACGAGGAGTCGTTTCGTCATGGCGCGGCCATGCTAGCACGGCGCGCGCGCCGACCTCGAAGCCTAGATCCGCCCCGGCGAGCTCGGCCGGTAGGCAGGCAGCCTGGGTTCAGTCGATCTCGCGTACGCCGACGAGCACGGCGCGTCGCTCGACCTCCACGAGCAGCTGATCGGGTCGCGCGTGCGACACCACCCGCTCGATCTGCGCGGGTCCGAGCGGCGCCTTCGCGAGCGCCTCGAGCACCGGCGCGTCGAGCTCCCAGCCGCGCCGCCGCGCGTGCCACGCCCACATCGCCGCGCGCTCGGCCTCGCCGGCGGGGGGCACGGCGATCAGGAGATCGAGCTCGCGCTTGACCAGCGTGTCCGCCCCCTGCGGGTTATCGCTCGTCGTGATCACGACGAGCCCGGCCGAGCGCGATAGCCATGGGATCGGCAGCGTCGGCTCGGCGGCCGGCCGCCCGGGACGCCGCCCGATCAGCTCGGCGTTCTCGACGACAAGGATCGCGCCGCCCACGGTGACCGCCGCGACCACGGCCGCGAGCTGCGGATCGTGATCCGGCCCGCGCAGCGCGCGCGGCACATCGACGACGAACCCCGGGTCGCCGAGCCGGGCGGCGAGGTGCGCGGCGGCGGTCGTCTTGCCGGATCCGGTGCGCCCCGTGATCAGCACGCGCAGCCGGCCGGCGCCCGCGCGCCAGCGGCGCACGATGTCGTCGATCGAGGCCGAGAGCGCGTCCGCCAGCGGCGGCAGCTCGGTGGGCAGGCGCGGCAGGCCGCCATCGAGCGGGACCAGCTGCTCGGCGACCGCGCGCCGCACCGCGTCGACGCGCGCCAGCGGCAGCTCGCCCGCGCGCACCGCCGCCGCGGCCCGGCCGATCGCGCCGAGATCGCGCGCCGCCGTGGTCGCGACCTCGGTGACCTCGACGGCGCTGAGCACGCCGGCGAACGCCGCCGCGACGGCCGCGCGCACGTGCGGCGGTGCCGGTGCCGGCAGCTCGAGCTCGATCGCCCCGCGCGCGAACGGCGGCGCCGGCTCGCCCGCGCTGGCGACGACGAACACCGGCGCGTGCGCCGCGAGGCGATCGAGGACGCGCGCGGCCCGCGCCAGCTCGCGCGGCGGCAGGTCGACGGTGATCGCGATCGCGGCGTCGAGGAACACCGCGTCTCGCGCGATCGCACGCTGGCGGGGCTCGTCGGCGAGCAGCGACAGCTCGACCGCGAGCAACGCGCGCCCCTCCTCCTCGGCGAACCGCGCGAGCACCGGCAGGCCCGCGCGCCCGCCGCGCACGAGGCCGATCGCGTCACGCCCCACGGCCCGCACGCGCGCTGCGACCTGCTCGCCCGGCGTGGCGCCAGCGGCCGTCGGCTCGACCCGCTGGGCGCCGGTCGTCAGATCGAGCGTCGCGGCGCCGAGCGCGATGTCGAGCACGCGCGGCGCGATCGCGAGCACGCGCCGGGGCAACGGCAGCTCCGCACCGCGCAGCGTGACGAGCCCGAGCTCCGCGAGCGGCTGGCCCGGCGCGAGCACGCGCATGATCGCGGCCATTCCGTGCGCATCGGCACCGAACGCGCGCGCGGCCACCTCGACCGTCACGCCCGGTCGCGCCGTGTCGATGGTCGCGTGCGCCAGCACGCGCGGGCTGAGCTCGGCCGCGACGAGCAGGAGCACGAGGCGCGCCGCGGCTTCGTCGAGGTGCCACCGCCGCAGCGCGCGCGCCAGCGGCGGACCGGCGTCAGAGGTATCGCGCAGGCAGCGCAAGAGCCCCGTCGCGCGCCGCGCCGCCGCGTCGTGCTCGTGCGGATCGAACGCGACCTCGGCGGCCGCGATCGCCGCCGTCAGGATCTCGTCCGGCGTCGCGAACGGCATCGCCTTGGCGTCACCGGCCGGCGTGCGCCAGGTCATCGGGACGAGCTCGTCGGGTACCACGGCACGATGTTATCGTGTCTTCCATGTCACCGGTGGCGACGATCCAGCGCGCGATCGCCGCCCTGCTCGCCGCGCAGGCCGCGGATGGCTCGTTCCGCGACTTCGCGCTCGGCATCGGCGCCTCGGGGCCATGGGTGACGGCGCACGTCGGCGCGCGGCTCGCGAGCCTGCCGCCGCGCTATCGCGACGAGGGCGTCGCGGCCGCGATCGCGCGCGCCGCCCGTTACCTCGACGAGCACCGCTGGGCGTACAACGAGCACGCCCCCGCCGACGCCGACTCGATCGCGCACGCGCTGATCTTCTTCGGCCTCGTCGGCGAGCGCCGGCCCGAGGCCGCCCGCGCGCTCGCGGGCCATCAGCTCGCCGGCGGCGGCTTCGCGACGTTTCAGCCCGGCACCTACGCGAGCTGGACGCGCGCCCACCCCGACGTCACCCCGGTCGCCGTGCGCGCGCTCGCACCGTACGGCGCCGATGACGCGATCTCCCGCGCGCTGCCGCATCGCCATGGCGTCCGCGCCGCGTTCTGGTGGGATCTCGACTGGTACACGACCGCGATGTGGGTCGACGCGTGCGCCGCGCTCGCGGTTCCCTTCGATCCCGCGCCGGCCCCGGTTGCCAGCGAAGCGCCGCGCACGCTGCTCGACGCCGCCTACCTGTTCGCGATCGCGTGCGCCGCCGGGTGGCACACGCTCGTCGACGAGCTCGCCGATCGCCTGCTCGCCGCCGCGACGCCCGCCGGCCTGTGGCCGCCGTCGCGGGTCCTGCGCGTCACGGCTCCCGACGCGCCCGAGCCATGGACGCTCGCGGGCGAGGCCGGCGGCCGCCTGTACGCCGATATTCGTGGCGTGTACTCCACGGCGGTGATCGCAGCCGTGCTCGCCGACTGGTGGCGGTGAGCCGGGTCAGATCCGCGCGCAGGAGCTGACGACCCTGCCGATCCACAGGATCACCATCACCACCACGAGCACGACGAGCAGCCTCGTCACGCTGATCCGCCCCGCGATCGCGCCCGCCGGCGCTCTGGGATCAGCGCTGCGCGCGAACGGAACCAGCGCGGCGAGCCAGCCGTGCCTGGGGCCATCGCCGCGCGCCGCCAGGCGCTCGCACAGCTGATCGAGCGCGACCTTCAGGTGGCGGCGCACCGTCCCGGCGGGCAAGCCGAGCCGGCGGGCGATCTGGCCGCTGCGCAGACGCTCGACGAACTGAAGGAGCACGGTCGAGCGATACGGCTCGGCGAGCGCGAGCACCTCGTCCGCGACCACGCGCTGCAGCGCGACGCGCAGGGCGAGCTCGGCCGGGGTTCCGACGGCGTACACCTCGATCGCGGCTCCCGCGGGCGCCGCGTCCTTGACCAGCGCCCGCGCGAGCCGGCGGATCCAGCCCATCTCGGCCATCAGCGCGTCCAGCCGCGCGGTCGTGTCGCTCGCAGGCTCCATCTCCACTCCATCGCGGAATGCCGCCGATGGGCGGATCGTTCGCGCCCATCGCCCTCACGGGGACACCTGCTGGAGGCTCATCCGGTGATGCGTGACTCGATGCGCGCGCGCAGACGCGGCAGCGCGCGAACAACGCGCGCCCGCAGCGTGCAGGGCTTCTCGCGACAGATCGCGGCCATCTCCTCGAACGTGCAGCCTTCGTGATAGCGCAGCAGCACGGCGACCCGGATGGGCTCGCTGAGCTCGCCGAGGCTGGCGACGAGGGCCTGGCGGCGGCGCGCGTCGTCGAGCGAATCACCGGGCGACGGCCGCGGATCCGGCGCATCGAGGACCCTGGTTTCCTCCACGTGGCCGTGCGTGCGGCCGCGCGCCCGCACGGCATCAAGCACCTGGTGGCGCGTGATCGCGAACAGCCAGATCCGCACGGGCGAGCGCCCCACGAAGCTTGGCAGATCGCGGAATGCCTCGATGAACACCTGCTGATACACGTCATCGGCGAGCGCTGAATCACGCAGCGCCCCGTGGCAATAGCGATACACGGCGGCGCCGTGGCGCTGGATCAAGCGGAGGAGCGCGCCGGTCAGATCGCCCTTGCCGGCCAGACCGATCACGTCGGCGTCGGGGTCGGCGGCCCCGCGCGTGTCGCGCGTCGCGCGTAGGGGCGCCGGGGTGCGGATGCGTGCCGTGGTGGACATGAGGGCGATGCCGGCGCGCCGGCGCTCAGTCGCGGCTCCCAAGGACGATCTGGATCGTCCGCACGACCCCCACGCGCTCGATCGCCACGGCCGCGGTCGTTCCGGGCGGATGATTGCCGAGCAGCAGCATCGCGCCCGCGGGCAGCACGCCTTGCAGCGTCGCGCCATCGATCGCGATGACATGATCCCCGACGACAAGGCCGGCCGACGCGGCATGACCGCTGGGCGTGATCCGGTCCACTGTGAGCGGGAGCAGGTCGGAGGCGATCCGGAACCCCGGATCCCCCCGAGGGGCCGCCGAGGTGGCGCGCACGGCGACGAGCGCCACGGTCGGGGTGCTCGTGCTCGTGACGTCGACGTCGGCGCCCGCGACGCCCAGGGTCGAGTCGTTCGGCGCGAAGCAGAACACGCGCGCCCGACCGATCGGGGCCGAGACCGAGAAGTGGCCACGGACATCGGTGAACGCCTTAAATGCGGGGTCGATCGGCGAGCGCCCCATCTCACCGCTCATCGGCATCACGCCGTCGATCGAGAGGTTGCCATCGCACCGCATGCCCGCGACGGGAGCATTGCTCCGGTACTCCGTGATCTGGCCCTCGATCTTGCCCACGCCGCGACCATGCAGGGTGAGCCGGCTTGTCTCGCCGGGACGAACCTCGACCGCGCGCGCATCGACCTCGATCCCGGCCCTGGCCTCGACGAGGTAGCGCCCGGGCGGCAAGCCCGAGGCCGAGAACCGGTTGCCCTCGACGACCGCCTCGACGACGGTGTGTTGCAGATCGGACCGCTGGGTGGTGGTCTCCACGATCGGCGTGCTCGAGAACCCGGTCCACGTGCCGTCGACGGCGCCCGCACGTGCGAGGGTGATCGTCACCGGCTCTCCCCCGGCCGGGATCTCGAAGACCTCGGTCTCGCTGCCGTCCGCCGCGTGCGCGCGCAGGCTGTACATGCCGCGTGCGAGGTCGGCGATCTCGAACCGACCGGTCGCGTTGCTCATGGCCGCGGGGAGCTCCAGGCCATGGCGAACGCGGCTGACCGCCTCGATGTGCACGTCGGAGGCCGCGGCGCCGAGCTCGTCCACCACCGCACCGCGGATCGCGAGCCGCTCGTGCTTGATCGCGAGCCGGATGCCGGTCACCACGCCATCGCGCGGCACCCGGACCGGCGCGAGCCGCTCTCCGGCGGCCGGCGCGAACGCCGGCTGCGTCAGCGGCGCCGGAAACACCGCGGGGAGATAGTCGCCGCCCCGCATGGCCCCGCAGTCGAACGCGCCGTTGCCATCGGTCATCGACTCGCTTTGATCGCCGAGGCCGCTCGCGGACGAGAGGTTCACGTAGACGCCCGGCACCGGCCGGCCGTCCTCGTCGACGACCATGCCCTGGGCACGACTAGCAGCGTCGAGCTCGATGTCGAGCGTCCGGTCCTCGCCGGCGGCGAGGGTCACGTCCTTCGGCTCGGCGAGCGCGCGGACGTCGAGGCTCCCCGCGAAGATCCGGTGATCGCCGGCGGGGAGCCCTTCGAGCACGTACACACCGGAACGGTCGCTCTCGGCGGAGATCTGTCCTTGGTCGCAGCTGAGATCCGCGCCCGCCACCGGTTGCCCCTTCCGGGTCACATGACCACGCAGCGTGGCCAGCGCGCGCACCTCGAGCACGACGTCATCGATCCGCGCGTAGCTGATCGTGAGTGATCGCGGGCTGCGTAGCTCGTACGGTTGCGCGACCAGGGTGGCGGTCCCGAATGGCACCCCGGACAGGACGAAGCTTCCATCGGCCTGCGAGTAACTCGCCGCGAGTGATGGCGCGCCCCGGGGCGTCGTGATGATGCGCGCGCCGCGGACCGGCCGGCCCGCGAGCACGACGCGCCCGCGCACCTGGGCGAGGCTCTCGACGACGACGCGGAGCTCGCGCGATGCCATCGCCGGCCGCGCGGTCGCCGGCGTCGGTGCCCTCGTGCCCAGCCCGTCGGCGGACGCGGTCACCCGGAAATTGCCGGGCGCGAGGCCGCCGATCTGGAACCGGCCGTCGTGATCGGCCGTGGTCCACCGCGCGGCGACATGGTGCAGATCGCCGAGCTCGTCCGGACTCGAGAGCACCTGGGCCTCCGCGACGGGCGTGCCCCCGTCGGTGACCACCTGGCCGACCAGGATCGCCTCGGGGACTAGGACGAAGTCATGGTGAGACTCACCGTACAGGCGGAACGGCGTCGTGATCGTCCCGTAGCCGTCGGCCTCGACCCGGACCTGCGATTCGTCGTCGGGCAGGCACAGGCTGTACTGTCCGGTGGCATCCGCCTCGCTCCCGCCGAGATCGCCACGCTGAAGCCGCGCCCTGGCGATGCCACCGCCCGACGCATCGAGCACGCTGCCGGAGAGCCGCGATCGGCACGCGCCGAGCTGGAGCACGAGTTGATCGGGCGTTGCCCGGGGATCCGCGACGGCGATCACGGTGGAGCTCGCGGTGAGCCGCGGCGCTTCCGCGATGACCTCGAACACCGCCGCGGGCTGGACCCCGAAGTCGAACGCGCCGTCGGCAGCGGACCGCGTCTCGCCGACCGGCAGTACGGCGAGCGAGTGGATCACGGCGAGCCGCACGCTCGCGCCACCGACCGGCCCGTCCGCGGACAAGACGCGACCCGCGATCCGGCGGCCAGCGACGCCGATCTGCGGGATCCAGGACGGGATGGCCGCGGCCCGCTGCAGCGCGTGACGCTCCGGGGCGCCCCCGGCGCCGGGTTCCTGCACGATCACCAGCTCCCCCGACGCGCGTTGCCCGTGGCGGTAGCGCCACGCCACGACGCCGGCCAGGAGGACCACGATCAGCCCCATGGCCAGGAGCAGCTTCTTCGTGGCGAGCACCCCCACGGTGGCCGCGGTCGGCCCGGGAGCAGGCGGTCGCGCGAGCGGCACCAGCGCCGCGAGCCAGCCGTTGCGGGGACCATCGCCACGCGCCGCCAGGCGTTCGCGCAGCTGATCGACCGCGACCTTCAGCCGGCGGCGCACCGTTCCGTCGGGCACGCCGAGCCGGTGCGCGATCTGGCCGCTCGTCAGGCCCTCGACGAAGTGCAGCAGCACGGTGGTGCGGTATGGCTCGGTCAGCGCGAGCACCTCGCCCGCGACCGCGCGCTGCAACTCGACGCGCTCGACGAGCTCGGCCGGGGTGGCGACGGCACGCGCCTCGATCGCGGCCTCGCGCGCGTCGCGCCGTCGCGCGGCGCGGTGGCGCATGCGCACGACGTTCAGCACCACGCGATGGAGCCACGGCCGCAGCGGACGAGCGTCGGTGGGTGGGTTCCGGATCGCGAGCAGCCACGCCTCCTGCGCGACGTCGGCGGCGACCGCCGCATCCTTGACCAGCGCCCTCGCGAGCCGGAGGACCCAGCCCACCTCGGTCATCAGCTCGTCCATCCGGCCCGCCGTGTCGCTCGCGTGGTTCATCTCCCAGGACAGGATGCCGCCGATCGCCCGACCGTTCGCGACAAAACTCGCTCGCCGCACATCCCACCGGCATCCGCGCAAGATCGTCCTAGAATAGCGGGGATGCGTCGTTCGCTCCTGCTCTGCTTGCTCGCCCTGTGCCTGGTCCGGACCTCGGCGCTCGCGGCCGATCCGCCGCCCACCGTGGCCATCCTGTACTTCGACTACACCGGCAAGGACCAGGAGCTCGAGGTCCTGCGCAAGGGGCTGGCGCAGATGCTGATCTCCGATCTCTCGGGGGCGGATACGATCCGCGTCGTCGAGCGCGATCGGCTCGAGGACATCCTGACCGAGCTGAAGCTCCAGGGCTCGGGCAAGGTCGACCCGAAGTCGGCGGCCAAGCTCGGGAAGCTGCTCGGCGCCAAGTACCTCGTCGTCGGCGGTTACTTCGACCTGCAGGGCGCGCTGCGCGTCGACGCGCGCATCGTCGACGTCGAGACCGGGCGGGTCGTCAAGTCGTTCGGGACCAACGGCAAGCCGGGCGACTTCCTGCCGGTGGAGCAAACGATGGCGACCAACCTCGGCCAGTGGTTCAGCGCCAACGTGTCGGCCACGCCGCCCGCGACGCCCACCCCGGCGCCTGCGACGCCCGCCCCGGCGCCCATGACGCCCACCAGGGCGCCTGCAACGCCCGCCACGAAGACGGCGACGGCCTCGACGACCACGCCCCACCCCACGACGCCGCCCTCCAGCACCCCGGCAACCCCCATCGCGACAGCGCCCAAGAAGCAGCCCAGGCCGCCGGCGGCCCTGAAGACCAGGACCGCGGTTGTGTACGCCGAAGCGCTCGCCGCGCTCGACAGCGGTGACAAGGCCAAGGCCAAGGACAAGCTGGCCAAGGTGATCAAGGATCAGCCAGACTTCGAGCTCGCCAGCCTCGATCTCGATCGCCTCATGAAGTGACGCCAAGGCAGGGTCGAGTGCGATGCCAGTGATGGCGAAGCGGCGGGCGCGCCTACTTCTGGCGGCGCGGCCGCCTCGCCGACGCCTGGCGCGGCGACCTCGCAGCTCGAGCGCGATGCCGCGGTGATGGCGAAGCTGCAGCCGTGGCTACTTCTTGCAGCGCGCGGCCGCCTCGCCGACGCCGAGCGCGGCGGCCTTGCAGTACGCGTCACCGGCGTCGCCCTGCTGCGCCTTATCGCGGCTCACCCCGAGCAGCAGCCAGGCGCGCCCGTCGTCGGGCTTGCGGCGAAGCCCTTGCTCGAGATCCGCGGCCGCCTCGACGTAGCGATCCGCGTTGACGTAGGCCTGCGCGCGCGACTTGTAGGCGTCGGCGTCGTCGGGCTTGCGGCGCAGGATCTCGCTGAACGTGGCGATCGCCGCCGGATCGCGGCGCCGGAGCTGGATCACGCCCAGGTTGAAGCGCGGCGCGTCGTAGTCGGGCGCGAACTGGAGCGCGCGGGCGTAGGCGTCGCCGGCGTCCTCGAGTTTGCCGGCCTTCTGCAGCGCATTGCCGCGCACGTTGTGCGCCGCCGCCGCGCTCGGGCACTTCTGCAGCGCCTGGTCCGCCGCCGCGATCGCCTTGGTGGGGTCGCCGGCGATCGCCTGGCGCGCCTCGAGCACGAGCTCGGCCGCATCTGCCGCCGCGTCGGGCGGGCACGCGTCGGGCGGCGCCGGGTCGCCGAACCCGGCCAGCTTCTGCTTGGCCGCTGCCAGCCGCGCCGTGACGTCGCCCGTGGGCTTCGGCGGCTCCGGCCCCGACGGCCCTCCCCGCCCGCCATGCCCCGCGACCACCGCCGCGGTCACGCCGCCCCCGACGAGCACGACCGCCGCCAGCGCGATCCAGATGCCGCGCGACGGCTTCACAGGCGGCGCCGGTGCCGGTTCGCTGTCCGTTCGCCCCTTCGTCGCCACGGCCGCCCGCGGCGAGCCCGGCTCGCTGTGCCCCTCGTTGGCCGCCGGCGCCTTCGTTGCGGGAGCCACCCGCGACGCCCCAGGCTCGGTGGCCAGCAGCGCCTTGGTCGTGGTGACCGGCGCCCGGGCCCTGGCGACCGGCGCCTGGGTCTCGTCGAGCGCCTGCATCGGCAGCGTGTTGGCTACCGACAGTCCCCCGATCAGCGCCTCGAGCCGATGCTCCACCACCTTCGCCGTTTGCGGCCGCTCCGCCGGGTTCTTGCGCAGGAGTAGCTCGACCAGCGCGGCCAGCCCCGGGTGGATGTCGGGCACGACCTGGGTGAGCGGCTGCGGCGTCTCGGTCGCGTGCGCCACGAGGAGCGCCGTGAAGCCCGGCGCGGTGAACGGCAGGCGCCCCGACGCCATCTCGTAGAGGATGATCCCCAGCGAGTACAGATCCGACCGGCGGTCGACCGCCTGCCCCATGGCCTGCTCGGCGGACATGTAGGCCGGCGTGCCGATGACGGCGCCGGTGGCCGTCACCCCGGCCTCCGGCTCGTCGAGCGACTTGGCGATGCCGAAATCGAGCACCTTCACGACGTCGTGCTCGCCGTACTGCTCGATCAGCATGACGTTGTCCGGCTTGAGATCGCGGTGCACGACACCTTCGGAGTGCGCCGCTTGCAGCGCCCGCGCCACCTGCACCCCGATGCGTACGATGCGCCCCAGATCGAGCGGCCCCGACTCCAGCACCTGCTTCAGCGTCTGTCCGCGCAGCAGCTCCATGGCCAGGAACAGCTGCCCGTCGGTCTGGCCGAAGTCGTACACGCGGATCGTGTTGGGGTGCTCGATCTTGGCGGACAGCTTCATCTCGCGCTGGAACCGGGCCGCCGCGTCGGGGCTCTTCACGGCCTCGGCGAGGATGAGCTTCAGCGCCACCATGCGGTCCATCGCGACCTGGCGCGCCAGGTAGACCGACCCCATGCCGCCCTCGCCGATCAACTCCACGAGCTCGTACCTGCCGTCGGCGATCGTGCGCCGGTTGCGCTCCTGGCCGGGCATTCACTTCACCACGATGGAGGCATTGGATAGCACCGCATAGCCCTGCCCGTCGAACAGGAAGCCGGCGAACCCGTCGGGATCTCGCTCGGGCTTCCAGGGGAACGACACGCGCTTGCCGTCGACGCTGACCGAGACCTTGCCCGGCTCGACCGTCACCTCGAGCGGCCGCCGGCTGGCCCGCCCGCCCACGGCCGCGGTGGCGAGCTGCTTCAGATCGATGGCGTGCTGGCCGTCGCGCGTGATCTGCACCAGCCGCGCCCGGTCCGTCCCGACGAGCACGGCGTAGCCGATGGTGATCACCGGGGCATTGTCCTGGATCCCGCCTTCGGGCGTCACGCGGGAGAGGGCAAATGCCACGCCCACCTCGCCACCACCGGTCGGAGGTGGGTTGCCGCGCGGTCGCCACTCGGGCGGCGGCGGCGACTGATCGATCTGCGCCCTCACGGTGAACCGCTTGGCCCGCACCGGCGTGATGAACCCCAGCGGCTCGGGACCGCGCTTCGAGCCGGGGCGCAGGCTCGACTGGAACTCGTAGCGCAGCTCATCGCTGTGCCGCCGCGTCGTGCGCGGTCCCGTGCGGATCCAGGTCCACATCGTGCCGCCCCACAGGCGCCACACCGGCAGGTTGCCGAACAGGTAGTACCCGCCGCCGCCGAAGCTCCCGAACACGTCGCGGATGTCCCGCGCCGACTCGATCTCCTGGACGAGCCGCGGCTGGTCCGGCTTCTTCGCGGAGGTGAGCTCCGACCGGCCGTCGATCAGGTAGAGCTCGCGGAGCAGCGCCGGCGCCGCTGCGTAGGCGAGCTTCTGCTCCTTGTTCTTGTCGATCTCCCTGGCGAACTCCTTGAGCTTGTACGAGTCCTTGGTGTGGCGCGACGCCGCGGCGTACATCTGCGTCGAGCCGTCGAAGTCGGCGATCTTCCGCCGGTGCTCGGCGATCGTCTGCTCGTAGCGGGCGCGGTCCGCGTCGGGCAGCCTGGGGAGGCGCTCGGCCAGCGCGTACAGCTTCTCCCACAGCTTGACCTCGCCGGGCGCGTCGAGGTGCAGCGCCTCCGCCGCCGGATCGACCTCCGCGTTGTTCGACATGTACGACAGGAGCACCTCGGGCTCGGTGAGCTTGGCCGCGGCTTCGATCTGGTAGCCGAGCTGCTTCTCGATCGGCTCCTTGCTGCCCGACGAGATCATGCCAAAGCCGATGCACAGCGGCGGGATCCGCGGGAACACGTCGGGCGCCTCGGCCCAGGCGCGCGCCAGGAGCGCATCGGCCGTGCGCTGCAGGGTGAAGTCGTCGAACCCGGCCTTGGCGAGGTCCTCGGAGTTCACCGGGCCGCGTTGCTTGAAGCCGAGCTCGGCGCGGTAATGCACCGACAGCACGCAGGCCGCCGCCACGCGCTGGAGCTTGGCGTCGGGCGACTGGCCCTTGCCGTCGACGAGCGGCCACAGCTTGCGCAGGACGCCGACCTCGGCGGCGATCGCCGTGTTCTTCTCCAGCCGGGCGACCTCGTCCTCGACGTGCCCCGCCGCCTCGGCCTTGGCGCGCACCTGCGACGCCAGCCGCTCGTACTCCTCGAGCGTCAGCGACGCGAGCTTGAAGTCCTTGTCGATCGCGGTCGCCTCGTTCAGGTTCTTCATCGCCTCGTCGAGCCGGCCGTCGTCGAACGCCTGGAGCCCGTCGGAGAACTTCTGGAACGCCTGGAAGTCGGCGGTGTGCGGGCGCGCCATCGCCGCCTTCTCCTTGGGCGCCGGCTTCACCCCCAGGAGCGCGACCACCTTCTCGACGAGCTTCTGCTCCAGCTCGAAGAAGTACGCCTTCTCACCGGCGATCTGCTCCGCCGCTACCACCTCGCCGGTCGCCACCACGAGCAGCCGCCCGTCGAGCCGCATCTTGTCACCCACCACGGTGTAGCTGCCGACGAACAGGTGCGTCGCCCCGGCGAGCTTGCCGATCTTCGCGGCGGTGGTCTTGTCGAACCCCTCGCCGTGCGACAGCTTGAGCTCACCCTGCACGTCCTTCAGGCGCTCGCGCTCGACGACCTTGAGCGTCGCGACGTTCGCGAGGTCCGTGGTCACCATCGACTGGAGCCCCTTGCCGAGCGACTCGAGCTCCGGGTCCTTCGAGGCGTTGGTGAACGGAAGGACCGCGACGTGCATCTCGGCGGCGGACGCGCTTCGGGCGAACGCGCAGGCGAGCCCACAGGCCAGGAAGAGGATCTTCGGGACGAGGCGGCTGGGAGGTCGCATCCCGCCTACTATTACGCGAGAATCAGCCCGCGAGATCTGGGTGGAGATCCGATCGATCCGAGAGATTGCGCCACAGAGCTGGAACCGAGCATGATGCGCGCCCAGAGCGGTCCTTTCGCGAGCCCAGCTCGAACACCATTCATCGCCGCCGGCAGCATCCTACCGTGGTAGGACCTCCTACGGTAGGATAAGCCCGTGAAGGTCGACAAGATGAGTATCTCGATGGATCCGCAGATCGGCGACGATGTCCGTGTGGCTGCCGGGCGCGCCGGCGTGAGCGTGTCGGCGTGGCTCGCCGACGCTGCCGTGGCGCGGCTTCGCAAGCAGGCTCTCGCCGACTTCCTGTCCGGCTGGCAGGCCAAGCATGGAAAGATCACCGCGGCAGAGCTCGCGAAGGCCCGCGCCGAGCTCGGTCATCCCGGCGGAAAGCGGCGATGATCCTCGATGCCGGGGCGCTGATCGCGGTCAGCCGCAACGATCGCGCGATGATCGCGCGCTTGGTGGTCGCCGAGCAGGAGGGCGACGAGCTGCGCACGCATGCGATGGTCGTGGCGCAGGTGTGGCGAGAACACCGGGGGCGCCAGGCGCCGCTCGCGCGGTTGCTCCGTGGTGTCGAGGTCGTCGCCATCGACGACCTCCTCGGGCGCCGCTCGGGTGAGCTGATCGGGAAAGCCAGAACGAGCGATCCGATCGACGCCGCGGTCGTCTTGATCGCGAACGACGGAGAGGCGGTCGTCACGAGCGACCCGGACGACATCCTCCACCTTGCTCGAACGGCCAAGCGCAGGTTGCTCGTCCTGCGTTGCTGAGGGAGCACCGCGAGCGCTGACCGCGGTCGCTGTGTGCCGAGTTCGACGCGTCCGGGTGGAGCGAGGGTGGAACGAGGGTGGAACGATGCGCTCCGGAGGGATCCGAACCGGCCGCGCATGCCGCCTCTTGCGGACGGGGCGCTTGCTATGGTGACGGCGTGTCCGATCCGCTCGCGCCGTTCGGTCCTGCGACCCAGACGTGGTTTCGCCAGAGCTTTGCGGAAGCCACGGTGGTCCAGGCGCGCGGCTGGGCGAGCATCGCGGCCGGCCAGCACACGCTGATGCTGGCTCCGACCGGGAGCGGCAAGACGCTGGCGGCGTTCCTGTGGTGCCTGGATCGGCTGGCGCGGCAGCCGGCGGATGACTCCGCGGCGGCTGCCGGGACGCGCGTCGTGTACGTCTCGCCGATCAAGGCGCTCGCCTACGACATCGAGCGCAACCTGCGCGCACCGCTCGCCGGGCTGCAGCGGCTCGGCGCCGGCGGGCAGGTCACGGTGGACGTCCGGACCGGCGATACGCCGGCGAAGGAGCGCGAGCGCCAGCGGCGGCACCCGGGGCAGATCCTGATCACGACGCCGGAGTCGCTGTACCTGATCCTCGCCGGCCGATCGCGCGAGCGGCTGCGCGGCGTCGAGACGATCATCGTCGACGAGATCCATGCGCTGGCGCCGACCAAGCGCGGCGTCCACCTCGGCCTCTCGCTCGAGCGGCTGTGCCACCTGGTGACGAGCGCGGGGAACGCCGAGCCGCAGCGGATCGGGCTGTCGGCGACCCAGCGGCCGCTGATCGAAGTAGCTCGATATCTGGGCGGCGACCGGCCGGTCGAGATCGTCGACGCCAGCGCGCGGCCGGCGATGGATCTGGCGATCGTCGTGCCGGCGCAGGAGATGGACCACCCCGGCACCGAGGGCAAGGACGGCGGCGGCATGTGGCCGCTGATCTATCCGCGCCTGCTCGAGATGATCCTGGCGCACCGCACGACGATCATCTTCGTCAACTCGCGGCGGCTGGCCGAGCGGGTGTCGCAGCAGCTGACCGAGCTCGCGGCGGCGACCGGGGTTGCGCCCGAAGACAGCGAGCTGGTGCGCGCGCATCACGGTTCGGTCGCCCGCCACCAGCGGCTCGAGATCGAGGAGGCGCTCAAGGCCGGCCGGCTGCGCGCGATCGCCGCGACGTCGTCGCTCGAGCTCGGCATCGACATGGGCACGGTCGATCTGGTGATCCAGGTCGAGTCGCCGGGCGCGGTGTCGCGCGGGCTGCAGCGGATCGGCCGCGCCGGCCACCACGTCGGCGGCGTGAGCATCGGCCGGATCGTGCCGAAGTTCCGCGGCGATCTGCTCGAGGCCACGGTGGTCGCGCAGAAGATGCTCGAGGGCGAGGTCGAGAGCATCCGGGTTCCGGACAGCGCGCTCGACGTGCTGGCGCAGCAGATCGTCGCGATGGTCGCGGTCGACGCCTGGCGCGTCGACGACCTCGAGCGGCTGATCCACCGCACGGCGAGCTACCGCGAGCTGTCGCACGGCGCTTTGACCGGCGTGCTCGACATGCTGGCCGGCCGCTACCCGAGCGACGAGTTCGCCGAGCTCCGGCCGCGGCTGACCTGGGACCGCCAGACCGACGTGCTGGTCGGCCGCAAGGGCGCGCGGCTGCTCAGCGTGGTGTCGGGCGGCACGATTCCGGATCGCGGCACGTACGCGGTGCACGCGGGCGCCGGCGGCCCACGGGTCGGCGAGCTCGACGAGGAGATGGTGGCCGAGAGCCGCAAGGGCGAGACCTTCCTGCTCGGCGCGACGACCTGGCGGATCGAGGACATCACGCGCGATCGGGTGATCGTCTCGCCGGCGCCGGGCGAGCCCGGCAAGATGCCGTTCTGGCGCGGCGAAGGGCCCGGCCGGCCGATCGAGCTCGGCCGCGCGCTCGGGGCGTTCTGCCGCGAGCTCGACGAACGGCTGGCGCGCGATCCCGCCGGGGCGCATGGCTGGCTGACCGAGGGGCTCCGGCTCGACCGGTTCGCCGCCGACAACCTAATCGCGTACCTCGGCGAGCAGCGCGCGGCGGCCGGCGGGGTACCGACCGATCGCGCGATCACCATTGAACGGTTCCGCGACGAGCTGGGCGACGTGCGGGTCTGCATCCTGTCGCCGTTCGGCAGTCGCGTGCACGCGCCGTGGTCGCTGGTGCTCGCCCGGCAGCTCGAGGGCGATCTCGGCTATCCGATCCACCCGCTGTACACCGACGATGGCATCGCGCTCCGGTTCGCCGACGGCGACCTCCTGCCGACCGACGACCAGCTGATCCCCGATCCCGACGACGTCGAGAACGTGCTGGTCGAGGAGCTGGCGCGCTCGAGCGTGTTCGCCAGCCACTTCCGCGAGAACGCCGCGCGGGCGCTGCTCTTGCCGCGGCGCCGCCCGGGCCAGCGCACGCCGCTGTGGGCGCAGCGGCTGCGCGCGCAGCAGCTGATGGGCGTCGCGCTCAGGTTCCCGGCGTTCCCGATCACGCTCGAGACCTACCGCGAGGTCCTGCGCGACGTGTTCGACCTGCCCGCCCTGGTCGACGTGCTGCGCCAGATCCGATCGCGCGCGATCCGGATCGAACCGGCGAACACCGACGCCGCGTCGCCGTTCGCCCGCTCGCTGGTGTTCGACTATGTCGCCGCGTTCCTCTATGAAGGCGACGCGCCGCTCGCCGAGCGCAAGGCGCAGGCGCTGACGCTCGACCGCAGCCTCCTGCGCGAGCTGATCGGCGGCGGCGAGCTGCGCGAGCTGCTCGATCCCGACGTGCTCGACGAGGTCGAGGCCGAGTTGCAGCAGCTGGCCGAGGACCGCAAGGCGCGCTCGGTCGACGAGATCCACGACCTCTTGCGCCGGGTCGGCGATCTGGCGCCGGGCGAGATCGCCGCGCGCACGGTCGACAACCTCGAATTCGTGCCTGCGCCAGGACGCGCATTAGCAGCTGCATCGGGAGGTTTGCCGGGAAGCGCATCGGGAGGGAATGCGCCAGGGAGCGCATCGGGAAGTCCGCCGGGGAGCGCATCGGGGCGTGCGCCGGAGAGCGCATCCGAGCGTGCGCCGGGGAGTCCGCCGGAGAGTCCGCCGGAGAGCGCATCAGGCAGTACGCCGGGGAGCGCATCGGGAAGTCCGCCAGGGAGCGCATCGGGAAGTTCGCCGGGGAGCGCATCGGGAAGTTCGCCGGGAGATATCTCGGGAAGCGCGCTGGCGAGCGCCATCGACGCGTTGCTCGCGAGCCGGCGGATCGCGCAGGTGCGGATCGCCGGGGTCGCGCGGCTGATCGCCGCCGAGGACGCGGCGCGCTACCGCGATGGCCTCGGTGTTCAGCTGCCGCCGGGCTTGCCGGCCGCGTTGCTCGAGCCGGTGGCGCAGCCGCTCGAGTCGCTGGTCGCGCGCTGGGCCCGCACGCACGCGCCGTTCACCGCCGTCGAACCCGCCGCCCGCTGGGGGTTGCCGCCGGCGCAGATCGAGCCGGTGCTGGGCCTCCTCGAGGCGCGGAACCAGCTCGTGCGCGGCGAGCTGCGGCCGGGCGGCACGCACAAGGACAGCTGCGACCCCGAGGTCCTGCGCCAGCTGCGCCGCCGCACGCTCGCCAAGCTGCGAGCCCAGGTCGCCCCGGTCGGCGCCGCGGCGTTTGCGGCGTTCCTGCCGCGCTGGCACGGCCTCGATCAGCCGCGCCGCGGGATAGGCGCGCTGCGCGACGCGATCGGCCGCCTCGAAGGCGTCGCGCTGCCGTTCTCCGAGCTCGAGGCGCGCATCCTGCCGGCCCGCATCCTCGATTATCACCCGCGCATGCTCGACGAGCTCGGCGCCGCCGGTGAGCTCGTCTGGGTCGGCGCCGGGGCGCTCGGCACCAAGGACGGCCGCGTGATCCTCCTGCGCCGCGATCGCGCGCTGGCCCTGGCGCCCGATCCGCAGCCGCTCGCGCACGGCACGCCGGTGCACGAGGCGATCATCGCGCACCTGTCGCGCGGCGGCGCCTCGTTCCTGGTCGCGATCGAGCAGGCCGTGGCGAGCTCGGTCACGCGTACCGAAGCGCGCGCCGGGGCCATCCCGGAGCCGTCCGGCCGCGGGGGCGCTGGATCGCACGCGCCGATCGTCGCAGCGCTGTGGGATCTCGTGTGGGCCGGCATCGTCACCAACGATACGTTCGCGCCGCTGCGCTCGCTCGGCCAGCCGGCGGGCCGGCGGGTCAACGCCCACGCGACGTTCGGCGGCCGGTGGTCGCTCGTGACGTCGCTCGGGCCCGCGGCGACCGCGACGCAGCGCGCGCATGCCCAGGCGACCGCGCTGCTCGAGCGCTGGGGCATCGCCGGCCGCGCCACCGCCCGCGCCGACGACCTCGCCGGCGGGTTCGCCGCGGTCGGCGACGTGCTGCGCGCGATGGAGGACGCCGGCACGGTCCGCCGCGGCTACTTCGTGGAGAGCCTCGAGGGCGCGCAGTTCGCGTGGCCCGGCGCGATCGACCGCCTGCGCGAGACGCCGCGCGGGGAAGCCCAGCGGGTCGACGTGCTCCCGGCCGTCGATCCGGCCTGCGCCTGGGGCAGCGCCCTGCCCTGGCCACCGCTGCGCGATCCGAACGCTCGCCCCGCCCGCCGGGTCGGCGCGACCGCGCTCCTGGTCGACGGCGAGCTCGCCGTGTGGCTCGAGCCCAAGGCCAAGCGCATCGTCACCGGCGACCTCCCCGCCGAGTCGATCGAGCTCGCGCTGGCGGTCGGGTTACCCCGCGTCGCGGCCCGCGCGCGCCGCCGCGAGCTGCTCATCGAGCTGATCGACGGCGTCCCCGCCGGGGAATCGCCGCTCGCTCGCGTGCTCCTGGCCAACGCCGCGCGCGCCGATTACCGCGGCCTGGTCGTCCGCGCCCAGCCCTCTGCAATTCCAGTCGTTTCAGCCGCTACGGCCCCCCGAACCACCGCGCCGGCAACGCCGGTTACATCGCCGCCAACCTCGTTGCCGAAGCCCACGGCTGGCCAGACCGCGGCTGTGGCGACCGCCGCCGAAGCCGCCCAGGCCGCGGCCGCGGTCGAGGAGATCGAGACCGATGGACTCGACTTCGAGACCGATCCCGAAGACGTCGACGCCGAGCCCGACGCCGACGGCGACTTCGATGCCGACGCGTAGCGGGACCGGCCCGCGATCATGGTAAGCGCCGGCCGTCCCACTCGGATCTCATCGTCGCCGGCAAGTGCGGGCGAACCTGCTCCAGGAGCCGGGCGGCGAGCCCCGGATCGCGAACCAGGGCGAGATCGTTGTTGCGGACGCGCTCGTCGATGACCCGCCCTTCCGCCGCGTTGATCGTGGCGGGCAGCCACTCGGCGTCACGGACCGTCGCAAGCACCGCATCACACTCCTCGCTGGTCCACAGACGGGAGACCCGCGCGAGCAGCGGGACCGTGAAGTCGAAGTGGCCGACGTACACACTCCTGATACGAGTCGCTGCAGCGCAAGCCTCCCTTCGCGGGGTACGGCTGCTCCTGCTACACTTCCTCCATGGTTGCCGCGGCGACGTCGCCCGAACTGGACCGGTCAGAACCAGGCGAGCAACGCCTGATCTTCCGCGGCATCACGTACAAGGACTACGTGCTGATCGGGGACGCCCTTGGTCACAGGCCTGGACTTCACCTGACCTACCTGCGCGGGACCCTGGAGATCATGACGACGTCGCCGCTCCACGAGCACCTCAAGAAGCTGATCGCGCGTCTCCTCGAGTTGCACGCGCTGGTGCGGGGGGTGCGGATCCTCGGCTTCGGATCAGCGACCTACCGGCGCGAGGACCAGGAGCGAGGGCTCGAACCGGACGAGTGCTATTGCATCGATACCAAGAAGGACTTCCCGGATCTTGCGATCGAGGTCGTCGTGACCCGGGGGATGAACAAGCTCGACGTCTACGCAGGGCTCGGCGTCGCCGAGGTATGGGTGTACGAGGACGAGCGCTTCTCGCTGTACCAGCTCGGCCCCGGCGGCTACGCGCCCCAGTCGGCGAGCCGGTTCTTCCCGGATCTCGACTTCGCCGTGCTGGCCGAGCACGTCGCCATGCCCGATCAAGATGACGCTGTTCGCGCGTACTGGGCTCGGCTTCGCGGGTAGGCGACCAGGAGCGCCCAGCCGCATCCGGCTTCGTGGTCCAGATCGTGGGTCAACCTGTTCGGGTGCTCGGATGCAGCACGGGCCGATACCCGTGTGCCAGCGCCGCCACCGACGTCGGCGGTGTCAGGACCTTGGCCTCGCCGGCTCGGGGTCGTGGGGTCGCGTCAACCCAGCCATCGAACGAGAACCGGAGCAGGCGATCCTCAACGACGAGCCGGCAGCTGCCGTCAGGCGCGACGACGACGGTACCATCGGGGAGCTCGGGGTACCGCGCCGACCAGACGATGCGGTCGCCGGCACGCACGAGGCCGCGACCCCGCCGGTGCCGTTCCGCCTCCAGCCGCTCGTTCAGCTGCGAGGCCAGGAGCGGCGACGATGCGCCGATCGCGCGCGTCACCGCGTCGCGGTACCCGGTGTAGTCGGCCCGCCGGCAGGTCGCGCACGGCCGGTGACCGGCGGCCAGCGCGACCGCGTCGTCGAGGAAGAACAGCGGCGTCCATCGGCGCGGTCGTGCCAGCGGCCACCGCCAGCCGCGAAACGCGGTGAGGCAGGTGATCCACAACGAGCTGCCGTGGTGGCGCACCACCCGCTCGTGGTCGTCGACGACACAACCCCGGTTGCCGGTGAACAGCCCGCGCGACGCGACGGCGTGCAGGTCACCCCATGGATCCACCCGGTTGCGACGCGGCACGCAGCAGAGTCTCGCACACCGTGCGGGCTGCGACATCGCCGTGCGCTCACATCGCGACCCGCGCTAGTGGTCGATCGCCCTGAGGTTTGCGGCGAGTGACTGGCGGATCCGGACCTCGAGTTCGCGATGGAGGCGCGCTTCGGCGTCGGGCGCTCGGCGCACGCCGTCGAGAATTCGGCGACCCCTTGTTCGGCGTGTTTCGCGTGGTGATGCTGCGGCGCAGACGAACGTGGCTTGAAGCTCGTGTTCGGCGCGAATTGAACTACCATCGTCCATGGTGGAGTCGGTTCGAGCCCACGTCGCCATCCTTTCGATCGTGGGGGCATCTGCGTCCACCGACGTGGCGGTGGAGAACATCGTGGCGAACGCGCTGATCGGCGCTGGTCACCAGGTGACCGCGTTCGAGACCGTGAAGGATTCGGAGGTCGCGATCCGGACGCAGCTGTTCGGCTGGATCGAGGACCCCGACATCGACCTCGTGGTCGTGATCGGCGAGAGCTCGGTGACGTCGCGGGCAATGGCGCCGCTCGTCGAGCAGCCGCTGCCGGGGTTCGCGGACCTGCTGCGCATGCTGGCGTACCAGGAGCTGGGCGCCGGGGCGATGCTGAGCGCACCCGAGGCCGCGCGCTGCGGCACCACGTTCGTCTTCGTGCTGCCGGCCGGCGAGCGCGCCGCGCGGGCGGCGATGGAGAAGCTGATCCTGCCGCAGCTGGACCCGCGCACGAAGCCGCACAACCTCGCCGACAAGCTGCCGCGCCGGGAGGTGACGCGCGTCGATCACGCGGCCGGCCCTCCCGACAGCATCCCCGTCGCGGTCAAGGTGGAGAAGACAGCGACCGGGCGGCCGTCCCCGCGACCGCCCCACAAGCCAGCTCCCGTCGCGACGATCGCGCGGATGAAGTCGCGCACGGGCCAGGACGTGCTGGTCCGCAACGTCGAGGATCCGACCAAGCCGATCGAGCGGCAGAAGCTCGAGCATCAGATCGAGCTGAGCAAGGAGCGGCCGACGCGAAAGGAGCTCGCGGCGCTTCCGCGCCTGCCGCCCGGCGCCAGCGAAGTCATCGACCCGATGGACGACACGTCGCTCGCCGCGCCCCCGAGCGTCTTCCTCCCGATCGCCAAGCCGACCACGGTCGCTCGACCGCGGCCCCCGACGGCCCGGCCACCTGCCAGGCGCCCGACCCCACCGGTGCCGTCATCGACGATCGCGAGACCTCCGGTCGCAGAGCCGGAGGAGCCGGTGCTGCTCGTGCACAAGGCGAAGGCGCCGAAGCCCGACAAGCCGCGGTCCGTCGAGTCGGCGGTCGTCACGCGGCTGGGCGTGACGCCGGCACCTCCCGCGGAGATCCCCCTGCTCTCCGACAGCGCGATCCAGCTCATCGAGTTCGACGAGGCCGAGAGCCCGCCCGTTAACGAACCCGCTGCGCCACATGACGCGCCGCCACGAGCGCCTGAACCCGATGAACCCGCTGCGCCACGAGAACCCGA